>ENA-OQDT01000986-OQDT01000986.1-human-gut-metagenome-genome-assembly--contig:-NODE-986-length-17655-cov-13.546383_pt1 | contig 17655 bp, 20 predicted proteins | sample MGYA00242786_ERZ504617 | MGnify/ENA primary metagenome ERZ504617 (study PRJEB26092, sample SAMD00036337) | human gut metagenome | host: Homo sapiens | study: EMG produced TPA metagenomics assembly of...
ACATAGAGTATTGGAATCAGGCCTCGGTAAGGAACTCCCAGGTTACAGTACACAACAGGTTTTACTATTTTGGAAATCTCTTATTCCATCTGTATCGGATCATATTCTATATCCACAAGACAAGCCATAACCCCACTGATCATGGTATTATAGAAATCCGATTCCTGCAAAACGTCCAGTGCCAGATATAACACGCTGTCTCCTGCATCCTCATCATACCGGTCATTGATTGCCTGCGCCAATGTATTTCCATTATAGCCTTTCGTTTCCTGCCCCATTCCTTCCAGAACATCCAGGATTGAGGAAGCCAGGGCAATTCTGCTGTCATCCGTCCTTTCTCCGTACCATCCATCCTTATACATTAATGTAAGTTCCGGAATATCGCCGGCTTCCAGAAGAAGGAACTCTTCATCCAGATTTTTCAGGGCCTGGCTGCGAAAAACCTTTTGCACGGCATCCCGGTAGCTTTGGGAATCCACACCTATGCCATCCGCAACTATACTAAATACATCTGAGGAGATTCCGATTTCATAAGCGTAATCAATCAGATCTTTTATCTCATCCGACTGCATTTCTTCATCTGCTGCTCCTTCAGAAACCATAAATTCCAGCAGCATTTCTGAAATAATATCCTTTAAGTTTTCGTATTCCTCTTCATCATTCCAGATGCTTTTTTCCAAAAAAATCAAAAGTTCCAAAGTAGCCTCTTCATTAAGCTTTGCAATCAGGCTTTCTTCCTCCGTCAACGGTTCGGAGGCAGCGACAGGCACTGTTGTCTGTAACAGAAATACCCCTGTCAGAATGAAGGGTAACATTTTAGTTCTTTTCATCCCAGCTTCCCTCCTCAACTTTTAATATTCACATAAGTTTCCTTCCTCATCAATGTAAAACACATTATCCGGTCCAATGTAAAAGTCTTCCACACCATCAAAATACATTACATTTCCTTCTCCATCATACCAGTAATAGGGATTTCCCGAGTAATCACCATCTCCCGGGTCACTGTTTTCCACATAATCGTCACCCGCTGTTTGTGCTTCATAAGCAATTGAGTCAGATTCTCTTAAAAAGGCGGCTTCTGGATAGATATTTCCATATCCTTCCTGAACTGGATAAATAAAAGATCTCCCTCTTCATCAAGACTTACATCTGCTACATAACTTCCATCTGAAGAAAAAATGCTGCAATGCCGTAGTTCCGGAAGTTTTAAACGTCCATTATTGCAAATTCTGCCCGAACGGTACGCCTATTCTGAAATTAGCGGTACATCCATTCTGATTTAGCGGTATGCGTTTTCTGCTCAAAGCGGTACGTTTTTCCTTTATTATTGTGATGTAACTATTATTCATCACAGTGCAAAGGAGGAACTATTATGCACGACTACAATACTATTCTTGGAGTCATAGAACTTCGGCTCAGTAAAGTCAGTTATGACTCTGTACAAAACGTTATCGGATCGGACGGAGCGGGATTGCATTAATCATGAACCGCTACAAGGATTCAGGCTTATCATTGGATGATCTTCGGCAAATGCCAGCCTTAAAGGTGGTTGATCTCATCTATCCAAAAGAAAACCTTCGACATAAGGATATTCCACTGCCTGATTTTGGAAAAATACATGAGCAGATGATCCAAATGGGAAAACATGCTGACTTGAGTTTTCTATGGATTGATTATAAAAAAGAGCATCCTAACGGTTACCAGCTTGCTCAGTTTTATAAGTTGTATCGTGATTTTATGGTAGATACTTATGGTACTTCAAAAACATCTATGCCTGTGGAACGGATCCCTGGTGAAAAGATGTATATTGACTGGGTAGGCGACCAGCCGGAACTACTATTGGATACAACAACTGGCGAACTTCGGAAAGTTCACATTTTTACAACTACACTTGGTTTTAGCAGCCTTGTTTATGCTGAGATCTTTCCGGATGAAAAACTTCCACATTTTATTACCGGCACAGTACATGCACTGTCTTATTATGGGGCAGTTCCTAAATATCTTGTCCCGGACAATCTGAGAACAGCTGTTACCAGGCATAGTAAAGATGAACTTGTGCTGCAGTCAGCTTTTTCAGATCTGGAAACTTTTTATGATACGATCATTCTGCCGCCACCACCAAGGAAACCGAAAGGCAAACCAACAGTTGAAAATCATGTGCGTTTCTTGGAAACGCATCTGGTAGAAGAATTAAAGAAAGATACTTATACCTCTCTGGAAGCTCTGAATGCTGCGGTCAAAAAAATTGCAGCGGACATCAACCAGCGTCCTTTCCAGAAAAAATCTGACATTCCTGTTCTTCTGTGATGTAATATCGCGGATGACACTCTTACGGTAACGATTTAGATCTCGGAATTCCGCATATCGGTCTTTTTGCCAGGAACATTTTTCATATGGCGTGCATTTACAACAAGCAGGGTAATGTCACCAGAGAAAGCATCCTCCAGTATTTCATAAATCGGCATCCAATAGATACCGGTGCTTTCCATAGCTACATGATGGCAGTTTTTAGAAACGATCCAATTCCGTAATGCTATCATATCCGGAATCAATGTAGAAAACTCACGGATTTCAGAACGGGTTGGCTTGCCCAGAGGACCAGTCAGGATACATGCAACAATTTTTTCTTTGTGGACATCCAGTCCACAGGAAATTTCCAGAAGGTCTTTCATACAGAACAACTCCTTTACTATAGAATTGGCAGGAGATTTGCCCGAGATAATACGGACTTTGCTACTCGTGCTATTCATAAAAGGTGCGACAATATGCTGTGCTCAAGGGCAAATCATTTACGTTGACAAACGGGGTGCAAATCCTCCAAGGTGCAATCAAACTTAATCCTGCCTAAGACTATTGTAAGGCAAAAAGAGAAGTGAAAAAAGTAGTGGAGTCAGTATCCTATTTTCATTATAGGCTGAGATAAGCTTTCATGATTCGTTGACAAGTGCATATTTTATCCTGCAGGACACGAAAACAGTGGAGCTGTGTGACGGATACGCCATGACTATCTGTGTCTGATACTTTGCGACATCGTGTCGCAAAGTTACTGGACATTGAAAACGATGAAATACCGATACCGGTGTTGAAGTAAAGGTACGAGCGAGAAATATTCGATTACAGGCAAAGTTACGGGAATTTTGTGCGAGGATACTGTTTTTAATAATGATACTTCCGAAGATAAGCTGCTTCGGTCCGAGAGGATGGTGAGATTCCAATGAGGTTGTTACCTGGCAACCGCCTGCAGGACATTTATTATTTAGCAGAAAGGGGTAATCCGATTTACATGGATGATAAGAAATTGTTGCGGTATAGTATGCAGCTATCTATGTTAAAGCAGTTGCTTTCTAAAAAATTGATTAGTGAAAACGAATATCAAATCATACAAAAAAATTAATGAAAGATTATGGCATTATATCTAACATTACCGCTTGACGAGACAAGTGTGCTGCATTATAATATAATCAACACTACGATAGGAACACAAAAAGAGGAGGACGAAAATGGAAGTTGAATTGATTAAGGCAAATGATCCATTTGACGGTTCTGCCAGACGAAAGATTGAGCGGTTAAGAGTTGCGGCATACTGCCGGGTAAGTACGGATGATGAAGATCAGATAAAAAGTTATAATTCAATGGTTACGCATTATACGGAGTTAATTCAGAATAATAAAGACTGGATTTTTTCGGGTATATACGCTGATAAAGCAATTACAGGAACAAAGGTAGATAAGCGGGATGAATTTCAAAGGCTGATTCAGGATTGTATGGATGGTAAGATTGATATGGTCATTGCTAAAAGCCTTCCGAGATTTGCCAGAAACACATTGGATACGCTGAAATATGTCCGTATGTTAAAAGAGAGAAATATTGCTGTTTATTTTGAAGTTGAGAAAATCAACACATTAAAAGATGGTGAATTTCTAATGACTATTTTAAGTTCCGTTGCACAGCAGGAGGTTGAAAATACATCTGCTTATGTAAAAAAAGGCTTAAAGATGAAAATGAAGCGAGGGGAGTTGGTAGGCTTTCAGGGATGTTTGGGATACGATTATGATATTGAAACAAAAACCTATCATATTTTCTTTGGTTTTATATTACTTTTAATGCTTATTTTTCTTTATATTTTATTGTACCACTTTTTCAATAATCTTCCTATATCTTATTTTCATAATGATGTCGAGAACCGCCAATACTCTTTCTTTTACCACATTTGTCCTCCCTGTTTGTAAACATTCCTTGCCGCCGGCTGGTTTCCCAATACGTCCATATAGAGGATAATTCCCTGCGGGTCCAGATGTACGGTCATAAATTTCTGTATTTCCTGTAACAGAGCATGATCGGAAAATCCAGCCTGACAACCAATAAAATCCCTGATTTTTTCTACAATGTCCGGTTTACGGAACTCCTGTAACACCAAAATCGGAATTGTGTACTGCCCTCCCATAGCATCATAGGGCAACGATTTCCGTAATTCTTCTAAGAGATGCCGGTAATAATCAACTACCACCTGGTCTGTTTTCCACGCTTTTTCCTCACAATCCCGGAGTAAAAAATCATACTCTTTTTTTGCCTGTTCCATTTCTTTCAGGATTTCTACTGCCTCCACAGAGCAATACCCTTTCTCTTCTATCAGCTCCATCAGTTCTTCCATAGAATATGTTTCAAGATACATGGCTCCTCCCCCATCTTCTTTGCCTAATTTTCTCCTAATACAAAGAAGAGGAAGACACCGCAGCGTTTTCCTCCTCTTTTATGAAATCTTTTTCTCTACCGGAATCCAGGACAATAAGCTCTCCCGGTTCTTTCTTATTCTACTGCTTCCAGAAATTCGTCCCTGTATTTCCATACAATTTCAATATGTTCCGGATCATAAAAATTTATGACTTCAATCAGCTCATGCAGAACTTCATAAGACAGCTCTTCCAATCCCTTATATTTTACAAAAAGTTGCAGTCCCTCTGATTTCTCCTTTTGTTTTTCCTCCTCCCCCTTTAAAATTTTTGCTTCTATCTCCTGTATCTTTTGCTGATAAGCTGCTATTTTCTCCATATAGGTTTGTTTTCGTGCCAGGTAATCCTTCAAAGAAATCTGTTCTTCTACATATTGTTCATATAGTTCCATTTTCTCCTGTTTGCAAAGTGCCAGCTTCTTTTCATATTGCTTTTTCCGATACCGGAGTTTCGGAATATTCAAAGTCTGATTGGCTTTCTTTAACTGCTTTATGGTATCCTCTGCAAGGGCTGCCTGCTGTCTTATCATAATTAGCACCAGTTCTTCCAACTCTTTCTGCTTATATTTCTTTGGATAACAGGAAGCATTGGGGGCTGTCGTAACACTTTTACAATAAATCGGCTTTTCTTTGTATTCTGTCCGTATCCGCATTTTCCGACCACAATGCCCGCAGCGGATCAGGCCTGCAAAAATATTCTCAGAAGACGGTGTAGACCCATGATATTTTCTGTCCTTCTGTACCATGTCCTGGACCTTCTGAAGCTCCTGCTCCGTTACAATCGCTTCGTGTCCTCCTTTTACGCAAATCCAATCCTCTCTTGAAATATATCGGTACTCTCTTTTTGACGGAACCCTGGTTTCTGTTTTCCCTCTTACCGTCAGTCCTGCATAAACCGGATTAAACAAAATCAGCTTTACTAAATTTCCGTCCCAGAATTTCACAGATTTCTTTGCTTCCGGCGCCCAGCCTTTCCTTTGAAGATATACGGTAGGTGTTTCAACTTCTTTTTTATTCAGGTCCCTGGCAATGTCTGCATAGGTCTTTCCTTCCAACCTTTGGTCGAAAATCCCCCTTACAACGGAAGCTGCCTCCGTATCCAGATGAAGTTTTGTATGAACACCGTCATGGAAGCAATATCCGTATGTTGGGATTGAACCATGATATTGTCCCATTTCAGCCTGTTTCCTCATAACTTTTTTGATATTGTCGGAACAAATCTGGGGATAAATCCCATTGATTAGGTTCTTAAATTTAATCTCCGTATCCTTTCTTTCGGAAGGTTTCTGGCTGCTGTCATAAAAATCATTGATTGAAATGAAACGCACCCCAAGGAACGGAAATATTTTTTCGATATAGTTTTGTGTTTCTATGGTATCCCTTCCCAGGCGGCTCAAATCTTTGACAATGATACAGATCCGTTTTCTCCTGGTAATCAGCCCCATCATGCGCTTAAATTCCGGGCGGTCAAAGGTTGTACCGCTGTAACCATCATCTACAAAGAAGAAAACCTTTGCCCCTGCAAATTCCGGCTGTTTTTCTACAAAATGCTGGATCAAAAGCCTTTGATTTTTAATGCTGTTGCTTTCCTCCATTTTTTCTTTATCATCTCTGGAAAGACGCAGATAAGCAAAAATAAAATCATACTGCATACGGAAGACCTCCTTCCATATTGACCAGTTCTTTTTCCAGCTCCTTTTCAAATAAATCCCCAAACCAGAACACGATTTCCACATAGTCTTTGGAATATACCGTAATCTTTTCAATAAAGCGGTCAGCAATCCCTTTCTCTATCTTCTGGAATCTTTGGTACTTTAGAAGTTCCTCTGTCCAGTCCATTCTTGCCTTCACCTGATCTAACAGGTTCTGTCCACGAAGCTGTACCTGCTTCATATTCTGCTTGGCTGCTTGCTGTTCTTCCTGATAGATTGATTTAATCTCCTGATATTCCTTGCAGTCCAACAGTCCGGTAGCATAATGCTCAAACAAGATTTCCAGTTTTCTTCCATATTTCTCATACTTCTGTCTGGCATTTTTTATTTTTTCTGCTACCTCCTGCTCCAGCTTTTGATAAAACTCTGCACCATAGGTCTTCTTACTTTCCACAGCAAGCTGGATCTGGTAGCGGAGTGCTGCCTTGACTGCCTGATTGATGTAGATTTCATTCACCGTGCGGAAACATTCCGTATGATCTGTAAGGGAAAAAGAAGGGCATTTATAAACCATATATTTATGTTTCTCATTGCCTCCGCTCCTGCACCTTCCAAGGCGTTTTCCGCAATGTCCACAGAAAATTCTTCCCTTAAAAGAACCATCTGCCCCCTGTTTTTCTTTTGGGTTTGCAGCCCAGTTATCTAACGTATCTTTCCAGCGTTCCTTTGCAATTTCCTGTGCTTTTTCATAAATCGCCCGTTCCACAACTGCTTCCCAGGCATTTTCACACACTTCCCACTGCTCTTTTGGTATCATCTGAAGAGGAATATTCTGTGCAAGCATCTGTTTTGTTTTCCCATAAACAGCAGCACCAATGTAAACGGGGTTCTGTAAAATCTTCCTGATACCGTCTGATCTCCATAACCGCCTTTTTTCCGGCTCCTTTCCCTGTTTCCTTTTCTGATAGCTGTCCTCCGGTCCTAATACCTTTCTGCCATTCAGTTCCCTTGCTATATCATAGCTTGACATTTCTTCAAACACATACCAGTAAAAAATCTGCAGGATTATTTCTGCCTCCTCTGGTTCCGGCACCAGCTTCTTGCTGTTTTCCTCTGCCCTTTGGTATCCATAAGGAGGTCTGGAACCCCAGAACTCTCCCCGCTCCCTGGACAGCCGGTGTGCCTGTACCAGTTTCTCTGAAACTTCCCTGGCATAATAATCATTCATAAAGTGCTTCAAAATATTGGTGGTCCGGTCTTCTACACAAGCCGGGTTCGCACTGTCATATTCGTCCATAACGGAAACAAACCGGATATTTAAAGTTGGGAAAATTACATCAATCAAATCTACAGCATCTAAGGCGTCCCTTCCAAACCGGGCAAAATCCTTTACAATGATGCAGTCAACCTTTTTATTTGCCACATCTTCCATCAACTCTTCAAATGCGTTCCTTTGGAACGTTGTACCTGTCACACCATTATCCGCATAGACTTTTACCACCAGCATTTCCGGGTGTTTCTTTGCGTAGTCTTCACAGATCTGTTTTTGGATATAAATGGAATCCCTTCTGCCATGCCCTCCGTCCTTTTCGGAAAGCCTTACATAAATATAGGTTCTCAGATACTTCATTTCCGGCTTGCTGCTTTGTCTTTTCTGTCCTCTTTTGCTTACCTTAGGCACTTGCTTCCGCCCCCTTTCCTTTCAGGAAGGCTTCCACATGCTGATCCGGCTTTGCTCTATTTACCGTTTCCAGCAGTCCCAATACCTTTTCAAATTCATCTTCAAACCAAAAATGAATGATAATGCGCTTCTGCTCATATACCTCAATCCGTTTGACCAGGTTTACCAGCATTAAGCGGTCCACTTCCGTCCGGTCCCGGTATTCCAGAAAATATTCCAGCCACTCCTGCTGTTTTTCAAGGGTTTCCTGCAAGTTTCGGATTTCCCTTTGCTGGCACTCCATTGCCTGCCGGATTTCCTCTAAAGACTGGTCATACTTTGCTTTGAAGGTTTCAAATTCTGTCCGGTCCAGGATTTCTTCTGCAAAACTGTCATACAGTTTTACTTTAATGTTTAAAATCCTCTGGCTCTCCTTTTCCAGCATCTCCAGTTTTTTGTCTTCTTCCAAAAGCCGCTGTCTTGGGATTGAGGCAGTTTTTACATACGCCAGTATCTCTTTCAGCTCCACCAGAACAGAAATATAATGCAGGATTGCCTCTGTCACAGCTCCTACCAGTTTTTTCTCACTGATACTATGGGAACTGCACTGCTTTTCATAAAGGGAAGTCGAACATACATAATAGTGGTGGACTTTATCTGGGCTTTTCAGTACCATGCTTTCTTTACAGTCCCCACATTTTACCAGGCCTGAAAGAAGCGCTAGCCCCTTTGCACCTCTCATGGTATCCATTTTCATCAGGTTGCCCACCACTTCATATTGGTGTCTATTGATAACCGGCTCAAAAGCATTTTCATACCGTATCCACTCAGCTTCCTCTTTGTGGATCACAACCTTTACTTTATGGTTTGGCGTTGTGGTTTTTCCCTGTATCAGCACTCCGGTGTAGCGTTCATCAAGAAGGATACGACGCACCATAGTTGGCATCCAGACCGGTTTTTCCGTCAGACGGAACCCTGTCTTTAATTTCTGTTTTAAATATACCTGCTTATACCGAAGAGGCGTCAAGATCCCACGCCGGTTTAATTCTTCGGATATATCCGTCAGGCTGTAGCCCTGCATTTTCATGTGGTAAATATCCCGTACAACAGAAGCTGCCACTTCGTCCATGACCAGCTTATGTTTATCCTCTTCGGATTTCAGATAACCATAAAAAGCAAAAGGCGCTACACACTGCCCGGCTGTCATTTTGACATACAAATGGGAACGCACACTTTTGGAAGTATCCGCAGGGTAAAGGTCATTGATTAAACTTTTAAATCTCAGGGTAAGGAAATCACGATTTGGCGTGAGGCTGTCATAATTGTCATTGACAAGGATCAGGCGCACACCCATTTTCGGCAGGATACGTTCCACATACTGTAAAACACCGGAAAAGTCCCTTCCATAACGGGAAAGGTCTTTGACAATAATACAGTCTGCTTCCCCCTCTTCCAGCATACGCAGCATTTCCTGAAAACCGGGGCGGTTAAAGTTTGTGCCGGTATATCCATCATCTACACATTCTTTTACCACCTGAATTTCAGGGTGGCTCTTTAAAAAGCTATGGATTAGTATCCTCTGGTTTGATATGCTGTCGCTTTCCCTGTTATCACCATCTTCGTCAGAAAGGCGCAGGTAAACAACCGCACGATAGATTTTTTTAAGTATTTGATTTTTCATTGTATTCGCTCCTATCATTTAGATTCGTCAGCCGATTCCCTAAATGATAGAGGCTACTGGGTCCTTGCCATCATCCTACCATAGTCCAGAAGGTTTGTCCACCCTGTAATCTGCCAACAATCCGCTTTCTTCCCTATCCCTGTCGTGGCTTTACCATTTCATCTGCACAAGGCTTTGCATGGCTTCCTCTATGGTACGGTTGGTAGAAGCAAACCCAATCTTTATGGTGATCCCCTTATATTTCAGAAAATAAGGGTTCTTTCCGGACTCCAGGATTTCCCGGACCTTCTCCGGTTTGCTCTTTTTTACATCAATCTTCAGTTTCTCTACATCTTGTATCTCTTTCGGGTCAATGTCCTCAAACGTCATTTCCCGCATCTTCAGCAGTTCTTCCCGCGAGAGCATTATATCCCTTCCCTGGTACAGCAACTGCACAGATACGCATCTAAGTCCTGCTCAAATTGTTCCTGTTTCTCCCAGGTGTGCATTAAATACTGTTTCAGTCTGGCATAATCTAAAATCCCATAACCGATACAGTCTATCTGCACCTGAAAAGACTGGAGCAGTTCCATAGTCTGTAAAATTTCTTCCGGACAATAGGATAACCTGCTAAGCCCGGATACCACAATCACATCAATCATGCCTTTTCCTGCAAGCACTGCCAGCCTCTGCCAGTTTTCTTTTTCTATGGAATTACCACACCCTACACCTTCCAGTAAAGTAACCACATGGTATGTCTGCTGTTCACAGTAATGCAGGCTTTTTTCTTTTTCATAATACAAAAGCCCGGCACATGGAATGGGAATATCCAGATACACTGCCGCCCGCTGGGGACTGTTCCTATTTTCTATCTCTTTTTTTCCTTTGCAGATCCATGCAGGGAATAACATTCCTCCCTGAAAGATCTCTTTATCTTCTGAAAACAGTTTTTGTAACATCTCTCTATTCATTGCTCTGCCTCCTCTTTCTTTGGCTCCTGTTTTCATTCCAGGGCTATAAAGAAACCGGCGTTTCCCCATAGCCCTAAAATGAACCCATTTTACACACCATACTGGCAGGGCTTTCCCTGCCAGCATGTTTTTTATTTTCTCACCCCGGTGTGAACGGGAGCATGTAGGACCGGCCCGGCTGGCCGCCTGACACCCTGCAGCACCCTTTCCCGCTGCAGCATGTCCCAGACGCTACCCTGGTTGCAGTGTTTTATGCAAAGGTATCATTATCATTCGGCTTTCAGACTGCCTGCCACCCACAGCCTATGTCCGGGCGCTGCTCACACTTTCCCTTCATCTTCTACGATTCCTTGTTTGATCCGCTTCTTTTCTGCCTTACCTGCTGCCACTGCGGACAAGTGTATCTTCGCACAGCTCATGACCCTGCATCATACAAAATAGAATGTGCCGAAATGTTTTGTGTCCTTTAAGATATTTCTATAGATTAGCGTCAGAAATGACACGTTTGTTTTAAAAAAATATCACCATACTGATATTCAGTTTTCAAGGTTCTTCCCGGCTGAAAACATCAGCCTGCCAAAAGACACCATAACCCTGATGTGTTTTGGCAGACTGTTTTCGGTCTGCATTTCTCTTTATTTTTTTAACCGGATAATCATATCTGCCCAAAATTCCGTACATGCCTGCCGCATCAACTCCAAAAGCCGGTCTTCGGTAATTCCCGTAATCACGTTCTCTTCTTTCTTTTCCGGTTTTGGTTCCGGTACTTCCAGTGCTTCCTCCCGTATCTTCATTGTGAGCATGGATAAGGAAGGGGAATTGGCACAGTTGATAAAACCGATATAATGGTTCACCACATCATAATCACCTCTGCAGCTTCGGACAATATCAAACGCATGGCGGATTGCCCGTTCTACCCGCTGCCCTGTCGTGCCATGTTGCTGGGCCACCTTAAAATACAGATATGTCGTTTTAATCTTGCTGTCTTCTTCCAGAAGCAAAACACTGTCTACAATATAGCCAAATCCTTTTACATTGGCAGGCATTCCCATTTTAAATAATACTGCTTCCACCTTTTCTCTTGATAACATTTCCCTTTTCCTCCCTATCTGTATTCTCACTTCCTGCTGTCTTGCTGATATTTCTTTAGCCCTTTCTTAATTCCCTCTATGGAATAGATCAAAAGGTTAGTTTCTCTTTCATCACAATCCTGTACCAGATACCAGATTTTTTCCTTCAACATCATATCTTTTTTCGCTGTACCCATGTGTATAAAGTGTTCTTTTATGGGAATATCCATAGCTTCCAACAGCCGGATATAAGTTTTCATTCCCATAAGTCTGGCATGTGTTTCAATCTTCGCCAGATGTGATACGGAAATATCTGCTTTCTCTGCAAGCTGCTCCTGAGTCAGTCCCCTGGATTCCCGCAAGGCTTTTATGGCATCTGCTACAATATAAAGTTCATTCTGCATTCTTTTATCTCCTCGTTGATTACAGGCTCTATTATAATTACAAATCCTTTCCCTGGTAATGGACTATGGAGGCAAGATTTCCCAGTTTCATTACCATTTCTTTCCTTTTTTGGTTTTAGAGATTTATTATATCTGAACGAGTTGAAAACGATTTTTGCACCATTTACGAAAAAGCACTGCATTATCTCTTCAATTAGGCATAAAAAAGGAGAGAACGTCACATATCGACTCCTCTCCAATAGCTTCTATTCATCTAAGATATTTGCCAATACATAGGCTTACTTGTTTTTTCTTTCCAGGAACCTCCGTATCTCTTCCACACTATCTAATATGGGAATGAACGGGGCAGACGGGCTGCATACTGGATCTTGACTGGACAGTTCCAGTGCATTAATAAATGCTTCTGCCTTTTTGGGGTCTTCAATCACAAGCTCTGTAAGGATACTTGATGTAGCCATATAGAAAGCACCTCTTTTCTCTCATATCTTAAAAAATTCTTTCGTAAGAAGATCCTGCAGTATTTTCTATACGCCAAGACCTGTACTCTCCATTTTTATTTATGTAGTAAAGTTTGATCCAGCATGTTTTTAATTTCATCTGGAAGACCGTCTACCGTTGCATTTTCATCTAAAAACAGTAAATTTGTATATTTTTTCGCATCATTCGGCGCTGAAAAAATATGAGTTACTGTATATGCTGTTCTACTTTTAGAAAAGCAATCTTCATCTCGCAGCGATTCTACTACAAAGCAATCGCCCTTTTGCTGCCCCTTATCATCATACTCTTTATTTAAGCATAGAGTAAAATTAAGATCTGTTGTGCCAAACTTATAAGTTCTCGTGTCTGTGACAATCTCTTCCAGCATAAATCCTTCTGAGCCAGCCAGCATTGCAATCTGTCCGATATGCTTAATCTTACGCTTACACAATGAAAAAGGGTGCTGCGGTGTAAAAAATATCTGCGAAGCCTGAAGCATTTTTTTTGCTGCATAACTATAAAACTTTTTTGCTGAAAGGTTCGTGGCCACACCTGTCAAGTGCCTAAAATTGGCAGCTTTATAAAGCACCTCAATATATCTGCCTTCAAATACATATAGAAATCTTTTACCTACTAAATGCTTCCTATACAGATCAGCAGCTACTTTAATCTCCTGTACAATTTTCTCTCTATCCTGTTGTTTTCCCATCTATCTTTTCCCAATCATCACTATAGTATAAAAAAACAGCACTGGACAACTTTTTTGTTATCCAGTGCCCATAATCTTAAAAAGCGGTTTTATGCTGGCTGTCAGCCGCGACATCCTTCCGAATGTCTAAAATGTCGCCGGTATCATTGAGTCCCCGGCGCGGACTCACCGTATCTCCCTGGTGTGGGCGTAATACCCTTCCGAGTATCAAATAGTCCCAGTAATTACCCTGCCCGGGCACAGTACAGCTTTTACGTGCCGCTACACGAAACCTTTTGGCTTAATTATATTATATGCGATACCCTAAGAAATATCAATAGTTTCCACAAAAAATTGATTGGTTGTATCTTATTATAACCCGTTACTTACCGTTTCAATAAACGCTCCCTAGAAGCTGTATCCAATACTATTTTATGAAAATCCAGCATTGCGTGCTCTTGCATCAGTTTCTCACCAAGTTTCACAAGAGGATTGGTTTCCCATTCCGAATCAATTCCTGTTTGATGATAGTATCTTGCATAAGCAAATCCCTCAGCTACCGCATCTGAATTTTCAAATATTCCCACTATTGCATCTGTAAACTGTACAATGATTGAGCTCCCAAAAATCCCCTGCAATTCTTCCGCATTCGCATCATCATATTTCTCTACATCAAAAGACAAAGAGAAATCATACGTATTCTCTTTTCCGTCTTCTGTTTCATAAGAAATTGTTCCAAAAATATCTCCCTTGCCAGACGGAAGTTCGATTGACTCTGAAAGCTCTAATTCATATTCAATGTTATTGAACACTGTCGTTGCTTCAAACATTTGTGATATACAGGTACCTTCTTTTTCATAAATATCTTTCTGTAAAAAGGAAATAGGATTATACTCCATATTTTCCCATATCTGTTTTCCCTCCACTGTCCGTTTACACAAGGAATCTAAAAGCAACATCATTGTTTCCTGATCTATTTCTTCATATACGTTCATAGTCAGCCTCCTTTTTCTTTGGATAGTCCACAAAAGCTCTGTAAGAGTTTATCTCAATTTCTAGTTACAACGTGATATTTAGTCAAATGACGTATGTACGCGCTTTCTTATAGTTGCCAATATTATATGGCGTATCTCCCAAAAATTCAATCAGAATATAAAAACTTTTACTCACACTATCCTGCCTTTACATCTTTTTTAGTCTATACCCTACATTGATCAATGTTTCTATAATATCATGCCCCATCTTTTTTCGATCTTCCATACTACGTGTTCCACTGTTTTGTACGGAATCTGATCATCATAATAATTACTCTCCCAGACCGAACAATAGATATTCTTCTTTGGAATAACCCAATTTGGCCTTTGGGCTAAAAGATACAGAACGTGAATTATATCCTCACATGACTGAAGTCACGTGCTTCCAGACGCTTTAGGCGTCAGACTAAATATCGGCGGATACGCCTGTAACTTAGGTTTGCGCAGATATGCGCTTTTTCCCATGCCAGATATGGCAGGTCCCCACATTACAGGTAGTCCGCTGTATATCTGCCTGCATCTATGCAGCCATTAAGAGTCCCATCTCAGAACTGAGTTCCCTTAGATCTGCATAAACACATGAGGTTCTACGCTTTACTGCAGGGACTTTTGCCTCCAGCAAAGACCTTTCCGTTGCCGGAAGGGGTTTTAAAAGTTCACGGATAAAATATCTGGCCCCGATATTATAAGAAGCTGACAAGTCACAGTTATATCTTTTTCCCGTCTGAAATGCGCAGAGGCTGTGATTTCTCCAGTCACGCAGGACTATCCCTGATCCATCATACGCAAGCCTGCTCGTATTCCATGCACAGATCCTGGATATGCGCATCCCTTTCCTGTGTGCCTGATGTTCACACCGTTTCTGGATATCCCGTTTTCTCCAAAGCTGCAGTTTCTGCCTCTTACTTCCCGATATCTTTCCGTTCATTTCCAGATACTCAAATACGATCACATCTGCATGATTCTCCCATGCATATTCTGCAACTGCCCCTGCGATCTTTCTGCTTAATTCTATATTCAGACGTCTGGTGTATGCCCACCTTTCCCCTGCCTGCGCAGATCCATGTTCCCTCTGGAATCTGCGGATCCGTCCCAGTGTGCGGTACATACGGTCTTTTTCACTGGGGAAGTCAATAAACTTTCTCCCCAGGACAGTTCCGTCTGCCCGCATGATGGTACAGACTGCATCCGTATTGATTCCCAGATCCACACTGCAGATGATCTGCCCTTTAACAGGTGTCTGAGTAAGCGTCACTTCTTCTATATAAGAAAACGCAGGAAATATTTATGGTGCCTTTTCTCCAGTGTCGGGGCAGATGCCTTTTTCCCATACCAGTTCCTGCGCAGGTATTCCATATCCGTATGGCTTAAACACACACGGAACCATCTCCAGTCATGCCCGTCATACAGTTTCAGGTATGCCTCATCTTTTCCCTCTGTCCCTTCGCGGTACATCACATCCCGGTAAAAGACCGGCATGGCATGGTTTTCACAGGTAAAATTCGGTTTCCCGGAGAGTTCTCCCGCTGCCTCCCACTGTTCCATCCGGCTTTCATAGGACGATACACTTCCCAGTGCATGCTGGATGGCAGCTCTCCTGAGATAAGAAGGCATCTTCGGAAAACGGATGTCAAAATCAAAGTGGGCATGGTTCTTTTTCGTTGTGTGAATCAGATGTTCTGCTGCATTAAAGCGTTTTTTTGCTTCCGGGATCATTTTCAGTTCTGCCCACACCTGTTCATAGATTTCCGTCAGATAGCTGACCGCCTGACGATAGATTTCCAGTGTCTGGCGGATTGGGATATTCTGTTTTCGTATTTCCACACCATAACTGGATACCGTCTGCATTTTCTTCTCCTCTGAACTGTTTTTTTATTTTGTGCTATGAACAAATTGTACCATAGATATCTCATTCTGTAAACATACGTTCTTTTTTTAACAAAAAAATTGCGCGTCGGTTAAATGTAACTCATCACTATTTTCAGATGCCCGGTTAGTATGCATAAAAACATAAATCATGGGTGCTTACAAGTTCATTATAAGGCAAAAAAATGGAATTGTTAAGGTGCATTACAGAATTTAATCCCGCATATTTACTGAGATAATCCACAGCTGGAATTTAGTTTTTCATTTAAGTTCACTGAAGTAACGAGAATGCGACGCGCGGTCATTCAATACCCTGACACTTCTTTACTGCAGATTCTTTATACATATTCCAAAAAGACTTTCTGCATTTCATTTACTGATTTACAGAAAGTCCTTTTAGCTATTATTTATGGTGTTTTTCTTCCTCTTCTTTCACCAGTCTTGATGTTTCTTCAGACGGTGCTGAGATTACAGCTGCTGCTATAATTTCACAGGGCGGGTTTCCCTTTACAGCATCTACTGCTGCCTTTACTGCTGCTATATCGCCACTTAAGAATATAGTTGCGTGACCTCCGCACTTGGTATGCCAGGTACGGAATTCCACATCTGATGTTTTCAGCATCTGGTCAAGGACAACTACTGCATTACAGCTTCCCACAACCTCTACTAATCCTAATGCTCCATATGACATCCTCTTATTTCCTCCTGACATATTCTATTTGTTGATGGTCATCTTCAGTGCAACTTCTGTGTCTGCAGTAGGGGATGCGATCACTGTGTGGGATACCACCTTGCCCAGGGGCTTCGCTGTCTCCAGTGCCACTTCCATTGCTGCATTTACATCTGCTATGCTGCCTCGCATTTTCACACAGGCTCCGCTTTTCAGTCGGTTTCGCTCTACACTCTGGATCTTCACGTTCGCAGCCTTGGATGCTGCGTCCAGAGCTACAAAGCAGGCTACCAGGTTATCCAGCTCAAATACCCCAACTGCCATGCCGTTATAGTTTTCTGCCATTTTATCCTCCTTACGAGACGGGAAAAGGGGCTGCCCTTTCACGACAGCAAAAAAAGGATCTCCCGACTGCTTTCTTTTTTACCAGTATACCTTGTTTTTCCTGTAATTACAAGTAATTTCTGCCTGTAATCTCACACAAATTCACAAAATACAACACAATCCCACATTTTTTTCACAATCTAATCCCCATTCTACAAATGTCGCGATAATTACATCTGCCCTCTGCCAGCTTCCGCCTTAACATCTATATCCGTAAGTTCCTTCCCATCCTCTACCTTCAGAACAGCTGTATCGTCTCTGTGCGCGGTTATGACGGATTTTCCGCCACGGTCTCCGGTGATGGAGAGAAGCTGGTCATAATATTTCTTTGTAAAAATACAGGGATTGCCAAGCCTGCCCTCGCTGGAAACGCAGGCAATTCCTTTTCCT
>ENA-OQDT01000990-OQDT01000990.1-human-gut-metagenome-genome-assembly--contig:-NODE-990-length-17603-cov-10.075132_pt1 | contig 17603 bp, 13 predicted proteins | sample MGYA00242786_ERZ504617 | MGnify/ENA primary metagenome ERZ504617 (study PRJEB26092, sample SAMD00036337) | human gut metagenome | host: Homo sapiens | study: EMG produced TPA metagenomics assembly of...
CAGCACATCACAGCATATCGGACTGCCGCCGGGCAGCTCGATATGCTGTGAATGGATTTTCCGGCAACTCTCAATGTTGAATCTTATGCCAATCTGGAAACAAAAACCTTCAAACCTGATTAGGCCTAAAAAATGCCGAGCGATAAGGATATAACAGCCTGATCGAAAAAGGTCACCTACGGGTGGCCTTTTTCTGGTAAAATGGTTCAAAAAAATGGTATAATAAGTACGAGTGATAAACGTGCTAACGAATGGGTATTAAAGGCAGCTGCGGACGAGGGATATTTGGACACAGAAGCCATATTTGTAGACGGTACGCACATAAAGGCAAGTGCAAATCTGAACAAGCAGGCCCGCAAAGCTGTACCCAAAGAAGCAAAGCGCTATGCACACGAATTGTTTGATGAGATAGACAAGGACAGAGAAACGCACGGAAAGAAATCCTTCGACGAAAACAACCCCTTCGACGAAAACAACAACGGGAATGATTCCGGCAGTGGAGATAACTCCGGTGAATCGGAAATGGTAGAAAAGGCTGTTTCTACTACAGACCCGGAATGCGGCGTATTCCACAAGAGCGACTATTCAGTTGAGCTACGCGACCGTTGTTTAATATTTTAGTAGTGACCGCGACAGGATTCAAACCTGTAACCGGCTGATCCGTAGTCAGCTACTCTATTCAGTTGAGCTACGCGGCCATTGTAAAACTAATCGAACTTTTTGGTGGTGACCGCGACAGGATTCAAACCTGTAACCGGCTGATCCGTAGTCAGCTACTCTATTCAGTTGAGCTACGCGGCCATTGTTTATTGTTCTTTCGTTTTAACGGGTGCAAAGATACGGACTTTTTTTGAAAATGCAAGCGTTTTACTAAAACTTTTTTCTAAAAATTATTCGACGAAACGGGAATTAAACAGCTGCCAGCCTAGTGTTAAACCTACATTCCAATCGTTAGACGGTGAGCTATAGTGATTTACATAGGCACTGATAGAACCGAACGATAATTGAAAGACTAATGAAATTTCTCCAAGATATTCGAATTTTGTGAAAGCTTTCCCGTAATATGCTTGTCCATATTCATCTTTCTTGATAGGAAAGATGGGTATAAATCCATAAAATTCTCCGCGTAATTGAAAAGACTCGCTTAACTGGTAGATGGGCATGGTGCCGACTCCGGCATATTGATTAGCACGGAAAGCCTCATTATAGGTTACTTTGCTATGGGCTGTCGGAGTGAATTCTCCTGCCTGCATTAATGTAGCCGTATAATTGTTGGAGAAATTTCGGGATGAGTAATATGCCTCCAGATACGCTCCCAAAGTAAACTTAGGGCTTACCTTATGGTATGTTTCGTTCTGATATGAAACTTGAAGCCAGGATTGTACTTTTTTATAAGGCTCCGGTGTGCCTTTAGTCACTTTGGATACACCTGATCTGAAATGTTCTGTGCCGGTGAAAATTTGTGCAGCCATTTTTTCACGACTTCCTTGTGTGGCAAATTGGCGGGCATTCAAGGTACTTCCTTCCAATACGATAGAGCCTCCGAAGATAGAATAAGTGCTTTCATCATGTTTTGTCTCGCTGAAGTCGATGATATTGGTTTGGAAGTACCTGTCCTCCATACGGGCTATACCCATACCGAATTCAGCTTTTTTACGGCTTAGAAACGGTAATGACACCTTCAATTTTACAAACTCTTCCCTTTTCTTGTTGAAAGCCGGATTGTCTTTGTTGGAAAAGAATTTGGCTTCTTTGAAATAATCGAAGGTAGAGATCGAGGCTATGAATTTATAAGATGTAGGCAGTTTGGTTGGAAAATCGATTCGTGCTGCAAGTTGTACATTATTGTAGACCCGACCTAACTGTCCGTCAAAATTAAATTCTTTTGAATAATAGTTCAAGTTTTGATAAGAAGCACCAAAATAGACTTGATTGGAGCCACTGGAAGACACGTTTCCACCGACACGAACGGAGAGATTGGCCTCCATTTTGACCTGAAGATTCAAGTCGTAGGTTTGGTCTTTCTCATTATAAACGGCATGAGGAATGATTTCGGATATAATATTATCGGACAACAAACGGAAATATGCTCGTTTGACATCCTCCATAGTGAAAACATCGGAGTCGTTTTCATGAAACTCTTTTTGTATATATTGCTTTTGCTGTTCATTGGCACCGGTTATATTAACTCTTTTGAAACGGAAATCCGGTAAATTGCTCTTATAGGCCAGTCGTTTAACTTTCACTTGTTCGGGGGTGATTCTTCGATGAATTCGGCTTTTTATGGAGTCCATCATTTCTATGGCACGTTTATAACCAATGTCATGCAACTCGTCAAAGCGCTGGAAGTCCATTAAATTGACATCATCATATTTAAAGGTCATGAGGATGCCGAGGGAATCGGGTAAAGAGTAATCTGTCTTTTGCATAATCATATTTTCCAGTTGCCCCATAATGTCACCTTCCTTGGGTTTGCCCGGATTGGCGGATACGGCACTTCCTATAATGATATCTGGATGGAAGGTATCACGCATTACATTCACTGGAAAATTATTGTAAATGCCACCGTCGTATGCCAGTATCGAGTCTATTTCGATAGGCTTGAACATGGCAGGAAAACTCATGGAGGCACGTACGGCATCTCCCAGATCTCCTTTTTTCAATATCAGTGGTCTTTTGTTGTACACATCCGAAGCTATACAGCGGAAGGGAATATATAGGCTGTCAAAATTGGCCTTGCTTGCAGCTGTTGCCTGACCGAATAATTGCAGAAATACAATATTCATCTGAATGGGATCTACAATGCTGGTAGGCAAAAACTGAGGTTTGACATTCTTCAGCGAGTCTTTTAAGGAGATACGGATGTTGATAAATTCGGGTGTTGGAGGATTTTTCTTGAAATAATAGATGTATTTCTCTTCCACATTACCTGAATACCAGCGTTTGAAGTCATCGGATTTGAGTAAAGCCTCCATTTCATCGGGAGAATAGCCCATGGCATAAAGTGAACCGACAATGGATCCCATGGATGTGCCTGCAATATAATCTATGGGGATACCGTTTTCTTCTAATGCGCGGATAATGCCGATATGGGTTAGGCCTTTGGCACCTCCTCCGCTCAGTACCAGTCCCACTTTCTGTGCATGGATGGGAGGAAGTAGTAAAAAGAGAAGAAAAAGTATATATAGATAATGTTTCATGGATGTCGAATCTTTGTATGTGTCGCTCCAAATATAGAAAGAAATCTTCGTTTCCAATCGTTTTTAGAATAAAAAAGCGCCGGAAATGAACTTCCCGACGCTTTTGATAGCAAAATGTGATAGATTTGTTAAATCAGTTCGATACTGCGTTTTACAAAGTTTGTCAAAGCTTCACCTTTCAACATGTTGTTTTGTAACAGAGCAAGGTCAATCAATTGGCGGATTACTTTGTTACCACCTGCGTATTCACCTAAAACAGCTTCTTTCTTGGTCTTTTCATCGGCCAACTTTTTCTCAACATCACTTAATTCATCTTTTTCTGCTTGAGGTATTTCATCGGCTTTTTTACCTTCCTGTGCTTTGTGAAGTTCGTCGTGACGTTTATTCAGACTGGTCATTTCAGCTTCAATAGGTTCAAGAGCAGCTTTGCAAGAGTTGTCCGCATCATTCAAAACTTGTTTCACCAGTTTGTGGTCGACATTCAGAACCAAGTTAAACATATCCGGCATTTCTCCATAGAAACTCATACCTGCCTGGATATTGGCCATTTCTTTCATACGGCGCATATATTCACTTTGGGTAATCATGATAGGAGTTCCTGTCTCGCCTAAAGATTGTGTTTCCACATTGAATTCCACTTTCTTCATCTGTGGTAACTGACTGCGGAATACGGAAGATAGAATATCGCGTTGGCCAACTTCCAAACTGGCATCTTTGCGCTCTTCTTTAGCAATCAGGTGGTCAATTACATCACTGTCCACACGGGTGAAGCGGCTCTTTTCAAATTTCTGCTCGAGCATACTTACCATGGCTACATCCAGCTGACCATCCATTAACAATACGTTGTAGCCTTTGTTTTTGGCCGCATCAATGTAGCTGTATTGTTCGTCTGCATGGGTAGCATACAGATAAATCAAGTTGCCGTCCTTATCTGTTTGGTTATCTTTGATCAAGCTTTGGTATTCTTCGTAAGTATAATATTTGTCATCTGTGTCTTTCAGCAGAGCAAATTTATTAGCCTTTTCGTAGAAATCTTCTTGAGTCAACATGCCGTAGTTGATGAAAATCTTCAAATCATCCCATTTCTCCTCGAATTCTTTGCGGTCATTCTTAAAAATGGCTTGCAGGCGGTCTGATACTTTCTTAGAAATATAAGTGGAGATTTTCTTCACGTTGGAATCGCTCTGCAAGTAAGAACGGGATACGTTCAACGGGATATCCGGTGAGTCAATCACTCCGTGTAACAGGGTCAGGAAGTCTGGAACAATACCTTCTACCGAGTCGGTGACATAGACCTGGTTGCAGTAAAGTTGGATTTTGTTTTTTTGTAATTCAATGTTGCTCTTCACTTTCGGGAAGTACAGAATACCTGTCAGATTGAACGGATAATCCACATTCAGGTGGATCCAGAACAGAGGTTCGTCTGCCATAGGATATAACTCCCGATAGAATTTCTTATAATCTTCGTCTTTCAGCTCTACCGGTTTGCGTGTCCATAAAGGATAGGTTTCGTTGATTACGTTGTCTTCGTTTGTTTCAACCTGCTTTCCATCTTTCCATTCTTTCTTTTTGCCGAATGCAATGGGGATAGGAAGGAAGCGGCAATATTTAGTCAGCAATGAAGAAATACGTGTTTCTTCCAGAAATTCCTTGCAGTCATCATCTATATAAAGGATAATATCCGATCCGCGGCTTTCTTTTTCAACGTTTTCGATAGTGAACTCAGGGCTTCCGTCGCAAGTCCATTTCACAGCTTGTGCTCCTTCTTGGTGGGATTTTGTGATGATTTCCACTTTTTTGGCTACCATGAAGGCAGAATAGAAACCCAGACCAAAGTGTCCGATGATGGCATTGGCATCATCTTTATATTTTTCAAGGAAGTCGTTAGCACCTGAAAAAGCTATCTGATTGATATATTTGTCGATCTCTTCGGCATGTAAGTCCGATACCCCGGTCGGAAATGGTGATGGTATCTTTTCCTAAGCTTACTTTAATGGTAAGATCTCCCATCTCTCCTTTGAATTCACCTTTAGATGCAAGGGTTTTCAGCTTCTGTGTGGCATCTACTGCATTAGAAACTAATTCACGGAGGAATATTTCATGATCACTGTATAAGAACTTTTTAATGATGGGGAAAATGTTCTCAGTGGTTACCCCAATATTTCCTTTTTGCATACTATTTATGGTTTTAAGTTATTATGTTATATATACGTTTGAATCGTCTTTTTGTTGGATGATGGGCAAAAAAAATGCCAGATACAGTGATATCTGACATTTTGTCTGTTATTTTTTGAATAACTTTGGACTCTTTACTTTTCCACAGTCATGACAATGAGGTCTTTTTCTTTGTCATAGCTTACCTTGATCGTGTCACCAGCTGCCATTTCTGATCCAAGTATCAGCTCGGAGATGCCATCCTCCAAGTTGTTTTGGATGGCACGTTTCAATGGGCGTGCTCCAAACTGTACATCGTAACCTTTGGTGGCTACAAACTTTTTGGCATCTTCGTCAATAACAAGCTTGTAACCAATGTTTTTCACACGACTGTAAAGGCCCTTAAGTTCAATATCAATAATCCGGGTCAGTGCATCCAGATCGAGTTGGTCGAAAGTTATTATTTCGTCCAAACGATTGATGAATTCGGGCGCAAAAGACTTATTCAAAGCTTTTGTAATCACGCTGCGCGAGTATTCTTTGTCATCAGTACGGACCTGGGCGGCAAATCCGATTCCTTTTCCGAATTCTTTCAGTTGGCGGGTTCCAATATTAGATGTCATGATGACTATGGTATTTTTAAAGTCTACAGTTCTGCCATAACTGTCAGTCAACCGACCTTCATCCATCACTTGCAACAATATGTTGAATACATCGGGATGCGCTTTTTCAATTTCATCCAATAAAACGATAGAGTAGGGTTTACGCCTTACTTTCTCCGTCAGCTGCCCACCTTCTTCATAACCTACGTATCCGGGAGGTGCTCCTACCAGACGGGATACGGTGAATTTTTCCATATATTCACTCATGTCAATGCGGATAAGTGCATCTGCTGAACCGAACATTAGTTTCGCTAACTCCTTGGCCAAATGAGTCTTGCCGACACCTGTCGGACCTAGAAACATGAATGTACCAATCGGCTTATTAGGATCTTTCAGGCCTACACGGCTTCTTTGAATAGCTTTTACCAGTGTGGCGATTGCTTTGTCCTGACCGATAACTTTAGAAAGCAGATCGTCTTTCATTCCTAATAATTTCATTCCTTCAGCCTGTGCCATTCTTTGTACAGGTACGCCTGACATCATGGAAACGACTTCAGCTATTTGTTCGTCATCTACCGTTTCCCGGTTTTCCTTCAGACTTTTTTCCCATTCTTCCTTCAGGGTATCAAGCTGATTCGTATATTCTTTCTCTTTGTCACGATAACTGGCGGCCAGTTCGAAATTCTGTAGCCTGACAGCTTCATTTTTAAGAGATTTCATCTCATCAATCAGTTTTTCCTGTTCTTCTATTTCTTTAGGAGCAGTGATATTAGTAAGATGTACGCGCGAGCCGGCTTCATCTAAAGCATCTATCGCTTTATCGGGGAAGTTACGGTCTGTGATATATCGGTCTGTTAGTTTCACACAAGCTTCAAGGGCTGCATCTGTATAGTTCACATTATGATGATCCTCGTATTTATCCTTGATATTTTTCAATATCTGAAGTGTCTCTTCTGCAGTTGTTGGTTCTACAATAACCTTTTGGAACCGACGTTCCAATGCACCGTCTTTTTCAATGTTTTGGCGGTATTCGTCCAACGTCGTCGCTCCGATGCATTGAATCTCGCCTCTGGCCAATGCGGGTTTCAACATATTGGCTGCATCCATTGAGCCCGCTGCAGAACCTGCTCCCACAATAGTGTGGATTTCATCGATGAAAAGAATGATGTTAGGATTCTTCTTCAACTCGTTTAAGATAGAACGAATACGTTCCTCGAATTGTCCACGATATTTAGTGCCTGCGACAACGGCAGTCATATCAAGAGCTATCACTCGTTTGTCAAATAAGATACGTGATACTTTCTTTTCCACAATCCGTAATGCAAGTCCCTCAACAATGGCAGATTTGCCGACTCCCGGTTCGCCAATCAAAATTGGGTTGTTTTTCTTGCGACGGCTCAATATTTGTGCCAGTCGCTCTATTTCCTTCACCCGGCCAACTACAGGATCTAGTTTTCCTTCTTCGGCAGCTTTTGTCATGTCTGTGCCGAAATTGTCGAGTACAGGAGTGTCATTAGCCGGCTTTTTTTGTGCCGGGCGTGCCTGCTGTTGTGCTGCATTTGATTTATTGCCACTTGGACTCTGACGTATATCCTCGTCTTCATCCTCGTCCTCACTGAACCCCAGACCTGCATGGGTGTCTGGTTGTAAAGTGAGTTTGATTTTTTCGTATGTTACGCCATTGCTTTCCAAGACGTGGAAAGCTGCATTATCCTTGACCTTCATAATTGCTAACAAAATATGTTCAGAGTCAGCCGCAATGTTTCTCAATAACTTAGCCTCTAGAATACATAGCTTTAACACTTTGGATGCTTTGTCATTAAAGCTAATATTCTCGTCATAGGTGGTGTCATTTTCTGCATTGTTTTTCACAATGGCCTCCAACTGATTTTTTATGTCCTGTAAGTTTATTTGCAAATTAAACAAAATCTCGATAGCTTTTCCTTCACCTTCACGTATCAGTCCCAACAACAAGTGTTCGGGACCAATATAGCTATTTCGCAGCCTGTTGGCTTCTTCCTTGCTATACATGATGATATCGGACACTCTTTGTGTAAATTGATTGTTCATAAATTTATCGTCCTCCTAAAGTATAGTATTTATTTCCCAGTGTGCAAAGATACACATAATAACAATGCATACCATTGTTTTCTTATTTATATTAGCATAACAAAATGTATGCCAAGCTTTGACAGGCTAAATGGATTAAACAAAAATAAGGGTTATAGCGAACTATTCACAAAGTAAATGAGAAGTGGGAGTGATAATCACTATATACTATAAAATAAGGTATAGGGATACTTTTACTTATGTATTTATAACCATAGAACAACCAAAACTAATCAGAAATATCCGAGTGTAAATCTTTAATTACCAGCATATTCTAAAATTTAACACTTTTCGGTTGCCATTTGTCGCTTCCCAAATTTCCACATATTTTTGAGACGTATTTCTGACGTGGAGAATTTGCGGGGCTTGTTTTTTGTCACACCGTGCAGACAGTTGACAAGGGTTTACAACCGTTTACGACAAGCGACAATAACCGCCCCGATATGCGGAAACAGTCACACTGTGTAGAAAAGCGACAATGGTTGACTTCCGTTCACATCCGTTTACCATTTCAGAGATATAGGATTGAAGAAATGAACCATTAAACGATAAAACGGTATGAAAGCAACCAGAAAATGCAGTTTTTGCGGCAAGTCCTTTGTAACCCGAAGCGGTATGCAAAGATATTGCAGTGAGGCTTGTCAGGCAGAAGCCAAACGAGCCAGAGTGATGCAGAAGAACAACCTCTTCAAAGTCGCCCAACCCTTGATGGAGATACAGCATCAGGAGTATCTCACCTTTTCCAAAGCAGCCATACTCATGGGCTGTTCCCGACAGTACATTTACAAACTTGTAGCCATCGGCAAGCTGAAAGCCTCACGCATCAGCAACCGCATGGCATTCATCCGCAGAGCCGACATCGAGCAGATGTTGGAGGGCAATCCCTATCACCGCATCCTGCCCGGCAACACCTCCACACCAAGGAAATCATCTTCATCTTCCTTACCTGCCAAAAGAGAAAAAAGGGAAAAGGAAAGCGAAGAAGTGTTGGACTTCTATTCGGGCGAGGAGGTGATGTCCCTTTTTAAGGTAAAGCAGTCATGGCTTTACACTTCCGCCAAGCGTAACCATATCCCCATCTGCCGTATCGCAGGAAAGAACTATTACAGCAAGAAGCATATTGACGAGTTTTTCGGTGTGGCAGTTGATATTAGCGAAATTACCGACTGGCTACTGACCGAGGAGGTGGAGGAACTGTTCGGCATGAAGCCGACCGCACTCCGTGCCTACACCTATCGCCATAAGATACCCACTAAAAGAGAGTACGGGCGTACCTATTACTCCAAATCACATTTGAACGAACTCCGCAGAACTGACCTTGTGAACGATGAACGCTACTATACCGTTGAGCAGGTGCAGCAAATCTATGGTCTTTCGTCAGCCAACATCTGCCATATCGTCAAGGTGAAGCACATCGAAAAGATAAAGGTGGGTGTGAAAAACCTGCTTTTGCGCTCAGATGTGGAGCGTGTCATGGCTGAAAGGAACAAATAACCGTGAAAAATCGGGATTATCGAAAATTATTTCAAAATGATGTATCGTGGAGGTATTCACGGATATTTCACGTTGTTCCTTTGCCATCGGAAACATGGATACAACTCCAAAATGTATACAACCAATTAAAACATAATTATTATGAGTAAATGCAAAACAGTTACCTTGCGTAAGCGCAAGATTAAGAACGGGACACAGTATTCACTATGCCTTGACTACTATCCCGGCTACCGTGACAATGTCACCATGAGAGTGATTACACGTGAAGCCTTAGGAATTTACATCTTCGCCAAACCTGCAAACCAGCAGGAACGGGACTTCAACGCACGCATGATGAAGAAAGCGGTCATCCTGCGCAACCAGCGCTACGAAGCCATTTTCAATGAAAACAACGGCTTTTTTGACAAGACCAAGATGAAGGGCGATTTCCTTGCCTATTTCAAAGGACTGGCTGACCGCAAGAATATCAAGTGGCAGCACGTATACAAGCATTTCCAGCGGTTCGTGAACGGCAAATGCACCTTTGAGGAGGTGGATGTGGATTTGTGCCGCAAGTTCATGGAATACCTGCTTGATGCACCCCAATCCATCCACACCAACCAAAAGCTGCACATCAACTCCGCAGCAGGCTATTGGTCAACTTTCCGTGCCGTGCTGCACACCGCTTACCGTGACAGGAAGATAAAGGAGAACCCAAACGGCTTCTTAGACCGCATCGAGTGCATTCCCACCATCAGGGAGCATTTGAGCCAAGAGGAACTGATACGGCTTGCCGAAACACCCTGTGAGGAGGAGGTCTTGAAAAAAGCTTTTCTTTTCGCCTGTCTTACGGGACTGAGAAAGAGCGACATCAGACAGCTCACGTGGCAGCAGATACAACCATACACCAACGGCAGGATGTTCGTTACCACCCGTATGCAGAAAACCAAAGAAATAGTGCATAACCCCATCAGTGATGAAGCCTACGGACTGTTGGGAGAACGTGGAGAGGGGCTAATCTTTGAGGGCTTCAAGGATAAGATGCTGCAAGGACCACTCCAACGGTGGCTCACGGCAGCAGGGATAACCAAGAAAATCACCTTTCACTGTACCCGCCACAGCTTCGGAAGCCTGCACGTGGAAATGGGAACGGACATGGCTGTCATCCAAGCCTATCTCGGACATAAGAACATTACCACCACACAAATCTATTCCAAGATAGCAGCGCAGCAGATGTGTCAGGTGGTGGACAAGATAACCTTGAAGCGCAAGGAGGCATAAATGTCTCACATTGACAGGTATTCAGAGGGGCGGTTATGGCTACAAGGCTATAATCGCCCCTCTATGTTTTTGGCTTGATGCCACCATTTATAAGCCCCTCAGAGTATGAAACAGAGTATGATATGATGACATTTCGTGAAATACATTGAAAAAGACCGTTCTAACCGCAAATAACGGGCAGTAATTGGGAAAAATAGCATTAACTTTGCACAAAATAATACAGGAACATTCAATCTCTCAACGAAATATGGAATCATCAATCAAGGACAAATACATCATCTTGGGCTTTGTCGGCTTCGCCATCGTCCTAATATCTTCCATTGCCACGCTGGTAATAGCGGACAGCTTCAACCAAGACAACTTTGTCAGGTGGATAGTATTCGTATGCTGTAACCTGTTGGGATGGTTGCTCTATCTCTCCTTTCAGACACTTATCTTTGATACATACGAAATCTACAAAATCAAGTTCGGCAAGAAAGAAACGATTGCCGAAGCCATAGAGGTGCAGGAAGAACTGTCACAAAATACACTTGAAGAAGCCACATCTGTGCCTGGACCTACATCAGTCCCTGAGCCTGTACCCGAATCATCCCCGACAAAAGAAGAGACACTTATCCAAACACAACCGATAGAGCTTACTATCGCCCCGGATCTTCACGAAAAGAACCGTGCCAATTACGCAAGCAGAGAGCAACGGGAAAAGGAAGAGCGCATCCGCATGGTCATGGAGTATTGCCATTATTACCTGCCTCGCATTGCCGACCAAGAAACCGTGAACCACATCTGTACTGAGGTGGACAAATGGATGAATCTTAACACTTATACCCCGAAGCCCATACAAAGACCGTTTACCAAAGACATCAACAACATTCCACTCCGTCACTTCGTATGGAATATCTCTGAGCGTTTCCTGTACAAGAGATACTACAATGGGGATAACCGTGCCAAGTTCATCAAATCCCTTTTCCCGAAATCGTTTGCTGATACAGACTTATCAACCATCAAGAATTTCAAGGTAGAGCCGTTAAAGACGGAAATTCCCATTGATGAACCCGAAAACGGCAAACTTGATTTCCACTATCCCGAGGATTATGTGCGGAATTAGGATAATCACGACACCAACGACAACCATCCGGTAACTCATAACCGCCTGTTTTACATCGTTTCCCGAGTAATTTTACCCGTCATTTATGGCTGGGCTTAATTATTCGGGAATTATTTTGCAATGACGTGTCGTGGAGATATTCACGGATATATCATTTCAGTCCTTTGCGCCAAGTCTTACAAAAGAGACGAGTACGCGAATGGAAAAATCAATTCTTACCTTCAACGACCTCCCCGAGGTTGTCGCTCAGCTTCGAGACGAAGTGATGAGCCTGAAAAGCCTGCTCGCCGAGCAGTGCAGTGTGAACAATGCCAAAACGGTGGACACCCACGTGCCCATGTCTGTGGACGAGGCAGCAGAGTATTTAGGTATCCCTAAGGGTACGCTCTACATGAAACTGTCAGAAGGGACAATCCCTGCCACCAAGCCCGGCAAACGCTATTGCCTTTACCGTGACGAACTGGACAAGTGGCTGGAAACCGCCCGAAAGAATCCCATACCGTTGTCAGACGAGGAACTGAACAAGTCCTTATCCTCTTCCCACCGTCGCAAGCCCAACCCACGTAACTGGTGAATGATATGGAAGAGGATAAGAACTATATCAACCTGATACGTGGCGACCTCACAAAAGCATCCCAAGCGCATAACGGTATGCCCGACAGTGTAGGCATGATGAATATCAAGACGGCAAACCAAACCATTCTTGAAGCATCGTTATTGCCTACGCCCCGTGCGCTGTGGGACAGCTTTTGGTACGAGGGGGAACTCTCCTGCTTGTTTGCCGATTCCAACGTGGGCAAGTCCATCCTTGCCGTGCAGATAGCCGACCGCATCGCCCGAACCGACAATGTGCTGTATCTGGACTTTGAACTGTCCGAAAAGCAGTTCCAGCTCCGCTATACCAACGAGCATGGAGAGCTCTACACCTTTCCCGACAAACTCTATCGGGTGTCTATTGACTGCAACCAGCTTTTGGATGCCAACTTTGAGGAAGCTATCATAGGCGGCATTGAACAGATGGCTGTGCAGACCGACTGCAAGATTTTCATCATTGACAATCTTACCTACCTGTGTTGCGCCATGGAGAAAGGCGATGCCGCAGGACGGCTGATGATTCAGCTGAACAATCTCAAAAAGAAATATGCGCTCTCTATCCTTGTCCTAGCACATACGCCCAAACGCTCTTTGGATTGTCCCATCACATCCAACGACCTTGCCGGAAGCAAACGGCTCTACAATTTCTTTGACAGCGTGTTCACCATTGGAAAAAGTGCCCAAGACGGAGGGCTTCGCTATGTGAAGCAGCTTAAAGTGCGCTATGGCACGTTCTCTCATGATGCGGATAATGTAATCGTTTACGAGATTGACAAGGTGGATGCTTTCTTGCAGTTCGTGTTCAGGGGCTATTCCACGGAAAAGGAACACTTGAAAAAATTGGGCGACAATGAATCAAGCCAAAGGGATTGCCAAATTCTGCAACTCTCCCAATCGGGCAAGTCCGTCAGGGAGATAGCCTCACAGGTGAATTGTGGCAAGTCCACCGTAAACCGTATCATCCAGCGCAGCAAAGAGAGTAAAAACGCAGGTGTCCCAAGTGTCCCACTGTCCCAACCCTTAGAGTGTGGGACAATGGGACAGGATGGGACAGCCGACAATCAACCATCAAAAACGGACTAAGCTATGGGCAATTATTCATTACAGAAGTATAAAGGAACGGCAACACGGCATACCTGCCCCAAATGCGGAGACAGGCATTCTTTCGTCTATTACGTGGACGAAAATAATGTGCCGTTGCATCCATCGGTCGGCAGATGTAACCACGAAAGCGGTTGTGGGTATCACTACACTCCGAAAGAGTATTTTCAAGAGCATCCTGAACACAGAACTACCAATGATTTCTCTTTTGACAGGCAAAGAGCAGAGCAGAAGAAAGTGAAGCAGCAAAGTAAGCCGACAGCCATCGGCTATATTCCCCCTCACTATGTGGAGAAGTCGCAAAGCGAGCGTAGCAATTTCTTCCGTTTCCTCTTCACACTCCTTACTTCCTACTATGGCGACAAGGCGAAAGAGGTGTTGAAGCGGTTGTTGGAGGAATACCGTTTGGGGGCTACCCGTGACGGCTCTGTTATCTTTTGGCAGATAGACAGGACGGGCAAGGTACGCACGGGAAAGGTGATGCAGTACAATCCCGAAGACGGACACCGTATCAAGGGAGGACAGACATCGGCAGTGAACTGGATACACAGCATATTGAAAAAGCAGCGTGTGTTGGCAGAGGATTGGCAACTATCCCAATGCCTTTTCGGGGAACACTTGTTGAAAACGCATCCCGACAAGGTGGTGGTCTTGGTGGAATCCGAGAAGAGTGCCGTTATCGGTTCTGCTATCTTCCCCGATTATGTATGGCTGGCTACGGGTGGTAAGAGTCAGATGAGAGAAGAGAAACTCCGTGTACTGTCAGGGCGAACCGTGCTTCTCTTTCCCGATGCCGATGCTTATGCCGAGTGGAAACAGCGAGCCGAGAGCATGTACTTTTGTAAGGTGGTGGTTTCGGACATCATCGAAAGGAATGCCACCCCGAAACAAAAAGAAGCCCATATCGACATAGCCGATTGGATTATCTTTCAGATACGGGAGGGCAAGGTGATGAGTACAGCCAACCACTTGGTCGAGGCTGAGAGAATCCTCCAGCGGATGATAGAGAAGAATCCCGTCCTGCAAAAACTGATAGACGATTTAGACCTTGTGCTGGTCGGTGCATCTCCAATCGGCAACGATGATGAAAAACCTCCCTGACGGAGGAGAGCGGAAGCCGTAGGCTGGAGTTTGCAGACAATGGCTTGCCATTGATATAGCCCACTATAACTACACGCTCCGCTTACGTAGTTGTGGGCTCTCCCGAGGGGATTAGGGTTTTACCCTAATGACCCACTCAGGGCGTTTCTCCCCTGAGAACCCAGAGCAAAGAGTGACCCTCTCTTTGCAATCTCCGCTTATGGGTTGCACCCCTAAGAACCCCATGCGTTTACGGACAGCGGAAAAGCAAACAATAAAGTACAAACCAAAAAACAAGTATCTATGGCAACAAAATCAAGCATACATATCAAGCCCTGCAACATCGCATCGAGCGAGGCTCACAACAGGAGGACTGCCGAATACATGCGCCACATCGGAGAGTCCAGAATCTATGTCGTTCCTGAACTATCCACCGATAACGAACAGTGGATAAATCCCGACTTCGGCAGTCCGGATTTGCGGATGCATTATGACAATATCAGACAGATGGTAAAGGAAAAGACCGGACGTGCCATGCAGGAAAAGGAGCGTGAACGCAAAGGCAAGAACGGTAAAATAGTCAAGATTGCGGGATGCTCCCCCATACGTGAAGGAGTGCTGCTTGTCAGGTCGGACACCACACTGGCAGACGTGCGTAAATTCGGTGAGGAGTGTCAAAGACGCTGGGGAATCACACCGCTGCAAATCTTCCTGCACAAGGATGAAGGGCATTGGCTGAACGGTCAGCCGGAAGCGGAAGACAGGGAAAGCTTCAAAGTCGGGGACAGATGGTTCAAGCCGAACTATCATGCCCATATCGTTTTCGACTGGATGAACCACGAAACAGGAAAGAGCCGAAAGCTCAATGACGATGACATGATGCAGATGCAGACCCTTGCATCCGACATCCTGCTGATGGAACGCGGGCAGTCAAAGGCTGTCACTGGTAAGGAGCATCTGGAACGGAACGACTTTATCATTGAGAAGCAGAAAGCTGAACTGCAACGCATGGATGCAGCCAAACGGCACAAAGAAGAACAGATAAATCTTGCCGAGCAGGAACTGAAACAGGTGAAATCAGAAATACGCACTGACAAGTTAAAGAAGACAGCCACCACGGCAGCGACAGCCATAACTAGTGGAGTTGCTTCTCTTTTCGGGAGTGGAAAACTGAAAGAACTGGAACGTGCCAACGAAAAACTGCAAGACGAGGTTTCAAAACGGAACACCAATATTGAAAAATTGCAGAGCCAAGTACAGCAGATGCAGAAACAGCATGATACGCAAATCCACAATCTCAGAGAAATGCACAGGCAGGAACTTGACATGAAAGAAAAAGAACTGTCACGGCTCGCCAGAATCATAGACAAGGCTTTCAGGTGGTTTCCGATGTTCATGGAAATGCTGCGCATGGAAAAGTTTTGTGCCATGCTGGGATTCTCTAAAGAAATGACTGAAAGTCTTATAGTCAAAAAAGAAGCCCTGAAATGTAGCGGTAAAATCTATTCCGAGCAACACAGGCGGAACTTTGATATAAAGGATGATATTTTAAGGGTGGAAAATGACCCTGACGATGAAAGCAGGCTGAACCTGACAATAAACAGGAAGCCGATTGCCGACTGGTTCAGGGAGCAATGGCACAGGCTTAGATATGGAGCAAGAGTGCCGCAACAGGAAGAAAGAAAAAGTAGAGGATTCAAATTATAATAGAAGCAATTTGATTAGTAATCTAAAAGCACTCCGATAACGATTAGAGTGCTTTTAGATTGTTTATCATTAATTATCAAAGCAAGTGCAGTTTAAGATTTTACTGAAGTTTGCATTAATAAAGAATATACTACAGCTGATATATGCGCAACATATTGTGACGCTTGTGATTCATTTCCCTTGAAATCCTTAACAAATACCGTTAAGGTATAACTGATATTATTAGGCAGACATATATAGGCAACATCATTGTGAGCTGCAAGAACACCATTTTCATTAACATAACCTGAACCTGTCTTATGCGCTATAACAACCCCTTCTTTATCAAGAAGTGGAGCTGCTATCCTATCTACACCTGTTTTGCATTCTTTTAACGTATTCTTAATGAAACTTTGTTTCTCATCATCGATAAGACCTTCAGTAAACAAACGATTCATCAACATTGCAGCACCAAGAGGAGATGTATAGTTAGAGTAAGCCTTGTTATGGTCAGCCGACATTTCCTCTTCCGTATAAGCTATCTGAAAACTTGAACGAGGAATGAGTGTGGCTATAAAACTATCTGTTTGAGCGACATTAACCATATCCTTAAACATAAGGTTGCTTGCATTGTTGTCACTCTGAGTAAGAGTATAACGCAGCAAATCTCTCACTGTCAATGATATGACTGGCCCTGAATAATCTTTCAGCATAGGACTCCAAGTCTTTGGGTCAAGTTTATCCCTATTTATATTTACTAAGGTATCAAGTGAAATTCCTTTATTGTCAAAGTCATTACAAAGAGCTAATGCCTGATGAACCTTAAACACACTCATCATAGGATAAACACTCTTATTATTGACCTTAACCGTATCTCTGTTATTAACAATAACCGCCACACCAATTTCGCCAGGACAAGCTGAGACAATTTGAGAAATGCTATCAGTCAAAACATTTGTTAAAGGAGGATTTGCGCTATCTTTTGTCGCTGATTTATGGAACAATGAAAATACCAAGATGAAAATGCAAACTAAAGCTATACTCAAAACTACGATTTGTTTTTTTCTGTTTTTTTCCATGTTTATATTATTTACCTTAATTCCGCAACACTTTGATTTAAATTAATTTATAAGTTCCTGAGCAACAAAAAGTTGCCCAGGATTTTGCTGTGTCAGATTTTTCACTTATCTTAGTGTTGCAATTAGAAAACAAGCGAAA
>ENA-OQDT01000991-OQDT01000991.1-human-gut-metagenome-genome-assembly--contig:-NODE-991-length-17594-cov-4.046774_pt1 | contig 17594 bp, 18 predicted proteins | sample MGYA00242786_ERZ504617 | MGnify/ENA primary metagenome ERZ504617 (study PRJEB26092, sample SAMD00036337) | human gut metagenome | host: Homo sapiens | study: EMG produced TPA metagenomics assembly of...
TGTGCCTTGATCGATCTGGCCCAATACAGTGAAGATTCTCCGGTTTCCATCACAAGTATTGCAAGACGTCAGGATATTTCAGAACGATATCTGGAACAATTGATGTCGAAGCTGAAAAAAAGCAGGACTTGTCAAGAGCATCCGAGGTGCAAATGGTGGATATGTCTTAGCAAAGGAAGCAAAAGATATTTCTGTAGGAGATGTGCTTCGTGCACTGGAAGGGAATCTTGAACCAGTAGAATGCGCCGGACTTGATCCGGAAGGAGAATGCAAAGGCGCGGACAGCTGTGTGACAAAGTATGTGTGGAAACGAATCAATGATAGTATTAACCAGACAGTAGATGAAATCTGGCTGAATCAACTGGTGACAGAAAGTAAATGTCTTGGACATACAGACAATCATCTGGATTATACAAAGTGTAAAAACTGAAAAGAATCATTGTCTACAATTATTTGTGAACAGTAAGAAAACAAAGTAGATAAAATAAAAGTGAGGTAACAGGTAATGGGAAAATTAATTTATCTTGATAATGCAGCAACAACAAAGACAGCACCGGAAGTTGTGGATGCGATGCTCCCATATTTTACAGAGCATTTTGGTAACCCATCCAGTGTTTATGGTTTTGCGGCTGCGAATAAAGAAGTGATCACAAAACAGAGAGAAATCATAGCAAAAGCACTTGGTGCGAAGACAGAGGAGATTTATTTCACAGCTGGTGGCTCTGAATCTGATAACTGGGCGCTGAAAGCTACAGCTGAGGCTTATGAATCAAAGGGAAAACATATCATTACAACAAAGATTGAGCATCATGCAATCCTTCATACAGGAGAATATCTCCAGAAGAGAGGATATGAAGTGACTTATCTGGATGTAGATGAGAATGGTATTGTCAGTCCGGAAGCTGTTGAAGCAGCGATTCGTCCAGATACAATTCTGGTCAGCGTAATGTTTGCAAACAATGAGATCGGAAGTATTCAGCCAATCAAAGAAATCGGAGAGATTGCACATAAACATGGAGTACTTTTCCATACAGATGCTGTCCAGGCGTTTGGTCAGGTACCGATCAATGTAGATGAGATGAATATTGATATGCTCAGTTCCAGTGGACATAAACTGAACGGACCAAAGGGAATCGGTTTCCTTTATATCAGAAAGGAGTGAAGATCCGTTCATTATTCACGGCGGAGCCCAGGAGAGAAAACGCCGTGCAGGTACAGAGAATGTTCCGGGTATTGTAGGATACGGAAAAGCTGTAGAGCTTGCTATGGCTTCCATGGAACAGAGAATGAAACATGAGACAGAACTTCGTGATTATGCAATTGCAAGAATTGAGAATGAGATTCCATATTGTAGATTAAATGGAGATCGTGTGAAACGTGTTCCGAATAACATTAACTTCAGCTTCCAATTTGTTGAAGGAGAATCTTTGCTGATCATGCTGGATATGAAAGGAATCTGTGCTTCCCAGTGGTTCAGCTTGTACATCAGGCTCTCTGGATCCATCTCATGTTCTTCTGGCAAATTGGATTACCGCACGAGATTGCACATGGTTCACTTCGTATGTCAAATTGGTGCTGATACAACAAAAGAAGATAATTGATTATACAATCGACCAGTTGAAAGAGATTGTTGCACATCTGCGCAGTATGTCTCCGCTTTACGAAGATTTTATGAAAAAGCAGCAGAAGAATGCATAAGCCAGAATGACTTAAAAGAAAAATACAAACTAATTTTTGAATAAAAAGATAAACAAAATGGAGGAATTATATAATGTATACAGAAAAGGTAATGGATCATTTCCAGCATCCAAGAAATGTAGGGGAAATTGAAAATGCAAGTGGCGTAGGAACAGTGGGAAATGCGAAATGTGGAGATATCATGAGAATTTATCTTGATATTGATGAAAATCAGATCATTCGTGATGTAAAGTTTAAAACATTCGGGTGTGGAGCAGCTGTTGCAACTTCCAGTATGGCAACAGAGATGGTTAAAGGAAAAAGCATTCAGGAAGCAATGGAGGTAACAAACAAAGCCGTTATGGAAGCTCTTGACGGACTTCCGCCGGTAAAGGTTCACTGTTCACTTCTTGCAGAGGAAGCAATCCATGCAGCACTCTGGGATTATGCAGAGAAACACGGTATCAAGATTGAGGGACTTCAGAAACCGAAGTCAGATATTCACGAAGGTGAAGAAGCAGAGGAAGAGGAATATTAATGAGCAAAGGCAAAGTTGTTGTTGGAATGTCCGGGGGAGTAGATTCCTCCGTGGCAGCCTGGCTTTTGAAAGAACAAGGCTATGATGTGATCGGTGTGACGATGCAGATCTGGCAGGATGAGGACAATGAGGTTCAAGAAGAAAACGGCGGCTGTTGCGGGCTCAGTGCGGTAGACGATGCAAGACGTGTTGCATCGTCTATTGGTATTCCGTATTATGTGATGAATTTTAAACAGGAATTCCAGAAAAATGTAATTGATTACTTTACGGAAGAATACCTGAACGGAAGAACACCTAACCCGTGTATTGCCTGCAACCGTTATGTGAAATGGGAAGCACTTTTGCAGAGAAGTCTTTCCATCGGAGCAGACTATATCGCAACAGGACATTATGCGAGGATTGATAAACTTCCGAATGGAAGATACGCAATCCGAAGATCTGCGACGCTTGCGAAAGACCAGACTTATGCACTTTATAACCTGACTCAGGAGCAACTGGCGCATACGCTGATGCCGGTTGGAAATTATTCAAAGGATAAGATCCGTGAGATGGCAGAAGAAATTGGACTGCAGGTTGCTAACAAGCCAGATAGTCAGGATATCTGTTTTGTTCCGGATGGAGATTATGCAACCTTTATTGAAGAAAATGCAGATACTCCGATCCGTCAGGGGAATTTTGTAACACCGGACGGAAAGATTCTTGGAAAACACAAAGGAATCATTCATTATACGGTAGGGCAGCGTAAAGGGCTTGGACTTGCGCTGGGATATCCGGCATTTGTACTTGAGATTCGTCCGGAAACAGATGAAGTTGTGATTGGAACATACGAAGAATCTTTAACGCATACGCTGCGTGCGAATGAATTGAATTTCATGAGTGTAGAAGATATCACAGAACCCATCCGGGTGTTTGCAAAGATCCGTTACAATCATAAAGGAGCCTGGTGCACAGTGGAAAAGACAGGGGAAGATGAAATCACCTGCACATTTGATGAACCAATCCGTGCAGTGACACCGGGACAGGCGGTTGTTCTCTATGATGGTGAGTATGTATTAGGAGGCGGCACAATATTATGATAGCATGTGATGCGCATATGCATACAAGATTTTCAGAAGATAGTGATGCATCTGTACATTCCATGCTTGATGCAGCGGTGAATAAAGGAATGCAGGCAGTCTGCATCACGGATCATCTTGATAAAGACTTTCCGGAAACACCGGATTTTCCGGCGGGTGCATTTATGTTCGACCTGGATGAATATTTCAGTAGACTGACGCAATTAAAAACAGAATATCAGAAGAAACTGGAAGTCCGGATTGGTGTAGAGATCGGACTTCAGCCACACCTGGGAGAATATTATAAAGAACTGACAGAAAAATATCCGTTTGATTTTGTGATCGGTTCAATACACCTTATCCATGGACAGGATCCGTATTATCGTGGATTTTTTGAAGGACGAAGTGATGAGGAGGCTTATCATGAAGCATTTCAGGTGGCAATTGAAAACCTGAAAAAATAAATTCCTTCGATAGTCTGGGGCATTTGGACTATGTTGTCCGTTATGGCGCACATCAGGCAGAAGAATATTCTTACAGAAAATATGCAGAAGAGATCGATGAGATACTAAAACATCTGATCAGTCATGGAAAAGGACTTGAGATGAACATGGCAGGAATGAAATATGGACTTGGATTTCCAAACCGCATCCGGATGTTATCAGAAGATATAAGGAGCTTGGTGGTGAAATTGTCACAATCGGAGCAGATGCACACAGGCCGGAACATGTAGCTTTTGACTATGAACAGGCAGGAGAGATACTTGCAGGCTGTGGTTTTAGTTATTATGCAGAATTTAAGGGGCGGAAACCGGTGTTTAGGAGAATTGTTCCATAAAATTAGAATTATATGGATTTAAGGCTTGAATTTTTGTTCTTGTTTTAGTACAATGAATCTAGTTGATGAATATTTAACAATTATCGCTTTGTTAAATTCATCGCCATGGCTGGAGATACAGCCATAAATTTTTTAAACTTTTTAGGAGGAATTAATCATGGCAGTAAAAGTAGCGATTAATGGTTTTGGACGTATCGGACGTCTTGCTTTCAGACAGATGTTCGGAGCAGAAGGATATGAGGTAGTAGCAATCAACGACCTTACATCTCCTAAGATGCTTGCTCACTTATTAAAATATGACTCAACTCAGGGAACATACGCTCTTGCAGATACAGTAGAAGCAGGAGAGGATTCTATCACAGTTGACGGAAAAGAGATCAAGATCTACGCAAAAGCTAACGCAGCTGAGCTTCCTTGGGGAGAGATCGGTGTTGACGTTGTTCTGGAGTGTACAGGATTCTACACATCCAAAGCAAAAGCTCAGGCTCACATCGATGCAGGTGCTAAGAAAGTAGTTATTTCTGCTCCAGCTGGAAATGACCTTCCGACAATCGTTTACAATGTAAACCACGAAGAACTTACAAAAGAGGACAACATCATCTCCGCAGCTTCATTGTACAACAAACTGCCTGGCTCCGATGGCAAAAGCTCTTAACGACCTTGCAGCAATCAAGTCCGGTATCATGTGTACAATCCACGCTTACACAGGCGATCAGATGACACTTGATGGACCGCAGAGAAAAGGTGATCTTAGAAGATCTCGTGCAGCTGCAGTTAACATCGTACCAAACAGCACAGGTGCTGCTAAAGCAATCGGTCTTGTTATCCCAGAACTGAACGGAAAACTTATCGGATCTGCTCAGCGTGTTCCTACACCAACAGGTTCTACAACAATCCTTACAGCAGTAGTTGAGGGAGAAGTTACTGTAGATCAGATCAACGCAGCTATGAAAGCAGCTTCTAACGAGTCCTTCGGATACAACACAGATGAGATCGTATCCAGCGACATCGTAGGAATGAGATTTGGATCACTGTTTGATGCAACTCAGACAATGGCTCTTCCAGTTGGTGATGGTACAACAGAGGTTCAGGTTGTTTCATGGTATGACAACGAGAACTCTTACACAAGCCAGATGGTAAGAACAATCAAACACTTCGGAACACTTCTTGAGGCTTAATTTTATATTAAATACTCAGAATTAATCTGAATTATTGACTCACAATGGGGTCCGGTCTTATTGTAGGACCGGATCCTTTTTAATGTGATCGTTAAATATCTGCTGGTGATAATTCACACGGAATTTGTGAGACGATCAGGAAAAAGACAAGATACAGGAGGCTATGAAAAATGGCAGCACTTAATAAAAAATCCGTAGATGATATCAATGTAAAAGGAAAAAGAGTTCTTGTAAGATGTGACTTCAACGTACCGCTTCAGGATGGAAAGATCACAGATGAGAACCGTATCGTGGCAGCTCTTCCTACAATCAAGAAGCTGATCGCTGACGGAGGAAAAGTAATTCTTTGTTCCCACCTTGGAAAACCGAAGGGAGAGCCAAAGCCGGAGCTTTCACTTGCACCAGTAGCAGTAAGACTTTCTGAGCTCCTTGGACAGGAAGTTAAATTTGCAGCTGATCCGGAAGTAGTTGGACCAAACGCAAAAGCAGCTGTTGAAGCTATGAAAGACGGAGATGTTGTTCTTCTTGAAAACACACGTTACAGAGCAGAAGAGACAAAGAACGGTGAAGCATTCAGCAAAGACCTTGCTTCTCTTTGCGATGTATTCGTAAACGATGCATTTGGAACAGCTCATAGAGCACACTGCTCTAACGTAGGTGTTACACAGTTTGTTGACACAGCAGTTGTTGGATACCTTATGCAGAAAGAAATCGATTTCCTTGGAAATGCAGTAGAGAATCCGGAAAGACCATTTGTTGCAATCCTTGGAGGATCTAAAGTATCCAGTAAGATTTCTGTAATCAACAACCTTCTTGACAAAGTTGATACTCTGATCATTGGTGGTGGAATGTGCTACACATTCACAAAAGCTCAGGGCGGAAGCGTAGGAAATTCCCTTCTTGAGGAAGATTACTTACAGTACGCACTTGACATGGTTAAGAAAGCAGAAGAGAAAGGTGTAAAACTTCTTCTTCCAGTTGATGCTGTAGCAGCAGACGCTTTCTCTAACGATGCAAATACACAGGTAGTAGCTCAGAATGAGATTCCAGAAGGATGGATGGGACTTGATATCGGACCAAAGACAGCTGAGATGTTTGCAGACGCTGTTAAATCTGCGAAGACAGTTGTATGGAACGGACCAATGGGATGCTTCGAGATGCCGAAATTCGCTGATGGAACAAAGGCAGTTGCAGAAGCACTTGCTAACACAGATGCTGTAACAATCATCGGTGGTGGAGATTCCGCAGCAGCTGTTAACCAGCTCGGATATGGTGACAAGATGACACACATCTCTACAGGTGGTGGAGCTTCTCTTGAATTCCTTGAAGGAAAAGAACTTCCGGGAGTAGCAGCAGCTAACGATAAATAATATGAAATGTATGCATGAGAAGCTGGTTGTGACAGCTTCTCTGTGTATAAATTTAGAGATTTCTAAAGGAGAAAAGAACAATGGCAAGAAAGAAAATTATTGCAGGAAACTGGAAAATGAACAAAACTCCAAGCGAGGCAGTAGCACTTGTAGAGGAGTTAAAACCACTTGTAGCTAACGAAGAAGTAGACGTAGTATTCTGCGTACCGGCTATCGATATCGTACCAGTTGTAGAGGCTGCAAAAGGAACAAACATCCAGGTTGGAGCTGAGAACATGTACTTCGAGGAGAGTGGAGCTTACACAGGTGAGATTTCTCCGAACATGCTTGTAGATGCAGGTGTTAAATATGTTGTTCTCGGACATTCAGAGAGAAGAGATTACTTCGGTGAGACAAATGAAGACGTTAACAAGAAAGTCCTCAAAGCATTTGAGCATGGTATTACACCAATCATGTGCTGTGGAGAGACTCTTGAGCAGAGAGAGCAGGGCGTAACAATGGACTTCATCCGTCAGCAGGTTAAGGTTGGATTCCAGGGTGTTACAGCAGATCAGGCTAAGACAGCAGTTATCGCTTACGAGCCAATCTGGGCAATCGGAACAGGAAAGACAGCTACAACAGAGCAGGCTGAAGAAGTTTGTGCAGGAATCCGTGCTTGCATCGCTGAAGTATATGATGAAGCTACAGCAGAAGCAATCCGTATCCAGTACGGCGGATCTGTAAACGCAGCTACAGCTCCTGAGCTTTTTGCACAGGCTAACATCGATGGAGGTCTTGTAGGTGGAGCTTCCCTTAAAGCTGACTTCGGAAAGATCGTAAACTACAAATAATAAGATCTCAAAGCTGTTTTAATAGAACAGATGATTAAGAAAGGTCATCTGGTCAGAAAGATATCTATATTGCCGCGCACAGGTAGTGCGGACAGTAGCAATAGAGATAGTAATTCTGACCGGATGGCCTTTTTTCTTGACTTTGAAAATCATTTGAGTGTATCATAGAGGAGATTGATAAAATAAAGTAACAGCTTAATGAAGAAAATAAAGCAACTAAGAAAAGGGAACAGAAAAGATAGGAGATTGAGAAGCTATGGTAGGAATTATCGGAGCAATGGAAGAAGAAGTCCGTGAGCTGATCGAGGATATGACAGAATGCGAGATGCAGGAGAGAGCATCCATGAAGTTTTATAAAGGTATGCTTTATGGAAAAGAAGCAGTTGTTGTACAGAGCGGAATTGGAAAGGTGAATGCTGCAATTTGTACACAGATTCTTGCAGACTTTTATCAGGTAGATCAGCTGATCAATACAGGTGTAGCCGGTTCTCTGGATGCAGAGATCAATATCGGAGATATTGTTGTATCTACAGATGCAGTAGAACATGATATGGATGTCAGCGCATTGGGAGATCCTGTCGGACAGGTGCCGCGTATGGATGTATTTGCATTTCCGGCAGATAAAGAACTTGTGAGAAAAGCAGTGGAGCAATAAAAGGCGAATTCAGATATTCGACATTTACAGGAAGAGTTGCAAGCGGAGACCAGTTTATTTCTGAAAAGAAGTAAAAGAACGTATGTTAATAATTTTGGTGCGAAATGTGCTGAGATGGAAGGAGCAGCAATTGCTCACGGTGCATATCTGAATCACGTTCCATGTGTGATCATTCGTGCAATCTCAGATAAGGCAGATGGAAGTGCACAGGTGGACTATCCTACATTTGAGAAACAGGCGATCGTTCATGGTGTAAAGCTGATGAAAGAATTGCTTCCGACATTATAAGATTTTATTGTAGTGATTTTCACATGAATTCAGGCGAAAATCTGCTTATTTTCAGATATATTTGACCAGAGCTCTGACTTGCAAAATTGTGCTAAAACTAGTACAATAAAGCGTAGAGTTAAAAAATAGACAATCTTAATGCAAAGGAGATATTGAGATGAGCAAAAAACCAACCGTATTAATGATTTTAGATGGATATGGATTAAGAGATAAGACAGAGGGTAACGCAGTAGCCCTTGCGAATACTCCTGTTATGGATAAACTGATGGCAGAGTATCCGTTTGTAAAAGGAAATGCAAGCGGACTTTCTGTAGGTCTTCCGGATGGACAGATGGGTAATTCTGAAGTAGGACATATGAATATGGGTGCCGGACGTATCATTTATCAGGAACTTACAAAGATCACAAAGTCTATCGAAGACGGAGAATTCTTTGAGAACAAAGCTCTTCTTGCAGCTTGTGAGAATGTAAAGAAGAATGATTCTGCACTTCACCTGATGGGACTTGTATCTGACGGAGGAGTTCATAGTCATATTACTCATATTTATGGAATTCTTGAGCTCGCCAAGAGACAGGGAATCGAGAAAGTATATGTTCATTGTTTCCTTGACGGCCGTGATACACCACCGGCATCAGGTAAAGAATATGTAGAGCAGCTTGAAGCAAAGATGAAAGAGATTGGTGTAGGTGAAGTTGCATCTGTATCCGGACGTTACTATGCAATGGATCGTGATAACCGTTGGGATCGTGTGGAGAAAGCTTACAAAGCATTAGTTGCAGGAGAAGGCAATACAGCGGAATCCGCAACAGCAGGAATCCAGGCTTCCTACGATGAAGATGTAACAGACGAGTTCGTAGTACCATTTGTTGTGACAAAAGACGGTGCTGCAACAGCTACAATTAAAGAAAATGATTCTGTTGTATTCTTCAACTTCCGTCCTGACAGAGCAAGAGAACTCACAAGAACATTCTGTGATGACAGCTTTGACGGATTTGAAAGAGGGGACAGAGTGAAGACTACATTCGTATGCTTCACAGAGTATGATGCGACAATCGAGAATAAGACAGTTGCATTCGTAAAAGAATCTATTACGAATACATTTGGACAGTTCCTTGCAGATAACGGACTGAAACAGGCTCGTATTGCAGAGACAGAGAAATATGCTCACGTAACATTCTTCTTCAATGGCGGAGTAGAAGAGCCGAATGCGGGAGAGGACAGAATCCTTGTGAAATCCCCTAAGGTTGCTACTTATGACCTGAAACCGGAGATGAGCGCTTACGAAGTATGTGACAAGCTTGTTGGAGCGATCAAGTCTGAGAACTATGATGTGATCGTGATCAACTTTGCAAACCCTGACATGGTAGGACATACAGGTGTTCAGGAAGCTGCGATCAAGGCTGTAGAAGCAGTTGACGAGTGTGTAGGAAAGGCTGTAGAGGCTCTGAAAGAAGTAGACGGACAGATGTTCATCTGTGCTGACCACGGAAATGCAGAGCAGCTGATCGATGAGGAGACAGGTGAGCCATTCACAGCTCATACAACGAATCCGGTACCGTTTATCCTTGTAAATGCTGATCCGGCTTACAAGTTAAGAGAAGGCGGATGCCTGGCAGACATCGCTCCGACACTGATCGAGCTGATGGGAATGGAACAGCCGGCTGAGATGACAGGAAAATCTCTGTTGACAAAATAATTCATGGTCATTGAATTTTGATTCAGGTAACTTGAATCAAAATTCAAAAGAAATGAATCTGAAAGAAAATTGCGTGAATTAAGATAGAAGTAAAAAGGGAAAGCTATTGACTGCGATAACAACAGTGTTTGTTTTAGTTTATCGTAATTGATAGCTTTCCTTTTCCCTATAGATTACTGTTCAAAGTAGTCCCATCGCCAAAGGCGATTTAAAATGGCGAGATGCGTTGCTGGTCGCACATCGTGTGAACAGTAACTATAGTTCAGAGAGGAAAGGAAAAGTCATGCGTGAAAGATTGACAAAAAACGATGTGGAAAAGATTCAGGCAGAGATTGAGCATCGAAAATTGGTAGAACGTAAAGAACTGATCGAAGCAGTGAAAGAAGCAAGATCTCATGGAGACTTGAGTGAGAACTTCGAATATCACGCAGCGAAAAAAGCGAAGAATCAGAACGAAAGTCGTATTCGTTATCTGGAAAGAATGCTCAAGACAGCTGAGATTGTGGAAGATCATTCGAAAGAGGATGAGATTGGCCTGAATAATACCGTAGAACTTTATTGCGAAGATGATGATGAAGTCGAAACATATCGTATAGTGACATCTGTAAGAGGAAGCTCTTTGAATGGATTGGTCAGTATAGAATCACCAATCGGAAAAGCCCTGCTCGGACATAAAGAAGGCGAGAGAGTCTATATTAAAGTGAACGATGATTTTGGCTATTATGTGGTGATTCGTAAAGTGATAAAAACTGAAAGTGAAGAGGATGATCAGATTCGTAGCTTCTAAATCAAGCAGATTAACAAGTGGATATTGAAAAAGATAATTTGATAATAGCAAATGAGGAAAAGAAGATGAGAATTAGTACCGTATTATTTGACCTGGACGGAACACTTACAGATTCGGGTCCTGGAATTATGAATTCCGTAAAATATGCGCTGGAGAAGGTGGGAGAACCGACACCTGATGTGAGATGAATACGTAAATTTATTGGACCACCGCTGAAGGGTCAGTTTATGGAACACTGTGGAATTGATGAAGAAAAAGCAGCAGAGATGGTTACTCTTTATCGAGAATATTTCACAGTGACAGGTATTTTTGAAAACAGTGTGTATGATGGCGTAGAAGAGATGCTCAAGACATTGAAACAAGCGGGAATCAAGATTGCGATGGCGACATCCAAGCCGGAAAAATTTGCTAAAATCATCGCAGATCACTTTGGACTGGCTCAATATTTTGATGTGATCGGCGGGGCATGTATGGATGAGACACGTACAGAAAAGCAAGATGTTATCCGTTATGTCTTGGAACAGTGCGAAGAGAAAGAACTGGATAAAATCGTAATGGTCGGAGATCGTTCATATGATGTAGTTGGAGGTCATGCGGAAGGTCTGAAAGTGATCGGTGTTCTATACGGATATGGAGATTTAAAAGAACTTTCAGAGGCAGGTGCAGATGCTCTGGCAACAACACCACAGGAAGTAGCAAAACTGCTTCTGGAAACCGAATAAAGTAAATCGATTTAACAATAGTTTGATTTATTTTACATAGATTTAGCATTGGAAGAAAATGAGACTTTACAAATACCCTCTATACTAAGAATTGTCAAAAGGAAAAACACTTAGACATTTTTAGTAGAAAGAGGGTAATTTTTATGTATGGAAAACTTTGGAGTTTTGTAAATCATTATATAGATGCAGATCATGCACTTGCAGTATATCTGCCAATTTTAATTGTAGGATGGACAATCATAGGAACACTGTTTGGATTAGGAGTATGTTCTGCAATCAGGATAGATCTGATACAGAGTTTGTCAGATATCCTCTGTGCAGGAGGATACGCAGGAATTTTCCTGGGCCTTTTCGGGGGAATCCTTTACTTGTATCGTAAATAAAGATTTGACGTAGGGATTCTTTTTCGAGTCCGGACGAAAACAGAGAATATGATTTTAGATAGTTGATTGTTAGAAGATGGGTATAGGAACGCCGACTCAGGGTTACGCATACTGTTCATACTAAGAAAAACAATAGACTGCTAAAAGCAAAGAAAGGATTGACAAACTCGCTGCCGCTCAGACAGCTGTCAATCCTTTCTTTGACGCAATCTATTGTTTTTCAAGTATGAGCAAGCATGCTCCACATTCGTCTGCGTCCCTATACCCACCTTCTAACATAAAGCTCCTCGAAGCTCATATTTTCTGTTTTCTGTTTATTAAAAAACTCGATTCCAACAGCTAAATTTTATTAGGTGCAAAAATCGTTTGAGATATGGATATCAATTCTATAGAATTTCCAGTTGCGCCTACCTCTCAAGTAGAGTTCTTCTTTCGAGGAAGTAGAAATCTGATATCGCTGAAAACTTGCCGATAGACAGACATCGAGGGGTTGATTCAGGGGACTGTTCTGATGTGCTTGGAAAGACTTAAAAAACGAAAGATTAACGTTGAAGCAATGTGAGGCAGCTGTCTGAAGCGGCAGCGAGTTTGCCGAGCATGCTTTGTTTTTAGTAATCTCTCGTTTTTTCTTAGTCTTTCCTGTATACAGAATCCCGGAGCCTGCATCAACCCCTCGATGTCTGTCTATTCGAATAAACTTTATATGCGATATCTGATTTCGTCCGAACTCGAAAAAGAATCCCTACGATAAATCTTTATTTCTCCAGATTTTTAAACGCCGTTGATAGCATCAGTTTAATACGATTCAACTGATTTACTTCACTTGCGCCCGGATCGAAATCGATTGCTACGATGTTGGATTCAGGGTGTCTGCGGCGGAGTTCTTTGATAACACCTTTACCTACTACATGGTTTGGCAGGCAGGCGAATGGCTGTGTGCAGACGATGTTTCCTGCACCGCTGTGGATAAGCTCAAGCATCTCGCCTGTCAGGAACCATCCTTCACCGGTCTGGTTTCCGAGAGATACGATCTCTGAAGCCATTTTTGCAAGATCTTCAATGTGAGCCGGCGGATCAAAGTGTTTACTTTCTGCAAATGCTTTAGAAGCCGGAGCACGGAACCATTCCAGAGCTTTGATTCCAAGATTTCCTGCTGTTGCTTTGGACTTCTTCATTCCCAGATGGGAAACTTTGAAGTTCTGATTGTAGAAGCAGTAGAGCAGGAAGTCGAGAAGATCCGGAACAACTGCTTCGGCGCCTTCGCTTTCCAGAAGCTCTGCCAAATGATTGTTGGCAGCCGGAAGGAATTTAACAAGGATTTCTCCAACGATTCCAACACGAGGTTTCTTAATGTCGAGTGTCTCGATATTATCAAAATCATTGATGATCTCTTTACAAAGCTTCTTAAATCTCTTACGGGACGGATATCCTTCGGACACAAACTTCTTAACAACTTCAGCCCATTTGCGGTGAATCTTATCTGTAGTTCCCGGTACAGCCTCATAAGGGCGCATACGGTAAACACATTTCATAAAGATATCTCCGAATACTGCTGCGTAGATTCCGCGGAGAACCAGTGCAGGAGAAAGTTTGAATCCAGGATTATCTTCCAGTCCACTTAAGTTAAGTGAGATAACCGGAATATGCTCCATGCCGGCTTTCTTAAGTGCACGACGGATAAATCCGATATAGTTCGAAGCACGGCAGCCACCACCGGTCTGTGTGATAATAACAGCTGTATGATTCAAGTCATATTTTCCGGATAAGAGTGCATCCATAATCTGACCGACAACGATCAGAGAAGGGTAGCAGGCATCATTATTTACATATTTCAGTCCCATATCGACAGCCTGTTTGTTATCGTTAGGAAGAACATCAATGTTGTATCCGGCAGCGCGGAAAGCAGGCTCAAGCAGTTCGAAATGAACCGGAGACATCTGCGGGCAGAGAATGGTATAATCCTTACGCATCTCTTTTGTAAATGTAACCTTTTTGATAGAGGCCGGATGAATGGTACGTTTTTCCTGTTTCTTTTCACGCACACGGATTGCGGCGAGAAGAGAACGCACACGGATTCTTGCAGCTCCAAGATTATTTACTTCATCAATCTTCAAAGTTGTGTAAATTTTATCTGAATTTGTAAGGATCTCAGCAACCTGATCTGTTGTGACAGCATCCAGTCCACATCCGAAGGAGTTAAGCTGGATCAGATCAAGATTCTCCGTTGTCTTTACATAATTTGCAGCTGCATACAGTCTGGAGTGGTACATCCACTGATCCATGACATTCAGAGGATGCTCTGCCGGATTCAAATGAGAGACAGAGTCTTCTGTAAGTACTGCAATATTGTAGGATGTAATGAGCTCAGGAAGACCATGATTTACCTCCGGATCGATATGGTATGGACGACCGGCAAGTACGATACCGCGGTTTCCGGTTTCATTTAAGAAGCGGATGGTCTCTTCTCCTTTATTTCTCATATCCTGACGACAGGCAGCAAGTTCATTCCATGCGTCATGGACTGCTGACTTGATTTCGCTTTCGGAAAGAGAGAACTTCTTACTTAATTCTTCTACAAGGCGATAAGAAATCGTCTCTTCACTTTCAAAATTCAAGAATGGATGGATAAAATCAATTTCTCCGTTGACGATCGGGTCCATGTTATTCTTGATGTTTTCCGGATAAGAAGTAACGATCGGGCAATTGTAGTGGTTGTCAGAATCAGCAAATTCTTTCCGTTCATACGGGATTGAAGGATAGAAAATGTGTTTCACTCCCTGATTGATCAGCCACTGTACATGTCCGTGCGCCAGTTTCGCCGGATAACACTCGGATTCACTTGGGATGGATTCAATACCAAGCTCATAAATCTTTCTTGTAGAAGCAGGTGAGAGAACTACACGGAATCCAAGTTTTGTAAAAAATGTGAACCAGAACGGATAGTTCTCGTACATATTCAACACACGAGGAATACCGATTAATCCGTGTTTTGCCTCTTCTTCGGAAAGCGGTTCATAATCAAAATAGCGATGCAATTTATATTCAAATAAATTCGGCATCTGATTTTTTGATTTCTCTTTTCCAAGTCCGCGCTCACAGCGATTTCCTGTGATGAATTTACGTCCACCACTGAAATGGTTGATCGTCAGACGGCAGTTGTTTGTACATCCACGACATTTTGTCATTGTTGTGGAGTATTCAAGGGAACGGATGTCATCAATGGAAAGCATTGTTGTGCCTTCGCAGTCAACATAACGTTCACGGGCAATCAGAGCTGCACCGAATGCACCCATGATTCCGGCAATGTCCGGGCGGATCGCTTCACAGTTCGCGATTTTCTCAAAGCTTCGAAGAACTGCATTATTATAGAAGGTACCTCCCTGAACAACAATATGATTTCCGAGTTCGGATGCGTCAGATACTTTGATTACCTTGAACAGTGCATTCTTGATAACAGAATAAGCAAGTCCGGCTGAGATATCAGCAACAGACGCCCCCTCTTTCTGTGCTTGTTTTACTTTGGAGTTCATAAATACAGTACAGCGTGTTCCGAGATCGATCGGGTTCTGTGCATAAAGAGCTTCGTGAGCAAAATCCTCTACAGAATAATTCAGAGATTTTGCAAATGTCTCAATGAAAGAACCACATCCGGAAGAGCAGGCTTCGTTCAGCTGAACACTGTCGACAGTCTGATTTTTGATCTTGATACATTTCATATCCTGACCGCCGATGTCCAGAATACAGTCTACATCCGGCTCAAAGAAGGATGCTGCATAATAATGAGAAACAGTCTCAACTTCTCCCTCGTCAAGCATCAGAGCAGCTTTGATCAGTGCCTCGCCGTATCCTGTGGAACAGGAATGAACAATCTCTACACCCTCCGGGAGTTGATCGTAAATATCTTTGATCGCTGTGATCGTTGTACCAAGCGGATCTCCGTCGTTGTTGTGATAGAAAGAATAAAGAAGTGTTCCGTCTTCACCAACGAGAGCCGCTTTTGTAGTTGTTGAACCGGCATCGATTCCAAGAAATGCTTTTCCTTTGTATGAGGCAAGATCTTTTACCGGCACCTGATGCTTTGCATGGCGGGAAATGAATTCCTCGTAATCAGCAGTTGTTGCAAACAGCGGATCCAGACGTTCCACCTCGAAATCCATCTGAATTTTATTTTCCAGACGATTCTGCATATCACGCAATTCCATCGGAGTGTCTTTCTTAGAGTTTAGTGCAGAACCGATTGCAGCGAACAGATGTGAATGGTTCGGTGCAATGATATGTTCATCGTCCAGTTTCAGTGTACGGATGAAGGCTTCCCTTAACTCTGAGAGGAAATGAAGCGGACCACCTAAAAAGGCAACGTGACCGCGAATCGGTTTTCCACAGGCAAGACCACTGATGGTCTGATTCACAACAGCCTGGAAAATGGATGCGGCAAGGTCTTCCTTAGCGGCACCATCGTTGATCAGTGGCTGGATATCTGTCTTGGCAAATACTCCGCAGCGCGCGGCGATGGAGTATAATGCTTTGTAATTTTTAGCGTATTCATTCAGACCGGAAGCATCTGTCTGAAGAAGAGATGCCATCTGGTCAATGAAAGAACCTGTACCACCGGCACAGACACCATTCATACGCTGTTCTACATTTCCACCCTCAAAATAAATGATCTTCGCATCTTCTCCACCAAGCTCAATTGCTACATCTGTCTGAGGAGCGTAATCCTGTAGTGCAGTGGAGACTGCAATTACCTCCTGGACAAATGGAACACCGAGGTGTTTGGCAAGTGTCAGACCACCGCTTCCTGTGATGACAGGAGAAACCTGGATTGGTCCAAGCTTATAAAGCGCACGACCGAGCAGATCGGAAAGCGTCTCCTGGATATTAGCGAAATGGCGCTCATAATCAGAGAAGAGGACTTCATTTTCATCATTAAGAATTGCAATTTTTACTGTCGTGGAACCAATGTCGATTCCTAAAGTATGTAGATTTTTTGCGTTCATAATTAATATCCCCAATCTTTTGTAATTCAGTTAATTTGTCAAATTTATATGAGTTACTACCTATTAAATGCGTTTGTTAGCTCGCAATAAATAACATTATACGACAAGATTCTCAAAAAGACAATGGTCATTGTAGTGTAGTAAGTGTGAAGAAATGAGCTGCAATATGGCAAAATGTCTAAGTAGAAAGGAAAGGAAAATATCATATTCTTGTTAAAAGTGTATTAATATAAAAACAATCGTTTGACAAAACAAGTCTTCCCTTGTACAATTACTGCTATACAAAGATGTGATGAGTGCTGGCCACACGTAGTGGACAGTAATATAAAATGAAAATAGAAGGAGGATACGAGTTGAACTGGCTTGATAAATTAGCAAAAAAAATTAGGTCGTTTTGCAATATCGAATCTTACGGTGTATCTGCTGGCCGGGTATGTGATAGGTTTCGCTATTTATTATTTAGCACCGGGACTTTTAGGATGGCTGACACTGGAACCGGCATATATTTTAAGAGGACAGGTTTGGAGGATTATTTCCTGGGTATTGATTCCACCGACAGGAAGTTTGATTTCTTTACTGTT
>ENA-OQDT01000992-OQDT01000992.1-human-gut-metagenome-genome-assembly--contig:-NODE-992-length-17590-cov-4.292561_pt1 | contig 17590 bp, 18 predicted proteins | sample MGYA00242786_ERZ504617 | MGnify/ENA primary metagenome ERZ504617 (study PRJEB26092, sample SAMD00036337) | human gut metagenome | host: Homo sapiens | study: EMG produced TPA metagenomics assembly of...
AATGACTCGATGAGCTTCATACGGTCAGCGGGGTTGAAGAAGTGCATACCAACCAGGGGACGGGTCAGGCCCTTGCCGATCTCAGTGATGGACAGAGAAGAGGTGTTGGAAGCAAAGATGCACTCCGGCTTGCAGATCTTGTCCAGCTCGCCAAAGGTGGTCTGCTTGACCTTCATATCCTCAAAAGCAGCCTCAACGATCAGGTCGCAGTCAGCGCACAGATCTTCTTTCAGGCCAGCGGTGATGGCAGCCATACGGCGGTCAACTTCAGCCTGATCCAGCTTGCCCTTGGCAACCAGCTTTGCATAGCCAGCTGCGATCTTATCCTTGCCTTTATCGGCCCATTCCTGCTTGATATCACACAGGGCAACAGTGAAGCCCTCAGTCTGTGCAAATGCCTTAGCAATACCCTGGCCCATAGTGCCAGCGCCAATAACGCCAACTTTCATAGTTGTGCCTCCTGTTAAAAATAATAATGAATAGAGAAAAAAGAAGAATGAAGGTGTGCCGCAAGCGGCACGATTTTAATAATGAACTTTGGTGCAGCCACAGCGCCCGGCCTTTTTGAACAGCGCGCAGCGCTGTGATCCACCACCATTATTCATTATTCTTTATTCATTTTTCTTTCAAAATCAGTTGTTGGTAAACACTGCCTTGGGTTTCGGCTTTTCACGGCTCAGGAAGCACTGCATGCCTTCCACCTGGTCGTGGGTTTCGAAGCAATCGCCAAACAGTTTTTCTTCAACCGCAACAGCCTCGTCGATGGGCTTGGAGATGCCCTCGTTGATGGCCTTCTTGCAGTTGCGGACTGCGATGGGAGCATTCTTGGCAATCTTATTTGCCAGCTTCATCACGTTCTCCATCAATTCAGCCTGCGGGTAAACAGCGTTGACCAAGCCGATACGCAGGGCTTCGTCTGCCTTGATGTTCAGGGCGAGAGTAAACCAGCTGCTTTGCCATGCCCATGCCAACCAGGCGGGCCAGACGCTGGGTGCCGCCGAAGCCAGGGGTGATGCCCAGGCCAACTTCGGGCTGGCCGAAGACGGCGTTATCGGAGCAGATGCGGATATCGCAGCTCATGGCCAGCTCATTGCCGCCGCCAAGGGCAAAGCCGTTGACAGCTGCGATAACGGGCAGCGGGAAGCTTTCGATCTCCAGGAACACATCATTGCCCAGCTTGCCGAAGGCCTCGCCTTCTGCCTTGGTCATGGTGGACATGGAGCCGATATCAGCACCGGCAACAAAGCTCTTGTCGCCTGCACCGGTCAGAACAACGCAGCGCACGGTGTTCTGGTCGATGGCTTCAAAAGCGGCCTTCAGGTCAGCCAGAACTTCGGGGTTCAGTGCATTCAGGGCTTTGGGACGGTCAATGGTGACGATCGCAACAGCGCCCTGAATTTCAGTCGTAACAAAGGACATTGTCAATTCCTCCGTAAATTACATTTCCACGATGGTGGCGCAGCCCATGCCGCCGCCGATGCACAGGGTAGCCAGGCCCTTGTGTGCGCCGCGATGCTTCATGGCGTACAGCAGGGTGACAAGGATACGAGCGCCGGAAGCGCCAACGGGATGGCCCAGAGCAATGGCGCCGCCGTTGACGTTCAGCTTTGCCTGGTCAAAGTGCAGAGCCTGGCCGACTGCAACAGACTGTGCAGCGAATGCTTCGTTGGCTTCGATGAGGTCCATATCATCAACAGTCAGGCCGGTCTTTGCCATAACCTTCTTGGTTGCGGCGATGGGGCCCAGACCCATGACTTCCGGCTCAACACCAGCCAGTGCACCGGCAACCCAGGTAGCCAGAGGCTCAACACCCAGCTCCTTGGCCTTTTCTTCGCTCATGACAACCAGAGCAGCTGCGCCATCGTTGATGGCGGAGGAGTTTGCAGCGGTAACGATACCATCCTTCTTGAAGCAGGGCTTCAGCTTGCCCAGAACTTCCATGGAGCTCAGGCGGGGGCCTTCATCGGTATCAAACACGGTGTCACCCTTCTTGCCCTTGATGACAACGGGAACGATCTCATCCTTGAAAGCGCCGTCAGCGATAGCCTTGGCTGCCTTCTCCTGAGAATGGTAAGAGAACTCATCCAGCATCTCACGGGTGATGGGGCTGTAGCCGTACTTCTTCTGGTAGGTTTCGTTGGTGCAGACATTCTCGGCGGTCATGCCCATGTGCATGTTGCAGCCGGTTGCATCCCACAGAGCATCGTTGACCATGGTGTCCACCAGCTCGCTCTTGCCCATGGGGTAGCCCATGCGGTAGCCGTAACGGCCCTTCATCATAGCGAACGGAGCCATATCCATGTTTTCCATACCACCTGCAACAACGATATCAGCATCGCCTGCCTCGATCATCTGAGCAGCCATGTTCACGCAGTTCAGACCAGAGCCGCAGACCACGTTGACGGTGACAGCGGGGGTCTCGATGGGCAGGCCAGCCTTCAGGGCAGCCTGACGAGCGACGTTCTGGCCCAGACCAGCCTGAATGACGCAGCCCATGTAAACATGATCGACCTGCTCGGGCTTGACGTTTGCACGGTTCAGAGCCTCCTTGATGACGATGGAGCCCAGCTCAGTAGCGGGAACGTTGGCCAGAGTGCCACCGAACTTGCCGATAGCGGTGCGGCATGCAGATGCGATAACGATCTTTTTCATGTGAATAGCCTCCTGAATTGTGTATGTGTGTTACTTATCGGTTACCCATTTATCAAAACGCCCTGCGGCATTTTTGCGGTATCAGATTTCTTCCCTCTCCCGGAGCTGTGCGTATTTTTCGCTGACGGCTTTTTCCACATTGGGTGTGACGAACTTGCTGATGTCACTGCCGTAGTACGCTGCTTCCTTTACGATGGTGGAGGAAAGATAACTCCATTTGATGCTGGTGGCAAGGAACATGGTCTCGATGCCGGGCATCAGTGCGTGGTTGGTCTGCGCAAGCTGGATCTCGTTTTCAAAGTCCGTTACCGCCCGCAGCCCCCGCACCATTACGGATGCGTGACGTTTTTTTGCGAACTCCACGGTCAGGCCGTCGAAACTTTCCACGGTCACGTTGGGGATGTTCTTGCAGCATTCCTGCAGCATAGCCACCCGCTCTTCCACTGTGAACAGCGGATGCTTGGCGCTGTTGATCAGCACCGCCACGATGAGGTGGTCGTTGATCTTTGCTGCGCGCTTGATGATATCAAGATGTCCCTTGGTGACCGGATCGAACGACCCGGGATAAACTGCTGTTGCCATCGGTCAGTGTCCTCCTTGTGCGCTGTAATTACTAAGCGCGATGTGGTTCTGCCATGATAGCACTTTCCAGCCTTGGGTGCAACCTGAAACTGCTGCGATGCGTTTTATCGTTAAATTTTAAACGAATCATCCCGCACTGCTCCGCAGTTGCTTCCCACGCTATTAGTAAAGCACATCGTCAAAATTTTATCAAGTCTTTTTCTCAACTTTTTTGTTTTTTGCGTACCAAACAATCCCCACATAAAGCTAAGAAAACTGTTCATTATGCTATACTGGCTGTTTTTTAGCCAAAACTATTGATTCTACACTTTGTTAATGTTATAACTAAGTTGAGCTGTTCTGCGCAGAGCGGAGCACACACTGCTGCCTTGTTTATAAGGTTACCATCCAGATGTGGCAAAACGGTGTGCATTCCGCAAAACAGGCGTAAAACAGCTGCATAATTTGTCCGCACAGAATTGTTTACAATTCTTTTATGTATTTTAAGAGAGGATGGTTTATAATGGATTGCAAGGAACTGTACGCACAGAAGCTTATGACTGCTGCGCAGGCTGCCGCTCTGGTCAAAAGCGGCGACTGGGTGGATTACGGCTGGGCTGTGAACACCCCTGTGGCCGTGGACGCCGAGCTGGCAAAGCGTCTGCCGGAACTGGAAGGGGTCAACTTCCGGGGCGGCATCCTGATGTGGGTGCCGGAGATCTTCCAGATCAACGACCCTGCTGCCCACATGACCTGGAACAGCTGGCACATGGGCGGCATTGAGCGCAAGGCCATTGCGCAGGGTTTCGCCTTCTACTCCCCCATCCGCTACTCTGAGCTGCCCCGCTACTACCGCGAGAGCAGCGACCCCGTGGATGTGGCAGTATTTCAGGTGACCCCCATGGACGAGCACGGCTACTTCAACTTCGGCCCCAGCGCTTCGCATCTGGGTGCTGTGTGCGAAAAGGCCAAGAAGATCATTGTGGAAGTCAACACCAATATGCCGCGCTGCCTTGGCGGCATGGAGAACTGCGTACACGTTTCTCAGGTGAGCGGCATTGTGGAGGGCGCAAATCCCCCCATCGGCCAGATGGCCGCTGCCGGTGCCGCTACCGAGGTTGACCTGAAGGTAGCCAACCTCATCGTGCCGCAGATCCCCAACGGTGCCTGCCTGCAGCTGGGCATCGGCGGTATGCCCAACGCCATCGGCGGTCTGATCGCGCAGAGCGATCTGAAGGATCTGGGCGTGCACACCGAGATGTATGTGGATGCCTTTGTGGATATTGCCAAGGCCGGCAAGATCAACGGCAGCCGCAAGCAGCTGGACAAGGGCCGTCAGGTCTACGCCTTTGGTGCCGGCACCCAGAAGATGTACGATTACCTGAACGATAACCCGGAGTGTATGTCTGCCCCGGTGGACTACACTAACGACATCCGCAGCATTTCCGCACTGGACAACTTTATCTCCATCAACAATGCCGTGGATATCGACCTGTTTGGTCAGGTGAACGCCGAAAGCGCCGGTGTGAAGCACATTTCCGGTGCAGGCGGTCAGCTGGACTTCGTGCTGGGCGCATACCTTTCCAAGGGCGGCAAGAGCTTTATCTGCCTGTCCTCCACCTTCTTTAATAAAAAGACCGGCCAGCTGGAAAGCCGCATCCGTCCCACGCTGGAGAATGGCAGCATCGTTACCGACACCCGCGCCAACGTGCACTACCTGTGCACCGAGTATGGCTGCGTGAACCTGAAGGGCTTGACCTCTTGGGAAAAGGCCGAGGCTCTGATCAGCGTGGCACACCCGGACTTCCGTGAGGAGCTGATCCGCGAGGCTGAAAAGCTGCACATCTGGCGCAGAAGCAACAAAATTTAATAAGCGCTGTGGGTATTCCCGCTGCCCGCAGCAGGAATGGAGTTTGTCATGATGGACAAAAAGGCCGCACATCAAACCGTATCTCTATGGGATGCTCGCAGGGTTTGGTGCCATTGCACTGAGCATCATCTTCTTTTTCCTTATTTACCGCTTTGACGGCTTTGGCTCGGCCATCTCTACCCTGACCGGCATCCTGATGCCCTTTATCTACGGTGCCGTCATTGCCTACCTGCTCAAGCCGGTGTGCAACAGCATCGAGAGCTTTCTGCGCCGGTTCATCCCGGAAAAGATGAACGGTCTGATCAACGCGCTGTCCGTGGCGCTTACCATCCTGTTCGGGCTTTTGCTGGTGTATGCACTGGTCATGATGATCGTGCCGCAGCTGATCACCAGCGTGACTACCCTGTACTACACCGCGCAGGCCAACATTACAAAGTTCATGAACTGGGCAAACCATCTGGAGTTTATTGAAAAGAACGAACAGATCACGGAGCTGCTCAATTCAGCCTACGCTGCTCTGAACACCAATCTGGACACATGGAACACATGGCTCAAGAACACCCTGCTGCCCTCCATGCAGAACATCCTGAGCGGCGCAGCCATTGGTGTGCTGAACGTGGTGACGGTGGCCAAGAACCTGATCATCGGCATCATCGTGGCGGTGTATATGCTGGCCAGCCGCAAGCGGTTCGTGCAGCAGGGCAAGCTGGTGTTGCACAGCATCGTCCGCCCCCGCTGGGCGCAGCTGATTACCGAGGAAGTGAAGTACGCAGACCGGATGTTCGGCGGCTTCATCAACGGCAAGATCATGGACTCTGCCATCATCGGCGTGCTGTGCTATATCGGCTGCCTGATCTTCAAGTTCCCCAGTGCGCTGCTGGTGTCGGTGATCATCGGTGTGACCAACGTGATCCCCTTCTTCGGCCCCTTTATCGGTGCCATTCCGGCCACGCTGCTCATCCTCATCCAGAGCCCCATCAAGGCGCTGTGGTTCGTGCTGTTCGTGCTGGTTTTGCAACAGCTGGACGGCAACATCATCGGGCCCAAAATTCTGGGCAACACCACCGGTCTTTCCAGCTTCTGGGTACTGTTCGCCATTCTGCTGTTTGGCGGTCTGTGGGGCTTTGTAGGCATGATCGTTGGCGTGCCGCTGTTTGCCGTTATCTACGATGTCATCAAAAAGCTGGTCATCCACGGCTTGCAGCGCAATCAGGAATTGACCCTGCTGAACAGCTATCACGACCAGTTCGGCGACCCCACAGACGATGCAGCCGCACAGCCCGCTGCACCGCAACCTGCTGAGAACCAGTAAACCTTCCCTGCCCCGCATCAGAGCACTTCCGATGCGGGGCATTTTTAACGTATTATAGGTCAAATTTGACGAGGTGATTTACATGAAAAAGAGCACGTCAAGGATTATCGGTTTGCTAATGTTGATTATAGCTGTTATATTTATAATGTTTGCATTGAACCATCCAGAAATGAGTTTTCCTTGGAACAATACCATTACTTGGTTACTGTATGGTTTATATTTCCTTGTAACAGTCGTGCTGCTTATTGCGCCTAAGATGAAGAAGTAAAAAATTCCAGTTTACACAGCAAAACCCCCGCCTTATGTTCCGGGCAGGAACACAGGGCGGGGGTCTTGTTATTGTTTTGAATCAGGTTTCAGTTCAGTCCTGCGGCTGAGAAGGCTTCCAGTCCTTATAGTTCTCATACCGGCTCTCGCGGATCTTGTGGTGAGACCAGATCTCATCAGCGGTGGGCTGCCAGTCGGCGGCGTAAGCCTTACACTTCTCGCACAGGTGCTCAACGCTTTCCGGAGACTGCAGGTCGGTGCTGTGGGCACCGGTCTCGTGCACCATCTTTTCCAGCAGCTCGGGGTTTTCCAGCATCGGGCAGGGACGCAGATGGTTCTTGTTGAAGGGCTGACCGTTGTGGTAAGCCATGAACAGCGGGCTGTGCAGAATTTCCAGAATAGACTGGTCGTGGATATTGGCGTTGGAGTAGTGGATGAACACGCAGGGCTCGGCGTCACCGGCAGAGTTGATGTGGAAGTAGTTGCGGCCGCCGGCGATGCAGCCGCCCACGAACTCGCCGTCGTTCTGGAAGTCCATGGGGTAGAACGGGATATCGCACGCAGAAGAGCGCAGATAGCGGATACGGTCGATCATATACTTGCGCTGTTCCGGGGTGGGCATCAGCTCCGGGGCGGCCTCATTGCCCACCGGCATATAGTGGAAGTAGAAGCCGAAGTGTGCACCCTTCTCGCAAAGGAGCCGCATGAACGCATCGTTGGTGACGGCCTCGATGTTCTGGCGGGTGTAGCAGATGGAGGTGCCGAAGATAATGCCGTACTTCTTGAGCAGATCCATGGCGTGCATCACAGCGGCATAGTGGCCTTCGCCGCGGCGGGCGTCGTTGGTCTCCGGGGTGCCCTCGATGGACAGCATAAAGGCGATATTGCCCAGACGCTGCACTTCTTCACAGAAGGGCTCGTCGATGAGGGTGGAGTTGGTGTAGATGGCAAACTGCACATCGTTGTGCTTTTCTGCCAGCTTGAGCACGTCCTTCTTGCGCACCAGCGGCTCGCCGCCGGTCAGCATATACAGGTACACGCCCAGCTCCTTGCCCTGCGTGACGATCTTGTCCATATCCTCAAAGCTGAGGTTGTTCTTGTGGCCGTACTCGCCTGCCCAGCAGCCCACGCAGTGCATATTGCAGGCAGAGGTGGGGTCGAACAAAATCAGCCAAGGGATGTTGCACTGGTACTTGACGCGGTTCTCACGGATCATCTTAGTGCCGCGGAAGAAGGCTTCGTACCCCAGATTCAGCGCGGTGGTACGCGCCACATGGGGGTCGGTCTGGTCCAGCACGCAGTTGATGAGTTTCGTCCACTTGCTATTGGGGTCGGTCAGCACCTTTTTGGCGTTCTCGTAGGTCTCGTCGCTGAAGCCGCTGCCGTAGAACTGCTTTGCAGCATCTACCAGCTGGCACATTGTTTTTTCACGGTCTTGCTCGGCGCGGGAAAGCGCCACGTCCACTATTTTACCAAGCGCAGCACGCTGCATCTTGTGAGTCAGATTATCAAGAGATGTATTCATAACTTTTTCCTCCCGAAATGATTCCTTTGGAAATCCTTATTTTGCTTGACCACATCCTACCACTTTGCGCGTTTTTGTGCCATAAACAGAAAATACGCCGTGATGGAAAACCCATCACGGCGTATCCTTTGATAAAATTTTATTGAAGCCGCACAGCCACAAAGCACATCATTCCTCTATTTTCAAGCTGCCGCTGCTCAGGCGGCACAGCGCCCGGCGGAAATCCCCGTGGATCATGGTGCTCACGCGCTCCACCATCTTCTTGGGGTCGCCTCTCATATCCCGGCGGGTCCATTCCAGCGTCATACCCACCAGTGCATACTTGTAAAAATCGACAACAAACTGCTTATCTGCGTCCTGCACGGTGATATCGTGGCATTCACGGTCCGCAAAATCCTTCAGGATGGGGTCCAGCAGCCTATAAAGGTACTGCTCCACCTGTTCCCTGCCCACCGAGCGGTAAACGTTGAGCACAAGGGTCTTGTTATCCTGCAGTTGGCGCAGAACGTCCAGATAGGCTTCGCTCCATGTACCAAAACCCCGGCGGCCTTCCATTGCCTTGGCGGCATCCTCCGCCAAGATCCAGTCCACCAGATCGTAAATATCCTTGAAATGGTAATAAAAGGTCATGCGGTTGACCCCGCAGTCCTCGGTGATATCGTTGATCGTAATTTTGTTCAGGGGCTTTTCCAGCAGCAGCTTCTTGAAAGATGCCTCCAGTGCCCGTTTTGTCGTTTGTGACACAAAAACCCATCCTTTCCCGGCAGACTCCTCTGCCGTTTCCGTAAATGATACCCCATAGTTTATTTTACCGCAAAATACGACCTTATTTCAAGTAGAGATTCTTACCTTTTTATGAAGTTTGTGTGTGCGCTGCCCGCCCCGAAGGTGCTGTTTTTCAATCTGCCCGCCAAAAATAAGACAAAAGTCTTGATTTTCTCCCAGCGGTTGCTTAGAATGAATAAGAAGCAGAATTTTATGCAGTGCATACCTGCCGAGGGAGGGTTATTATTATGATGAAAACCATTGGGTTTTTAGGCTGTGGAAACATGGGCGGTGCTATCGCCCGCGCCGTGTGCAAGGCTACCGAGCCTGAGAATGTATTTCTGGCCAACCGCACGGCGGCCAAGGCCGAAGCACTGGCTGCAGAACTGGGCTGTCAGACCGCCACCAACGCCGAGGTGGCCGGGAACTGCGACCTGATCTTTCTGGCGGTAAAGCCCCAGATGATGGAAGCCATGCTGGAGCCCCTGCGGTTCATCCTTGCCGAGCGCACCAAGCGGTTCGTGCTGTGCACCATGGCCGCCGGCCTGCCGGTGGCACGCATTCAAGAGATGGCGGGCGGCGACTACCCTGTCATCCGCATCATGCCCAACACCCCGGCGTCGGTAGGCGAAGGCATGATCCAGTATTGCTCTGCCAACGTAACCGCCGAGGAAGAGGCTGCATTCTGCCAGCTGATGGCTCCCGCCGGGCGGCTGGACGCCGTAGCCGAGGGCATGATCGATGCCGCAAGCTGCGTCTCCGGCTGCGGCCCGGCATGGGTGTACCAGTTTATTGAAGCGCTGGCCGATGGCGGCGTGGCCTGCGGTCTGCCCCGGGCAAAGGCACAGGAATACGCCGCACAGATGGTACTGGGCAGCGCAAAGCTGGTGCTGGAAAGCGGCAAGCACCCCGGTGCGCTGAAGGATGCTGTGTGCAGCCCCGGCGGCAGCACCATTCAGGGCGTGCGGGTACTGGAAGAACACGGGCTGCGCGGTGCGGTGATGGATGCCGTGCTGGCTGCTTACGACAAAACAAAGGAAATGGGAAAGGGTTAATGGAATCATGCGCATCGTTGTGAAAGTAGGCACCTCCACATTGGCATACCCCACCGGGCGGCTGAACATCCGCCATGCAGAGGAACTGGTCAAGGTATTGAGCGATTTAAAGAACGAGGGACACGAGGTGATTCTGGTGTCCTCCGGCGCCATCGGCATGGGCGTAGGCAAGCTTTCGCTGCCTGCACGTCCCAAGGATACCACCACCAAGCAGGCCTGCGCCGCCGTGGGGCAGTGCGAGCTGATGTACACCTACGACCGGCTGTTCAGTGCCTACGATCACACGGTAGCGCAGATCCTGCTTACCGGCGTGGACGTGGAGCACACCGAACGCCGAGTGAACATCCAGAACACCCTGACCCGTCTGCTGGAACTGGGTGCACTGCCCATCATCAATGAAAACGACAGCGTTGCCACCGATGAGATCACCTCCATTGGCGACAATGACACGCTGGCCGCTATTGTGGCCTGCTGCTGCAAGGCCGACTTGCTGGTGCTGCTGAGCGACATCGACGGCCTGTACACTGCGAACCCCCACACCCACCCGGATGCGGCACTGATCCCGCTGGTGGAGGAGATCACCCCGGAGGTGATGGCGCTGGCAGACGGTGCAGGCTCTGCACTGGGCACCGGCGGCATGGCAACCAAGCTGCGGGCTGCCCGCATGGTGACCGGCAGCGGTGCAGATATGGTCATTGCCAACGGCGCACACCCGGAACTGCTGTATGATATCGCTGCGGGCAAGCCCATCGGCACCCGCTTTGCCGGGCACAAGCAGCCCACACTGTCCACACAGGAGGTTTGAGCTATGACCACACAGGAAATTCTGGAAGCCGCCCGCGGGGCAAAGGCTGCGCTGGCACTGGCTGATAGCACCAGCCGCGCACAGGCACTGCACAGTATGGCTGCGCAGCTGTGCAGCCCGGCAAACATGACGGCTATCCTTGCCGCCAACGCCGACGATATGGCCGCTGCAAAGGGACATATCAGCGAGGTGATGCTGGATCGTCTTGCCCTGACCGAGGAGCGCATCCGCGCCATGGCAAAGGGCATTGAAGAGGTCGCTGCCCTGCCCGACCCGGTGGGCCGGGTGCTGAAGCGGGTGGAGCGCCCCAACGGGCTGGTGATCGAAAAGACCGCCGTGCCCATGGGCGTGATCGCCATCATCTACGAGAGCCGTCCCAACGTGACCAGCGATGCCGCTGCCCTTGCCATCAAGAGCGGTAATGCCTGCATCCTGCGCTGCGGCAAGGAAGCATGGCGCAGCGCCAACGCCATTGTGCAGGCACTGCGGCAGGGGCTGCGGGAGAACGGCCTGCCGGAAAATGCGGTCTGCCTGATCGAGGACACCACCCACGCCTCTGCCAACGCCTTGATGACTGCCGTGGGCTATGTGGATCTGCTGATTCCCCGGGGCGGCGCAGGGCTGATCCGCGCCTGCGTGGAAAACGCCAAGGTGCCCTGCATCCAGACCGGTACCGGCATCTGCCACATTTTTGTGGACGACACCGCCGATCAGGCCAAGGCGCTGGATATTATTGAGAACGCCAAGGCCAGCCGCCCCAGCGTGTGCAACGCCGAGGAGGTGTGTCTGGTGCACTCTGCCATTGCACAGGAGTTTCTGCCCAAGCTCGCGCAACGTCTTGGCCCCGACCGCGTGGCTGCGGGCAAGCTGCCGGTAGAGCTGCGGCTGGACACGCGCGCTGCCGCCATCATTTCCGGCACACCTGCCGGTCCTGCGGACTTTGACACCGAGTTTCTGGACTACATCCTTGCCGTCAAGGTGGTGGACAGTGTAGATGAGGCCATTGCCCACATTGCGCAGCACTCCACCGGCCATAGCGAGGCCATTCTGACCCGGACGCAGGCAGACGCCGACCGGTTCACCGCTGCGGTAGACAGCGCCGCTGTGTATGTGAACTGCTCCACCCGCTTTACCGACGGCGGCGAGTTTGGTCTGGGCTGTGAGATGGGCATCTCTACCCAGAAGCTGCACGCTCGGGGTCCCATGGGCTTGGAGGAGCTTTGCAGCTACAAGTACGTTATCCACGGTGACGGGCAGATCCGGTGATCTCTCCTGCCCCAGCTTCTTCATAATTTTTTTACAATTCTGTCCGGCCTGCGGGCGCGGCAGAGCAAGTTTTTCACAGTTGAAAAAAATTTCCTGTACAGGCCGATGCAAACTGCTTTGGCCTGTATTTTTGTTTTATCGGGATGGACTGTATTTCGATTCAAGTGAAAAAGTGAAAAATATTTCACTTTTTCCAGAAAACGGATTTTCTTGGATGGTGGTATGTATCCAAGAATTCGCCGTTTCTCACAATGTAAAAGTAGTACTTTTATGTTTTTATAGGTTAAAAAAGCAAAATTTTCTCTTGACAGAGCGTTTTCTGTGCGGTAAAACTATAGTGTAAGGTTTGATATCGATTTCACTCTCGTTTCACAGAACTTCAAAAATTCGTACATCATAACTGGTGCATTGTAAAAATAAGTAAAGGAGAGAGCATCCTATGACGATTGCAATTCTTGCCCACGATTCCCGCAAAGAACTGGCTCTGCAGTTCTGTACCGCTTACAGTGCCATCCTTTCCCGCAATAATGTTATCGCCACCGGTACCACCGGCCGGATGCTTGCCCAGACTACCGGTCTGCCGGTGCACTGCTACCTTTCCGGCAAGCTGGGCGGTGTACAGCAGATCACCTCCCGCGTTGCCTGTGATGAAGTGGATCTGGTGCTGTTCTTCCGCGACCCGCTGAAGGCCGATGCCGCCAGCCTGACCGAACAGAATCTGCTGCGCCTGTGCGATATGCACAGCGTACCCATTGCCACCAACATTGCTACCGCAGAGGTGCTGCTGCGTGGTCTGGATCAGGGAGATCTGGACTACCGTGAGGGGATGCACCCGGCTATGATCGAGCCGATCCCCGCCATGCAGGCCCGTGCCGTGTAAGCGTTTATTTGTGTGTTACTTTGTGTATAGAGGGAAAAAAGGAGCTATCGCAGCGTGTTGTGCGATAGCTCCTTTTGTTATAATGATATCCTGCCCGCAGGGCAAACATTACTCCTTAAAATAAGCTTTCTGGACAGCCAGCAGCACACCGGCGCGGCTGGCGGCAAAGTTCAAGCCGCCCTGCAAATAACAGGTATAAGGGGCGCGCAGAGGACCGTCGCAGGAAAGCTCGATGGTGCTGCCCTGCGTAAAGCTGCCGCTGGCCATGACCACCTCGTCGGTGTAGCCCGGCTCCGGGCTGGGTTCCGGGGCGGCGTAGCTGTCCACGGGGCTGGCAGCCTGAATACCCTGACAGAAGCCGATGAGCGCCTCTGCCGTACCGGCATCAAAGCAGGTGACGATATCGTTGTGAGCCTCGCAGTAGCGTGGGATGGGCTTTTTGCCCAGCAGCTCCAGCATACACTGGGCGTAGATGGCGGTCTTAATGGCCTCGCACACCACACCGGGGGCGTAGTAGAAGCCCAGATACATATTCCGGGGGGTCTCCAGCGTGCAGCCCAACTCCTTGCCAAGGCCGGGGGCGTTCAGGCGGTAAGCGCACAGTTCCACCAGATCCTTGCGACCCACGATGTAGCCGCCGGTGGGAGCAATGCCGCCGCCGGGGTTCTTGATCAGGCTGCCCACTGCGATATCCGCGCCCACCTGACAGGGCTCCTGCGTCTGGGTGAACTCGCCGTAGCAGTTATCCACAAAGATGATGATCTCCGGGTTTGCGGCGCGGGCGGTATCGGCAATTTTGCGGATGGTAGCCAGATCAAAGGCGTTGCGCTGTAAATAGCCGCGGCTGCGCTGGATATGGCACACCTTTGCGCCGGGGGCTTTTTTGGCGATCAGGTCGTAATCCGGGGTGAAGTCGGCCTTGAGGGGGGCTTCATCATAGTTTACGCCGTAGTCCATCAGAGTGCCGGTGCCCCTGCCCTTGCCGTCCAGACCAATGACGCCCTCCAGCGTATCGTAGGGGCGGCCGGTGGCGGCCAGCAGGGTGTCCCCTGCCCGCAGCAGACCGAACAGCGCCACCGCCAGCGTGTGGGTGCCGCTTTGGAACTGGCTGCGCACCAGTGCATCCTCTGCGCCCATGACCTGCGCAAAATCTGCTCCAGCTTGGCGCGGCCGGTATCCCACAGGCCGTAGCCGGTGGTGCCCAGCATATCGGTGGAGGACATCTGGGTATCGGCAAAGGCCTTGAGCATCTTCAGCTGGTTGAAATCCCGGATTTCCTCCATCTGGCGGAAGTAGGGTTGGCACAACTCCATGGCCTTTTCGTCCAGCGCCAGCACCTCGGGCTTATAATCAAAAAATGTGGTTCAGAATCGACATTATAACGTGATAGTTCCTTCCTGTTATTATTGGGTTCTTTGTGCAAGAAGCTTTAACATTTCTCGGGCACATAGCGGGCGTACTCTGCCTGTTTTGCAAAGCCAAGGCGGGTATAAAACCGCACCCGCTCCGGTGCACAGAGGAATACCGGGCGCAGCCCTTCGGCGGCAAGGCTGTTAGCCATTTCCACAATGAGCCGCCCGCCGATGCCCTTGCCCCGCAGCGGCTCTGCGGTCTGCCCGCAGGCCATGTAGGCTTGCCCATTGCACAGGGCATAAGCGCCCACGGTGCAAACGACTGTACTTCCCTGCTCCAGCGTCCATGCCACTGCCCTGCCCCGGCTGCGCTTTGTGCACAGTTCTGAGTAAAGTCTGCCTGCCGGGTGAGGTCTGCGGGATAAAGTGCTTCTGCCACCCGGGCAGCAGAAGCTTCCCGGCAGAGGGTCAGCTGCGTCCACAAAGATTCGTCCACGGCGGGCAGGGGCAGCGGCCCAGCCTGCGGCAACCCGAACACGGTCAGCGTTTCTGCTTTCCGCCAGCCATCCGGCGGCGGGCAAACGGCTTCGTCCAGAATGGCGCTCTCGCACCCGCAGAAGGACAAAAAGCCTGCCAATTCTGCGGGGTTTGCGTGCCCAGCCAGCCATGCCGTGCTGCCGGAAAGTTCCAGCGCCAGCGTGGGGCCCGCGTAGAACCGCCACGGCTGACTTTTGCGAAAGAGCGCACAGTCCAGCGGCAGCAGAGCGTCCAGCACCGGCAGACCCCGGCAGGCATTCGCGAACCGGGTGCGGCGCTTTACATCCTTTACCTGTGCGATCACTTGAGCGCGTTGACGATCTTTTTGAACTCGCGGCCGCGCACCTCAAAGTTGGGGTACAGGTCAAAAGAAGCACTTGCCGGGGACAGGATGATGATATCGCCGGGCTTTGCGGCGGCACGCGCCAGCTCTACGGCGTGCTGCATATTGTCTGCGTGTTGAATGGGCAGAGCGGCTTCGTCAAAGCCGGAGCACTCCCGTACAGCCTGCTCGATGCGGGGGCCAGTCGCGCCCATCAGCACCAGATTTTTGACGTGGGCGATGATCTCCGGTGCCAGCGGCTCGTAGGGGATGTGCTTATCGTAGCCGCCCGCGATGAGGATGACCTTCCGGTCAAAGCTGCGCAGACCGGCAATGGTACGGGTGGGGCTGGTGCCGATGGAATCGTTATAGTACAGCACGCCGTCCAGAGTACGCACCGGCTCAATGCGGTGCTCCACGCCGGTAAAGGTGCTGCCCACCTGACGGATAGCCTCTACGGGCACCTCGCCCCACACGGCAGCGGCAGCAGCCAGCAGGTTTTCAATGTTGTGCAGACCGCGCAGCTTGACATCCTTCTGGGCAAGGAAGGGGGTCACGACACCATCCTCGGCCATGCAGAGCATGCCGTCCTCCTTGCGCAGGAAGGCACCGTTGTCGGTATCGTGCAGGCGGGTGAACCACACCTGCTTGCCCTTGCAGTCTGCCTGCATGGAGCGGCTGATCTCGTTCTCATAGCCCAACACGGCGCGGCAGGGCTGCTTCTGGTACAGCAGGATATTGCGCTTGGCATTGATGTATTCCTGCATATCCTTGTGGTGATCCAGATGGTTCGGGGTCACGTTGGTGACCACCGCAATGTTGGGGCTGGCGTGCATGCTGATCAGCTGGAAGCTGGACAGCTCTACCACAGCCACATCCTCCGGGGACACCTCCGGCAGCATGGGCAGCAGTGCTGCGCCGATATTGCCGCCCAAGTGCACCTTGCGGCCTGCGGCCTCGTAGAACTTGGAGATAAGGGTGGTGGTGGTGGTCTTGCCGTCCGAGCCGGTCACTGCTACGATCTCGCAGGGGCAGAAATCGAAGAACAGTTCCACCTCACTGGTGACCATGGTGCCGGCGGCCATGGCATCCTGCAGGGGCTTTTCAAAGTAGCCCACAAAGCCGGGGGTGCGCATGATGATATCCTGGCCCTTGAAGCCGTCCAGATAGTTTTCGCCAAGGCTCAGGTCGATGCCCAACTCCCGGATGGTGGCGGCGTAATCGCCAAAGTCCTCCACGCTCTTTTTCTGGTCGCACAGGGTCACATGAGCACCCAGCTCCACAAACTCCTTGATGAGGGTCTTGTGGCTGACGCCTGCGCCGATAAAGGCGACCTTTTTGCCCTGAATAAGCTGGGCAAGCTTCTGCTGATCTTTCTGCATAAAAACAGTTCCTCCTCTAATAGGATCATGGTATAACACCGCGCCGCACGGGCAGCGCGGGGATCACTTCGCTGTACCATTATAGTCCATTTGCGCGCAATTGGCAACGGAAAACCGCACAGTCTGCTTCAAAAAGCCCGATAAATTCACAAAAAGGCAATTGTTTTTTCTGCTGCTTTCTGCTACACTTGTCGTTGCAGAGCGTTTTTTGCCGTTTCTGCGCGAAGATAAACGGAATGAGGTTATTCTTTTTGAAACGATGGTTGCGTTTTACCGCAGCGGTGCTGGCTGCTGCGTTTCTTTTTGCTCTGACCGGCTGTGGCAGCTCCACAAACTCTGCCAGCTTTACTTGGTTTGTGGACAGCATCCCCGCAAATCTGGACCCGCAGGTAGCCTCCGGTGCATCGGATGTCATCGCCTGCGAGAACCTGTACGGCACGCTGGTGCGCAAGGACCCGGACGGCGAACTTGTGCCGGGGCTCTGTGAGAAGTGGACGGTCTCCTCAGACGGGCTGACCTACACCTTTACCCTGAAGGACGGCCTGACCTACGCTGCCGCCAAGGGTGCCGCCACAGAGTACGACATTACCGCCGAGGATTTTGTATTTGCCTTCCGGCGCATTTTCCATGCCGAGACCGCCTCGCCCTATGCGGTGGAGTTTTCCGCCATTCAGAACAGCGCCGCCGTGCTGGCGGGACTTGCAGACGAAAGCAGTCTGGGCGTTTCGGCCAATGGGCCGCTGACGTTGGTGTTCCGGCTGAGCGAGCGGGACGATAACTTTTTAGCAAAGCTGGCCATGCCCGGTGCAGCCCCTTGTGACGAGGCCTTTTTTGAGAGCACCCGGGGCACCTACGGGCTGACCGCACAGACCACACTTGCCAGCGGTAGCTTTTACCTGTATAACTGGACGGCAAGCGGCCTGTTTTTGCGCCGTACCGTGGAAAGCCCGTTGGTCGGCAGTCTGCGTCTGGTGCAGGACACCAGCGGCAGCGGCAAGAGCGCAGCCCAGCTCATTGCTGATGACAAATGCTCTGCCGC
>ENA-OQDT01000993-OQDT01000993.1-human-gut-metagenome-genome-assembly--contig:-NODE-993-length-17584-cov-3.293292_pt1 | contig 17584 bp, 15 predicted proteins | sample MGYA00242786_ERZ504617 | MGnify/ENA primary metagenome ERZ504617 (study PRJEB26092, sample SAMD00036337) | human gut metagenome | host: Homo sapiens | study: EMG produced TPA metagenomics assembly of...
GCCATATTTTTTAAATGACATCCTTATGAATTACGGATATGTAAAAGGTAGCGGGCAGGCTGTGCCCCGTGTGAAGGTAGCGGACTGTAAGTTCAATGCCAGGGAAATTGAAAAGGAAATAATCATAGCCGAGGGGAAAGGTGTGCAGATCATTGCTTTTCCGGAGTTGTGTGTGACGGGATATACATGCGGTGATTTGTTTGCCCAGCAATTATTGCTTGAAGAAGCGGAAATGGGATTGATACAGATTGTAAGTAATACAAGGCAGTTGGATATCATAGCCATACTTGGCATGCCGATAGCGATGAACGGAGTATTGCTGAATGCCGCAGTCGTAATTCAAAAAGGAAAGGTGTTGGGAGTAGTGCCCAAGACTTACCTCCCCAACTACAAGGAATTTTATGAGAAACGCTGGTTTACATCCGCTGTGGATGTAAGTGAAAGGAGCGTGCGCCTTTGCGGGCAGGTGGTTCCAATGGGAACTGACTTATTGTTCGAAACTGCGGATACGACGTTCGGCATTGAAATTTGTGAGGATTTATGGGCACCTATTCCGCCCAGTTCTTCACTGGCATTGCAAGGTGCGGAAATTCTGTTTAATCTGTCGGCGGATAATGAAGGGATTGGTAAGCACAACTATTTGTGTTCTTTGATCAGCCAGCAGTCGGCTCGTTGCATTGCCGGTTATGATTTTCTGTTCGTGTAGGGTTCGGTGAGTCTACTACGGATGTGGTATTTGCAGGGAACGGACTGATTTTCGAAAATGGCAGCCTAATAGCTCGCAGTAAGCGTTTCTCTTTCGAGGGACAGGTGATTATCAGTGAAATAGATGTGGAACATTTGCGCACGGAACGTCGTGTTAATACAACTTTTTCCGCTTGTCGGGCGCATTGCGCGCCGGGAGAGGCGGTACGTGTTTCTACAGAATATGTAAATAGCAAAGAACTGAACCTGACGCGTAGTTTTGACCCTCATCCTTTTGTGCCGCAAGGAGTTGAGTTGAACGAGCGTTGCGAGGAAATATTCTCCATACAAGTTTCCGGCTTTAGCTCAGCGTCTGGTACACACTGCTGCCAAGAGTGCGGTAGTCGGCATTTCCGGTGGGTTGGATTCTACATTGGCATTACTGGTGTGTGTCAAAACCTTCGATAAATTGGGATGGTCTCGTAAAGATATTATCGGTGTAACACTGCGGGTTTGGAACAACAGACCGCACGTATACGAATGCTCTGGATTTGATGAATTCTTTAGGAATCACCGTTCGCGAGGTCAGTATCAAGGAAGCTTGTATTCAGCATTTCAAAGATATAGACCATGATATCGATGTGCATGGATGTAGTTTATGAAAATGCTCAGGCACGCGAGCGTACGCAGATACTGATGGATATTGCCAACCAGGAAATGTCTGAATGAAGGAGGAAAATGTTGATGGTTAAAGTAGAAGAAACAACCCAGGGTGTGCTTGATAAGATCAGCGAAGGCTTTGCGCAGAAAGGTGCTTTTAATCTCCGTCAGAATGGTATTTCCATCATGTCACGGTGACAGCGAACATATCAAAATAAAGAAAAAAGAGGACAAGCCGGGAATTGATATTTTCATTGACGGGGAGACAAAGGGAGAGAAGGTTTTCATCCCGGTAGTGGTAAGTGTATCTGGAATGACCGATCTGGTTTACAATGATTTTTATGTGGCAGACGGCGCAGATGTTGACATTGTTGCAGGCTGCGGAATCCACAATAGTGGCTGTAATGACAGTCGTCACGATGGTATTCATACATTTCCATGTGGGTGAAAAATGCTAATGTACATTACGAGGAAAAACACTATGAGAGGGGAATGGAACCGGAAGCAGAGTGCTGAATCCGGTAACCAATATTGAGCTTGGTGAGAACTCCGTATTTACGCTGGATACCGTTCAGATCAAAGGTGTTGACTCCACAATCCGTACCACAAATGTTTCAATGGATGCAGATTCCAAGCTGTTTGTTCTGGAACGTCTGATGACAGATGGGGAGCAGAAAGCGGAGTCTGATATTGAAGTCTGTATGAACGGAGCAGGATCTTCTGCACAGATTATTTCCCGTTCTGTTGGAAAGGGAAATTCTTCCCAGGTTTTCCATCCGAAGGCTGTTGGAAAGAACAAATGTCACGCACATATCCAGTGTGATTCCATTATTATGGATCATGCAGAGGTGGGTTCTATCCCGGAAATCCAGGCGAAGCATGTGGATGCTGCAATTGTTCATGAGGCCGCTATTGGAAGAATTAACGATGAGCAGCTTCTGAAGCTAAGAACTCTTGGAATGACGGAAGCTGAGGCGGAAAATGTGATCATTGAGAATTTCCTGAGTTGAGAAAACTTAAACAGAAAAATAACTATTCAGTAGGTATGTACTATTTCGCGGAGGGTGTAACTGTGAAGGTGCTGAATAGTTATACAGAGAATATAGAATCTTCTGGTTGGTTTGGAAGATTTATCAAAAAATGCCAGGCAGCGTCGTTCAAAGACGCTGCCTGGCATTTGACATTATCTAATTTTTACGGATTTTTTGGAACTCCATTTGGAATAATATTTTTTGCCGCTTACAACTTTGTAGGTGCGGATCCGTACATAATATTTTTTCTTTGAAACCAGTTTCTTTAAGGTTGCGCGTGTAGCAGAGCCTTTTACGGTAAGGGTTTTCGCCTTTTTCATGCTGCTGTTCTGGTTGCCTTTATCGGAATCATCTTTACCGGAGTTATCTTTACCGGAGTTATCTTTACCGGAATCGTCTTTACCAGAGTTATCTTTACCAGAATCATCTTTACCGGAATCGTCTTTACCGGAGTCATCTTTACCAGAATCGTCTTTACCAGAGTCATCTTTACCGGAATCATCCTTGCCAGAATCGTCTTTACCAGAATCATCTTTACCAGAATCATCTTTACCAGGATTATCTTTTCCTGCGTCCGAGTCATCCTTGCCAGGAGCAGCTGTGATCGTAAAGGTTGTGTTAATAATGCCGGTGTAATTTCCAGCTCCAGTAATAGTTACAGTAGCAGTACCTTCCTTCACATTATCTTTATAAGAAACTGTGAAATCAGTGCCTGCCGCAAGTGTCTTGTCTCCGTATGTAACGGTAACATCCGGGCATTTCTCTGTTCCGTCACTGGTGTAGGAATACTGGGAAAGGGAAGCGGAATAGCGGCTGATATCCAATGGTTTAATGGTAAAGTCTTTCGTAACAGAACCAGTGTAATTTCCAGTTCCAGTGAGGATTGCGGAAGCAGTACCTGCATCCCAGTTGTTTTCTGTAGGAAACGTAATAATCCTGGTTCAGGGTTTAATTCCTTGTCCCCGCTTTTTACTGTGGCGGTTGGGCGTAAAGAGGAGCCTGTGTAGGTAAGGCTTTCATCGGAAAGCGTAACCGTGCAGCTGCTGATGTCAGCTCTGTTTATAGTAAAGGATTTGGTTACATACCCCTGGTAATTTCCAATTCCATCAATTCCAACCCACGGAGAATTGTAATAACTGCTTGGTTCAATGTTGTTGTGGTATGTTACAGTGAAATCCCTGTCTTTTACCAGGGTTTTACCACTGTGGGTAACTGTCACTTCAGGAGTTACCTCGGAACCAGTGTAATATGCCGGGGCAATGGAGAATCTGGCATTTGCCATGATCTACAATACAATCACTGGAAATGCAGATGCAGTAGAGGAAAATGGCGAGGCAGTCCGTTTGTACCAGAATTTCTGGAGATTCACAAAGGAAAATGTGAAAAGGGACACAAATTTAGTTTTTTATTTAAGATAAATGTGAAAAAAATGTGAAATTAGCACTCACCTCTTGACAGTGCTAACAATGCGCGTTATATTACATGCAGAACAAAGGAAGAGAGAAAAAGAAATCTTCCAGTTTCAACAACGATGTTAATTAAACACGCAAGTGTTCACAATATAAGGAGGAATGGATTATGTTAATGCCTAGTATTTTTGGAGAAGATTTATTTGATGACTGGATGAGATTACCTGTAGAAAGAGAGAATCACAGAGGTTACAGAGCTGCTGAATTGATGAAGACAGATATTAAGGATGTGGATGGAAATTATGAGCTGAGCATTGATCTTCCAGGCTTCCATAAAGAGGATGTGAAGATTCAGCTGAAGGATGGCTATCTGAACATTCAGGCTTCCAGAACCGAGAATAAAGATGAGAAAGACAATAACGGCAAATACGTTCACAGAGAGCGTTACACCGGACAGTGCTCCAGAAGCTTTTACGTAGGTAAGGAACTGGAGCATGAGGACATCCATGCGAAATATGACAATGGTGTTCTGACTGTTACTTTCCCGAAGGAAGCGAAGAAAAAAGTGCCGGAAGAGAAGAAGTTTATTTCTATTGAAGGCTGATTTCCGGGGAAAGAGCTGTTTTAACAGATAAGAATTCCCGTGGGAAACTGATAACAGATAATAACTGGCGCGGAGCAGTTCACCTGCTTCGTGCCGATGAAATAAATAATTGAAATAGACGATTGAAATAGATAATTGAATTAGATAATATAGAGTGTGCATTAGCCGTAAATCAGAAGCGGCGGCTGATATTGCCGACTTACATAAGCAACGAGTGAAGGCGGCAGAGCATGTTTTGTTTGATGTGCTTGCAGTGTATGGATTATTCAGAAATATTGAAATAATGGTAAACAGCTTCTTTTATATAGATTGTGTTCATTTTAAGACGATTTTCTAATTTACATAGATTTTGTTTCATACCCCCTCATTTCCTGCCGGCTACCCACCGGCAGGTTTTTTCTTATGTCTTTACATCATTTCACCTGTCTGCTATACTTGTCTGGAATTGTTGATAACTGCAAAGGACAGAACAAAAATCTCCCACAAATTATAATGTACATCTTGCAGAAAGCCTTTTCAAACAGGCTCCAGAGCGTGAAAACAAGATGTTGTTGCAGTAATCGTGGATGGCAAAAACATGTTACTGCTTATCTGTTCATAGTAACAAAAACATTTTCAGAGAAGGAATTTACCCATGAATTACATTGTATTTGACCTGGAATGGAATCAGAGTCCGGGGGGAAAAAGGTGGTCTAACAGCCGTCTGCCTTTTGAAATCATAGAAATCGGCGCCATAAAACTAAATGAAGAGAAAGAAATTGTGGATAGCTTTCAGCGTCTGATCAAGCCCCAGGTGTACAATTGGATTCATGACAGCATTCATGAAGTGATTCACATGAATTATAAGGATCTGCAGAATGGAACTCTTTTCCCACAGGCCATCACGGAATTTTTGGAATGGTGTGGCGAAGAATATATTTTCTTTACCTGGGGAAATCAGGATGTAATGGAACTGCAGCGGAACATGAAATATTATGGAAAACTTTCCCTGCTGAAAGGTCCTGTGACTTATTATGATGTGCAGAAATTATTTGCCATTCGTTATGAAGATAATGACGAGCGCCGTGCCCTGGAATTTGCTGCTGATAAAATGGGCGTGGAGAAGAAAATGGATTTTCACCGCGCTCTGGGAGATGCTTATTATACTGCATGTATTCTCCAGAAAATAGAAGATAAATACATTTTTCCAAACTCATCCCTGGACGTGTATCAGAATCCCAAGAGTAAGCGTGAAGAGATTCACATATCCTATCCAACCTATGATAAATATGTATCCCGAGAGTTCTATTCCCGCGAAAAAGCCATGAAGGACCGGGAAGTAACCAGCACGAAATGTCCATTATGCCATAATCCGGCCAAGCGTAAGATACGTTGGTTTATGAATAATTCCAAGGTTTATTACAGTGTGTCCCTTTGTCAGGAGCACGGCTTTGTACTGGGAAAAATTAGGATTCGCCGAACGGAAGACAATAAGTATTATGTAATTAAGAAGCTCACCAATGTAACAGATGAAGAAGCCGATGAAATCCGCCAGAAACGTGATGCTCATCGAGCCAAACGGAGACTGAAGAAAGAAGAGCAGTAAATCCGTGAAACTACTGCTTGTAATGAATGAAAAACTAACATTTGGTTAATAGAAAAATCCCCTCCAATCACATATGCTGTTTATAAGTAATACAACAACAGCGTATAAAAAGGAGGGGATTTTATGAGTTTAAGAAATTATTTTTACAGGTTTGGGAAATACATTCTGACATTTTTCTTTGTAACACTGCTGATGGTTCTCTTTGGTCCGCTACAGGCGCAGGCTGCTATTACCAAGGAAGTTACCACAGATGGTTTTAAACTCAGTGGAACGGGCAGCATGAATGTGTGGGATGGAGACGAATTCCGCTATTATATCGGTTATCAGATCCCTCATGAAGACTCCATGGATTACAAGGTAGATGTGACTATGACTTTTCAAAGTTCCAGTCTGACACCAGGCAGGGCAAGCGTGTATCTGGATGACGACAGCATACCCTTATATTCAAACGGAGGTACGGTGCTGCAGGGCTCAGCCACGTTCTCCAAAATCTGATGAAAATGGAATTGATGGAAATATTTGTAAATTATGATAGTTTTCCAAGTGAGCAGAACGTAGATTTTTCCATCACTGTAAAATGTGCGGGAAAAATCGCAAAAAACGCAGATATTGCCATTTATCCGCCGGAAAAACAATTACGATAAAAACCACAGGAAATGTTCCTGGTAAACGGTTGACGATCCTTATGTTTTTTATTCAAAATAAGGATTCGTCCAAAATATTCTGTAAAGTATTTCGGACTCATCGGTGGCACAGGTTACAGGCATTACTCCAAAATCCAATGACAGCTTTGAGGTGAGCGTATATTTTGCAAAAGCAGTTCGGCGGATTTCGTTTTTAAATATGGAAATCAGACGAAAAAGGTGACCTTCACAGTAGCGAAAACAGTCATAACTGTTTCCAGCTCCATCTCCCTAAAGGTGGGGGATACCACTATGTTTTCCAATTATGTTTTCAAAACCGGCGGTGGAAGCATCACCATCAAGAAAGTGAAATCCAGTAATAAAAAGATCGTTGATGCAGCCGGAGGATTCCTGATCGCAAAGAAGCCTGGCACTGCCAAGGTAAGTGCCCTGGTAAATGGCAAGCGGAGAACCATAACCGTGATCGTCGGCAAAAAGCCTGCCCCAAAGCCAAAACTCAAACAGCTTCAGGTAAAAGTGAAAGGATATAAATATTATCCGGATTCCGGCAAAACCATTTACACAACCCGCTTCACCAATAAATCCAAAAGCACCATCACAAAAGTGAAGCTGAAATTTACCATGACCATTAATGAAGAAATGACCCGCACCAAAACCTTTAAGGTCAATATAAAATCCGGGAAAGACAAAAAACCATGAAGCTGAATATAGGAAAACTAATAGCAGATCCTCAAATATTACGGTGAAATGTCTGAAATTCTGGTATAAGAGTTGAGAAATGAAATTGTAGTAATAGGAGCATTTCGAATAAAGAGATAAAAGAATATTGTGTAAAGTAGAGGAACTACAATAATACAGGGCTAAGAACGAAAATGCGTAATGCAGTTTTTCAATCTTTAGCCCTTTATTCTATAAAGTCGGTGTTGTCAGCAGACTGGTCATGATCGACCGTTCATATTGCATTCCCCATCCAACCATCTGACCATTGAAATAATACTTGCTCTTTAATCTCAATGGTCCTACAGCGTTGGAAAGAATCGCCTGTTTCTTGGTAAGAACACTGAGGTCTGTTCCTGTGGGGACGGTCACGTATACATTTTTTGTGTAGTAGAATGGATAAGTATTTCCGCAATTATTCAGCAGATACTGCTCACTTGGAAGATTTTTCTTCGGAACAGGATTCTTGCTTATTTTAACTTTTTTACATTCGAAATTGTCGAAACCGTAATCCAGAAGGCTCTTTGTGTCAGCCCAGGCGCCATTTACAGAATTCATCACAACTGCAACCAGGGTCATATTTCCACGCTTGGCATAGGTGATCAGAGTCGCACCGGCAGCATCTGTGTAGCCTGTTTTTCCACCCAGAACACCATCGTAGGCGTAATCCCTGCCAGCCATCATCTTGTGATGATTGAGCAGATAGCGGGTTTCTGTAAAAATATTGGTAGGTGGAATTTCATAAAGATCTGTGGTGAAAAATTTCCTGCAAAGTGGATTCTGCCATGCAGCCTTGGCTATTTTTGCCATGTCGCCTGCGGTGGTTACATGAGTCTCATCAGGAAGTCCGTTAGGGTTATTAAAATGGGTGTTTTTGCATCCAAGCTGCTGGGCTCTGGTGTTCATCAGCTCTACAAACTTCTTCACAGAACCGGAAACTTCTTCCCCAATACCAAGTGCCATTTCATTGGCTGATTCCAGCATCAGTGCCATAAGACATTGTTCAACTGTGAAGACCTCTCCGGCATCACCATAAATGGTGGAGCTTCCCGCTTCAATTCCGTAAGCCGCCTGCTGGGAAAGGGTAAGCTGTGCGTTCACATCCAGGTTCTCACATCCAAGAAGACAGGTGAGAAGCTTGGTAATACTGGCTGGGTAAAGCTGAGTATTGGCATTCTTGGAATACAGGACTGCCTCTGTATTTAAGTCCATGAGAACTGCTGACTGCGCCTCAATCTTAGGACCCTCCGGCCACCCCTCAATGGAATCGGTATCAGCTGCCTGTGCATAATATTCGGTATGCGGATCCGGAGTAGGAGTGGGAGATTCGCTGGCAGTGTCTGTAGCTTCTGCCCAGACAGCGCCCGTCTGCCCAAGCAGCATTGCTGCTGTCAGGATTCCACAGAAAATCCGCTTTATTTTCATATGAAGATTTTTCCTGATCATATAAAATCCTTTCTTAAAATAGTACATAAAATTCCCAATACGTAATTGCATTATACCACTTTTCTTTATGTAAAACTATTAAAAGAGTGTGAATTGTTCACAGCACCCCGGAAAATCCACAAATTCAGCATTATTTTCCCCTATTCTCCCCATTTTTTCAGCGGAAAAAACACTTGACATATAGAAATTCAGACCCTTATAATAGACAGGAAACAGAATAGTTAAAGACTGTGATGGAGACAGTAAGCTGATTTTGAACGTTTAAGGTTGTGCAGACACAGACAGCAGCAATCTTTTCAGCGAGACGGGGATGGTGTAAGCCCGCCGCAAGTAGATTCAGCCGAAGATCACTCCGGAGTTTTATCTCTGAAGGAACAAGTAGGAGATAACGGAATTCCCCCGTTACAGGGAGCGTGTATCGGCTGCGTGTGCAAGCCTGTACAATGTAACAGGTGGTATAACGAGTGCTGACAGCTTTCGTCCTTTTGCAGGATGAGAGCTTTTTTTATGCAGACGGAGAATCCTGCAGGCAGGATTCTTTATGTAACAGGAAATCCCAACAGCAATCGACTGATAATTTTAAAGGAGGAAAAAGCTTTGTACCAGAAAGTAGACACGAATCTGAATTTCGTAGATCGCGAGAAAAAAGTAGAAGAATTCTGGAAAGAAAACCATATTTTCGAAAAAAGTATGGAAAACCGTAAAGAAGGCCCGACTTACACATTCTATGACGGACCGCCAACAGCAAACGGCAAGCCGCATATCGGCCATGTGCTGACACGTGTTATCAAGGATATGATCCCGAGATACCGTGCAATGAAGGGCTACATGGTTCCGCGTAAGGCAGGATGGGATACCCATGGCCTTCCGGTAGAACTTGAGGTAGAGAAGAAGCTTGGTCTGGATGGAAAAGAGCAGATTGAGGAATACGGTATGGAGCCGTTCATCCAGCAGTGTAAAGAGAGTGTCTGGAAATACAAAGGAATGTGGGAGGATTTCTCCTCAACAGTTGGTTTCTGGGCTGATATGGAGCATCCATATGTAACTTACGAGGACAATTATATTGAGTCCGAGTGGTGGGCACTGAAAGAAATCTGGGACAAAGGCCTCTTATACAAAGGCTTCAAGATCGTTCCTTACTGTCCACGCTGCGGAACCCCGCTTTCATCCCAGGAGGTTTCCCAGGGCTATAAATTAGTAAAAGAGCGTTCTGCAATCGCACGTTTCAAAGTGGTTGGAGAGGATGCATATTTCCTGGCATGGACCACAACACCGTGGACACTGCCTTCTAACGTTGCACTTTGCGTAAATCCGGATGAGACTTACTGTAAAGTAAAAGCAGCAGACGGATACACTTATTATATGGCAGAAGCACTTCTTGACAAAGTACTTGGCAAGCTTGCAAAGGAAGAAGAGCCTGCATATGAGGTTCTGGAAACCTATAAAGGAAAAGACCTGGAATACAAGGAATATGAGCCGCTGTTTAAATGCACAGGTGACTATGTAGCATCCAAGGGCAAGAAAGCGCATTATCTCGTATGTGATAACTACGTTACCATGAGTGATGGTACCGGTATCGTTCATATCGCTCCTGCATTTGGTGAAGACGACAGCCGTGTAGGACGTGAATATGACCTTCCGTTTGTACAGTTTGTAGATGGCAAGGGTGATCTTACTGCTGAGACACCATATGCCGGTGTATTTGTTAAGAAAGCAGACCCAATGGTACTGGCTGATCTTGAAAAAGAAGGCAAGCTGTTCGATGCTCCGAAATTTGAGCATGATTACCCACACTGCTGGCGTTGCGATACACCACTGATCTACTACGCAAGAGAATCCTGGTTTATTAAAATGACAGCTGTTAAAGATGACCTGATCCGCAATAACAACACCATTAACTGGATCCCGGAGAGCATCGGTAAAGGACGTTTCGGCGACTGGCTTGAGAACGTTCAGGACTGGGGAATCAGCCGTAACCGTTACTGGGGAACTCCACTGAATATCTGGGAGTGCAGCTGCGGTCATATGGAATCTGTTGGAAGCCGTCAGGATCTCTATGAGAAAACTGGTGACGAGCGCGCCAAGACAGTAGAGCTTCACCGCCCATACATTGACGAGCTTACCATGAAGTGTCCGGAGTGCGGCGGCACTATGCACCGTGTACCGGAGGTTATTGACTGCTGGTTCGATTCAGGGGCAATGCCTTTTGCACAGCATCATTATCCATTTGAGAATCAGGAACTGTTCAAACAGCAGTTCCCGGCCAACTTTATTTCCGAGGCTGTTGACCAGACAAGAGGATGGTTCTATTCTCTTCTTGCTGAGTCTACTCTTCTGTTTAATCAGGCTCCATATAAGAACGTTATCGTTCTTGGACATGTACAGGATGAGAACGGACAGAAGATGAGTAAGTCCAAAGGAAATGCAGTCGATCCGTTTGATGCACTTGAAACCTACGGAGCAGATGCAATCCGCTGGTATTTCTACATTAACAGTGCACCATGGCTGCCGAACCGTTTCCATGGCAAGGCTGTTCAGGAAGGACAGCGTAAATTCATGGGTACACTGTGGAATACCTATGCATTCTTTGTACTTTATGCAAATATTGATAACTTCGATGCTACCAAATATACACTTGACTACGACAAGCTTCCGGTTATGGACAAGTGGCTTCTTTCCAAGTTGAATACACTTGTAAAGACTGTTGACGAGGATCTGAACGACTATAAGATTCCGGAGACTGCAAGAGCACTTCAGGGCTTTGTAGACGAAATGAGTAACTGGTATGTAAGACGCTGCCGTGAGCGTTTCTGGGCAAAAGGCATGGAGCAGGATAAGATCAATGCTTACATGACTCTTTACACAGCACTGGTAACAGTTGCCAAGGCAGCAGCTCCGATGATCCCGTTCATGACAGAGGATATTTACCAGAATCTTGTAAGATCTCTGGACAAAACAGCTCCTGAGAGTATCCATCTCTGCGACTTCCCGGAAGTAAAGGAAGAGTGGATCAACAAGGATCTGGAAGAAAACATGGAAGAAGTTCTGGATGTTGTTGTTCTTGGCCGTGCATGCCGTAACACAGCAAACATCAAGAACCGTCAGCCAATCGGAACCATGTATGTAAAAGTTCCGAAGGTGATGGATAAATATTTCACAGACATTATTGCAGACGAGCTGAATGTAAAGGAAGTGAAATTTGCAGATGACGTGGAATCCTTCATTTCCTACAGCTTCAAGCCACAGCTTCGTACAGTGGGACCGAAATATGGCAAGCTTCTTGGCGGAATCCGCACAGCACTTGCAGAAATCAACGGCAGCAAGGCCATGAGCGACCTGAAGACAAACGGTGTACTTGTACTTGATATCGATGGAAATAAGGTTGAGCTTACAGAGGAAGACCTGCTCATCGAGACTGCACAGACAGAAGGTTATGTAACAGAGTCAGAAGGCGAGACTGCAGTTGTTCTGGATATCAACCTGACACCTGAGCTGATCGAAGAGGGATTTGTCCGCGAGATCATCAGTAAAGTACAGACCATGCGTAAAGAGGCTGGCTTTGAGGTTATGGATAAGATCCGTGTATCTGTAAAAGATAATGACAAGATTATCGAGACCATGAAGGCAAACGAGGCTGAGATCAAATCTGAAGTTCTGGCTGAGGAAGTCGTTTATGGCGAGACAGATGGTTATGTAAAAGAGTGGAATATTAATAAAGAGCATGTAACTCTTGGTGTTACAAAGCTTTGATTTAACATACAACAGGAGGATCAAAATGATTGACAAACAGTTTGACAAAGAAACCTTCAAGAAAAGTGTAAAAGACAACGTTAAGTTTCTTTATCGCAGAAAGCTTGAAGAGGCAACTCAGGAGCAGCTTTTCCAGGCAGTAAGCTACACAGTGAAGGATGTAATCATCGATAACTGGCTTGATACACAGAATGCTTATGAAGAGCAGGATCCGAAGATCGTATATTATATGTCCATGGAGTTTCTTATGGGACGTGCCCTTGGAAACAACCTTTTAAACCTTGGCGCATACGGTGAAGTGAAAGAAGCCCTTGAAGAGCTTGGAATCGACATCAATGCACTTGAGGATCAAGAGCCGGATCCGGCACTTGGAAACGGCGGTCTTGGAAGACTTGCAGCATGCTTCCTTGATTCCCTTGCTACACTTGGATACAGTGCATATGGATGCGGAATCCGTTACCGTTATGGTATGTTCAAACAGGAAATCAGAGACGGATACCAGGTTGAAGTACCGGATGCATGGCTTGAGGAAGGCTATCCATTTGAGCTTCGTCGTCCGGAGTATGCAAAAGAGGTACACTTCGGCGGATATGTAAGAGTTGAATATGACCAGGCAACCGGTCAGAACAAATTCATCCATGAAGGATACCAGGCAGTAAAGGCTATCCCATACGATATGCCAATCGTTGGATACGAGAACAATGTAGTAAATACACTTCGTATCTGGGATGCTGCTGCTATCGAAGAGTTTGGATTTGATTCCTTTGACAAAGGTGATTACAAGAAAGCCGTTGAGCAGGAGAACCTTGCAAAGGATATCGTAAACGTTCTTTATCCGAACGATAATAAAATGTCCGGTAAAGAGCTTCGTCTGAAACAGCAGTACTTCTTCGTATCTGCAAGTATTCAGGCTGCAATCGAGAAATATAAGAAAACACATAATGATATTAAGAAGCTCCACGAGAAAGTCGTATTCCAGATGAACGATACTCATCCGACTATGGCTGTTGCAGAGCTTATGCGTCTTCTTATGGATCAGGAAGGTCTTGGCTGGGATGATGCATGGGCTGTAACTACCAAATGTGTTGCTTACACCAACCATACCATTATGGCTGAGGCTCTTGAGAAATGGCCGATCGAGCTGTTCTCCAGACTGCTTCCACGTGTATACCAGATCATCGAAGAGATCAACCGTCGTTTCATCATTGAAGTCCAGAATAAATATCCTGGAAATTATGAGAAAATCAAAAAGATGGCAATCATCTATGACGGACAGGTTAAGATGGCTCACCTTGCAATCGTTGCAGGCTTCTCTGTAAATGGTGTTGCAAGACTTCATACAGAAATCCTGAAGAATCAGGAGTTAAAAGATTTCTATGAGATGATGCCAGAGAAATTTAATAACAAAACCAACGGTATCACTCAGAGACGTTTCCTTCTTCACGGAAACCAGAATCTTGCTGCATGGATCACAGACCATATTGGACCAGACTGGATCACAGATCTTTCCCAGATCAGCAAGCTGAAGGTATATGCTGACGATGAGAAGGCTCTTCAGGAGTTTATGAATATTAAATTCCAGAACAAACAGCGTCTTGCAAAATATATTCTGGAGCACAATGGTGTTGAAGTTGATCCTCACTCCATTTTCGATGTACAGGTTAAGAGACTTCATGAGTATAAGAGACAGCTTCTCAATATCCTTCATGTAATCTATCTGTACAACCAGATTAAATTACATCCGGAGATGGAATTCTATCCAAGAACCTTCATCTTTGGCGCAAAAGCTTCTGCAGCATATGAGCGTGCGAAAAAGATCATCAAACTGATCAACTGCGTAGCAGATATTGTAAACAACGATCCATCAATTGGCGGCAAGATCAAAGTTGTATTTATCGAGAACTACAGAGTATCTAATGCTGAGATGATCTTTGCAGCAGCAGATGTTTCCGAGCAGATTTCTACTGCAAGTAAAGAGGCTTCCGGTACAGGTAACATGAAGTTCATGCTCAACGGTGCTCCTACACTTGGAACCATGGACGGTGCAAACGTAGAGATCGTTGAGGAAGTTGGTCAGGAGAACGCATTCATCTTCGGTATGAGCGCTGACCAGATCATTAATTATGAGAACCATGGCGGATACGATCCAGACTTTATCTACAACACAGATGCTGAGATCCGTCAGGTACTGATGCAGCTGATCAATGGAACCTTCTCCAGCGATACAGAGCTGTTCAGAGATATCTATGATTCTCTTCTGAACACTAAGAACTGCTCCAGAGCAGACCAGTATTTCATTCTCGGAGACTTCAGATCCTATGCTGAGGCTCAGAAGAGAGTGGAGGCAGCTTACAAAGATGAGAAGAAGTGGGCGAAGATGGCACTTCTGAACACTGCATGCAGTGGTAAATTCTCCTCTGACAGAACCATCCAGGAGTATGTAGATGATATCTGGCATCTGGATAAGGTTACTGTAACCAAGAGCGAGGCTGCTGAGAAATAAATAAGGGCAAATTTATTTTGCGAAAAAATTATAAGAAATAATAAAGGCTGTGTTCATGCCAGGATAAATAAATTCTGGCATAGACACAGCTTTTTATATAAGATCAGAAATCTTCTTTCTGCCAGTACTCATAGGGCAGCATATGATACATTTTCCTTACGGTAGTCCGTTGACTGACATAGAGCTTTGCCAGCTTGCGCTTCTGTATATAAAGATCTTTAGGCATTTCTTCAAGGTCGTAGGGAACCTTGTCGTTTACATAATACGTTCCAAAAGAATAGAAATCAGCATTGCAGTCTGTCTCTTTATAGGCTTCTGCTACAAGCTGGTGAGTCATCTGGTGGTGGTGATGGCCGTACTCGCCGTCTGCGTTGTGAGTGGCAACCTGTTTCCAGTCTTTGTAGTTCAGGACTGTGGCAATATCTGCTTCCATATCGTTTTTTCCAGTAGTTCCAGCTGCTGCGATCTTTTCCGATTTTGTCCGGGTAGGAAAGAATCAGATGTTTGTCCCCGGTAGCTTCCATTACGGATTTAAATTCTGCGCTTCGAACCGGATCATTTCCACGGGTCATACACACTACCAGATAATCGTCTTCAATCAAGTGCCGTCCACCCCAGAGCAAATCATCATCTGGGTGCGCCACAAACATCACCTTGTCGTAACCATCCAGATCAAGGGCGTCCAGATCGGCAGCAGTTACATGGGGCAGATTCAGGTAAGGATAAAAAAGATAAAGCTTATGGCAGGCAAAGGCAATCGCGATTAGTATTACAATTGCCGCCAGTAACTGTTTCCAGTGCCGCACAAACCAGGAAAAAGGCTGGCAGTGTTGGAACTGGGAGAAAAATTATTTTTCATATCAGGTACTCCATTTCTGAGTTTATTTGTATAGACGAAATCGAAATTGATTATTTGTAATAATTATACTATATTTGAGATAAGTTACAAGCTAAGATATAATGCCATAAAAAATAATGGAGGATGAACATGAAAGAACTTCTTTATGGAGCAGCATATTATGATGAGTACATGCCATATGACCGCCTGGATAAAGATGTGGAAATGATGAAAAAAGCGGGAATCAATACCGTTCGAATTGCCGAGTCTACCTGGAGTACCTGCGAGCCGCAGCCAGGCGTATTTGATTTTTCCCATGTGGAAAGAGTAATGGATGCCATGGAAGAGGCAGGAATCAATGTGATTATCGGTACGCCTACCTATGCTGTGCCTACATGGATGGTGAAGGCGCATCCGGATGTTTTGGCTGAGACAGTAAAGGGAAGAGGTATTTACGGCGCCCGTCAGATTATGGATATTACCCATCCGGTGTACCTTTTCTATGCGGAGCGTGTGATACGGGAACTGATGAAGCGCACAGCACATAGAAAGTGCGTCATCGGTTTCCAGCTGGATAATGAGACGAAATATTATGGAACTGCGGGCAAAAATGTGCAGGAGCAGTTTGTGAAATATATCCGTGAAAAATTCCATGATGATCTGGATGCCCTGAATTACGAATTTGGCTTGGATTATTGGAGCAACCGGATCAACGCCTGGGAGGATTTCCCGGATGTGCGCGGAACTATCAACGGAAGCCTTGGCGCGGAATTTGAGAAATTCCAGAGAACCCTGGTGGACAAATTTCTTAGCTGGCAGGCGGATATTGTAAATGAATACCGCAGAGAAGAACAGTTTGTTACCCATAATCTGGATTTTGAGTGGAGAGGATACTCCTATGGAATTCAGCCTTATGTAAATCATCTTCACGCTTCCCAGTGCCTGACCATTGCAGGAACAGATATTTATCATCCCACTCAGGACGAACTGACCGGAGCGGAAATTGCATTCGGCGGAGACCTGATCCGTTCCTTGAAACAGGACAATTACCTGGTGATCGAGACCGAAGCACAGGGTTTTCCGGGCTGGACACCTTATAAAGGTCAGCTGAGACTGCAGGCGTACAGCCATCTGGCATCCGGCGCAAACAGCGTGATGTATTGGCACTGGCATTCCATTCACAACTCTTTTGAGACATATTGGAAGGGGCTGCTCAGCCATGATTTCCAGGAGAATGCGTCATATAAGGAAGCCTGCACGATTGGAAATGAATTTGCCAAACTGGGAAGCCATCTGGTAAATCTGAAAAAGAAAAATGATGTGGCAGTGCTGGTGAGCAACGAAGCGACTTACAGCCCTGAACTGGTTCCGAATCCAGGAACAGGCGCCAGGCGCAGATGCGCAGAGCATTTATTAATTGGCGCTATCAGCCTCGAGGACAAGGCCGTTGTCGATGCTTCTGCTTGTGTTGACTGCGGTGCTTGCGAAGGTGCTTGCCCCACTGGTGCAATCCAGCCGGAATAATCACTCGGTTCCAAATCCCCTGTGCAGCGTTTGCTGTGCAGGGGATTTTTTAATGCAGAAATTTATAAGGCAACACCGCACAATTCCCGCCTTGCGGCTTAAGCACCGCTCCGGCAGCTGCGGCACGGCATCTGCGTTGCCAAAATGCTCGATAAGACATCCAGTATTATCTGCGCTTTTGGCTTGGCA
>ENA-OQDT01000995-OQDT01000995.1-human-gut-metagenome-genome-assembly--contig:-NODE-995-length-17551-cov-4.267849_pt1 | contig 17551 bp, 18 predicted proteins | sample MGYA00242786_ERZ504617 | MGnify/ENA primary metagenome ERZ504617 (study PRJEB26092, sample SAMD00036337) | human gut metagenome | host: Homo sapiens | study: EMG produced TPA metagenomics assembly of...
GTTTCCTGATCTTCTGTTTCTATCAAAATATCACTGTATCCATCACCCGATTCTTTATTTGATGACACACTCCAGCTCTGCTGAAATCCAAGAATTCCAAGTAAAATCCCATGATAAAAATTCTCTTTCATCTGTTTTTTTACAAAGGTATCCCGAATACTGATGGTCCTTTTCAGATAATTTGTTCAAACTTTGTTCCACCACTTCGGAATTTCCATTTTTTAGTGCATTACAGAATTTTTCAAGTGCTTCTCCATTCTCAGAAACAGTTTTCTTAAAATATTCCATAATCTGTGTCAGAAAAATATTACGTATTTCCATATTAGGAATGGTAAGCATGAACGTATTTGCATCTTTTCTTCCGGTCTGTGTGAGATATCCCGTAGTAAAAAGAACACTCCACAGGTTTTCAATCGAAGCATACATATCCTGATATGTCAGTTCCTGATGAATCTCCTTTACAATTGTTTCTCCTGCTATCAGTTTCTCAATTTCCTTTCTGACCGTTCCCTTATCAGTCTCATGAATAAAGCGTTTCACCGCTTCATTACTGCTGGTATTAGACCAGTAATTCTGTGGTTGCGCCATATGGTTTATACGCAATTCATCACAATAATTTATCACATCCCATGGACAGTAAACCTCTACATTTCCAAACCGATATCCGTCATACCACATTTTTATTTCATCATAATGCTCAGAAAGCTCATAATATTCCAATATATTCTTTACATCACTGTCTGTAAATCCAAAATATTCATCAAACTGTACATCTGCCACTGACAAAACTTTCAGATTATTTAATCCTGTAAAAATACTCTCCTTTGAGATACGCATACAGCCTGTAAGCACAGCAAACTTCAGACTGTCATTTGTTTTTAATGCATTTTCAAACAAGTTACGGATCAGCAGAGTCATTGAATTGTAATATTCCAATTCAAATGCTTTCGCCAGAGGCACATCATATTCATCAATCAATAAGATAACTTTCTGACCATGATGTTTCTCCAGAAGTTCTGACAGAATCCTCAGACTGCTGCACAGAACAGATTCCTTCATATCCGGCAGAAGCAATGATTTGAACGCATCCTTATCATATTCTGTCAAACGTTCACTGTCCAATAAATACTGGAATCTACGCGCCTCACCATTTACAATCTGTATTGCCATATCACAGGCTTTTTCATAAGTTTGCGCACTGATACTCTTCAGGGAAATAAAAATCACAGGGAACTTTCCCATGTATTGTTCGCAAAGATAAACTTCTCTGGAAATTCTTGTGTCTCTAAAGCAATTCTTATCACTGTTTAATTCAAAGAATGCTTTCAGCATACTCATATTCAGTGTTTTACCAAATCTTCTCGGACGTGTAAACAGATTCACCTCCGCCCAATTATCCAGAAGTTCTTTGATAAGCATCGTTTTGTCTACATAGTAGAAATCTTCCGCCTGAAGCTTTGCAAAATTTTCTATTCCTATTGGAAGTTTCTTTTTAATTTGTTTCAATAGACACACTTCCCTTTATATTTGATATATTAAACTCTAACTTTCATAAAGTGTAACATATTGTTATTGAATTCGTCTATCAAAATTTCTTTACATTCCACAATGTTTCTATTAATACCAAAGTCGATTCCTGTATATCCGTAGTTCTTCATTGGAGCAAAAATAGAGATTACCAGCTATTTAACCACTGACAATCTCTAATTTTTTTTATCAATCAGTATCACTCTGAAATCTCAACAATTATTCATATAACAGAATGTCACTCTTTAGCAATTTAACAAGAGAAATCTTTCATTCAATCGGCTCGAAGTCTACAGCTCCATGTTTACACAATGGGCAGATATAATCTTCCGGAAGTTCATCGCCTTCGTAGATATATCCGCAGACTTTACATACAAATCCTTTCTTACCTTCTGTTTCCGGTTTTGGTTTTACATTTTTCTGATAGTAGGTGTAGCTCATTGTCTCCTGGTCACTTACCACGCGGGCTTCTGTCACACTGCAGATGAACATTCCGTGAGTTCCCAGATCTACATACTGCTCTACTTTCAGGGACATAAATGCGTTGATATATTTGTCCAGGAATATCAGTCCGTTATCAGAACGATTCACCTTCTGTCCCGCAAATTTATCCACGCTTCTTCCACTCTGGAAACCAAACTGTTCAAATACAGAGAACGGAGCTTCTACAGAGAGACAGTTTACATTCATTACCCCTGTCTGCTTGATAACATGGTGAGAATAATTTGTCTTATTGATATTAACTGCAACGCGGAACGGAGAGTCTGTCAGCTGTGTAACTGTATTAACGATCAGTCCGTTATCCTTTTTACCGTCATTTGATGTCACTACATAGAGACCATAACCAATGCGGAATAATGCTGTCATGTCATTTTTATTTGCCAGTTCATCATTCTTTGCAATATATTCCTTACAAAGCTCGGAAGCCATCGCTTCCATCTGATCTCTGTTTTCCTGATTTACCGCTTCTTTGGTATGTCCGTATACAGAAGTATATGCAACTACGATTCCTTCTTCCTCCGGTGTGTAAGAGGACCAGGTATCATAGAGACTGATATAATGTCCCAGATTTTCTGTAAGTACCGGACCATGTAACGGACAGATGATCTGAATATCCAGAGTAGCTGCTACTTTCAGAAGTCTCTGTACCTGTGCGCCATATTTACCAACAATACCGATAAAGTATCTTCTTGCTTCATCATTCCAGTCTTCTTCCACATCCAGAGCACCGAACTTACCAAATCCATCTGCTGAGAAAAGTACTTTATCTGTGCTGTCATAAGTCACCATAACCTCCGGCCAGTGTACCATTGGTGCAAATACAAAAGTAAGATTGTGGTTTCCCAGGCTCAGTGTAGAACCATTCTCTACTTCCAGTTTCTGCCCTTCCAGATCCAGTCCGAAGAAATTCTTGATCATTACAAATGTCTTCGCATTGGCTACTACTGTAGTGCCGGGATATACTTCCAGAAAGTTCGCTACATTTGCTGCATGGTCAGGCTCCATATGCTGAACGATCAGATAGTCCGGCTTACGTCCGCCAAGTGCCTGTTCAAGATTATCCAGCCATTCATGTTTGAAATTGGCATCTACAGTATCCATAACTGCAACCTTGTCATCCAGAATCACATAGGAATTATATGCCATTCCGTTTGGCACTGCATACTGTCCCTCAAACAAATCTACCTGATGGTCATTAACTCCGACATATTTAATGGTATCTGTAATCTTCATATTTCTGCCCTCAATTCTTTCTTTATAGTATATCGTCTGTCCGTTACTATTCAGCAATCTGCTGTCACTCAACGTTAATAAGTTATAGTTGCTATGCATCCTTAATTTGTTTATGTTTTTATATTATACTATTTTAATCCAATTTTCAAGTCCTTTTGGTAATTTTTTTCATAATGTTGTTATAATCTTATACAATGCCTCCACACTGTACGGCAGTATCCTCTCATCCAACTGAAATTTCGGATGATGAAGCGGATGATTCTCTCCAGGTATCCCCGCAAGAAATACTGTGAAAAGTCCTCTGGTTTCTCTGAAATATCTGTATGCATTATCACCTGAAAGAAACAGCTCATCTTCTCCTTCCAGGACAAACTTATCCCCGAATACTTCTTCACCCACTGCCTTTGCTGTCTCTGTAAGTTCCTCATCATTGGCAAACGCATATACCGGATCTTTTGGAAATTCCATGCGGATCTGTGTGCCAGTCTGCTTTTCAATTTCCTGCAGATTTCTCTCCAGCTCGTGCTCAAGTGCCATGTAAGTTTCTTCATGAACTGCGCGTATATTTCCGTTTAATACCACATGGTCTGCAATAATATTCGTATATTCACCGCCATGGATCGTACCCGTACCACAATATATTTTCCGCATCCGGATGCTGTTTTCCAAAACTTTCATTCAAATCATGAATGGCACTTATCACTTGAGCAGCTGCATAAATTGCATCAATCCCCTTATCCGCTTCACACCAGTGACTGGATTTTCCATGAACATGAATCTGCATACTGTTGATCATGGAAGATGCCTGTCCCTGATGCACTGCCATTCCAAATGTCATGTCCGCTGCGTAATGAAACATCAGAAATGCATCTGCTTTCGGATTCTCTAATGCTCCGGCCTGAAGCATTCTTTTTGCACCTTCACCAATCTCCTCTGCAGGTTCAAAAAGGAACCGGAGCCTGACCGGAAAATTTTCCTGCATTCTTTGCTCTTCTGCCACAATTTTTGCAAGGATCAGTGCTGCTGCCAGGATCATATCGTGACCGCAGGCATGCATACATCCCTGATTTACTGATGCATATGGTAGATTTGTCTGCTCCTGTATGGGCAATGCATCCATCTCCGCCCTGAGTACAACCAGTTTCTCCCTGTTTCTCAGAGATGGAAGTTCCGCGATCAATCCTGTAGGTTCTATCGACACAATCTCATATCCCAGTTTCTCCAGATATTTCCGGATATATGCAGACGTCTCCACTTCCTGAAGTGCCAGCTCCGGATGTTGATGAAAGTAATGTCTCAATGTGATTAATTCTTCCGTATATTTTTCTATATTCATCTGTTTTCCAACCTTTGTTCTCAGGGATTACCATTTTCATCTTCCGACATACTCAAAACCGCATTCGGACGTTCCAGGCAGAACTTCTGTATCTCTTCCAGAAATCTCTGACCGTATTTCTTTAGCTTATTCTCGCCCACACCGGAAACCTCCAGCATTTCTTCTTCATTTGACGGACATTTGATGCACATATCTATCAGCGTCTTATCACTGAACACGATATATGGAGGCATGGCTTCCTCTTTTGCAATTTGCAGACGAAGTTTCCGCAGGGCTTCAAATAAATCGTAACCTGCTGCCGTAAGCGCATCTGTACTGCGTTTTCTGACAGATTTCTGGGGCTTTTTCTTTTTATCCGGTTCTTTTTCCTCGTAAGTACGCATGATCACGTGAGTATTTTCATCTCTTAGCGGAGAAATATCGCCCAGTTTCAGCACACTGTAACGTTCCTGTGTCTGATAGAGATATCCCATCTCAGTCATCTGGCTGATCAGTGCCCTGAGTTCTGCCTCACTGTGATCATTCAATGCTCCATAAGATTTATACTTATCTGCTCCAAGCTCCCTCAACCGGGCTCTCTTAGCCCCCAGCAAAGTACCAAGCACAATTGTCAGTCCATACCTTCCTCTCGTCTCAGCTACACAGTTCACTACCCACTTCGCCTCTCTGGTCATATCTGTCTCATGGTATTCTCTGTGGCAATTTCCACAATTATCACAGGGACCGAAGGTCTTTTCACCGAAATACTCCAGAATATAATTTCGCAGACATCCTGTTGTTTTACAATATCCTTCCATGATCTGAAGCCTTCGTATATCCCGCTGACGAATGAGAAATTCATCCTCTTCATCCACATCGGAAAAATCTTTGTTATCCAGAAGCATTCGGTCGATCATAACATCCTGTGCAGAAAACAATAGAACGCACTGGGAATTCTCTCCGTCACGCCCTGCACGTCCTGCCTCCTGATAATAATTCTCCATACTCTGCGGCATATTGTAATGGATCACATATCTCACATTGGATTTATCAATCCCCATTCCAAATGCATTTGTTGCAATAATAACGGGGGTTCTGTCGTAAATGAAATCATCCTGATTCTTTTTTCTGGTTTCATTATTCAGTCCTGCATGATATCTGGTAACAGCAACTCCTTTTTGGAAAAGCAGTTCAAAAAGATTGTCCACATTTTTTCTTGTAGAGCAGTAAATAATCCCGCTCTCTGTTGGATGTCTGTCTATGTAATCCATCACAAAATCGTCTTTTCGCCGGATATTTTCCACGCTGTAATATAAATTCTTTCTATCAAACCCGGTAATCACTACTTTCGGATCTTCCAGATTTAAAGTACAGAGAATGTCGTTCTTTACTTCCTCTGTTGCAGTTGCGGTAAAAGCACTGACGATCGGACGACCGGGAAGATTTTTTACAAAGTCTACGATTTTGACATAGCTTGGTCTGAAATCCTGGCCCCACTGTGAAATACAATGTGCCTCATCCACTGTCACCATGGAAATCTCCACCTGTCTGGCAAATTCCAGAAACTCATAATTTTCCAGACGTTCCGGTGCAACATAAATAATTTTGTATCTTCCTCCTGCTGCCAGGTACAACGCCTTGCTAATCTGACTTTCCGACAGTGAAGAATTGATAAATGCGGCATGTATTCCCGCTTCATTCAAAGCCTTTACCTGATCCTGCATCAGTGAGATCAGAGGAGAAATTACAATCGTAATTCCTGACAGCATCAGTGCCGGTACCTGATAACAGATGGATTTTCCGGCTCCTGTCGGCATGATTGCAAGCACATCCCGGTGTTCCAGAATGGACTCCACAACACTCTCCTGCCCTTCTCTGAATGTATCATATCCAAAATAAGTCTTTAAGGTCTGTACTGCCTGTCTGTTCACCTGAAGCCTCCCTCTGCATTTTAATCTATTTTAATCTCTTTTTCAGCTCCTGAATCAGTTCGGAATAGTCTCTGTGCTGCATCTTCGGAAATGCCTTGATGATACGCCCCTGACCGACAACGGTATGATTGGTAATAGAGCTGGACAGTTCCTCAAACTGAGCCTGAAGCTCCGCTCTTTTTATACGAAGCATTTCGATAGATTTTTCTCGCTGTGCGGCAGTTGCATCACGCAGTTCTGCTGCTGCAAGAGTTGCCTGAACCTTTCCTTCTCCCACTTTCTGTGCTGTGCCAATCGTAGTCGTAGCCAGTGTATCACTCAGTTTATCACTTACAATTCTCAAATCTGAGCGAACCTTATCCAGTCTGGTAAGCTTTTTATTCAGTCCCTGGATCACTGCTACCGTCACAATAAAATCTGTCAGATACACAGCATACAAAACTGCTATCACAATCCACTCCCAGGTTGCAGGTGTATGTAACGCATGTGCCTCTACATACTTCTGGAAAACTTTTACTACCATAACGATAGCCAGTCCCCAGATCAGAGAAAACTCCAGGCAAATGTAGCCATGAAAATTAAAGGGTTTATCTGAATAATCCCACCATCTTGCGTGGAAACACACATCCAGCAGCCAGCCTGCAACCAACTCCACCGCAGTTGCCAGAACAATTCCAAACACAAAAATCATTCCATCACTCATCTGACGCCCGCTGCCCTGAATTGTATTGAGCAAAGCAAAAACAGAAAGCACCCCAAATCCATATACCGGGCAGACCGGTCCATTCAGGAAACCTCTGTTTATAACTTTTCCCAACGCTACTGCATGAAAAATAACTTCAACAACCCAGCCGCCAAAAGAATAAATAAGAAAATACAGACATATCTGAAAATACGTCATTCCACAAATCATTCGTTGCTCCTCCTTGCTTTCATCAAACCACTTTTCATATCCCATTATCACAGTTCAAACAGAAAACTTACCCCAGACTGTTTTGTACATATTGTCTTTGATAATCATTACTCCGTATAATGTACTTGCAGCTGATTGCCTGCCTGTGCAGATTGGAGATAATTATGAAGAATAAAGGCAATCAGAAACATTTAACATTTGAACAGCGTGTTGATATCGAGAAAGGTCTTACTGAGAATAAAAGCTTCACTGAAATTGGACGAATTATTGGTAAAAATCCATCTACTATATCAAAGGAAGTACGTCTCCACGCACATACAAAAGAACGTCCGGATTCAGGTTACACTCACCCGCCATGTATTCATCGTAAGAACTGTAAGGTGACATGCTTGTGTGATAAGATGTGTGGCATTCATTGTAAGCTTTGCAGAAAACCATCCTTTCGCTGCACTGATATATGTCCCGCATATGAGACAGCTGAATGTGAGAAACTGAATAAACCACCCTACGTATGTAATGGCTGTGGTAAAAAGACCCATTGTCTTATGCCCAGAAAGTTTTATTCATCCAAATATGCCCATGATGAGTACCGTAGCGTGCTAGTCGATTGCAGAGTCGGCATTAACCAGACTCCGGAAAGCATTCAATCCATGAATGATTTATTGGTTCCATTGATCAAGGAGAAGCATCAGTCCATCGGTCATATTTATGCTACTCATGCAGAAGAATTGGGTTGCTCCAGAAGAACACTTTACTCCTACATCAATGATTGTGTATTCGATGTCCGCAATGGTGACTTAAGGCGTTCTGTACGTTATAAGAAACGCAAGAAACCTACACAGACCAGTGCAAAAGATCGTTCTTATCGTCAAGGTCATAACTACGAAAATTTCCAGAATTATATGAAAGATCATCCAGATATAAATGTTGTGGAAATGGACTGCGTGGAAGGAATGAAAGGCGAAAGCTGCGCCCTCTTGACCTTTACATTCCGCAACTGCAATCTTATGCTTATGTTCCTGTTGGAATATCAAGACCAGGAATGCGTGTTAGAGGTCTTTGTATGGCTTGAAACAGTGTTAGGACAGGATGCATTCAAAAAGCTTTTTCCGGTGATCCTCACGGATGGAGGTTCAGAATTCTCAGCTCGTGAAGAGATGGAGGAATTCTGTGACGGAAGTAAAAGCACGACGGTCTTTTACTGTGATCCATACAGCTTTTGGCAAAAAGGTGCCTGCGAAAAGAACCACGAGTATATCCGCTACATCCGTCCGAAAGGGAGTTCATTCGCTGATTTAAATGACGAGAAAGTCAGACTTATGATGAATCACATAAACAACGAAAAAAGAGACAGTCTTAATGGACATAGCCCATATGAACTCTCTCTTTTACTCTTGGACAACAAACTGCACAAAGCATTAGGATTAAAGGCAATCGCACCTGATGATGTTATGCTTAGTCCAAAACTTATAAAATAAAATAGTAAAGCACAGGCAGATTTCACTGCACCAGAATTTAGTCTTGCACATAAGGCATGTGGAATTTAGTCTCGCACACTATTTTCAGATGCCCGGTTAGTATGCATAAAAACATAAATCATGAGTGCTTACAGGTTTATTATAAGACAAAAAAATAGAATTGTTAAGGTGCATTACAGAATTTAATCCCGCATAGTTACTGAGATAATCCACAGCTGGAATTTAGTTTTTCATTTAAGTCTCCTTTCTTTGTACATTATTATAACAGAATATTGTACATTTATTAATTTGCAAACCTGATGGAGTAGATCACTAACTTCTTTCTTCATTTTCCAAAACCTTCTGCTGGTATCTCATGTCTGCCACCGTGTACACTGTGATGAAAGCCTTCGGATCAAGATTATTGATGTAATTCATGAGTTTCTGATACTCATTTTTATCTACGATCGTAATGATCTCGTGTCTTTTATCTAAATTGTACGCTCCGATGGCATCATAAATGGTTGCTCCACTATGCAGCTCATGCAGAATAAAATTCCGAAGTTCTTCTTCATACTTTGTAATAATACATACTCTTCGTTTCAGATTCTGCCCGAAGATAAAATGGTCTACCACCATCCCATTAAAATAAGTACCAAGGACGCTTAAAACCACCGTCTTCTTATCATATACAAGTGCTGCCGAAAGCGCCACACACATACCGGCTAAAGACATGGCTTTCCCCAATTCGATGTGCAGATATTTATTCATGATCTTAGCCACAATATCAAGTCCGCCGGAAGAAGCATTCATATTAAAGAGAATACTGAGTCCTACACTGACTACCAGAACATAACAGAGGACATCCAGTTCCTGGGTTTTTGTCAGGGAACCGATATTCGGGAAAATCCGTTCAAAAATACCGATAAATACCGGCAGTAAGATACTGGTATACACGGTTTTCGTACCAAATTCCCGTCCACATGTTATGAATCCGATGATCAAAAGAACAACATTCAGGACCATCGTGATCACTGAAAGCGGTAAAGGTATAAAATTCGTAAGAATAATTCCAAGACCGGAAATACTGCTGACCGATGCATGGCTCGGCACCAGAAAGAAATAAACCGCTGCAGCGATAATTGCCACTGCAGCGGTAAGTGTAAATAGTTCCCATACAACTTCTTTGCAATTGATTTGTTTTTTCATTCCCAAACCTACCCTATCATGACATTTTTATAGAACTGCTATTTTACTTCTCTGCTCGGAAGGACTTGCAGTGCTATATATACAAGTATAGCGTATGCACAAAAAAATTGATAGTATTTTTTAATTTATGTAAATTTTATTGAATCCTGTTGTTACTGTTCACTCCCGTGTCAATCACTACGCTGATTGGCACGGAGGATGCACGTTTTATCTTGAACGGCATCTCGCCCATCGCCAAAGGCGATTTAAAATGGCGAGATGCGTTGCTGGTCACAAGTACTGTGGACAGTAACATCCTGTCTTTTGAATCTTATTCAGCAATTGCATTCCCGGTGTACAACTGATAATATTTTCCCTTTTCTGAAATCAGTTGGTCATGGGTACCTCTTTCGATAATGCGTCCCTGTTCCAGAACCATGATACAGTCGGAATTCCGAACCGTAGACAGACGGTGTGCGATCACAAACGTAGTACGTCCATGCATCAGTCTGTCCATGCTTTCCTGAATAATACGTTCAGTACGCGTATCAATAGAGCTTGTAGCTTCATCCAGGATCAGTACCGGCGGATCTGCAACTGCTGCTCTGGCAATTGCAAGAAGCTGTCTCTGTCCCTGGCTTAAGTTTGCCCCATCCCCGGTGATGACCGTATCATATCCTTCCGGAAGTCTGCGGATAAATCCATCTGCATTTGCCAATTCTGCTGCTGCAAAGATTTCTTCATCTGTTGCATCCAGTTTTCCAAAACGGATATTGTCTTTTACCGTTCCTGTGAACAGATGTGTATCCTGCAGTACAATTCCAAGGGAACGTCGCAAATCCGCTTTCCGAATCTTGTTTATATTAATTCCATCGTAGCGGATTTTTCCATCCTGAATATCATAAAACCGGTTGATCAGATTTGTAATAGTTGTTTTTCCTGCTCCTGTCGAACCTACAAAGGCAATTTTCTGTCCTGGCTCTGCATACAATTTCACATCATGAAGCACGATCTTATCATTATTGTACCCGAAATCCACACCATCAAATACTACATTTCCCTTAAGCTCAATATAATCTACCGAACCATCTGCCTGATGTGTATGCTTCCATGCCCAGCATCGGGTATGTTCCTTACATTCTATAAGTTTTCCATTTTCTTTTTTCACATTGACCAGAGTCACATACCCGTCATCTACTTCCACTTTCTCATCCAGAAGGGTAAAGATACGCTCTGCTCCTGCAAGTGCCATTACAATAGCATTCATCTGCTGGCTGACCTGGTTGATCGGCATACTAAAGCTTTTATTGAATGTCAGAAAGCTTGCCAGTGCACCCAGTGTAAATCCTCCCACACCATTCAGCGCAAGGACACCTCCGACAATCGCACAGACTACATAACTGATATTTCCGATCTGTGCATTCAAAGGTCCGAGGTAGTTTGCATAGGTATTCGCACGGTCTGCGCTTACAAAAAGTGCCTCATTCAGCTCTTTAAATTCTGCCTTACTTTCTTCCTCATGGCAGAAGACCTTGACAACCTTCTGTCCATTCATCATTTCTTCAATATAACCATTGACTTTTCCAAGATTTTTCTGCTGTTCCAAGAAATATTTTCCGCTCTGTCCGGCGGCTTTCTTGGTACCAAATATCATAATTGCAACCATGATCATCGTCACAACCGTAAGTGGAATATTTAAGATCAACATACTGACAAATACACTGATGATCGTAAATCCGCTGTTGATGATCTGCGGAATACTCTGGCTGACCATCTGCCGCAGGGTATCGATATCGTTCGTGTAAATTGACATGATATCACCATGTGCATGGGTATCAAAATATTTGATCGGCAGCTTTTCCATATGTTCAAACAGCTCATTACGCATATTCATCATCATTCCCTGTGTCACATTGATCATGATACGGTTATATGCGTAAGTCGCAACGATTCCAATTCCGTAAAATACCGCAACCCTTTCAATTGCATGTGCAAGCGGTGAAAAGTTCGGTGTACCGTCAGACAGCAGAAACGGTGTAATATATTTGTCGATCAGATCTCTTGTAAACATCGTTCCCTGCACATTTGCGATAACCCCTACAAATATAAGGATAAATACTGCAATACAATGAACTTTATAATCACGGAAAATGTAGTTTATCAGACGCATCAAAAGTTTCCCCGGATATTTCACTTTATTCTGTGGTCTTCCCATCGGTCTTGGCATTATGCTTCACCTCCGTTTTCATCAAAATCTCCTCCGCCCTGAGTCTGCGATTCGTATACTTCGCGGTAAATTTCATCGGTCTTCAGCAATTCTTCGTGTGTACCAAATCCATGAACCTGCCCTTCATCCATAACGATGATACGGTCTGCATCCTGCACACTGGATACACGCTGTGCAATGATCAGCTTTGTTGTATCCGGGATTTCTTCACGGAATGCACGGCGGATCTTTGCATCTGTAGCAGTATCTACCGCACTGGTACTGTCATCCAGGATCAGGATCTTCGGTTTCTTAAGCAGTGCTCTTGCAATACACAGTCTCTGCTTCTGACCACCGGATACGTTGTTTTCTCCCTGCTCAATGTGGGTATTATATTTATCCGGGAAACGCTCAATGAATTCATCTGCACATGCAAGCCGACATGCTTCCATACATTCTTCGTCGGTCGCCTCTTTGTTTTCCCCAGCGCAGGTTATCCAGAATACTTCCGGTAAACAGTACATTTTTCTGCAATACAACAGATACCTGGTTTCTCAGTACTTCCAGATCATAATCTTTGACATTCTTTCCGCCAACCAGGATTTCTCCGCCTGTCACGTCATACAGACGACTGATCAGATTCACCAGACTCGTCTTCGCACTTCCGGTTCCTCCAATGATGCCAATCGTCTCACCGGAATGGATGTCCAGATTGATATTCTTCAGGACTTTCTCTGCACTGTCTTTTTTGTAAGCAAAATCTACATTCTTAAATGAAATACTTCCATCTGCCACTTCATAAAGCGGATGTTCCGGATTATGGATATCGCTGGTTTCATCCAGTACTTCTGCTATACGCCGCATACTTGCCATACTCATGGAAATCATGACAAATACCATAGACAGCATCATCAGACTCATCAGAATGTTCATACAGTATGCAAGAAGACTCATCAACTCTCCTGTTGTCAACGATTTCACTACGATCATCTTTGCACCAAACCAGCTGATCAGGATGATGCAGGTATAAACAGTGAACATCATGATCGGTGAGTTCCATATAACATTTTTCTCTGCTCTTACAAAAATATCGTAAATATTCTTACTTGCATACTGAAATTTACTTGTTTCCTGTTCTTCTCTTACATATGCTTTTACTACACGGATCGCAGATACATTTTCCTGAACGGATGCATTTAAAGCATCATATTTTGGAAATGCCTGCTGGAAATAAACCGTTGCATGACGAATGATAAAGAAGAGGATCACTCCCAGGATCACAACTGCCACAAGGTAAATACTTGCCAGTCTGACATTGATCGTAAATGCCATCACCATTGCACAGATCATACTTGCCGGTGCTCTCATCATCATACGCAGCATCATCTGGTACGCATTCTGCACATTGGTCACATCTGTTGTCAGACGTGTAACCAGACCTGCTGTACTGAAATGATCAATATTTGCAAACGAATAGGTCTGGATCTGATCGAACATCTTATTTCTCAAATTCTTCGCAAACCCGGTCGAAGCCTTTGCTCCGTATCGTCCTCCTGCCATTCCGGCAAGCAGGCCACAAAATGCAGCCACGATCATAATTCCACCAACTTTGTAAATATGGTGAATATCTCCGGTATTGACACCCTTATCGATAATAGATGCCATCAGAAATGGAATCAATGTCTCAAACAATACTTCCAGAATCATAAAAAAACGGTGTTGCGATCGATGCCGCTTTATATTCTTTTACTTCTTTTAATAAAGTCCGAATCATGAATTCTCTCCTTTCATTTTTCCCATATTGTAATAAACTTTATCGATCACATGCATAAATGCATGTAATTCTTCTTCTGTAATGCCTTCTTCCAACTGCGCATCCATTTTCTGAAAAATTTCTCCCAGTTTTTCATGGTTTTCCCGTCCTTTTTCTGTCAGCATTACTTTTTTCAGACGCGCATCATTTGCAACCGATGCACGGCAGATGTACCCTTTTTTCTCCAGAGTCTGGATAATATTTGTTACCGCTGAACGGCAGATACCAAAATACTTTTCTATATCTTTCTGATAAATTTCCTTATCCTGATGTTCATATAGATAACGTAAGATCCAGCCATGCATCAGGGGCAATCTCATCCAGTCCTTCTTCTTTTACACGCATTTCCAGCAGTTTTGAAATCGAACGGTCTATCCGGTGCACCTGATGTCCTACGTGGATTCGCTCTTCACATCCTTCACACAAATGACTTTCCTCCTTCCACTTTTTGCTTCTTCAAAAAAAATGAAAACTGTTCACGAATAAATTGTTCATTCGTAAACAGTTTAATCCTAAACAAGTTTATCACAGATATTTCCCTGCTGTCAACCTGCTATTTACTATTTTCCATCCAATCAAAAAGCTCACAGTTTTTTGCGATCAAAACCGCTGAAACCGGCATTATCATTGTGCAGGAAATTGCTCCAAAAATCATGGAAATACAGTTCTGAAAAAGAATTTTGGAGTTAAGCAACAACTCAATGGAATAATTCTGCATTCTCAAATACGCAAATAACAACAGCGATTCTCCCAGATATGCAAACAATAACGTATTAACCGTTGTTCCGATCACATCTTTTCCAATCTTCATTCCACTTTGAACCAGTTTGTTCATTTTGATATCCGGCTTATGACATTTCACCTCATATACGGAAGTTGTTACTGTCAGTGCCATATCGATCACAGCTCCTAACGTGCTGAGTACAATTACGGCTGTTGCAACCTTGGGCATACTGATATCCAGGTTCATATTATAATAGAAAACATCTTCTCCGGCTGCCTGGATCTCATTCAAGCCTCCCGCCCCGCTTTTCCATACGACCAGATAAATAAATGCAAATAACACACACATTGTAATTGCAACCGCAAGAAATGCACTCCAGGTTTTAATATTCGTCCCATTTTGATAAAACAAAGTGATACAGGAAATTAAAATTCCTGCACCGGCAGTAACCAGAAACACGGGTGCTCCGACGGCATAAAGCCAGATTGCAAGACTCAGGCACAAAATATTTCCCGCCAGAGCGATCAGAGACATGGCGCCTCTGTCCCCTCCAACAAGCACTATTACTATCATTAGAATCAGTCCCAATATGATCAACATCTTTTTTCCCTCTTTTTCACAGATAGTTTCATCATAACTGCTGTTATGAAAATAGACACTGGGATCGCCAGTACAATTCCGATACTTTCTACAAAGAAACGGCATAATTCACATGGAATATGCAATTTTACAATGGTAACAAAACGCACCTCATTGTTCATCCGGATCAAACATGTAGGGATCAGACCGCAGCCAAACACAAACAACAGCACATTGATCATTGTTCCCATAATGTCATATCCGATCTCTCTGCCCGAACGGAAAAGTTCCACAAATTTTACTTCCGGTTTCTGCTCAACAATCTCGCTTAAAGCCACCGATATGGCAACCGCCACATCCATGATGGCACCGAGTCCTGACAACAGGATCTCTGCATGGAAAATTTCATCCGGATTATCAATACTGCCCAGATATTCCATCGTCGAATAATCCAGTTCTTCCATATGCTGCATAACAAGATCAAATATCCCCATGATCATAAGCAGGACACATAGTGTTGTCAATAATGCAGCAAAAGTTTTCCTGTGGATTCCATTTAATCCAACAAGCGTTACCACTGCAAAAAAAGGATCAGTCTGCTACATACACTTAGAATTTCCGATGTGTCATCCGCCGTCCAGAAACCGATCACAAAAATCAGGATATTCATCATTGCTGTTATGATCGTCAAACCGCCCTGCCGTCCGGCAATCCCAAGGAGCAGAAGTGCAAGGAAGCCAAGCATAACAACCAGCATCGTATCCCGCTTTACTCCAATGATCGATGATCCCTTATAAAACACCCGGTCACCTTTATGGTATTTTTGGTCAGCCATTTCTGTTGTTGTGTATTCATTGGCAATCCGGACTTCTTTTCCTTTGTCTTCTCCGTTTATGATTTTGCCATAAAGACTCTGCTTATATTTCGTTTCTTCTGTTCCACGTGTACTTTTGCTTTTCCCTTCTACAATTGTCACCACTTTTGTCACTTTCACGATCGGTGTCTGATACAGCCAGGCATCATTCATGACAAACAAAATTGCCAGCAGATATAACACACCTGCCACACAATAAAATCTTCCTTTTTTGTTTTTCATCAAATATCTGCTAATCTTTTTCCCGTATTCCTTCATGATCCATCTTTTCTCTTCTTATTTTTTTATCTGCATATCCGCATCTGTGATCCTGCAATACAAAGTCTCATCATTTGGTTCTTTATATGTCTCGAACGTTCCTTGAACGATAATTTCTGTTTCCTGTTCCGGATAATCTTCATCCGACAAGTGCAGCATAATAGCTTAATCCGTAATCATCTACCAGATAACGGAATGGAAAACGATCGCCAAACAGCAGTGTTTTTTGTGACGCGCCATCAACAACTTCCTGGTACTTAGCATCCGGGTCTTTCAGCTTTTCACTGTATGCAGATGCATTCTCCTGATAAATATTCTTATGATCCGGGTCTGCTTTTTCCAGCGCGTCTGCAATTGCCTTACTCAGCACTTCTGCATTTTTTACAGACAGCCATACATGCTCATCATATCCAAAGGAAAGGTATGACTTTTCATACCCTTTCTGCTTTATAAAAAGTTTTATTCAATCATTTAATCTTACCTTTTGATGAACTAACGAAATCGACAAATGATCCAGACCCCGGCAAAATAACAGTTTCTGCGATAAAGATCACCGGACTGACAAAAAATTCCTACTGCAGGTGTTGTTCCCAGATTCCGAAGGACCTGCTTTGCCTGATGAACGCAGGCACAGATCGGGCAGTCCTTTCCCGTACAGTTATGATCTTCCTCTCTGGCAACATAAAAAAGAGAAGCAAAGGTTACAAATATAAGAAAAATACATATAACCGCTGCTATACTTTTTTTCTTTCCTGTATCCATCTCCTTCTCCTTTCCCAGATTTCATCTGTTAATAAATTTTATTTATTCTTTCTTACTGCATTCACCGCAGATTCCGTAAAACACAGTACGATGCGGATCCATCTGAAAATCATGATGCTGCTGCATATGCTGTTTTAAGCTTTCTATCTCATTGCACTGTAAATGGATCAGCTTTCCACATTTCTCACATTTACAATGATAGCAGTTTTCATATTCTTCCCCATGATCTCCGATATATTCAAAACAGGCACTGCTCGAACCGTCTATTAC
>ENA-OQDT01000996-OQDT01000996.1-human-gut-metagenome-genome-assembly--contig:-NODE-996-length-17545-cov-4.158572_pt1 | contig 17545 bp, 15 predicted proteins | sample MGYA00242786_ERZ504617 | MGnify/ENA primary metagenome ERZ504617 (study PRJEB26092, sample SAMD00036337) | human gut metagenome | host: Homo sapiens | study: EMG produced TPA metagenomics assembly of...
GGTTGGTTATGAATGATACCTTTGCTTTGTTTTTTGTAACATGGGCTTTTATTAGTGTTACATTGTTTTTTGTATATGTTACATTGATGAAAAAGATGTAATGCAGGGATGTTATATAGAGAAAAATAACTAAATTGTTTTCTTGCATTTTATGAATAAGCAAAGTTTTTAATCACAAAAACTATATAAGTATCGGAATAAATTGCTTTTTGTTTATCTTTGTCGCACTTTTGTATCTAATAAAAAGAGAAACTATGAAAAAATGCGTTTGGAAGATACTTATAATATGTTTGTGTTGTATGGTTCAAGGAGTTGAGGCACAGACTGGGAAAGTATATACCACAGATATGGGATTGTCCAGTAGCTTGATAAATCAGATATTTCAGGATCAGCAAGGCTTTGTTTGGGTTGCCACTGAGTATGGATTAAATAAGTTTGACGGCTTACGTTTTACCAATTATCGGCATGTTTCGGCAGACTCTTCTTCTATCAAAAATAACTATGTACGTACATTGTTTGAGGATAGCCGTTGCAATTTGCTGGTAGGCTGTATTGACGGGTTGATGAAGTACGATCGTGAGACAGATACCCTTTTTTGGAAATTCCAATGTTCCGTGCCGGTAAGCGGGTGTTTTCGCACATAACACAGATGCAGGAATTGCATAATGGGGAAATTTGGCTGACAACTACCGGTCAAGGCATGTTTCGTTTGGATGAGCGGCAGACACAGGCTGTTTCTGTAGATGATCTTCTGAAACAGTCGAATTACAATTTCCAATCTTGTTTTTATGAAGACTCCTATTATAATATTTGGATAGGAACTTATGGAAATGGACTGATTTGTTATATGCCTGCAACGAAAGAAGTGCGCGTCTTCAAAGAACCGGTTCTTGTGATAACAATATTGCTACCATAATAGAGGATAAGCAGGAAATCTTTTGTAGGTACCAAAAAGAAAGGGCTATTACGTTATAACAGAAAAGAGAACAACTTTACTCTTGTTCCCTATATGGGGAATGAATCTTTGTCTGTTAGTTGTATGTCTTTGGTGGATAACCGGTTATTGGTTGGCACTGACGGGCAGGGGCTGAAAATATATAATTCTGTAAAGGGACAGTTGGAAGACTATACCATTAATTCGGCTCCAATGAATTTTTCGGATGGTAAGATCCATACAATCTTGGAAGATAAGGATGATAACCTATGGCTGGGATTATTTCAGAAAGGGATAGTTTTGATACCGAAACAAGAAAATCCTTTTGAGTATTATGGACACAAGTCCATTTATTATAATCCTATCGGACAAGGATGTATCATGTCTATTTTTCAAGATAGTAATGACCATTTATGGATCGGCGCAGACAATGAGGGTGTATACGAACTGGATGCAGAAGGGAAAAGGCTGAGGCATTATCAACCGGGGAATTCTGTTCGTTCTGTAGCTGGTACGATAATGTGTATTTATGAGGATACAGACAAAAATCTCTGGTTCAGGTTCCTATACACGTGGGGTTGCTAAATTCAATCGGAGAACAGGGGACTATGAATATCTTTTGCCTATTGATGATGAAAGTGTATTGGCAATAACCGAAGACAAACAGAAAAATTTTATATATCGGGACATTAGGTTCCGGCTTTTATCGATATAACTTGAAGACTGGAGATTTAAAGCATTATGAATCTTCATAAGAATGAAACAAATTGATTTAAAAGGAATGAACTTGCTAATGATTGGGTGAATTATATATATTGTGACAGCGAAGGACTGATATGGCTGGGACATTATAAAGGAGTAAGTTGTTTTAATCCGTCGACGGAGAGTTTTATTAATTATAAAAAGGGTTAATACATTGATTTCCGGTTGTGTAGGCTATGTTATCCAAGAAGATTTTTCGGGTAAGATTTGGCTGGTACGACCGATGGGTTATATTGTTTTGATAAAAAGACGGATAGGCTGGAAAGGTTTTACAATGGCAGACGGTTTGCCTAGTAATGTGATTTGCGGATTGAGTGAGGATTCCCGGCATGACATATGGATTAGCACCTATATGGGGATCAGCCGGTACGATATAAAACGATAATCGCTTTATTAATTACTATTCGGGGAGATGGGCTGCAGGGCAATTGAATTTACTCATGGTGCTTTCTACAAGAATAGGAACGGAAAGATATATTTCGGTGGTGTTAATGGTATTACGTCTTTTCTTCCGGAAAGCATAGGCAATACTTCAAAAGAAGCTAAGGTATGGATTACTGATTTTTATATATTCAATAAGCCTGTACATAAGAATACTCTTTCAGGGGGGAAGCCGGTAATCTCTACTTCGGTACAGGATGCTAAAAATTTCCGGTTGTCTTATAAAGATAATACATTCAGCATCGTTTTCTCTACATTGCAGTACAATAATCCCGAGCAAATTTCTTATCAATACAAAATCGATGAATTAGGTTCTCAGTGGCTTAATACCGAACCGGGAGAGAATCGTGTCACTTATAATAATTTGCCGCCCGGCAAATATACTTTCCAAGTGCGTGCTCTCAATTATGGCAATTATTCGGAAACGCGTACTGTAAAGATTTTGATTACTCCTCCCTGGTATCAGACCTGGTGGGCATATTGCATTTACACTGCTTTAGCCGGACTGTTGGTATTGGGCATTATCAACTATATTCTGTCACGTATGCGCCATCGCCGTGAAATAATGAAACGGGAACATGCCGAACAGTTGAATGAGGCAAAGCTGCAATTCTTTATCAACATATCCCACGAGATACGTACGCCGATGACGCTTATCATCAACCCGTTGGAGAAACTGTTGGCGGATAAAAAAGATAACGAGCTGCATAAAACGTATTTGATGATTTATCGCAATGCGCAACGTATTCTTCGTTTGATCAATCAGTTAATGGATATCCGTAAGTTGGATAAAGGGCAGATGTTTATGAAATTCCGCGAAACGGATATGGTAGGTTTTATTGATGATTTGATGCAGACATTTGAGTATATGGCTCGTAAGAAAAATATCCGTTTTACTTTTGAGCACGAGATGCCTCAATTAAAAGTGTGGATAGACCTTAATAACTTTGATAAGGTGCTGATGAATATTTTTTCCAATGCCTTTAAGTATACTCCGGAAGGGGGTGAGGTACAGGTCCGCTTGTCAACAGGTCGGGATATTACACGTCGGGATGCATTACGCGAATATTTTGAGATTGTGATAACGGATAGCGGTATCGGCATTGACAGGGATAAAATAGAGCGTATTTTCGAACGTTTCTATCAAATAGATAATGACGTAACAAAGTCTAATTTCGGGACCGGTATCGGTTTGCACTTGTCTCATTTATTAGTGCAGTTACATCATGGTGAGATTTTTGCCCAAAACAGGGAAGATACTTCCGGAAGTCGTTTCATTCTGCGTATACCATTGGGATCGGCACATTTGCGCACTGATGAGTTGGAAACAGTAGATGAAGAAACAGTGATGTTTCACACTATTGAAAAGCCTGTTTTAGCGAAACTGGAAGAGTTGGCTGCTGAGGAAGAGGGAGAATCTAAAACCAATATGAAGGCAAAGACACGTTTACGGGTGTTGGTTGTGGAGGATGAGGATGAAATCAAGTCTTATCTGAAATCGGAATTATCGGATGAATACAAAGTGGAGACTTGCAGCAACGGTAAGGAGGCGTATGATTCGATTCTGCGTGATGCGCCCGATTTGGTTATCTCCGATGTTATGATGCCCGAAATGGACGGACTGACTTTGTGTCGTAAAATAAAGCAGAACACCAATGTAAATCATGTTCCTGTAATTTTGTTGACAGCCAAATCCAAACCGGAAGATACTTTGGAAGGGATGGAAACCGGTGCCGATGCTTATATGGTGAAACCTTTCAACACGGAATTGTTGAAAAAGACTATTGCCAACCTGATAGCCAATCGCAGACTGCTGCGTAACAAATTCAGCGGGGCTCAACAGCAAGAGGATAAAATGGAAAAAATCACGATGAAGTCCAGTGACGAGATATTGATGGGCAAGATTATGAAAGTGGTGAATGAACATCTGGACGACCCTGCACTGAACGTTGAGATGCTTGCTTCCGAGGTCGGATTGAGCCGGGTACATGTACATCGTAAGCTAAAGGAACTGACGAATCTTTCTGCCCGGGACTTTATTAAGAATATTCGTTTACAGCAAGCCGCGACTTTATTGGCGCAAGACCAAAAGCTTACTATATCGGAGATTGCTTATGCCACGGGATATACCAACCTGTCGCATTTTTCCAGTTCTTTCCGCGAGAAATATGGAATGTCTCCGAAAGAGTATATGAATCAACACACATAAATATCGGTTTGAAAGCAGAAAGGATGCTAAAAAATTCTTGACTATTGAGTGTGCGAGGCAGGTTGTGCGTATTCTTTTTCAAAACGAATTGAAAGATGAGAAAAGCCATATTACTTTTACTGCTATCGGCAGTTACAGCATTGCAAGCGCAAATCGATGTCCGCACCCTGCAACTTTCTCAGACGCATCCCCGTTATCTGACGAATGCCGACGGGAAGCAGGTTACACGTGATTTAATAGAGAATGAACCATGGGCAAAAGAGGTGTTCGATAAACTGAAAGCAAAGGCGGATTCCTATACCCGCCTGACCGAGGCGCAGCCGGACTGGCTTTTGTCGCGTCTTGCCATGTACTGGAATTCCCATGCCACCGATGTATATATAAAAGGTGAAAGTTTCGACCATGCAGGCGGAACGAAGGCTCCCGTTCCTACGGTGCGTTATACCGGTACGCGTGGCACATTCGCCACTCACGGACGTCCCAAATTGGCGGATGTCATTCCCTATGACGATGATAAAGACGGTAATGTCACTTTCCATAACAACTCTCTGCCCGGCCGTCCTTTGGAAAAAGTGCATCCCGCCAAGACGGGGCGTAACATCGAAAGCCTGAACCGTGAGATTATGGGAATTGCCCGTGATGCGGCTTTCCTTTATTGGCTGACCGATGAAGAACGGTATGCCCGCCTGGCAGCCGGTGTTTTCGATACCTATATGCAAGGTATCTATTACCGCAATGTCCCTGTCGATTTAAACCACGGTCACCAGCAGACACTGGTCGGTATGAGTTCGTTTGAGGTAATCCATGAAGATATACTTTATGATATTGTTCCCCTTTATGACTTCCTGTACGGGTACTTGGCGGTTCATTATGCCGATAAGATGAGTATCTATGCCGGAGCTTTCAAGAAATGGGCGGATAATATCATAGCCAACGGAGTCCCCCATAACAATTGGAATCTGATGCAGGCGCGTTATGTAATGGATATCGGCATGATACTCGAAGATGATGCTCATTACGCCGATGGCAAAGGGCGCGGTTATTATATCGATTATGTACTCAACCAATCCGGCATCCGCCAATGGAGCCTGAAAAAACTTGCCGACTACGGATATGATTCTCATACGGGTATTTGGGCGGAATGTCCCGGTTACAGTGGTGTGGTGATGAATGACTATGCCAACTTTACAAGCCTCTTTGACCGTAACCTGCATTGTGACTTGACAAAGGAACTGCCGGTACTTCCCAAAGCTGTGGCAGCCACTCCGCAGTATTTGTTCCCCAACCGGATGATATGCGGTTTCGGAGATACCCATCCGAATTATCTGAATACCACGCCTGTTGTCCGGATGATTGAGAACGCTCAAGTCAATGGAAAAGAGGAGCAGGAGAGATATTTTACTGCTTTGCTGAAATGTCTTGACCCTGATGCCGGGAAAGCTGCGGCTAAAAAAAATGTACGTGTGTCTATCAATTCTTTTTTTGACGACAAGCCTTTGACGCTGAAGCCGGATATCCGGGCAGGCAAGATAGAGGATTATGTATCTCCTTTATTTTACGCACCAAACGTGTCGTGGCTGGTACAGCGCAACGGTATGCACCCGCGCCATAGTTTGATGATTTCCCTGAACGCCAGCGAGGGCAATCACATGCATGCCAATGGCATTTCGATGGAGCTTTACGGCAAGGGGTATGTGTTAGGCCCTGATGCCGGTATCGGTTTATACCTGTACAGCGGATTGGATTATGCCGAATATTACTCACAGTTTCCCAGCCACAATACGGTATGCGTAGACGGCATTTCCAGTTATCCGGTGATGAAGAGCAATCATTCCTTCGATTTGTTGTCCTGTTTTCCGGCATCTTCCGCAGCTGCGGCGGCAAAGGATAAATTCCCTTCCGTTACGTACAGCGATGTTTATTTCCGTGAACCGGAAAGCCGTGCAGACCAGACACGCATGATGAGTATCGTTACCACCGGTCCCGAAACAGGCTACTATGTAGATATTTTCCGTAGCCGCAAAGAACGCGGCGGAGACAAGATGCACGATTATTTCTATCATAATCTGGGACAGGAGATGACCTTGACTGCTGCCGACGGCACGGACCTGCACCTGCAGCCTACCGAAGAACTGGCTTTTGCCGGTGCGCATCTGGGAGCCTATTCTTATCTGTTCGACAAGAAATGCGCCCGTACCGGTAAAGATGTAAAAGCCGTCTTTACAATCAGAATGCCCGATAAGGATGATATTCGGATGAATATGTGGATGAAAGGTGAAAAAGACCGCACGGTGTTTTCCGCTCTCAGCCCTATGACCGAAGGGCTGAGCCGTACGCCGGGCATGCCTTACAATATTAAGGAACAACCTACCCTTACCTTTGTTGCCCGTCAGAAGGGTGAGGCATGGAACCGGCCTTTTGTAGCCGTTTACGAACCTTCGACGGTAAAGGAAGCCGAGCAGATTTCTTCCGTTACTTTTCCGGAGGTGGAGAGTAAGCAGCCGGGCAGCCATGTAGGGATTTGCGTAAAACAGAAAAACGGGCGTACGGATTATATTCTGTCTTCGGACGGTACAACTCATCCTTGCTTGATGGATAACGGCATGAAAGCCTCTGCCACCTACGCTCTGTGGGGAAACCGGCTGGGAGAGGACTGTACTCTCTTTTTAGGGAACGGTACGCTGTTGCAAACTCCTTCGGCTTCGGTCAAAGCCGATGTTCCGGTGAATGTGTTGCTCGAAAAAGAAGCGGACGGATGGTATTATACGGCATCCGGCACTTGTACGGTAACATTAGGCGGAAAGACGTTCAAGATAAAGAAAGGTGTGACGAAGAAAACCAAATTGTAGGAGGAAGCCGGGTGATGGGACAAAAGGTATGGGTTATATTGCTTGTGTGGGCATGCTTCGGCATGACTGCCCGGGCACAGTTGAAAACTTATCCGGAAGGGTTGCATACGGGGCTGCCACACAATGATGATTATACGGTGCGTGTCCGTATGCCCGGCGGGGAGTGGCAGGATGTGTTTGAATACAAGGTGCAGGTCGATTTGGACAAGCCGCAAGACGCTTCCATGGTACAGTTTGATATGGGCAGTCCTGTGGAAGTCATGGTAAAAAAGAATAATGGCACGGTGCGTGAGGTTGCCATACGTCCCCTGAACAATGAGATAGCCTTTCGGCAAGTGCAAAACACAGTCTTTTTCTCCTTAGATAAGCCCCGGTACCTCTCGGTGGAGTTCAATGGCGACCGCCTGCACAATTTACATCTTTTTGCCAATCCTATGGAGAAGGAGGTTTATTCCGGGGAAGCGAAAGGCGTTATGTTCTTCGGTCTCGGGGTGCATCGTCCGAAGGACTTGCCCAACAATCAGATACGCGTGCCAAGCAATACAACTGTTTATCTGGCACCGGGTGCGGTGCTGAAAGCCAAATTACTGGTTGATAATGCGGAAAATGTCCGTATCATCGGTCGTGGAATATTAGACCACCCTGTCCGCGGCATTGAAATAACCGATTCCGAAAATGTATTGGTCGATGGAATTACGGTGGTGAATCCGGAACACTACACGGTGTTCGGCGGCGGCTCTTCGGAGATAGTTATCCGTAACCTGAAATCCTTTAGTTGCAGAAGCTGGAGTGACGGTATTGACATGATGTGCTGCCGCAAGGTCCTTGTCGATAATGTTTTTCTCCGTACGAGCGATGATTGTATTGCGCTCTATAACCACCGCTGGAACTGGTGGGGAGGTTCAAGCGATATTACCGTACAAAACTCCGTTCTGTGGGCGGACGTTGCGCATCCTATCAATGTAGGCGGGCATGGCGATCCGGATTCTTCAACAGGCGAGGTTATCGAGAATCTTACTTTCCGTAATGTGGATATTCTGGAACACGATGAAGACGACCCGATGTATCAGGGATGCATGACGGTAGATTGCGGTGATAGAAACCGGGTACGTAATGTCTTGTTCGAGGACATCCGTGTAGAGCACATTCAGGAAGGTCGTCTTTTTTATGTGAAAGTCCGTTTCAATCCCAAGTACGACAGGCAGCCCGGCAGTAGTATCGAGGGGGTTGTATTCCGTAATATCACTTATACGGGAGTCGGCGAGAACCGTTCGCTCATTCAAGGGTTAAGCCGGGACGGCATGGTAAGGAATGTGACGTTTGAGAATGTCACTATCAACGGAGAGAAGATGCGCGATTTGAAAGAGACAGTGACAAATGAATTCATTAGCAATGTAAGCGTAAAATAACCCAAGCTTAACCGGCAAATAATGGTATATTTTGTCATCACTCGTCACTTTGGGCTTCAATTGGTTGATTATATGATAGTTGAGAGGTTGTAAGAAACATGATAACAGTGACGACCAAACATCGGTCGTCACCGCTTTTGGGGTACGTTCCGTTGCTTTTTATTCCGTAATGCGTTGATTAACAGCTTTTACGCCTGCCTTGTACGCCCTTAATTCCAATATTATTAAAATACCTTTCTCCATCGGCAAATTGAGGTCATCCAGCGTATTGTTCTGCATAAGTCCCGTAATTCCGCTGTAATTCTTGCGTGTAAATTCGGATATTCTCCACGGGCTGTTCGGGGAAAGCCGGAAGATAAACAACGCTTTGCTTCGTTGTTTTTGTTTGTCCGGACCCTGCAAAATACCGTTATACTTATGGTAAAACCTCGTTTTGCAGTTGCAGGCCCGGCGGTTGCCGGTTGCGGGCTGTCGGGCCCGCATATGCAGGCTCTTCGGCCCGCAACTGCAAAACGAAGTTTTACACCTTATAAAGGCATAAAATCCATGAGGGAAAGCGGGGTTTTCAACGGTTTGTTTTCTGATTATTTCCGGTTGTTTCAGGGGTGGGCACGAGGGATAAATCTCAAAACAAGAGGGGATTGCTTGCTTTCAGTCTGCTTTGATGCGTACTTGGTGAAGTCTGAGAGATAGCTGCACCTGCAATATAAGTCACCGGTTCGCTTATCTTCCTTTCCAAATACTCATGATTTTTCTGCGTATCATTACAATATTCAATGAAGATACTGCGAGGCATAGCAGGCAACCTGCTGTCCAGCATGGGAGCAATGTCCCCGTCTCCAGTTGCGGAAAGAGCGCGCCGATAATTTCCGTATAGTAACTGCGCACCCATGCCACTCCGCCGACAGACAATATTAGTACCGCCAGATTCAAGCCACAGGTCAGGATATTGTAGGGAAGCGCCACACGATTGGGACTATAGCCTATCAGAAGCAGGTTTTCCAATTTTACGGTATTCTTTTGCAACAGCAGGAAGATGCTTAACATCAGGATATAAAAGGATAAAATGCTGATGAATAATCCTACTCCCATGACGATACCGGTGATGAGGCGCAGGAAATGCGTCGTTTTTCCGGCATCTAGCCCATCGCCTTCGGATTCGTAGTGCTGCTGTTGGAAATAGTCGCTGACGGCTGTGTCGGCAGGGTTCTTCACCTCGACGATGAGGCGGGAAGGCCGGGCTTCTTTGCCGGGGGCAAAATGTTGGTTTGCCCAGTCCATGAATGCTTGGGGAACAAGTATTGTATTCAGGCGATTGGAGAACCCTACAATCTTACCTTTGAACTGCTCTGCACGTCCGTTGCCCCGTAGCATGATGTCCATCTGTATCAGGCTCATGAGGCCTTCGGAGAGTTTCGGCAGGTTACGGCTTTGTGCAAATCCGAAGTTGTACAGATTCAGGTAATTGCGGGGAATGATGATGGGAATGACTTGGGCGGACTCGTCAAAATGCCAGTTATCCAGGCTGACATCTACATATTCGTCGGGTACGGACTCGAAAAACATTTCGGTGGAAAGATGTATTCCGGCTTCCTGCATGCCTAAGCCTGCGGATACTTTAAACAAGGAAGGGGTGAAGGCGCCCACGCTTTCGGTGAAAGACTGCTCTTTCATCTCTTCGATTTCCTTGGGGGAGAAGGTGTTGCTTCTTCCGGTAAAACTGCCGAGTGCGCTGATTTTCTTTGTGGCGATGATATAATTCTTTTTCATGAAGCTGTCTCCCTGCGTGAAAACGGGGAGTACATCCCGGTAGAATTGTACGCTCAGTAATACAATCAGCATGCCGAAGAGGTTGGCGAGGAAAAAGCCGGTCAACTGACCTATACTGATATGTTGGCGGAGAAGTTTCCAAACAAGTCTGTTCATGGTGCGGATAATGGTTTATGCGTTATAGGCGGAAGGTTTCATCGTATTCGAGCTCCAAGTGCTTCCCGATGGATGTGACAATAATTCCTGCTCCCTGCTTGCCCGCCTCTTCCATGAGCAACCGGCTCATTATGGCACTGTTGTCATTGTCCAGGTGGCTGATGGGCTCGTCCAGGAAGATAAAGTCGAATGGCTGGCAAAGGCTGCGGATAAAAGCGACGCGTTGCTGCTGCCCGAAGGAAAGCTTGCCGGCTCTTTCGTCGGTTTTGTCGGGAATGCCGGTTGCTTCGAAAAGGGCGAGAATTTCTTTTTCTTCTTATGGTTGGTCAGGCGGTTCTTTAACAAGACGTTCTCAAGGGCAGTCAGCTCGGGGAAGATACGCAGTTCCTGGAAAAGGATGCTGAGCGAGTGTTTCCTTACATCTGCCCATTCGCTGACGGAGAATGAGCGGATGTTGCGTCCGTCGAAACTGATGATGCCCTGGTAGTCGCGCCGATACCCGTAGATATAGCTGCACAGGGAGGATTTTCCGGTGCCGGAGGAAGCCTCTATCAGATAGCGCTTTCCTTTGTCGAACACGATGTCCTGATGCCACACCTGTGAAATGACGGTGTCACGGCCGGCAAAGACCTGGGGCAGGGTATGCTGTAAATGAATGTGGTCCATTACTTATGATTTACAAATTACGCATTGCGTGCTGAATATGAATCGCTGAATACCGGCTGCCGGTTACATCCCAATGAACAACTTGGCAAAGTCGGTAAGCTGCTTCAGGGCATTCTCGTTCTTTTCGTTCAGAACGACCGTAAAGTTGGTCCGGTTCTTGTCTCCCCGCAGGTTCAGCTCTTCTATTTTCATAATCAGCTGATAGAGGATGTTGACTTCCGGTTCGTCCGGCGCATATTCCATAAGCACCCGCAGGTTGCTTAAAGTAAGCAATTCGTTGCTGGTCAATGAAATGTTGAAGGCGCGTCCGTGCATCATGTTCAGCATGGCCTGTTGCAGCTCCCGCGAATTTTGAGGGTGAAAAGGCTGGTTGCTTTCTTTGGTATTTCCTTTGAAATCGGCGTTTTGCAGGGTAGCGTATATACGTCCGTTTTCAAACAGGACATAACCCAACAGTTGCGTGCCGTGCGGCCAGGTCAGTACACCGCGAACATCCATGGGGAGGGCATCGGGAGTCGCCAGCAGGCGTATGTCTCCTTTTTGCTGCATCATCGGGGCGAAGTATTTGCCGGTGCGGATGCTTTTGTCGGCAGGTTGTTGCATGAGGGTGGTGATGGCGGGTTGCAGCTTCTTCAACTGTTCCGTACTGCCGCCGTAGACTCCCAGCAGAGTGCCGTCGTTGTAGGCAAGCAGTACTCCAGCGTCTTTTATTTCAACGCTCCGGTAACCGCCGGCCTCGACCGGAGCGGTGCACAACTGTTCCTGGGCAAACAGCCGGAGCATGGCTTCGAATTTCTCTAAATCGGCAATTTTCAGGGTGATTGCCGTGTTGTGCAGCGTAGGGGCTTCGAATACGTAGAGCGGAGCGTTCCAGTCTATCCCGCTTTCGGCAGGGTCTTTCAGAAGAGTTTCCGCTTCTTTTTTCAGGTTGGCGCTCCCGCCTTCAAGCAGCAGCCCCAGGAACTTCTGCAAGGTGGCCTGGCTGTCTGAGGTATTCAATCCGGCTTTATCGACGATGCTTTTTAGGTCGAGTGCCGCCACTTCTGTGGCATTGGCGGGGATTACATGCGTGTATTCTGTTTTTTGCCCGGTTTCGCTGCATGAGCTCAGGCATAGCACTGTTAATAAAACCGGCAGCAAATAGAAGGAAATACTCTTTCTCATATCGTATTATTGGTTTTGTAGATTCAATATGTGGCAGGCTACGAGTGCCGCCGTTTCAGTGCGCAGTCGGGAACGGCCGAGGCTGATGGGCTCGAATCCGTTTTCAATGGCCTGTTTCACCTCTTCTTCACTGAAGTCGCCTTCCGGTCCGATAAGCACCAGCGCATCTTCTCCTTTACGGACAACGTCTTTCAATAAAGGTTTTTCTCCTTCGTAACAATGCGCGATGAATTTGCGGCCTTCGAAAGGCTGGCTGATGAACCGGTTGAAGTCGGTCATTCCGTTCAGGCGGGGCAGGCGTGCTTTCAGCGACTGCTTGATGGCGGATACCAGTATCTTGGCAATGCGCTCCGTTTTGATTACTTTACGTTCGGAAAAACGGCAGTTCAGGAAAGTCAGTTCGTCAAAGCCTATTTCGGTGGCTTTCTCTGCAAACCATTCCGTGCGGTCCATATTCTTGGTGGGAGCCATTGCAATGTGCAGGTGCCCGCTCCATAAAGGCGCTTGGGGGATGGTTTCGAGTATGTTGACAAGGCAACGTTTGGTTGTGGCGGTACTGATTTCCGCACGGTAGAAGTTGCCTTTGCCGTCGGTCAGTGTTACCTCGTCGCCTGTTTGCAGCCGCAGTACGCGGACTGCGTGAGCGGCTTCTTCTTCGGGCAGCTCGGCTTGCGATTGTATGTCGGGGGTGTAGAATACGTGCATGATTGTTTATGGTTTCTTATGCTGGTTGATAATATCCCTTAGTTGTGCAGCCCGTTCGTAGTCTTCCTCGTCTATGGCGTTTTGAAGGGCTTCCTTTAATTGTTTCAGGGTCTTTTTCCGTGTAGCGGCATCTGCGGCGGCATCATCCGTCTGTTGGGTGGGAGTGATGCTGTGCTCTGTTTTCAGGCATTCGGCTTCTAAAATATCATCGTATATGAAAATGGGGGCATCCATGCGCAAGGCGAGGGCCACGGCATCGCTGGTACGTGCGTCGATGCGCAGGATGGTCTCTTCTGTTTTCATATAGAGGTAAGAATAGAAAACACCGTTGTCCACTTTGTAAATAAGCACGCGCAGCAGAGTTGCTCCCAGTACCTTGAGAACTGAGGCAAACAGCGTATGCGTCAGCGGCCGAGGAGGAACGATGCCTCTCATTTCAATCATCATGGATTGTGCCTCGGCACTGCCTATGATAACCGGCAGTTGCCGCATGCCGTTTATCTCGCCCAGCACCATGGCATAAGCGCCGGCCTGTGCCTGGCTGTTTGAGATATTCAATACTTGCAGCTCAATCTTTTTTTTGTTCATCGGCTGTAGTTACTTTAAATCTTCCGGATGGTGTTTGTACTTGAATACGATGGCAAACACCACTGCTACGGTCAGCGCGTAGATTGCAAATACGTACCATGCCGATTGCCATTGCGCTATCTGCGGGACATTGCTGTTGAAATCTACAAAGTGATTCACTACCGCCTGTGCACCCAGTGTGCCGATAGTGGCACCGAAACCGTTTGTCATGATAACGAACAGTCCCTGTGCGCTGGAACGGATGCCCCGGTCGGTCTCTCTGTCAACAAACAGCGAACCGGATATGTTGAAGAAATCGAATGCCACACCGTACACAATCATGGAAAGTACAAACATCCATACGCCGCTTCCGGGATTGCCCATGCCGAAGAGCCCGAAGCGCAATACCCATGCCAGCATGGCAATCAGCATCACCTGCTTGATGCCGAAGCGTTTCAGGAAGAAAGGTATCAGCAGGATGCAGAGTGTTTCGGATATTTGCGACAGCGAAATCAGGATGTTGGCATGTTGCACTCCGAAAGTGCCGGCATATTCGGGAATACTGCCGAAACTGCTGATGTAGGGATTGGCAAATCCGTTGGTAATCTGCAAGGAAACGCCCAGCAGCATGGAGAAAATGAAGAAAACAGCCATTTTCTTCTGCTTGAATAGCGTAAAGGCGCGTAAGCCCAGTGCCTCTACCAATGATTTGGCATTGTCGCCCTTGCTGGTGGGGCATTCCGGCAGGGTCAGCGCATATACGCCATACGCTACTCCGATGATGGCGCAGGCAAAGAACTGTCCGTAATTATTTTGCAGTCCGAGCAGGTCCACCACCCACATGGAGCAGATGAATCCGATTGTGCCGAAAATACGTATGGGAGGGAATGTCCTGATGGTATCCAGTCCGGCTTTGTCGAGTGCGGTGTAGGCCACGGAGTTCGACAATGCCAATGTAGGCATATAGAAAGCAACGCTTAACGAGTAAAGTGTGAACAGAGTACCGAAATCTACCTCCGCACCTTTCGTCATGCCGTAGTATCCGGCTGCGGCCATGAACAGGGCTGCGGTGAAGTGACTGAAGCTTAACAGCTTTTGTGCCGGTATCCAGCGGTCGGCAATGATGCCGAGAACGGCAGGCATAAACAACGATACGATTCCCTGCATGGCGTAAAACATACCGATGTGCTCGTGCAGGCCTACGTTTACCAGGTAACTGCCCATTGATGTGAGGTATGCTCCCCACACGGCAAACTGTAGGAAATTCATAATGATTAAGCGAATCTTGATGCTCATAATGCTTTCTATAAATTAACGTGTCTTTCGAAGTTGAACTAATTAATAAAACGCAAATGTAGACAAATTATCGGAAAAGGCGATGTATAAAGCTCAAAAAAAGGGAAGGCGGGAGGTATAAAAAAAGAAGGCTATCTATCCCAGACAGCCAATCTTTATTAACCTTAAATCTAATACCATGAAAAACACGGTGCAAAGATAAAGGGATTTATGTTATAAAACATAATGTTTTGCTTGTTTTCTTTTGTATATTAACAATGTTTAGCATATAGGAGGCTTTTTCTGTCCTTCCTGTACAGAAGCCGGTCCCTGTTTATTCCACGTATAGCACAAGTCCTTTCAGGTATTCGCCTTCGGGGTGATAGATGCTTACCGGGTGGTCGGCGGGCTGCGTCAGTTGGTGCAGGATACGTACGCTGCGGCCGGACATGGCAGCGGCGGTGAATACGGCAGTACGGAAATTCTCTTTGCTGACGGCCTGCGAACAGGAGAATGTGAAAAGTATGCCTCCCGGTTTGACTTTCTCGAAAGCTTTGACGTTGAGTTTCCGATAGCCTTGCAGGGCGTTGCGCAGGGCATCGCGGTGCTTGGCAAATGCCGGCGGGTCCAGAATGATAAGGTCGTATTGGTCGCCCATGCGGTCAAGGTATTTAAAGGCATCCTCTGCATAGGCTGCATGACGGTTGTCACCGGGAAAGTTCAATTCGATATTCTTGTTGGTCAGGTCGATGGCCTTGGCCGAGCTGTCTACGGAATGTACTAGTGTAGCATTGCCTCGCATGGCGTAAACCGAAAAACCGCCGGTATAGCAGAACATGTTCAGCACACTGCGGCCGTTGGCATAGCGTTCCAGCAGTGAACGGTTCTCGCGCTGGTCTACAAAGAAACCGGTTTTCTGGCCTTTCAGCCAGTCGATATGGAATTTCAGGCCGTATTCCATGGCGATGTTATCCGTGCTTCCCCCTTTCAGGAAACCGTTTTCAGGATAGAGGTCGGCTTTGAAGGGGAGTGTTGTCTCGGATTTATAGTATATATTGTCTATTTGGTCGCCCATCACCTCGGTCAGTGCATCGGCTATCGCCATGCGGTCGAGGTGCATACCGGCGGAATGTGCCTGCATCACGGCTGTGCGGGCATAGATGTCAATCACGAGCCCCGGCAGGTTGTCGCCCTCGCCGTGTACCAGACGGTAAGTATTGTTGGTGGGATTTCCGGCTATGCCGATGCTGCGCCGCATATCGTAAGCTATGCTGAGTTTGCGTTTCCAGAAGCCGGCATCGATAGCCTCGTCCCAGCAGAAGCTGAGTACACGGACGGCAATGCTGCCGATTTGGAAATGTCCTTTGGCTATGAACTCTTTCTTGGATGTATAGATTTCAACAACTTCCCCTTCCTCCGGCTCTCCGTCGAAATGTGCGATGGCACCTGAAAACACCCAGGGGTGAAAACGTTTTAATGATTCTTCCTTACCTGGCTTTAGATATACTTTATACATAATTATAATTAAGATGTGGTAACGTTATAATGTGGTTGTGTGGCAACTTTCTTCGATTGCCAGTTCAAAATCACCGGTACGCTTCAGCTCCTGCAGCCGGTTGTATATGTTCAGGCAGGCCCATGCGTCGGTAGCTGCGTATTGTTGTTGGGACGGTGTCAGCACATCGGCTTCCCAGTTGGACAGGCGCTGGCTCTTTGAAATCTTTTCTCCGAAAAGGATGGCATATATCTTTTGAAGGCTTCTGTCCTGAATGCCGAACGTGCGGACATATTCCTGCAGCTCGATGCAGCCGCGCTGTTCAAACGGAGCACGTTTGTGCAGCATCATGAAGTCGTCGCGCAGGGAGAGGCCGACTTTGGTTACGGCGGGGGTTTCGAGCAACGTGATAACCGGAAGGGTGAGTCCGGTGAGGTTGAGGCGGAAAAGGAAACAATGCTCTTCCGACGAAATCTGCAATAAAGCCACCTTATGCGACTGCCCTTTGGTGAATGACGGACGCGTTTCGCTGTCGATACCCAGTATGGAGCATTTTTTCAGATAAGCCACAGCACGCTCTGCCTCTTGAGGAGTCTGGACAACATGTATCTGTCCGGGGAAGACGGCTTTCGGCATGTCCTTTACTTCTTCTTTATTTATACTTCTTCTGATAATCATAGCTTAAAGTTTATTCATCTTCCTCCGCTTCCTCGTTTTCCTCTTCCTCATCCGGTTGGTTGTACTTCACATCGTGCAGGGCACGCAGGGTGTTCACCAGCTTTTGTCCCCAGTATAGGGCGAAGTGTTCCCTGGCAGGCGGCAAGTGAATCGTTCATCGTCTCGTTGAGTCCCAGCTGGAATACGAAATAAAGTCTCTGATGTCCTGATAGATGTCGGCCAGGTCCTCGGAAATGTTTTTGGTGATGGGCTGGTCGCTGTACTTCATATCCGGATACAAATACATCCAGGTAATCGTCCTTTTCGGCGAGAATACCGGCCAGGTTCATGCGCTGTCCTCGTCGCGGCGAACCGGCGCAATCGCGCGCAGCGACGAGGGGCCGGACCCGCGCGCGAGGCGCAGCAGCACGGTCTCCGCCTGATCGTCCATCGTGTGCCCCAGCAGCACGGGTGCCCCCTCGCGGA
>ENA-OQDT01000997-OQDT01000997.1-human-gut-metagenome-genome-assembly--contig:-NODE-997-length-17526-cov-5.666590_pt1 | contig 17526 bp, 16 predicted proteins | sample MGYA00242786_ERZ504617 | MGnify/ENA primary metagenome ERZ504617 (study PRJEB26092, sample SAMD00036337) | human gut metagenome | host: Homo sapiens | study: EMG produced TPA metagenomics assembly of...
AGAGCATGATCGCATAGAGGCATTGTTTCCAATTGTAAAAACCTCTCCAAGCTGTGCGGAAATATTGGCACCTCCGTCAGTAACACCGGAACACCGGTTTCTGTCATGGTGACTTCATCAGTAAGCTGCGAATTTTCAAGAGCGACCAGGACAGTCATGACTTTGACTGTAGCACCGGGATACAGTTCCTGATCCATGTTTTTGGAATAAAGCATCGTCTGTGTGCTGTCCTCCATGATTACGGCCGCTGTGGAAGTAATCTCTGGTCCCTGAGGCCATCCCGGAATGCTGTTTGTTGTTATAGCAGAAGTAGCAGCCTGGGCAGTATCTGCGGCTGTTTCCTCGGCGGCCAGGACCGGTGTCTGGAACAATACAGAACAAGAAAGTCCCAGAGCCAGAAGACCGCTGTATAATCTTTTTAATCTCATAATCTATCTCCTGTGACTGATAAAATAGTGTGTCGTTTTTAACAAAAAATACATATCAATTCATATCATATCCCATTTTTCGACGCAATTCAAGCAGAATGATATAGCCCCTTGCAAAAATAGGCCTGGAATGATAAAATAAAGCCGATTATGAGTAAAATTATTGTAAAATATGTGTTGCTGTGAGCAGTAACAAATAAGTAAAGTCTGAGGACACAATATATGAATAAAAAACAACAGGCAGGAGGCGGGATCCAGTGGGGACGCATGCTCAAGAAACTGAATCCCTACACGATCCAGAAGGGCTTCCGCTATCTGAAGCACTATGGACCGAAGGAATTCTGGATCCGTCTCCATGAACGTTTTGAGCCGGAAGAAGTTCCCTATGGTCCGTGGTATGAAGCGTATATTCCGGATAAGGCGGAACTTGAGAAGCAGAAGAAACATAAGTTTGCATACACACCGCGGATCAGTGTTGCTGTGCCGGCATTCCGTACACCGGAGGTTTTTCTGCGCCAGATGATCCAGTCACTTCTTGACCAGACCTATCCGAACTGGGAACTCTGTATTGCAAATGGAAGTCCGGATGATACGGAGATGACAGCCATCCTTAAGGAATATGCGTCAGCAGATCGGAGGATCTGCGTCAGAGATCTGGGCGAGAATCTGGGAATCGCAGGAAATACCAATGCGGCACTTACGATGGCATCAGGAGAGTTTGTGGGTCTTCTGGATCACGATGACCTTCTGGCACCGAATGCCCTTTATGAGATCGTTAAGAAACTCAATGAGGACAGAGAACTGGATGCCGTTTACACAGACGAGGACAAGGTCACAACAGACTTAAGTGAACATTTCCAGCCTCATCTGAAACCGGATTTCAACCTGGATCTCCTGAGGTCCAACAACTATATCTGCCACTTTTTTGTAGTCCGCAAGACTATCGTGGATAAGGTCGGCGGTTTCCGTCAGGAATTTGACGGGGCACAGGATCATGACTTTATTTTCCGCTGTGTGGAGGAAGCTTCCGGCAGAGTCGGACATGTACCGGAGATCGTTTATCATTGGCGTACACACAAGGCATCGACTGCAGATAATCCTGCCAGCAAGATGTATGCGTTTGATGCAGGCAAAAGAGCAATCGAAGCACACCTCAAGCGCGTGGGCGTAGAGGGTGAAGTAAGCCATACACCGGATCTTGGATTTTTCCGCGTGAAATATCCGGTCCACGGAGAGCCTATGGTTTCTATCATCATCCCAAATAAGGATGAGAAGGAATCCTTACAGGCATGCATAGAATCCATCAGGGAAAAAACAGAATATCAGAATTACGAGATCCTGATCATTGAGAATAACAGTACTTCCGAGGAGATTTTTCATTATTACAAAGAACTCTCCAGAGATCCAAAGATCCGTCTGCTCAGATGGAAGAAGGAATTCAACTATTCTGCCATCAACAACTATGGTGTCCGCCATGCAAAGGGCGATTACTTACTGTTCCTTAACAATGATGTGACGGTGATCACACCGGGCTGGATCAAAGAAATGCTCGGTGTCTGCCAGCGAGGAGAGGTCGGGGTGGTCGGCGTGAAGCTGATCTATCCGGACAATACGATCCAGCATGCAGGCTGTGTGATCGGTATCGGCGGCATTGCAGGCCATATGTTTGTTGACATGCCGGCGAACAGAACCGGGTATCTCCACAAGGCTTCGATCCTTCAGGATATGAGTGCTGTGACTGCGGCGTGCATGATGATGAAGCGCAGTGCATTTGAGGAAGCAGGCGGATTTACAGAGAAACTGTCTGTTGCATTTAACGATGTGGATCTGTGTCTGAAAGTTCGTAAGAATGGAAGTCTGATCGTGTATGATCCATATGTTCAGTTATATCATATGGAATCCAAGACGAGAGGTGCAGAGGACAGCGAGGCGAAGGTCAGACGTTTTCAGGAAGAAATTGAATACATGCGCTGTCAGTGGATCGACATCCTCAGGAAAGGTGATCCTTACTATAACAAGAATCTGTCTCTGACCAAATGGAATTACTCCCTTCGTCCGATCCGGGGAATGGAGAATAAGGAGAAATAATATGGAAGTATCGGTTGTCATACCGAATTATAATGGAATTGCGTTTCTGGACAGCGTACTTGCAAGTCTGGAAGGGCAGACACTCAAAAATTTCGAAGTGATCTTTGTGGATAATGGTTCTTCTGACGGAAGCTGTTCTTTCGTTGCGGGCAATTATCCGTGGGTGCATATCATTGAACTGCCTGAAAATTATGGTTTCTGCAAGGCAGTTAATGAAGGGATCAAAGCTTCCAGAGCACCGTATGTCCTTCTTCTGAACAATGATACAGAAGTGAAAGAGGATTTTCTGGAAGAGATGGTCGCCGCGATCCGCAGGCACAAGAGAGCTTTTTCCTGTGCGGCGAGAATGGTGCAGTATCATGACAGAGACCGCCTGGATGATGCAGGCAATTTCTACAATGCACTTGGCTGGTCTTTTGCGAGAGGCAAGGGCAGGGATATCCATACGTATGAGAAGGAAGAACAGATATTTTCCTCCTGCGGCGGTGCTGCGATCTACAGAAGAAAACTTTTTGAAAAGATTGGATATTTTGACGAAGAACATTTTGCATATCTGGAAGATACGGATATCGGATACCGTGCAAGGATCTACGGTTACGAGAACTGGTATGCGCCAAAGGCGGTCGTTTACCATGTGGGAAGCGGCACGAGCGGATCCAGGTATAATTATTTCAAGACCAGATATTCTTCAAGAAACAACGTTTATCTGATCTACAAAAATATGCCGCTGCTTCAGATTATTCTGAATCTTCCGTTCCTGGCAGCAGGATTTTTGATCAAGTTTTTGTTTTTTGCTGTCAAGGGCATGGGCAAAGAATATCTGGCAGGTATAAAGAATGGATTTTCCATCAGCCACAAGGGTCGAAAAGTCCCGTTTTCGATGAAACATCTGCCAAATTATGCCAGGATTCAGCTGGAATTATGGAAGAATATTTTTGTCAGATTTACTGCGTAAAGGCGGATTTACAGATCGCAGAGCTAAATTTTATAAAATAAAATTTGGTATTTTATTGATTTTGACAGTCAACTATTATAAGATAAACACACATAATGAAACAGTGAGGTGACAGAAATTGATTCAGGATAATCAGAAGAATTTCAGTCGTCTCCAGATGTTAATTGATGCCGTTGTAATTGCGGTTGCTTATGTCCTTGCGTGGATGATCCGTTTTATCGGACCGTTTTCGTATTCGGCAGTCCGGGCACTGGCGTTTGAGCAGTATATGTTTGCCCTGATCTTTATTATTCCGGGCTATCTGCTGCTATACCAGGCGTTTACCTTGTATGAACCTTTGCATCTGCAGGGGCGGCGGCTTGTGCTTGCCAATATTGTCAAGGCAAATGTTCTGGGACTTCTTCTTGTAGTATTCAGTCTTTATATGATCGGAGAGCCTGATTTTTCCAGACTTACGGTCTATATTTTCTGTGTAGTTAACATCTTTATGGAATGGGGAGTCAGACTTCTGATCTATTCTATCCTTAAGGATATGCGAAAGAGGGGACTGAACCAGAAGCAGATACTGCTGGTAGGTTACAGCCGTGCAGCGGAAGAGTACATTGACAGAATTAAGGAGAATCCTCAGTGGGGATATATCGTCCGTGGAATTCTGGATGACAATGTACCGGCGGGAACCCTCTATAATGGAGTAAAGGTGATCGGACGTATTGCGAATCTGACCGTGATCCTTCCTGCAAACAGACTGGATGAGATTGCAATTACATTGGGATTAAGTGAATATTATCGTCTGGAGGAGATCGTTGCAATGTGCGAGAAATCCGGAGTACACACGAAGTTTATTCCGGACTACAATAAGATCATTCCTACAAAGCCATATACGGAGGATATACTGGGACTTCCGGTGATCAATATCCGTTATGTGCCGCTGAGTAATACATTTAATGCCATGGTCAAGAGAACTATGGATGTTGTAGGTTCTATTATGGCGATTATTGTTTCTTCGCCGGTCATGCTTCTGATGTGTATCCTTATCAAGCTGACCTCACCAGGACCGCTGATCTATAAGCAGGAGAGAGTGGGACTTCACAACAAGACTTTCCGTATGTACAAATTCCGTTCCATGGAGATTCAGCCGGAGGCCGAGGAGCGTAAAGCGTGGACGGTCAAAAACGACCCGAGAGTTACCGGAATCGGCAAGTTCATGCGAAGGACAAGTATCGATGAACTTCCACAGCTTTTTAATATTCTGAAAGGCGATATGAGCCTGGTAGGACCAAGACCGGAAAGACCTTTCTTTGTAGAGAAATTCCGTGAGGAAATACCGAGATACATGGTCAAGCATCAGGTGCGTCCCGGACTTACAGGATGGGCACAGGTCAATGGTTACCGCGGAGATACATCCATCAGGAAGCGTATAGACTGTGACCTGTACTACATTGAGAACTGGAGCATCGGATTTGACATAAAGATTTTGTTCCTGACAATTTTCAAAGGCTTTATTAACAAAAATGCATATTAAGTAAGAAGGAGAAAAGATGGCAAGAAAACCAAAATCAAAAAAGAAAAAGATACTTTTTGCGGTTGAGATCATTGTACTTCTGGTATTTATCGGCGGACTTTATGTTTACGGTCAGCTGAATACCAAACTGGACAAGATCCAGCAGCCGGTATTGGACGAAAGCAAGATCCAGGTAAACCAGGAAGTACAGGATTCCATTGATTCTGAGACCTCCACACTGACCGGATATACCACATACGCTCTGTTTGGTATTGACCACCGTGACAAGAACACTGCTCTTGGTGGAGAAAACAGTGATACAATTATTATTGCAAGTGTCAACAACGACACCAAGGACGTTAAACTTGCATCTGTTTACCGTGATACACTTCTGAACATGGGATTCAGTGACAAGGAAACCTATTCTAAGGCAAATGCCGCATATGCTTATGGAGAAGCAGAGCAGGCAATCACCATGCTGAATACAAACCTTGACCTGAATATTTCTGATTACGCGACCGTAAACTTCAATGCGCTGACAACCATTATTGATGACCTTGGCGGTCTGGATATGGATATGTCCTATGCAGAGATCGTTCATATGAACAACTACTGTGTGGAAACCGCAGAAGAAACAGAAAAAGATTACACACCGATCGAACTTCCGGAAGAACCGGAGGACATCGAAAAAATCCAGTATACTTACCATCTGAACGGTGTACAGGCAACTTCTTACTGCCGTATCCGTTATACAGCAAGCCTGGATATGGGACGTACAGAACGTCAGCGAAAAGTTATCCAGATGATCGTTGACAAAGCAAAATCAGCAGGACTGAGCACGATCTTCAAGATCATGGATGATGTATTCCCGATGGTAACCACTTCCATGGACAAGACAGAGATCCTTCAGATGCTTCCGACACTCATCGGATACAGCGTCAACGATACAACCGGTTTTCCAAGTTCTTTCAAGTTCTCCAATGTTAAGGGAAGCGTTATCGTGCCGACCTCACTGGAGTCAAACGTTATTGAACTTCACAAATTCTTGTATGACGATCCGAACTATACACCTTCTGCAACAGTACTTGCAAACAGCCAGAGAATCCTTGAAATCGTCGGCGGTGAGGCAAGTCTGGATGATACACAGAAAGTAACCGAGGAAAACAGTGCAAATGATACCGTTATTTATGAGAATAACGGAACAACATGGGAAAATACTGCCGGAAGTGACGACAGTGGAAGCACTGATAATGATTACACCGGAGGAGATACAACCGGAGGAGATACAACCGGAGGAGATACGACCGGAGGAGATACAACCGGAGGAGATACCTCTGGCGGTGATGATTACACCGGAGGAGATACAACCGGAGGAGATACTTCCGGTGGTGATGATTATAACGGAGGAGATACAACCGGAGGAGATACTTCTGGCGGCGATGATTATGGCGGAGGAGATACAACCGGAGGAGATACTTCCGGCGGCGATGACGGCGGTGATTACTCCGAACCTGATTATGGCGGAGACGGCGGCGGTGAAGACATTGCAACAGAATCCGTAGAAGCAGCTTAAGCTACGAAACAATGATATAAGATGATCAGAAGGGAATTTCTCAGGCAGGAATTCCCTTCTGTTATAAATGGAGATTTATACAATGGAAAAAACAACAGATGTGATCATTCCCACATATCGCCCGGGAAAAGAATTTGGCAGGCTGATCGAGCGTCTTCAGAAACAGAGCTGCCCGATCCACAGAATCATCATAATGAATACAGAGGAGAAATTCTGGAATAAAGAATGGGATGAGAAATATCCATTTCTGGAAGTTCATCATATCCCGAAAGCAGAATTTGATCACGGCGGCACCAGGAAAAAAGCAGCCGCGCTGTCTGAGGCAGATATCATGGTATTTATGACACAGGATGCACTTCCGGCAGACAAAGAGCTGATTCAGAATCTGACAGGAGCACTTTGTTCTGATGAGCAGATCGGGGCTGCCTATGCCAGACAGCTTCCGAATGCCGAGTGTAGTTTTGTGGAGCGTTACACGAGATCTTTCAACTATCCGGAAATTTCCTGCGTTAAGACGAAGGCTGATCTTCCCAGGTATGGTATCAAGACATATTTCTGCTCCAATGTATGTGCTGCTTATAAGAAAGATATTTTTGAGAAGCTTGGAGGCTTTGTAGAGCGGACAATCTTTAATGAGGATATGATCTATGCCGGAAATCTGATCCAGGCAGGATACGGGATCGCCTATGCCGCAGATGCAAAGGTGATCCATTCTCACAATTATTCCTGCATGCAGCAGTTTCACAGAAACTTTGACCTGGGTGTTTCACAGGCAGAGCATCCGGAAATTTTTGCATCGGTGAAATCAGAAGGTGAGGGCATCCGCCTGGTGAAGCAGACATTCCGCTATCTCCTTTCCAGAGGAAAGATCTGGCTGATCCCGGGTTTTGTCATGCAGTCAGGATGCAAATATGCGGGATATCTGGCAGGTAAAAAATATCAAAAACTTCCTCGCAGAGTCGTTATGTGGTGTACAATGAGTCCCTATTACTGGAAGGCATTCTGACCAGACTGAGAGAAGGGAAACAAACAGCAACACACGCTTTTTTAAAGGAGTTATCACACTTTGAACACAATTGACTGATACACTGTTTTCATACAAGAAAAGGATAAGAGAAAGGAGCAGAAAGATGGACGATGAAAGAAGATGGAATTCGGCTCCGCAGTATGAGAAGACAGTAGAAGATTCGAATGTGCCGCCTTCCTACGCACACTATCATATGCATCAGGGAACAACGACGCAGAATTCAGGAACATCAGATAAAAGAGTGACTCCAGGAAAACAGAAACCACAGAACAGACTGGGCACCACGATTGGACTTGCAGTTGTATTTGGTCTGGTAGCAGGCATTGTTTTTCAGGGTGTGAATCTGGCAGCAGGTTTTATAACAGATACGACACAGACAGATACCGTGCAGGAACAGATAGATACAGCACAGCTTGTGACAGAAGCATCTGCTGATTCAGGAACAGGGCAGGAAGACACAGCTGCCACGGGAACAGCAGGAAGTGTAGCAAGTGTGGCCAGGGCAGCGATGCCGACGGTCGTGGCGATCACATCAGTAAGCATTCAGGAAATTCCGTATTATTTCGGATTTGGATTTTCTTCCAGAAGCACACAGCAGTATTCCAGTGAGGGCAGTGGATCAGGCATTATCGTTGGGGAAAATGACGACGAACTCCTGATCGCGACCAATAATCATGTAGTATCCGGAGCGACGACCTTAAGTGTCTGCTTTATGGGCGATGATGTGGTCAGCGCAGAGCAGGAAGCAGCAGAGACTGCTTCTGACAGCACCGGAGATGTCAATGTAGAGGATGCTGTCAGTGCCAAGATCAAGGGAACAGATGAGACAAACGATCTGGCGGTGATCGCAGTTGCGAAGTCGGATATTCCGGCAGATACACTTTCCAGTATTAAGATCGCACAGCTTGACACTTCAGATGATCTGGATGTTGGAGAGCAGGTAGTTGCAATTGGTAATGCGCTTGGTTACGGACAGTCTGTAACTTCCGGCTGGATCAGCGCATTGAACAGAACCATTTCTACAGATGATACGACCGGATCCGGACTTATTCAGACAGATGCGGCAATCAACCCGGGTAACAGTGGTGGTGCGCTTCTCAACATGAAGGGTGAGGTTATCGGAATCAATTCAGCCAAGTTTGCAAGTAATGCAGTAGAAGGAATGGGATATGCTATTCCGATTTCCAAAGCACAGCCGATCCTGGAGGAACTGATGAGCCGTCAGACAAGAGACAAGGTAGACAGCTCGGAAGCGTCTTATCTGGGAATTACACCAGTAGATCTTTCTTCTGAGACAATGGAGATGTTTGACATGCCTGTAGGTGTTTTTGTAAGCGAAGTAAGCGAAGGTGAAGCTGCTGCGAACGCAGGGATCCAGAAGGGTGACATCATCACGGGATTTGACGGACAGGCAGTTACTGGCAGGGATGATCTTGAGAGCAAGATGGTCTATTATGCAGCCGGTGAGACGGTTGATGTGACGATTTCAAGGGCAGAGGATGGACAGTACGAGGAACAGACTGTGCAGGTAACTCTGGGGAAACGCCCGAAGTCAGGATATGGAGACTGAAGCGTGGTTATAGGATAAGTATTTTATAAAAACTTTAGTTTACAGTTTGGATGGTTATGATATAATGAACGCATAGGCTCTGGACCAGGATCAGGTTCGGGGGCCTGTGCGTTCTGTATTTTACAGAACCAAACCGAAAGGAGCAAATTATGTCAGATAAATACAACGATGATATCATAGAGGAAGAGATTCAAAATGAGGATGACGACAACAAGTATGAATCGGAGAAATTCTGTACCCTCTGCCGCAGATCAGAGAAGCAGGCGGGTAAGATGATCGATCTTCCAAATAACATACATATCTGTTCGGACTGCATGCAGAAGAGTTTTGACAGCATGAACCAGCAGATGAGCAGCAGCAATTTTAATTATAATGATTTTTTAACATGCCGAATATCAGCATGATTGATTTAAGCAGTTTACAGAACCCGACACAGCATCAGAAGGTCAAACCTAAGAAAAAACGAAAAGAAAGCTGAGCCGGTTCTGGATCTTAAGAATGATCCCTGCACCGCACAAGATCAAAGCAACACTGGATGAGTACGTGATCGGACAGGAGCATGCCAAGAAGGTTATGTCTGTGGCGGTCTACAATCACTACAAGAGAGTTGCAACAGATACGATGGACGATATCGCTATCGAGAAATCCAACATGCTTATGATCGGACCGACAGGATGTGGCAAGACCTATCTTGTCAAGACACTGGCGAAGCTTCTGGATGTGCCGCTCGCGATCGCGGATGCGACTTCTCTGACTGAGGCAGGCTATATTGGGGATGACATTGAGAGCGTTGTTTCCAAGCTTCTGGCAGCAGCAGACAACGATGTGGAGAAGGCGGAACACGGTATTATCTTTATCGATGAGATCGATAAGATCGCCAAGAAGAAAAACACCAATCAGAGAGATGTAAGTGGAGAAGCTGTACAGCAGGGAATGCTGAAACTTCTGGAGGGAGCTGATGTAGAGGTTCCGATCGGAGCAAACAGCAAGAATGCAATGGTTCCGCTGACTACAGTAAATACCAGAAATATCCTGTTTATCTGTGGCGGTGCATTCCCGGATATTGAAGACATCATTAAGGAGAGACTGAACAAGCAGGCATCCATTGGATTTTATGCGGACCTGAAGGACAAATACGACAATGATCCACATCTTCTGGAGAAAGTGACCGTAGAGGATCTTCGAAACTTCGGAATGATTCCGGAATTCCTTGGCCGTCTGCCGATCATCTTTACGCTGAACGGACTGGATGAGGATATGATGGTCAAGATCCTTTCTGAGCCACGTAACGCAATTCTCAAGCAGTATCAGAAGCTTCTGGCACTGGATGAGGTGAAACTGGAATTTGACGACGGTGCACTTCATGCGATCGCAGCCAAAGCCATGGAGAAGGATACAGGAGCCAGAGCACTTCGTGCAATTCTGGAGGAATATATGCTGGACATCATGTATGAGATCCCGAAGGATGACAGCATTGGTGAAGTTATCATTACGAAGGAATATATTGAAGGAACCGGAGGACCACAGATCCTGCTCCGCGGGCAGGAAGTTCCACTTCTTACAGAGAATAACTAGGATTTCATAAGAAAGAGAGGAATTTTATTATGGCAAAGGATTTTTTTGGCACCTTAGGAGAAACACTCACAAAGACAGCACGAGAACTGAGCGGCCGTGCAGAGGAAGTCTATGAGACACAGCGCCTCAGAAACAAGATCTCCGGTGAAGAAAGACAGATCAACAAGGCGATGGCAGATCTCGGCAAGATCATCTACAAACGCTACAGAGATGGCGTTCCGGTAGACGAAGAGGAGAAGGCAATCTGTGAACAGATCGATGACAGAATGGCCCAGGTAGACAAATACAAAGAAGAGATGGACGGTGTCAAAGGAAACAGATTCTGTCCATCCTGCGGTAATCCGATTGGCAGAAATGATGCGTTCTGTTCCAGATGCGGGGCAGCCTGCCCGATTCCGGAACCGGAGGAAGAAGCCGGTGATACTGTGGACGGAACAGCCGAGGAGATTTATGAGACCGAGGAAACTTCCGAAGAAGTTGATGTGACAGACGGCACAGAGGAGACAGGGAGTAAAGTCAGCCTCTCCAAAGAAGAGACTGTACAGGGAGAAGTATCAGAGTCAGAGGCGAACGAAGTTCCAGAGAAAGAAGACAGTGTACAGGAAGAAAAAACTGAATAACGAAATCAGATAACAGGAGTGGCGGTTATGAAAGAGAAAGAAAAACGGACGGCAGGATCAGGCGGCAGGCTGGCAAGGTGTCTGCTGCTTACAGTATTGTTTATGATTTTGTCTGCGGGTCTTGTGGCAGTCCCGACATCAGAAACACAGGCCGCATCAACGACAAAAAAGACGGTAAAGATCAAACTGGTGGGTTCCAGTGGGAGATATATCCTTGATACAGGCTATAACTGGTGGCTCAGGGACAAGAATGGCAGAAGTGTCGGCGGTTTCAACTACGTCAAAGTACCAGCAGGGAACCGATTAAAGAGTGGATACTATATGTTTGACAACAGAGGACGTCTCTGTACAGGCAAACATTTCCACAAGGTAAACACGACACTTGGCAGAAAGCAGTTTAAGGGAACCTATTATTTTGGCGGACAGAACGGAAGTCTCTACCGGAAGAAAGGCTGGATCACTGTCGGAGGGAAGAAGTATCTACTCACACCTTATGGCAAGCGTTATGAGAACTGCTGGAGATACGGCTATTATCTTCAGTCAGACGGAACTATTGCCAGAAGTAAGAAAGTACCGCACGGAAGTTACGTGGACTTTGAGGGGCATAAATGCTCCAGAGAGGATATGAAACTGAACAGTCTCAAGAAGAAACTGAGTCAGATGCTGAACAGCTACGGCGGTTCCTGGTCCGTTTATGTCAAAGACCTTAAGAATGGCGGCGTGATCAATCTGAATGACCAGCAAATGTATCCGGCGAGTACGATCAAGGCATTTGTCATGGCATCGACGTTCGACCAGATCAAGCGGGGAAATTTAAGCTATAATGCAACTGTAAAAAGCCTTCTGACAGATATGATCACAGTAAGTGATAATGAGGCATGCAATCAGCTGATCCGATACAACAGCAAATCCAGAAGTTTCCTCGATGGTGCAAGGACGATTAACCGCTATCTGAGTGCCAAAGGCTACACTGAGACAGGCTGTCATCACAGCCTTCATCCGGCCGCTTCTTCTTATGTCGGTGATGGCAGCAGCAATGTATCTTCTGCAAAGGACTGCGGAGTTCTTCTGGAGCGTATTTATAATGGAACCTGTGTGTCATCCAGCTATTCCAGAGCAATGCTGAACCTTCTTCTGAGACAGACAAGAAGATGGAAGATCCCGTCAGGGCTTCCATCGGGAGTCAAAGTTGCAAACAAGACAGGAGAAACTTCAAGTGTTGACCATGACATGGCAATTGTTTTTGGAAAAAAGACAGATTATGTGATCTGTGTATTTTCAAGAACCGGAAGTGAAGGCTATGCGATCCCGCGCATCAAAAGTATTTCGGGAACAGTATACAATTATCTGAACAAATAAAGTTGACAGGAAATGACAGAATGAATTTAAAACAGAAATGCAAAGAAATATCCATGGCACTGGCTGCAAATCTTCTGGTGCTGTTTGTGATGGTGCTGGTAATGCGCCCATCGTTTGAGACAAATGATGATATTGTTTTTGCAGAACTTGGAAGCGGACTGAGAGGAGTGAAGGATGCACACCTGGTATTTCAGAATTACGGGCTGGGTGTGATCTACCGGTTTCTGTACGCAGTGACAGGCAGACTGCCGTGGTACACGATTTTTCAGTATGTGATTCTTCTGGTGGCATTTACTGCAGTGACTTATGTATTAATAAACAGGCTGGAAGGAATTTCCGGCCTGTGTCTTTCTCTGATCCTTGTATGTGGATTTGGTTATGAAGGATACATTCATCTGCAGTTTACCAAGACAGCAGGAATTGCAGCGGCGGCATCCGTTTTTTTTACTGCTTTATGTGCTGGAGAAGGAGAGATGGTCCTGGGCTGAGGCTGTCTTTGGTATCTGCCTCGGAATTATGGCTTATATGTACCGGGAGGACCAGTTCTGGGCAAGCTGCGGTCTGATGGCAGGAGCAGGACTTCTTTTCTTATTTGATCTCAGGAAATATAAGGGCAGGAAACTTCGCAGACTGGGACTGTGTGTTTTGACATTTGGAGTCCTTCTGGCGTGTGTGTTTGGCGTGGACAGATGGGATGCTTCAAATTACCAGAGTGCGGAGTGGAAAGAATACCAGGAGTTCAACCAGTTTCGTTCCAGGCTTCTGGACTATGGATTTCCGGATTATGATAGCAATCAGGAAATTTATGAAGAACTCGGGATCAGCAGGGATGCCTATGAACTGTACCGAAGCTGGAATTTCAATGACACAGAGAAATTTAATACAGATGTCATGAAGAAACTGGTGGATCTGAAACAGAAGCGTCCGCTGACAGGAAAGACTGTGACGGCATTTCTGAAGCGGTATCCTTCTGATCTTCTCAAAATGCCGATGTTTTATGTTTTTGCTGTTTTTGTGCTGGTCTGGCTGATCTGGGGACGGAAAGATATCTTTTCCGTACTTTCTGTGCTGGCAGAGTGGATGATGCTCATGGCGGTATATTTTTACCTGTATTATCAGGGGCGGTATATGGTGAACCGTGTCGATGTCGGTCTGTGGTTCAGCGCATGTCTCGTGATGCTGTGGATCATTTCAGCAGGAAAACTCAGGCATATGGATGCGAAGATATCTGTGGTATTGTGCATAGTATGTGTGGCAGCAGGGCAGTTTTTGATGTACAGAGACTGGAGGATCATGACTTCGACTATCCCGGAGGCAAGAGTGAGCCAGAGGGCAGTTCTGGAAACGCTCGGAACAGATAAGGAGCATACGTATCTGGCAAAGAGTGGAATGCTTTCTGAGATCGTATGTTATGGTCCGTTTGACCGGATGCCGGAGAATCTTATGGACAATGTGTACTGGTTTGGCGGATGGGAATGCCGGACACCTGGATATACGCAGAAGATGGAGGCGCATGGGATCACAAATCCTTACAGAGATGTGATCAACAATGACAGCATTTATCTGGTGGATGATAATATTGACCTGACACTGAAGTATATCCGTCAGTATTATGACAGCAGTGCACAGGCAGTGTTTATAAAGACAATCGGAAATGTGGATGTTTATCAGATCAGAAGTAAATAATAAGAGAGTCACCGATACTTCTCTGACTGCAATGTAATAAAAATCCCGCAGAATCTTTGAGATGAGATGCTGCGGGATATTATTTACCATATTAAGACAAAAAAAGAATGCAGGAGATGGGACTTGAACCCACACGATCTTGCGACCACAGGCACCTGAAGCCTGCGCGTCTGCCAATTCCGCCACTCCTGCATTTCACTATAAATCAGTCAGTCTCGCTGACTGCCTAATTATCATACCTCATTAGAAAAAGAAATGTCAACATAGAATTTGAAATTTTTTAAATTTATATTTTCAACTTAGACAATTTGCCAAAACAAAGTTTTTTAGAACAACTTAATTATTTTTAGCACTTTAACCTGTTGAAAAAAGGAAACGCTTATGATACAATCTTGAAGATTTAGATAAAAACAGAAAGGGAGATTATATGAAAGCATTTCTGATATTAGAAGATGGCCATGTGTTCAAAGGAACCAGTATTGGTTCAACAAGAGAAGTCATTAGTGAGATCGTTTTTAACACATCCATGACCGGATATCTCGAAGTAATGACTGACCCATCGTATGCAGGACAGGCTGTCTGCATGACTTATCCTTTGATTGGAAATTACGGAATCTGTTATGAGGACCAGGAATCCAGGAAACCTTGGATCGATGGTTTTATTGTTCGTGAATTATCCCGTATCCCAAGTAACTTCAGAAGCGTGGATACGATTCAGCATTTTCTTGAAAAGCATGATATACCTGGTATTGCCGGTATTGATACTCGTGCTCTCACGAAAAAATTCTTCGTGAAAAAGGTACCATGAATGGTATGATCACAGTCAACGAAAATTATGATTTAGATGAAATAATACCCCCGGTTTAAAAGCATATACAACTGGGAAAAGTAGTTGAAAAAGTTACATGCAGTGAGAAGGAAGTACTGAAAGGAAACGGACCGAAGGTTGCTCTTATGGATTTTGGTGCAAAACGCAATATTGCACGTTCTCTGAATGAAAGAGGCTGTCAGGTAACGATTTATCCGGCACTTACATCTGCTGAAGAAATCCTTGCAGACCATCCGGATGGAATCATGCTCAGCAACGGACCTGGAGACCCGAAGGAATGCACTACTATTATAGAAGAAATCCGCAAACTTTATGCGTCAGATGTACCAATTTTTGCAATCTGCCTCGGACATCAGCTGATGGCACTTGCCACAGGCGGTGATACACATAAAATGAAATACGGACACAGAGGAGGCAATCATCCGGTTAAGGATCTTGCAACAGGACGTGTTTATATTTCATCTCAGAACCATGGATACGTGGTTGATGCGGAAGCCCTTGAGAAAAAAGGTATTGCAAAACCTGCATTTGTCAATGTAAACGATGGTACAAACGAAGGAATGGCTTATGAAGGCAAAAACATCTTCACGGTACAGTTCCATCCGGAAGCCTGCCCTGGACCGCAGGACTCCAGCTACCTGTTTGACAGATTTATGGAAATGATGGGAGGAACAGATCATGCCGAGAAATAAAGATATACATAAAGTTCTTGTAATTGGATCCGGTCCGATTATCATCGGCCAGGCAGCAGAGTTTGACTACGCTGGTACACAGGCATGCCGTTCTCTGAAAGAAGAAGGCATGGAGGTTGTTCTTCTGAACTCCAACCCTGCTACGATCATGACAGACAAAGACATTGCAGATAAAGTTTATATTGAGCCTCTTACTGTAGAGGTTGTAGAGCAGCTGATCCTTAAAGAAAAACCGGACAGCGTACTGCCGACACTGGGTGGCCAGGCAGGTCTGAACCTTGCAATGGAACTGGAAGAAAAAGGTTTTCTTAAAGAACATAATGTGCGTCTGATCGGTACCACAGCAGAGACGATCAAGAAGGCTGAAGACCGTCAGGAATTCAAAGACACCATGGAAAAAATCGGTGAGCCGGTTGCTGCTTCTAAAGTCGTAACAACAGTAGAAGATGGTGTGGCTTTTACTAAAAAGATAGGATATCCGGTCGTTCTCCGTCCGGCTTACACACTTGGTGGAAGTGGCGGTGGTATCGCTAATAACGAATACGAACTGAGAGAAATCCTCGAGAATGGTCTCAGACTTTCCCGTGTAGGAGAAGTTCTTGTAGAACGTTGTATCGCGGGATGGAAAGAAATCGAATACGAAGTAATGCGTGACAGTGCAGGAAACTGTATTACTGTCTGCAACATGGAAAACATTGACCCGGTTGGTGTACATACAGGTGACTCTATCGTAGTTGCTCCGTCTCAGACACTGGGTGACAAAGAATATCAGATGCTTCGTACATCAGCACTGAATATCATCACAGAACTTGGTATCACAGGTGGATGTAACGTACAGTATGCGCTGCATCCGGAAAGCTTCGAATACTGTGTTATCGAAGTAAATCCTCGTGTAAGCCGTTCTTCTGCGCTGGCAAGTAAAGCTACCGGTTATCCGATTGCCAAAGTTGCAGCGAAGATTGCGCTTGGATATACACTGGATGAAATCCCGAATGCCATTACAGGAAAAACATATGCAAGTTTCGAGCCAATGCTTGACTATTGTGTAGTTAAAATTCCGAGACTTCCATTTGATAAATTCATCACTGCCAAGAGAACACTGACTACTCAGATGAAAGCTACCGGTGAGGTTATGAGTATCTGCCATAATTTCGAAGGTGCACTTATGAAAAGCTATCCGTTCTCTGGAGCAGCATGTAGACAGCCTGATGTCCTATGACTTCACAGGCCTGGATGAGGATGAACTGATTGAAGAACTGGCAGTTGTAGATGACCGTCGTATCTGGAAGATTGCGGAGGCAATCCGAAGAGATATTTCCAAAGAATATATCCACAGAATAACAAAGATCGACAGATGGTTTATTGACAAGATTGCAATTCTGGTAGAGATGGAACAGGCTCTGAAAAACACAGCCGCTTACAGAAGAACTTCTTCTTGAAGCAAAAACGCATGGAAATTCCCGGATTATGTGATCGCAAAATCTTTGCGGAAGAACAGAAAGCAAGATATCAAAAGCTCTCCGTCAGGGTTATAAGATCACAGCAGCTTACAAGATGGTAGACACCTGTGCAGCTGAGTTTGCTGCCGCAAACACCATATTACTATTCTGTGTATGGCGGCCC
>ENA-OQDT01000998-OQDT01000998.1-human-gut-metagenome-genome-assembly--contig:-NODE-998-length-17522-cov-3.426732_pt1 | contig 17522 bp, 19 predicted proteins | sample MGYA00242786_ERZ504617 | MGnify/ENA primary metagenome ERZ504617 (study PRJEB26092, sample SAMD00036337) | human gut metagenome | host: Homo sapiens | study: EMG produced TPA metagenomics assembly of...
GGAGTTGACGCTGCGCAGTTCCACAACGATATCGCGCCCGTTCAAAACCTGCTCCGCGCGGCCATAACCGGTCATACTAAGTACCATATTCCTACACCTCGTTATCAAAAGCGTTACAAGGCAGCGCCTGCCGTAACCTGCAATCAGGAGCGCCCAGCAGCGCCCCAAAGGCAGCAAACGCCAATACATATTTACTATTTATTTTACTATTGTTGGCCGCTGTTTGCAAGGCAATGCGCAGGAAAAGCGGCAGTTTTTTCATTTTTGTAACTCCTTTGATAGAATCAAGGTAAAATAAAAAAGCCTGTACAGCTTTGATGGCAGTACAGGCTTGAATGAATCTGAAAAAATCAGGATAAATACGATTTACAGCTCAGCAACAGCGGCTTTCAGTGCTTCCACGCGGTCGGTGTTCTCCCACTTCACGCCCAGCTCCTCGCGGCCCATGTGGCCGTAAGCAGCCAGCTGGCGGTAGATGGGACGGCGCAGATCCAGGTCACGGATGATGGCTGCCGGGGTTAGATCAAAATACTTTGCGCACAGCGGCTTCCAGTTTGTCGTGCTCGATGGTGCCGGTACCAAAAGGTATCAACCATGATGGAAAACGGGCTCGGCAAACGCCGATAGCGTAAGCCAGCTCAACTTCGCACTTATCGGCCAGGCCGGCAGCGACAACGTTCTTGGCAACCCAGCGGGCAGCGTATGCGGCCGAGCGGTCAACCTTGCTGGGGTCCTTGCCAGAGAAAGCGCCGCCGCCGTGGCGAGCATAACCGCCGTAAGTATCAACGATGATCTTGCGGCCGGTCAGGCCGGTATCACCCTGCGGGCCGCCGACAACAAAACGACCGGTGGGGTTGATGTAATACTTGGTGTTCTCATCCAGCAGTTTGGCGGGGATGATGGCTTTGATGACATGCTCCATCACATCGGCATGCAGCTGTTCCTGACTGACGGAAGGGCTGTGCTGGCTGGAAATAACAACAGCATCCACGCGCACGGGTTTACCGTTATCGTATTCGACGGTAACCTGGCTCTTGCCATCAGGGCGCAGATAATCCATTATGCCATTCTTACGCACTTCGGTCAGGCGCTTGGCCAGCTTGTGGGCCAGGCTGATGGGCAGAGGCATCAGCTCGGGGGTTTCGTTGCAGGCATAACCGAACATCATACCCTGGTCGCCAGCACCGGCAACATCATCGTTGGTGCCAAGGGCAATGTCGGGGCTCTGGCCGTCAATGTTGGTGATCACGCCGCAGGTATCGCAGTCAAAACCATACTTGGCACGGTTATAACCAATCTCGCGGATGACCTGGCGTGCAACACCGGGAATATCAACATAGCAGTCGGTCGTGATTTCGCCCATGATGTGGACAAGACCAGTGGAGCAGGTGGTCTCGCAGGCAACGCGGGCACCAGGGTCCTTTTCCAGGATGGCATCCAGAATGGCATCAGAAATCTGGTCGCAGATTTTGTCGGGATGGCCTTCGGTAACGGATTCGGATGTGAACAGAACTTTGGACATAAAAAGCTGCCTCCTTAAAAAATATAGGGTCAGAAAGGCAACTTGCCGAGAACAAAAAACGCACGCCGGGTGCGAACCCAAAGCGCGCGTGAACGCTTATCTTTCGGTTCCCCGCAGGAATTGGCACCTTACGCTTGCGCGCAGGTTGCCGGGCTTCATAGGGCCTGTTCCCTCTGCCACTCTTGATAAGTTGCTATTCTGATGTAACGTGCTTATGTTACCATAGGCAACCGGCAAAGTCAACGATGTGGCGTTGGGCAAATTGTCAGCTTTGCACAAAAAGGATTGAACTTTTGTCAAAACGGGTAAAAATGACCAATGATGGCTGCCCAATCAGCAGCAATTAAGCGGTTACGCTTTTGCCACCGCTGTTGCGGCCATGCAGAATGGGCGAAAGCGGCTTGTAAATTGCAAAGCAGATTACGGCGTCCAGCATCCCTTTGAAGAAAGTGAACGGCAGGTTGAACACTAGCAGGCAGTTCAAAAGGCCATTGACATTCGGGTTAATGGCCTGGTACATGCCGATGATGGCATCCAGCGGCAGATGATACATGACCACATAGGCCGGATAGACGATGAAGTAGTTGTACGGAACGCTGACGATTGCCATAACCAAAGCGCCGAGCACTGCGCCCAGGATAGCGCCGCTGCGGGTTTTCTTAAAACGGTATACCATACCGGCCACGCCGACAAACAGAGCGCCCATCACAAAATTAAACAGCTCCCCCACCGCAGCGGTGCTGGTGCTGGGCAGTTTGATCAGGTTTTTGATCAGGCACACCACAATACCGGCAACCGGGCCGTAAGCAAAGCTGGCAATCAGGGCTGGCAGTTCCGAAACATCCAGCTTGATAAAGGCGGGCATGATGGGAATGGGAAACTCCATGTACATCAATACTGTGGCAACGGCAGCAAGCATGGCGGTTCCGGTTAATACGCGGGTGTTGAATTTGGTTTTCATAAAAAATACCTCCCTGGGGGGCGCGGCCCCAAATAAAATGATTTGGAAAGCCAGTAACAGCTTCGGAGGCTGATAATTGCAAATAAAAACGCCCTGTTGCAAGCTATACTTACAACAGGGCGCAGAAAAGCAAATAGAACAGCTTTCCGTTTCTTTCATCCGGACTATACCGTCGGCCCCGGAATCACACCGGATCAGCGGCTGCATCAACAGCCGGTCGCGGGCTTGTGGCAATGCCATTTACCGCCGGTGGGGAATTGCACCCCGCCCTGAAACAGACTTTCTAGCTTTGAGTATAGCACAGGTTTTACAAATTGCAAGAGGGTGTGCTATAATTGACAAAAATAAATTTGGAGACTGGGTGGTGTTTCCCTGCTGCTTGGTACACTCAGGAGGTTTAGAAAATGGAGGTTGCAATGGAAATAGGAGAGATTTCGCTGTTGAGCATTGTCACGGCGGTGGCCCCGATGGCGCTTTTTGTGCTGCTGGCGCTGTTTGCCCCACTGGTTTACCGCAGAATTGCGGGCAAACTGATTGAAAAATTCCGTCCACATCAGCCGCAGTGGATCAGCATCATTCTGGATAGCTACCTGCGCCCAACAACGATCTTGCTGCGCGCCGTGTTTATTTATGCTGCACTGTGGGTTTTGCCGCTGGAACTGAACACCCCCACATACCGCAGCGTATTGGCGCGCATCATGCAGGTAACCGCAATCTGCCTGATTGCCTGGGGCGCATGGATGGCTGCCCCCGTGTGCCGCCTTTTGCTGCGCAGCGCAGAAAACAAACTGGATATTGCTACCAACCGCACAATGGGGCGCTTTTTTGAAAATATCTTCCGAGCTGTTGTAGGCGTTGTGGCGGGCATTGCGGTGTTGGATGCATTGGGCATTCCCGTTACCGGCCTGCTGACAGGTGCTGGCGTTGCCGGTATCGGTATTACCCTGGCGGCGCAGTCCACCATGACAAACCTGATTGCAGGGGTAGCGCTGGTGCTGGAACATCCCTTTGGCATTGGTGACTATGTGATTCTGGGCAGCTATGAGGGCACGGTGGAAGATATCTCGTTCCGCTCCACCCGTATCCGCACGCCGGACCATGCAGTGATTACGGTAGAAAACTCCAAGGTGTGTGGCGAATACATCCAGAATGTTGCTGACCGGACTAACCGACTGTGGCAGTTTACGATCGGTGTCACCTATGATATCCCGCGCGAAAAAGTTGAAACGCTGTGTGCAGATCTGAAAGAACTGCTCAGTGCGGATGCACAGATCAGCTCGGATGCAATGACTGTTACCCTGAATGAATTTAGCGCTTCCAGCATGGATATTCTGGTACGTTGCTATGTGACGGCGGTGGATTATACGGGCTATTTACAACTGAAAAGCCGCATGAATCTGGCCATCATGGACCTGATGAAGCGGGATGGATGCGACTTCGCCTTCCCTTCCACCAGCGTTTACCTGGAAAAAACGCCGCCCGCAGAAAGGCAAATCCTGATTTGGCAGAAACAGCTCATCAAGTGCCCAAGTTAGCAATTTGAACCAAACAATATAACAAAACCGCCACGAACCAATCTAACAGGTTCGTGGCGGTTTTTATGTACGTTTAAGTTCTACGCGGCAATCTCAGATCAGAGCAGCAGTGATGAGGCTCATCTTGTAGACTTCCTCAGCATCGCAGCCACGGGACAGGTCGTTGATGGGTGCGTTCAGACCCTGCAGGATGGGGCCGTATGCAGCAAAGCCGCCCAGACGCTGTGCGATCTTATAGCCGATATTGCCGGCGTTGATGTTCGGGAAGATAAAGACGTTAGCTTCGCCAGCAACGGTGGAGTTGGGAGCCTTCAGCTTGCCAACTTCCGGTGCAACGGCGGCGTCAAACTGCAGTTCACCGTCAACCTTCAGTTCGGGATGTGCTTCCTGAACGCGCAGGGTGGCGTTGCGCATCTTATCAACGGTCTCGCCCTTGCCGGAACCCTTGGTGGAGTAGCTCAGCAGAGCAACCTTCGGGTCGATACCGAAAGTCTCAGCGGTATGAGCAGTCTCAACGGTGCTCTCGACGATCTCATCCTCAGAAGGATCGATATTGATGGCGCAGTCGCCCATCGCCAGCTTCTCGTCGCCGCGGACCATAATGAAGCAGGAGCTGACGGACTTGATGCCGGGCTTGCACTTGATCAGCTGCAGAGCCGGGCGAACGGTATCAGCGGTAGAATAGGTAGCGCCGCCCAGCAGGCAGTCAGCCTTACCCATCTTGACCAGCATGGTGCCGAAGTAGTTGGACTTGGACAGTGCAGCGCGGCACTGCTCCTCGGTCATCTTACCCTTGCGCAGTTCAACCATTTTGGCAACCATTGCGTCAAATTCAGGGTAAGAGGTCGGGTCGCAGATCTCTGCGCCGGTAATGTCAAAGCCGCCCTCAGCAGCAGCCTTTTTGACTGCTTCCGGGTTGCCCAGCAGCAAACGTTCAAAATCTTGCCAGCCAGCAGCTTGGATGCTGCGGACAGGATACGGGCATCAGTGCCCGTCAGTAAATACGATGGTTTTAGGATTTGCTTTCAACTGATTTTCAAATTTTCAAAAACGTCCATGATAATACCTCCGTATCAATCTGGTGCCGGGTATCCGTGGATCCCGCACACGCTAGTACAGATACAATTATAGCACGATTTGAATTATTTGCAAATGGTGCAAGGACAAAACATATGTTTTTGCGCAAAAAAAGTCTGAACTGGCTAAAAACGCAAAAATTCATGCGTTTGACGCAAAAATATCATGGCGAAGATTGACGAAACATATATCAAACGGTGCGCGGGATGGAATTCTCTCCTTCCGGAGCAGAAACCCAATAAGAACGATAAAAATCGGCAACATCCTGTGGGCTGTGCACAACAACAGCCTGCAAAAGCCGGTCCGTGCCGGGCTGGCGGAAGCCGATGATGGTTTCACCTGTACAAATGCTGCTTTGCGTTGCAATATCCGCCGGGCCAAGGTCCGGCGGCGGCTGCAACGCGGCGCAGGTTTTGCGGTGGTTAAAGAACATGGTGCATAACGCCTCCCCTGCTTTTCTTTCAGCATAGCGCAGGTTTGGGCAAAAAGCAAGTGCAATACAAAAAAAGCCTTCCGGCACACAGGAGGGCTGCAATACCGGAAGGCATATGTAGGGAAATATAGAGAATGTCAGAATAAATCAGTCGAGGAATTCCTCGTTCAGCTGAACGCCAAAATCATGGGCAATGGCACGCAGGTCATCATCGGTGATGGTCTGACGGATCAGGCCGCCGCCCATGGAGAGAACTTTGACATAGATCTCAGCACTCTTTTCAATCGTGTGGGCCAGGCCGAAAGTAATATCAAAATCGGGGCCGGAAGCAAACAAACCGTGCTGTGCCCAAATGGCAGCCTGGTATTTTTTCATCAGCTCACTGGTAGCCATGGCAATATCAGCACCGCCGGGCACCATCCAGGGGCAGACGCCGACACCCTCCGGGAAAACGACCGGGCATTCAGTAGCGCTCTGCCACAAAGCACGGGTAAAATCACGGTCAGTCAGCGGCAGAATGTAGGTCAGGGCAATTACGTTGGTAGCATGGCAGTGGTAGATCACGCGGTTGGCACCGTTGGTGGCGGCCTTGCGCACGCTGTGGTTCATAAAGTGGCTGGGAAACTCGGAAGTCGGCTTTGCGCCATCGGCCAGGCCCCAGACAATGCGCCAGCTGTCGCCCTTATCATTGATCTCAACAATGCCGATGCTGTGGATAGGGTCCGGCTCCACATTGCGGAAGAACTTGCCGGAACCGGTGGTGATGAAATATTCCCCGGCCAGGTTATCAGCCTGAACGCCCATGTTGACCCACTCGCGCGGGGTTTCGTCAAAGAAAGGACGGCATGCGGCAACATCTTCCTCGGTCATGCGGTAGGTCAGGTTGCCGCCGTTGCGCTCATGCCAGCCCTGCAGCCAGCCGTCGTTGCACATACGGATAAAACCTTTTACGTTTGCTACATCATAAATCGTGCTCATAATACTGCTCCTTTACTCCATTGCCTTTTATCGTAACTGTTGCCTGTGGCTTACCGCGTGATGATATCAACAGGGACATTAAAGATCTTTGCCACTTTCAGGATGGTATCAATGTGGCGGCCAGTGGTTGCTGCCATGTGGTGGGTGGGGCCGGCTTCGCTCCAGCGGTTGCAGAACTCACGCGCACCGCAGCTGAAGCGGGTACGCATGTTGGTATCGCCAAAGGTAAAGATGGGGCCGGGCTCATTGACGCCCTCGGCAACCACAAACTTGAAGTGGCCGTCCTTATCCTGCGTGATGGCCAGATAGGTCACATCGCCAACCGGTGGATAGAATTGGGTCAGATAGCCGCCACCAGTCTTGCCGTGGAACACGGGCACGATCTTCATGGTCGGCTTTTTGCCTTGGAGATATCGGCATCACCGGAGCCGGAATGGCCGATGATGCAGATATCCTCGTTGAAGTCGATGGAGTACATCTCGCTCAGCTGGCCGCAGCCCGCAATGGTTTTCAGGATGGACATTGCCATCGAAACCTTGATATCGCCCTCAACCGCGCAGGCAGTGCCCTGCTTGATGAGCATCGAGAATGCAGGAATCAGCATGGAGTCCAGTTTGCCGGCCACACCCTTGGCAAAACCGTCGTAGTGGGAAGCCACAACGCATCTTTTCGTCCTGACCCACTGCTCAAAGGCAACAACATAACGGGCCATATCCCAGACCTTTTCGATCGTGCCGCCGCCCTCAATGTCGAGTATCGCATACTCTGTGCCTTGGCACGGATGGCAGCTTCATCGGTGATGTTGTCGGCGATGGCCCACATCTTCTCCCAGTCGAACTGCTTGGTGTAGAGGAACATCCGGTTGTAGAGGTTGGTTTCGTCGATGTACAAGTCCATCATGCCGGGGTACGGACGACCGATCTGTGCCAGATTGGTGTCACGGAAGCGGCGGCGCACCTGAGCGGCACGACACCAGTCCTCGATCTCGGCCTGCACCTGCGGGTCGCCGCCCTCGACCACGCCGGTGATGACGGCGTGACGCTTGCCAGCGCGCTCCAGGTCGGCCACCATCTCGCCCACGGCACCACAGGCATACAGCTCGCCCAGCCAAGTGGGGGTGTCGGTATTGGCGTAGTCCGGGGCTTTCTTCTTCTGGACATTCACCAGTACCACGGGTACGTTCAGGTCGCGCACGGCGGGCAGCATATTGTAAGAGGTGGCGTAGGTCAGCAACTGCAAAATGACCAGATCAACGTCCGCGGCGCGGAACTTGTCGCCTGCGGCCATGGAAAGTTCCTTGGTGGTAACGATGCCGCCGTCCACGATTTCCACGGTGTCGGGGATGGTCTTTTTGAAGTCGGCGTACTGCTGCTCAAATTCGGGCACGAGGGTCGGGAACTGGGGCAGATACGCGCCCAGAGCAATGGCAAATACGCCAACACGGGCTTTTGTTTCAACGAGCATGGGGAATCCTCCTTATTGAATGTTCATCTGGATCTTCAAATTGCCGATGGCCGTTGCCTCGATGGGCAGAGCCACGACCTGTTTTCCGGTATAATGGGCGGTCAGCTCGTTCAGGGTGGCGTTCTTTGCGCCGCCACCTGCGATGTAGAGTTTATCCCAGTGCTGGCCGGTGAGGGCTTCCAGCTCCCGGAAAGCTTCCCCGTAGCAGTACGCCAGCGAATGGTAGATGCTGTTGATAAGGTCGGCATCCGTGGCAGGGGCTTCACCGGTCTCGGTAAGAGCGGCTCTGATTTCCGCGCGCATGTCCTGCGGGGCAGAGAAGCGGGCAGCGTTTACATCAAAAATGCGGGTGTAGGTGCTGGTCTTGGCCAGTTCCACCATCTCGGCAAAGGAGATACCCAGCTGCTTTTGCACGCACTGGATGATCCACAGCCCCATGATGTTTTTCAGGTAGCGGATGTACCCCACACCACCCTCGTTGGTAAAGTTGGCGCGGCAGCTCTCCGGGCTGGTGATGGGCTTTGCCAGCTTGACCCCCAGCAAACTCCATGTACCGGAGGACAAAAACGGCGCATCGCCCTGCTCCATGGGGATGCCCTCCACGGCGCTGGCGGTGTCGTGGGTGGCGCACAGCACCACTCTGGTCTGCCCGCCCACCTCGGCGGCAATGTCCGCCTTCAACGGGCCCAGCACCGTACCGGGAGCGGTGAGCTTAGGGAACATCGCCTCCGGCAAGCCCAAAGCTTTGAGAATCTCCGGGTCGTATTCCCCGGTCTGGGCGTTCACAAGGCCGGTGGAGGTGGCGTTGGTGTACTCCCGCGCTTTCACGCCGCAGAGCTTCCACAGCAGATACTCCGGGATCATCAAAAAGTCCTCGGCCTCTGCCAGCCGTCCGGCTTTTTTGTCAGCGTACAGCTGATAAATGCTGTTGAAGGGCTGGAACTGGATGCCGGTGCGCTGGTAAAGCTGTTCAAAGGGCAGGATGCTGTGTACTTCGGGAATGACCGCCTGCGTCCGGCTGTCGCGGTAGGCGTAAACAGGGGAGAGGGGCTGACCGTCTTTCAGTAGCACATAGTCCACCGCCCATGTGTCGATGGAAAGGCTCTCGATGGCCGGGAACTTTGCAAAGGCTTCCCGGATGCCCTGCTTCACGTTGGCAAACAGGCTGTCGATGTCCCATTCCAGATGACCGTCCACCCGCTGGACGCTATTGGGAAAACGATACACTTCCTCGGTGCGGAGAACGCCGTTCTCCATCCATCCGACAATGTGCCGCCCGCTGGATGCACCAATGTCGATGGCAAGATAGTTCTTTTGCATAATGCGCCTCCTGTGTGGCTTTGACTGCTACCAGTATAGCGGCATGATGCTCGCAATTCCATCCGCAAAGGTGACGCATTCTTTGTGAAAAGTCTACTCTTGCGTTGCAAAGACCGGTGCGCTATACTGAACTCAGAAAGAGAGGAAACAGAAAATGCTGACTTATAACATGGATGTGACCCCGGAAAGCGTCTGGAAACGCACCACTCCCAGCGAAGCAGAGCTGGCCTAGCCTTATTATTGCACCGAAGCGGGGGTGTTCTATGCCCAGTAGCATTTTTCTACGGCGCGCACGGACAAGGAAAGCTACATTTTGTTCTATACCCTGCGCGGTGCCGGGCTGATCGAGCAGGACGGAAACCATGTCACGCTCAGCACCGGACAAGCATTGCTGCTCAACTGCCGCACCCCGCAGAGCTACTGCACCGCCCCGGGGCAAAGCTGCTGGCATCATTATTGGGTGCATCTGGACGGCGCAGGGGTCGCCGCCATGGAGCCGCTGCTGCTTCCTGGCAAAAAACTGACCCCGGTGCAGCTCACCGGGGTCAAGATGCAGGAATATTTTGAAATGCTTTTAGGGCAGATGGAGCACAGCACCGTGGACAGCATGATGCAGATCGGCCTTGCTCTGCACGGAATGCTTGCCCTGTGTGCGCAGAGCAGTCTTGCCGAGGCCGAAACCACCAGCGCGCGGCAGGTCATTTGTGATCTATGCCCGCTATTCCTCGGACAACCAGCGTGAAGAATCCATCGAAGGCCAAATCCGGGAATGTACGGCCTATGCGGAAAAGAATGGCATCACCATCGTCAAGCACTATATTGACCGTGCCATCTCTGCCAAGACGGACAACCGTCCAGAGTTCCAGCAGATGATAAAAGACAGCGACAAGAAGCTGTTTGACATTGTGCTGGTCTGGAAACTCGACCGCTTTGCTCGAAACCGCTACGACAGTGCTCGGTACAAGACCCAGCTGAAGAAGAATGGTGTCAAGCTCATGTTTGCCACCGAGATCATCTCCGAGGGGCCGGAAGGCATCATTCTGGAATCGGTGCTGGAAGGTTATGCGGAGTATTATTCCGCTGACCTGTCTGAAAAGGTCATTCGTGGCATGACCGAAAACGCACTGAAGGGAAAGTTCACTGGCGGTGCCATTCCCTTTGGCTACATCATCAACGCAGACCACCGCTTTGAAATCGACCCGTTGACTGCTCCCTTTGTGGCAGAAACCTTCCAGCGGTACAACGATGGCCAGACCATGCGGGAAATTCGGGATTGGCTGAACGAAAAGGGCGTCAAGAACCAGCGTGGCGGGCTGATGACCTTCAACACCATTCAGCATATGCTGAACAATCGCCGCTACATCGGGGAGCTGAAATTCCGGGATGTAGTCGTACCGGATGCTATCCCGCCCATCATTTCGCTGGAACTGTTTGAGGATGAAAAACAAGAAAGCCCCTGCCCGTAGAAAGGCAGAGGATGACTCCCTGCTCACCACTAAGTTGTTCTGCGGCTACTGTGGGGCGTTGATGTTTGGCGAAAGCGGCACGAGCCGGACGGGCGAAGTCCACCGCTATTATAAATGCGCTACTGCCAAAAAGCATAAAGGCTGCAAGAAGAAAACTGTCCGTAAACAGTGGCTGGAAGATCTTGTGGTCAACCAGACCATGCAACTTGTGAAAGACGATGCCGCTATGGAGTCCATCATTGCCAAGGTGATGGAACTGCAAAACAAGGAGAACACCAACATTCCTCTTTATGAAAAGTAGCTCCGGGATGCGGAATCGGGTATCCAGAATATGCTGAATGCGATTCAGGCCGGTATCCTGACCAGCTCCACCAAGGAGCGGTTGGAGCAGCTCGAAGAAACCAAGCGTGAGCTTGAAGCCCGCATTGCAGAAGAAAAGCTGGCAAAGCCCAAGGTCACAGAGGAGTTCATTCGCTTTTGGCTGCGGCGGTTCCGCAAGCTGGACATGAGCCTGAAAGACCAGCGGCAGGCACTGGTGGATACGTTCATAAATGCGATTTACCTGTATGATGATAAGGTTCTCATTACCTTCAACTATAAAGAAGGAACACAGACCGTGACCTTTGGAGAAGCGACAGAAGTTGCATCCGAGGGAAATGGTTCGGATTTGGATTGCATTCCTGCACCACAAAAAAGACAGCTATCAAAAGCTGTCTTTTTTGTTTTACATGACTATTTCCCTTTGGCTGCAACGGCGGATAACAGGACTTGAACAGCACTGCAACGCCGCAGGCGGGGCAACGTGTAGGAATGTCTACCAGGAGGACTGCCACTGAAATAGAAAATCCGAACCTTTTCTCGATAGGAGAAGGGTTCGGATTTTTTGGTTTATTGGTTCTTGGATCGTGCCGGAATTTACGGCTCAGGCAAGGCTTTCAATTTTTCGAGCCATAAAGGCTCCGAAAAAGATTCCGGGGCTTGTATATTTTTCAGAGAGCTATTTTGCAACAGTCCGGAACGGATTTACTTTCCAAGTACAACGGAGAGCCTGATCTCCTTTTCCGTCTCGCTCAGGTCAAGAGCGCCGCCATCGGCGACGGTCACGCGCAGCTCGTAGAGCGTACCGGCGGTAAGTTCCGTTACAGCCTTGCCGTCCTCGTCTGTGATCGACCACAGTGCAGGATCGACCTTTGCCAGCTTGCCGTCCGTGCCATAGGTGTAGAGGTTCAGACCGGATGTACTGCCGGACAGGTTGTTCATACGGAAAGCCACCGTGGTGTTGGGATGTACGTTGCGGACGGTCACAGTGTTGCGCCAGCTTGCAACGGTGCCTTCGCCGCCGTCCTGCGCAAACTGTTCCTGCGAGAGGACATTTCTTGCTGCCTGATCAAGATCGACCTTGCGGTAGGGCATTTCGGGCAGATAAACGAAACGGTCCTGCAAACGAAGCAGTTCCAGATAGCCTGTCGGGCAGTAGAGCGCATTGCCGCTGTTGCCGGCATACATTCCAATGGCCATGTTGTTATAGCCGTACTTGTTGGAAACATCCATCGTGAAAACCGTCTCGCCGGTTTCAAAGTCCAGAATGATGTACTGCCACATCCCGGTCGTCACATCCTGCACATAGCCGTAGATATAGCCCGTTGCGGTGGAGAGTTTCAGGATGGAGGTGTCGCTCAGGTCGTTCCGGCACCAGACGCTCTTCATCTCGTAGCCGTTTGCGGTCTTTACGGTGTCCACGCGCTCGATGCCGGGGGCGATCATGATGTTGCCCTTCATGAGCCAGTTCTGGTCGTAAATATTGGCGTAGCTCTGGATGGAGGAGTCGTTGTTGGGATCAGCCAGACCTGCATTGCCCGCACCGAACCAGTTGCAGACGATGGTGCTTACGGTGCCTTCGCCGTCATCATAGACGATGGCAGAGTTCTCAACGGCTACCTGATAGCCCTCGGGCAGATCATCCAGCACCGGGGTGCTTGCCACCACCTCGCCGGTCTTCATATCGAGTGCAAGAAGGTTTACAGGGTCCTGATTATCCGTGAACAGCACAAGGTTCGGTGTCAGCGTGGGCGAGCAACCGCCGCCCCACGCAAGACCGCCGCCGGTGGTCTTATCGCCTTCGCCGCTCACCTTTGCACCCGCGCTCTCATAGGGCGTGCACCATACAACGTCTACGCCTTCTTCTGCGCGCAGAAGATAGCAGTTCTGGTTGGTCAGGACCACCGCACCGTCCTTGGAGGCGGCGATGCCGTTTTCTGCACCCTCGCCGGGGGTCAGTTCGTGGACAAAGACCGCCTTGGAAAGGTCTGTCTGCTCGCCGTTCAGGATCGCATCAATGGCCGAGCGGGCAATATAGCCGATGACGCCCTGCTGCTGGCGCTGCGGATAAATGCGGAAGCCGCCCGTTGCAAACCAGAGGTTTCCGTCATAGTCAAAGACCACGGACAGAAGATTCTGCGTCAGTTCTTTTCCAAGCGCGGCCTCGGCTGCAGCTTTGATATCAATGTCCAGCACCTTTTCAAATTCCGGCAGAACATTGCCGTTTTCATCCGTTGCGCGGAGCATCAGCACATGGTTGTTGCTCGTGGGGCAGACGATGCGGTTGATTCGTCAAGGAAGGTATAGGAGCTCTGGATAACGTAACCGCCGCCGTCATGCTTCTTTGGCGAGAAATAGCCGAGCGTCTTTGTCTCTTCGGCGTTCAGGTCTCGGATGGCGATGCCGCCCAGCAGCGGCACAACGGCATGACCGTAGCTGTCAAAGTAGATGGCGGGCGAAGCGTTCGCGTTCGTCGTCTCATAGGAAACGTTGATCTCCGGATAGATGGCAAGCGGCAGGATCTCATCCGTCGAGTCGGTGTTGTAGCCGTCGTGATGAATGTTTGCATCGCTCTTGGCCATGTAAGGGTTTTCCTCTATCTGCTTGGGGTTCAGAGCCTTTACCGGCAGCGCCGCAGAGGCTTGTTCCGCTGAAGAGGGCTGTACCGCAGCGGACGGGGCAGCGGGCTGCGAAGCGGCAGCACTGTCTGCCGGCGTCTGTGTTCCGCCGCAGGCAGCCATGGAAAGGCACAATGCTGCGGTCAGCGACAGGCTTAACGCAGAATGGACGATGTTTCTCTTTTTCATAAACCGTTCTCCTTGTTGTGTTCGTTTCGGTCAGACCAGTGCTGCTCCGCCTGATTTTTTTCCATCCAGCCAGATGCGGAATCCCTGCCGCAAGGCGGCTTCGGTCACCGGCTCCAGCAGAAAATAGTCTGCACGCAACCGGAAGGCATGGAGCGAAAAATCCAGATCGCTGCACCAGATAATGCGTGTCTGTGGACAAAGCGCGCGCAGATGCTCTACTGCATTCAATCCGTCGACCCCCGGCAGGGCGATCACGGCATTTGTCAGCGGCTCGTTGCGTGCAGCCTCAAAAAAGCTTTCCTGATCGTGGTAACAGTCCATTTTCGGGAACAAGCAATGTTCGGCGCAGAACCGCGAGATCTGCTCTGCCAGAAAAGCTTCCTGCGCCCTGCTGCTTGTCAGCACGGCAATTCGGTACACAGCGTGCCTCCTTTCTCTTGCGCCATCGTTGGCGTTCTCTGCTTTCAGTATACGGACAGGCATGGTCTTTTCAAGCCATTTAGCACGAAAGCCCCTTTTCCGTCACGAAATCCCATTTTCGGCTGCGACATAACCGGGCAACTGTGCTATAATCAGGATGAAAGAGTTTATAAAGGAGGTTGGAAGCTGTAAAACGGCTTCCTGATACAGCATGAGGATCGCAATCGTCGATGACCTTGATACCGAGCGCACACTGCTGAAGGAGCGCTTGGTGCGGCAGCTGAGTCAGCGCGGCGCAGATGCGGAAATTTTAGAGTTTGACAGCGGGGAAGCCTTTCTGGCGGCAGAAAAAGAGCAGCGCTTTACCGCCGCATTTCTGGATATTTACATGAATGGTTTAAGCGGCATGGATGCGGCAAGAGAACTTCGGAAAACCGATGCAGACTGCCTTCTGGTTTTTACCACCACCTCGACAGACCACGCACTCGAGGGCTTTCAGGTGCGGGCATTTCATTATCTGGTCAAGCCCTTTTCTGAGGCCGAGCTGTCCGGTCTGTTGGATGAAATGCTCGCAAAACTCCCCCGCCCGGAGCCGGTTTTGACGGTGAAGGTGGATGGCAGCGACATCCATTTGCGCTATCGTGATATCATATCCGCCGAGCATTTCGCCCACATCATCAATATCCGCACCACTGCCGGCAAAACGCTTGCTACGCGCCAGAGCTTCAAAGCGTTCACCGAGCCGCTCAAAAAGGACCCGCGCTTTTTTGTCTGCGGACGTGGCGCGATCATCAATATGGAGAATGCTGCCGATTTTCAGGCTGCCGCCTTCTGTATGACGGACGGCAGCCGCGTCTATGTCAGTCAGGAGCTTTTGAAAGCTGCCCGGCAGGCCTTTATGGAATTTCTGCTGCAAAGGGGGCGTGCGGATTGAAGGACGTTCTGCGCCCGGTTCTGGAACTTACGGTCGTGTTTCCCGGTTTGCTGCTTGCGTATTTTCCGGTAGGTTCCTATCTGAAGCTGCCGCCCGCAAAGCTTGCAGCAGGGGCGGTGCCGCTGCTGCTCGGGCTTTGCCTTGGCGGCGGGCTGCTTTGCTATCATTTCGGTCTCTCGACCGCGTTCCCCTTGCTGCTCATAACGATTGTGACAATTTTCCTGTATCTCAAAACGCTGCGGCTCTCTCTCTGGAAATCCGGGACCATCGCGCTGGCGGTCTGCGCGGTATTTGCGTGCCTGAATAGCTTGTCCCGGGCCGTCGGCACGGCAATCGTGATCCGGATGCAGCTGCCGCCGGACAAGCCGTGGTTCTGCTTTGGCGCCTGCATCTTTTATAATGCGGTCTGCTGGCTGATCACTGCCGCAGCCTATTATCCCGCCACCCACGCAGTACGCGCGATGGTGGAGGATGACAATTTTGCGCAGACGTGGTATGTGTTCTGGGTACTGCCGCTGGTGTTCATCCTGCTGAACCTTTTTATAACCCCGCGCTACCAGATAACGCTCCGGACAGGGCGGGTCTTGCAGGTCTACATCGTTATGAGCATCGCGCTTTTGTTTCTGATGTTCATGTTCAATGCGATCTTTCTGCTGATGGCAAACAGCCTTAACCGGAATGCAAGGTTGCAGCAGGAAAATCAGTTTCTTTCCATGCAGCAACAGCGCTATGAAAGCCTGAAAGCCGCCATTGAAGAAGCCCGGCAGGCGCGGCACGATATGCGCCACCAGCTGAATCAGATCTCCGCACTGGCCGAGGCAGGAGATCTGGATAACCTGAAGGCTTACCTTGCAAAAACGGTCTCCCGGATCCCGGATCTGGATATGAATTTCTGCGAAAACCGTGCAGCGGACAGTGTTGTCGGCTATTATTGTGCCCTTGCAAAGCGTGAGGGTGTTCCCTTTTGTGCCAAACTCGACTTACCACAGGTGCTTCCTGTGGACGAGATCGATCTGTGTCTGGTGCTGTCTAATCTTCTGGAAAATGCATTTGAAGCCAGCCTTCGCACTGCACCCGCCCGGCGGAAGATCGAGGTCACCGCGTATGTCCATGCCGAGCGGCTTCTTCTGGTCGAAGTGGAAAACGCATTTGACGGCGCAGTTCACGAAAAAAGCGGGGTGTTCCGCTCTTCCAAGCGAAGGGAAAACGGGATCGGCATCCAGTCTGTCCGCCATATTGCAGAAAAGACCGGCGGGGCAAGCACGTTTACCTATCAGAACGGCATTTTCTCAGCCAAAGTTATGCTCTGCGGATAAGGAGCCTTTTGCTTTGGCGGGAATTTTTATGCCCGGATTTTTACAAAAAATTCACGCTGGCAGGGTTGCCGCCGCATACCGGATGTGCTATGATGAGGTGCAAAATTTGAAGCGGAGCGATGGATTTTGATTTGTCAAGCTCGCGGAATCAGGAGGAACTACCCATGCAGAAGAATTATGTACAGGAAATTCTGAGCATCATTCACAGCGGTCTGCCCAAGGCGGAACTGGCTGAAAAACTGTCTGATTACCATGAAAAAGATCTGGCGGATGCGTTGGAGGCGCTGACTCCCGCTGAACGCCAGTCGCTCTATTCCATTCTGGGTGTGGATACCGTTGCCGAGATCTTTACCTATCTGGACGATGCCGAGCCGTACCTGAAGGAGCTGCCCAGCCACGAGGCCGCCAAGGTCATTTCCAACATGGACTCGGACGATGCGGTGGACGCACTGGAGAATCTTGACGATACCGATAAAAACGAGATCGTCAACAAGCTGGACAAGGACTCGGTGGAAGATGTGAAGATGCTGCTCTCCTATGACGAGGATGAGATCGGCAGCAGGATGACCACCAACTACATCTCCATCAAAAACGATATGACCATCCGGCAGGCGATGAGCGAGCTGGTAAAACAGGCCGGAGAAAACGACAACATCTCCACCCTGTATGTGGTGGATAAAAACGAGCACTTCTACGGCGCCATCGACCTGAAAGACCTCATCATTGCCCGGGCAGAGGAAAGCTTGGAAAGCCTGATCGTCCGCTCCTATCCCTATGTCACCGACCGGGAGCAGGTCAGCGATTGTATCGACCGTATCGTGGACTACGCGGAGCGCAGCCTGCCGGTGCTGAACGATGCCGGTAAGCTGGTGGGCATCATCACCTCGTCCGATGTGGTCGAGCTGGTCGATGATGAGATGGGCGATGATTACGCAAAGCTGGGCGGTCTGACCGGCGAGGAGGATCTGAAC
>ENA-OQDT01000999-OQDT01000999.1-human-gut-metagenome-genome-assembly--contig:-NODE-999-length-17517-cov-4.468660_pt1 | contig 17517 bp, 14 predicted proteins | sample MGYA00242786_ERZ504617 | MGnify/ENA primary metagenome ERZ504617 (study PRJEB26092, sample SAMD00036337) | human gut metagenome | host: Homo sapiens | study: EMG produced TPA metagenomics assembly of...
TAATGTATCCCATGCTTTTCTGGCTATGTGCGTGACCTTCTCCATAAAGAGCCATCATGGCATTGTGTCCGCCGATAAAGCCTATCCCTAATGTGCCTTGACGCAATACATCCCCCACCTGGTCGTTGGGCGAAAGTTTTCCTCCGCCTTTCCACACATCATTCCCCATCATGAACGGGAACTGGCGTGCCAGGGCTGTACGTTGATACTGGTAGCGTGCATACAATTGTTCGGCAATCAGTTCGGACAAAGCATGTACACTTTCCATGAATATTTCTTTTGCTTTTCTTTCTATGGCCTCTTTCTTGCCTGACTCTTCCAGACTTTCTGCCTTGATGCGTGCTTCGATGGCCAGCCGGGGCATATTCATGGTGGTGAATGACAGGTTGCCACGTCCTAATGAACTTTTTTCACCTGCTATATTTTCGTATACGCGGGTACGGCATCCCATAGTTGCCAGTTCATAGCGGTAACGTTTAGGGTCCTTGATATCCCATTTCTCATTTTTGTTATAAGGAGTATCCAAAAACATAAAATTAGGGAACAAGGCTTTTGCGGTGGTACGGCAGGCTTTCAGAAACAAGTCGAAATTGGGAGCTTGGAATTCCATTTTGCCTTCCAGTGCCGCTTCGAAGTTTTCCATGGCTTTCTTATAGTCCTCTTCGGAATAAGATACTCCGTCTTTAACCTTGAATATCTGTATGGGGAAGACCGGTACTTCGCCACGGGTACCCAGGCCTTCGATGGTAGCTTTCAGCAGTTCCTCTATGACCATGCGGCCTTCGGGAGAAGTGTCTGTTCCATAATTGATGGAACTGAACACGACTTGATTTCCCCCTCGCGAATGCATGGTGTTCAGGTTGTGGATGAATCCTTCCATGGCCTGATGTGTATCTTTGCGTGTCATGGCGTATGCTTTCTCTTCAATTTTCTTGAGAGCCTCTGTTCCGGGTTCTTTTCCCTCTACTTCTATATAAAACTCGGTTAAAGTTTTCAGATGTTTGCGAAATGTCTTCCGTACCCCTTCCGCCATAAAGAAGTCGAAGGCGGGAATAGCCTGTCCGCCGTGTTGCTCGTTCTGGTTTGTCTGGAATATGATGGTGGCCAGAGTGGCATAACTTTGAATGGACTGTGGAGTACGGATACTTCCGTTTTTAGTGCGGAAGCCGCGTTCGAACAAGTCATCCAGGTCATATTGGATACAAGTGGTAGTCTTGGTGGGATAGTAATCCAAATCATGTATATGTATGTCGCCCAACTGATGTGCTTCGGCATATTTTTTAGGCAACAGGTATTTATAGGTATAATCTTTAGTAACTTCCGAGGCAAAAGTCATCATCTGTCCGGCGGGAGTATGGCTGGACATGTTGGCATTGCTCAGGTTGACATCATTTTTGTCGATGGCTACAATGCCGTCCATGATGTGCTTCATTTGCGTTTTACGGTCGCGTTCCGTATTCCGCCATTCGCGATAAATAATATATTTCTTGGCCACTTCGGGACGTACTTTCATCAGTTCCTTTTCTACCAGATCCTGAATCTCTTCCACACTGATGGTTGGAGATACGAAATTGCTGATAACCCGCATGGTAATTTCAGCAATCAGTTTGTCTTCATTGTCAATTCCGGAGGCATGGAATGCCTTGCCGATTGCATTTTTAATTTTACTGATGGAAAAGTCTTCCCGCTTTCCATCACGCTTAATAATACAAATCTCAGCGTAATTCATTGTTTGAAAAATTAATTGTTAATTTAAAAAACTTGGCTGTCCTTCCAGGCAGGTTTTCTGACTTATCTCTCCCTTAAAACGCCTTCCCGCAAATGGTTTTGTAGTGGCATATTGTTTCAGCTCTACGAGAATTACAGCAGCGGGTACTGTTGCTGATTTTCACGGCATTCCCTCTTGGAAGTGGTTAACTTCACCTTGTCGGACAGCTGCAAAGGTATAACATTTTGGGAAACTTTCTATTTAAAAAATGGATAAAAGTTTTCCAAAACGGATAACTTATTGAAGATGGGAAGGTTATAAAATGTACCACAATGCCATCATGTGGCAGACCGTTCCTCCTAATACGAACAGATGGAAAACAGAGTGCATATAGGGCAATTTGGGGAAGGAATAAAAAACAGCTCCGGTGATGTAAGACACTCCTTCACCGATTAACCAATAAATAAAAGCGGGAGGCACATGTTGGCAGAGCGGCTTGAAACCTACAAAAATGCTGCATCCCATGGCTATATAGCAAATTGTTTCCAGGTTGCTATGTTCTTTCAGGTTACAAAAACATAGAATGATCCCGGCGAGGGCGCATAGCCATACGAAACTAAGAATTCCCCATCCCCAATAATCTGCTTCCCGCAAGGCTATCAGCATGATGGGGGGAATAGCTGCCTGCGATATGCAGATAAATCGAAGCATGATCGAATTTGCGCAACACTTCGCGGTGAGGAGATGGTTTGCTGGCATGATACCAGGTGGAGCTGATATAGGAAGACAGCATACCGAATAGGTAGAGCCACATGCCGCCTGTTGCCCACGGATTGCCACTTTTCATGGCAGTAAGCAACAGATAACCGCCGCCGGCGATACCTATCAGGATACCAACGCCATGTGACAGGGTATTGGCCCACTCTTCTCCTTTGGTATAGTGTATGGTCAATTTCTTATAAGTTTTTTGGAGTTAATCCCATGCTTTTTGCTTTCTTCAACATGTGTTCTAAAGCAGCATCATGCTCATTAGGGATGATTCCATCCAGTATGGCATCCTTGATAGAACTTTTCAGACTGCCTATTTCACGGCAGGGCTGCAGGTCGAATATCCGCATAATTTCTTCTCCGTCTACCGGAGGTTGGAAATTGCGTATCCGGTCTTTTTCTTCCAGGTCTTTCAGCTTCTGGCGTACCAGTTTGAAGTTATCCAGGAATTTTTGTTTTCGTGCTTCATTTTTTGAAGTGATGTCCGCTTCGCACAGCATCATCAAGTCGTCAATATCATCTCCGGCTTCAAAAAGCAGACGTCGCACGGCGGAATCGGTTACTACATCATCTGCGATAACAATGGGGCGCATGTGCAGGCTGACCAACTTTTGGACATATTTCATCTTCTCATTCATGGGCAGTTTCATCTTGCGGAAGAGATCCGGAACCATTTTCTCACCGATAAAGTTATGATTATGGAAAGTCCATCCTATACGTGGCTCCCAGCGTTTGGTACGTGGCTTGCCTATATCATGCAACAGCGTAGCCCAACGCAGCCATAGGTTGTCGGTATGTTTGGAAATATTGTCCACAACTTCCAGGGTATGATAGAAGTTGTCTTTATGGGCACGCCCGTTCCGGGTTTCCACTCCTTGCAGCGCCACCAGTTCGGGGAAAATCAAAGGCAGCAGTCCGCAGCGGTCCAGTTCTATAAAGCCTTTGGACGGTATGGGGGCGAGCAGGATCTTGTTCAACTCGTCGGCGATGCGCTCTTTGGAGATAATATGAATGCGTTCCTTGTTGCGTGACAGTGCTTCGAAAGTGGTGTCGTCAATATAGAAGTTCAGTTGTGTGGCAAACCGGACACAACGCATCATGCGGAGCGGATCGTCACTGAAAGTGATGTCCGGGTCCAGCGGTGTACGGATAGTTCTCTCTTTCAAATCGTCCAGCCCGTTAAAAGGATCTACCAGTTCACCGAAACGTGCTTTGTTCAGGCACACTGCCATGGCATTGATCGTGAAATCGCGCCGGTTTTGGTCATCCTCCAAGGTGCCGTCCTCTACTACAGGCTTGCGGCTGTCATGGCTGTACGACTCTTTACGGGCACCGACAAATTCCACTTCCGTGTCATGGTATTTAACTTGTGCCGTACCGAAGTTTTTTAAAAAATCAGAAACGTGTGCCCCACGTCCCAGCTTCCTGCCGAAGGCCTGTGCCATTTCAATTCCGCTCCCTACTACGACTACATCTATATCCTTCGAGGGACGCTTCAGGAATATATCTCGTACATAACCTCCTACAACGTAACATTCCAATCCCAGTTCGTCTGCCGTTTCGGAGATTAACTTGAATATCTTATTATTAAAGTGTTCTTTTAGTTCCATATTCATCTTAAAGAGGGGCAAATTTACGATTTTTTGCGCAGGATAAGGAGAAATCACGCAATTAAATTGTATTTTTTGCCTGCATATAAAACGATCAAGTACATGAAAAAGATAGGATTAGTAGCATTATTTGCCTTGTTGCTGGCCGGTTGTGATGATGGCGGCGAGAAGAAAGCGCAAGAAAATTTGCGTAAGGCCGAAGCGGCTTTAGAAAAAGAGAACTTTAATGAGGCCAAATTGCAGATAGACAGTATCCGCATCCTTTATCCGAAAGCGTTTGAAGCCAGAAAACAGGGAGTCAAGCTGATGCAGCAGGTGGATTTGAAAGAACAGCGGAAAAGTCTGATTTACCTGGATAGCATGATGGTGGTGAAACAAGCTCAGCTGGATTCCGTCAAGGGTAATTTTGTTCTTGAGAAAGATACTGCATATCAGGAGGTGGGTAACTATTTTTATCCCACCCAGACAGTAGAAAAGAATATAGGCCGTTCATTCTTGCGCGGGCAAGTGAACGAGCAGGGGGAAATGTCCCTTACCTCTATTTATTGTGCTGGCGGCACGTTGCATCACACGGCGGTGAAAGTGAGTGTGGGGGATACCTTTGCCGAAACTCCCGCCTCGAAAGACAGCTATGAAACCACTGACTTGGGCCGTGCAATCGAGAAGGCCGATTACAAGATGGGGGAAGACGGCGGCGTTATCGCTTTTATTGTAGCGAACAAAGATAAGAATATCCAACTTCAGTTTATCGGAGATCGTACTTATAAAACGGCTATGCAACCCAATGACCGTAAGGCGATTGCAGAATTGACGGAGTTGGCGCGCATCCTGTCCGGCATGGAACAAATCCGTAAAGATAAGAAAGAAGCGAACTTGAAAATAGAGTTTGTAACCCGCAAAATGCAGGAACAGGAGGAAGAGAAGTGATGTGGATGGGAACACAAACAATGCGGATCCTGAAGAGAACCTCCCCAAAGTCCGCATTGTCCGTGTTCCTTGTTTCATGTACGGCCCTTACAATCGCTTCAAGGCCAGCTTGATCACTTTTTCTACCGGGGCGGCAGGCTCCTCTTTCAGTATGGCAGCCACTACCTTTTGTGATGCGGCTTGTGCGAATCCCAGCATGGTGAGTGCGGCGACAGCCTCGTCATGAATTTCCGTATTGCCCGGATTGGCAAACATTTCACTGTTCACCGTCTCCACGCCCGAAGTGGCGATCTTGTCCTTTAAGTCCACTATGATGCGTTGGGCAGTTTTCAGGCCGATGCCTTTTACCGTTTTCAATAATTTGTCATTACCGGAACTGATTACTCCGCACAGCTCGGAAGGGGATAAGGCCGACAGAATCATACGTGCCGTGTTGCCGCCGATGCCCGATACGGAAATCAGTAACAAAAACAACTCCCGTTCCTGTTTGGTCGAGAATCCGTAGAGTACGTAGGCGTCTTCCCGGATCGCTTCATAAATATATAATTTCGTATTGCTCTGATTCTGAATGGCCGAATACGTATTCAATGAGATATTGATGCCATACCCCATCCCGTTACAATCTAAAACCACCGTTGCCGGAGTAATCTCCGCAATGTCTCCTTTAATATATTCTATCATGGTTGTTTCATTTGAAAATTTACAGTTCTTTGCAAAAATAGGACATCTATCTTTTAAATTATAAGTTCGGCAAGAATATTTTTAAATTATTAGGTCGTAGTGAACAAAAAAACGAGGCAAAATGTTTATTTTTGCAGCGAATTAACAGATAATAGTAAACTAAACCCAATAAAAGATGAAAAAAATAAGAGCGGCCGTGGTTGGATACGGTAACATTGGTCAGTATGTAGTGGAGGCTTTGGAAGCTGCTCCCGATTTTGAGATTGCAGGTATCGTCCGTCGTAGCGGTGCGGAAAACAAGCCTGCCGAGTTGGAAGCATACGCTGTGGTGAAAGATATAAGGGAATTGAAAGATGTGGATGTGGCTGTGCTGGCTACTCCGACCCGTAGCGTGGAAGAATATGCGAAAGAGATTCTGGCAATGGGTATCAATACGGTAGATAGTTTCGACATTCATACGCAAATCACTTCTCTCCGCCGTTCATTGGATGAGTCGGCAAAGGCCGGTAAGGCTGTCGCTATTATTTCTGCCGGATGGGATCCGGGAAGCGATTCTGTAGTCCGTACACTGCTGGAAGCCATCGCTCCGAAGGGTATTACTTATACCAATTTCGGTCCGGGACGCAGCATGGGGCATTCCGTAGCAGTCCGTGCCATTGATGGAGTGAAGGATGCTTTGTCCATGACTATTCCTGTGGGAACCGGTATCCATCGCCGTATGGTGTATGTGGAACTGGAGGAAGGTGCGGACTTCAAGACTGTGGAAGCCGCCATCAAGTCGGATCCTTATTTTGTAAATGACGAGACACATGTAAAACAAGTTCCATGTGTGGACGATTTGAACGACGTAGGTCATGGCGTTAACCTGGTTCGCAAAGGGGTATCGGGCAAGACTCACAATCAGTTGTTCGAGTTTGACATGAAGATTAATAATCCGGCTCTTACCGCGCAGGTGCTGGTTTGCGTGGCACGCGCCTCCATGAAACAGCAGCCCGGATGTTATACCATGATCGAAGTTCCTGTAATTGATCTGCTGTGCGGCGACCGTGAGGAACTGATTGCCCATTTGGTATAAAGAGGTTTCCTCAAAAAGAACGATATTCTGAAAATCTCTTCTCTGTTTTATTCCGGAGAAGAGATTTTTTTATTTCCTTTGTGTTCATAAACAAAGAAATAGAACAATGATAGCAAGTATTGTATGGGATGTGGATCCTATCTTATTTAAAGTAGGTAGTTGGGAAGTGCGTTGGTATGGGCTGATGTGGGGCCTTGGTTTCATATTGGCTTATGAAATGGTAAGCCGTTTATTCAAAAAAGAGAAGTATCCGGAAGAGTGGGTGGACAAGCTTTTTGTCTATTGCATAGTCAGTACGGTCATTGGCGCCCGTCTGGGGCACTGTTTGTTTTATGAATGGGACTATTATGGCGCCCATCCTGTTGAAATATTCAAGATTTGGAAAGGCGGGCTGGCAAGTCACGGAGGGGTGTTCGCCATCATTCTGGCTCTGATGTGGTACTCGAAAAAAAGTAACCCGGAAAAGTGTGTGGTGGTTGTTTGACCGCATGATACCTGCTGTGGCGATTGTCTGCTTCTGTATCCGTTTTGGTAATTTAATGAATTCCGAGATATTCGGATATCCCACCACGTTGCCTTGGGGATTTGAATTTGTCCGTTCCCGGGAGTGGCATCAGCTGTATGAAGGTTTGCCTTGCCATCCTACTCAGATTTATGAAATGCTGTATTGCCTGGTTGCCGGTGTAACTGCCTGGGTGATGTACCATACATACCATTTACAAAAGAGGGTGGGATTAATAACCGGAGTAAGCTTGCTTATATTCTTTGGCACTCGCTTTGCTCTGGAGTTTATGAAGAATCCGCAGGTTGCCGAAGAGGCGGATATGACTTTTAACATAGGGCAGTGGCTCAGTGTGCCGCTGATTCTGCTGGGGGCGTATCTCATAGCCACCAGCCGCACCCGGAAAGAATAAAGGTTCCGGGAGAGGGGGAAGCAGGTGAAAGGATACCTTTTCAGCCTTCCGGCATCGCCCTGTATATCACGTGCGGGGCGCGTCCGTTTCTTTCTATTTTCTTTTCGCTGCTCCATTGGCGTAGTTCGCTGCCGGCTTTTGTTTTCAGCAACCCTGTCAAGGCACAATATTCCTTGCAAGTGATAATGGAGTGCTCTTTCAGATAATTTGTCAGCCGTACAAAGCGTTCTTCTGCTGAATATCGGGTGGAGGAGGTCCGGAAACCATATTCCGCCCGTTCCAGCTTTCCTTTGCTTCGTACCTCCTTACGGAATTTCCGGGTGGGTTTGAACTTTATGTTGTCAAAATGTACCGATGCGGCGCGTATCTCGCTTTTGTCCGTTACCTTGCGGCAAGTCAGTGTGGCCGAGAATGTGCCCAGTTCTCCCAGTTTTACGTTATAACCGTCTGCCAGGTAATTGGCGATAATGCTTTCCAGGTCACATAACAGACCGACGACGGTCCCTTCGTGGACGGTAGAACGCCGGGCGATGTCTTTAGCCAGGTCTTTCAGGTTTTTTGTGCCCGATACTACAATTTGCGGATACAGGGTGGGCTGTTCCTTCTCTCCCTGTATGTCGGGGGAGGTTTTGAAATCATACTTTGCTGCCATGTTTAATGCTTTTTAATAGGGAGATTAAGTCGTTTCTTGCTGAACGCTAAGGGGATTCTTTCTATTAACTTCTATAGACGCAGGCAATGGACCGTACGGTTTACTGTAGTGGACTGTACGGTCTGCTATAGTGGATTGTACAGTCTGCCATCGGAGTCTGTCTTAGTATTCAGGACAAAAGTACTTAATCATACTGGAAAAACCTATTAATTCATAGGAGAAAAGAGCTTGTACGGGCAAATTAGATGTTTCCCTTGAAGGTTTGAGGGGTTTTCCTTTCATTGTGGTGTCTTTCTTTTCAGTTGGTGTGCTGTAAAGGTAAGTGTTTTATGCTGATTACCGGCATACTTCGGATAGAAAAAGAGGAGGCGGGCTGACAGTAGGCTGAAGGATTATCCTTCAGGTGTTTTCTTCGATGGAATGGGGAAAAACAGCCCAAACTGAAGGCTGAAGGAAAATTGGCATGAATTTGTTTTTAGAGGTGAAAAGGCGTATGGTTCACGAGAAATGTTACATAATCCGTCACTTTTGTTGCAATGAAACAAAAATGCCGGCAGCTGTAACAAATGTTTTATAGAGGTTGCCGGCTGTCCCCTACCTTTGCCTCAGAAAAACTTCTAAAAACATTTAATGCTATGAACAAAAATCAGCAAAAGAACCGGATGGGCGCGGTCATTATTTTACTTGCCGCCGCTTGCTTGAATGGTTATGCACAACAAGATTCTACCAAAGTGTCCTCTGATTCGAAAGAGGAAGGCAATCGCAATGTCATGTTGAATGCGGCTAGTGCCAATGGTCCTCGTGAAATCTCTATCGGTCTGCCCGGTGGTGATGTGAATGTACTCGAAAATGGTCTGCCTGTGGTATATAATTCGAATCCTCATAATGTAAACACGCATTGGCGCGGAGACAGCAGCTTGGGACATACCGGATTGCTGAAGATTTCCGAAACAGCGATTACTACCGGTAATATAGGTTATGCTGTCAATTCGTTTACGGAACTCGGCTTGGATAAAGAGAAGAAAATGAATGGTGTGCTGAACTACGGCACCAATCATTTCGGTAAACAGCAATTTGACTTCAATCTGAATGGAAGCATCGGAAAAGATTGGTTTTACAGCGGCAGCATCTATCAGAATTTTGATCCGGGTTCGTTCAAACTGCGTTTTGCGCAATATCAGGACCGGACTCAGATCTATAAGTTTGCCTTGACCAAGTTCTACAATGAAGGACGTGGACAGCTCTCTGCCATCTACCATTACAGCAACAGCCATTGGTTGTCCAATGCTACCACCGGTGCACCATTTATTTATGTAGGCGATGGGAGTGTGAAGGAAATTCCCGGTTTCGGACTGGGGACTTCTTCTTATCTGCCCAATGTATCGGATATGGTTTATATGGACATGCGTACCGGCGAGATGAAAAAGATCAGTCTGTATGATGCTACGGCCAGTAAAGGAAATCAGTTGACGGTTCTGAACCGTTACCGGTGGGATAACGGGTTGGAGTGGAAAATCAATATGAAGTATGACCATGCTTTGGGTTCCTATCTGTACCAGACTCCGATGTCTATGGAGCAGAAAGTAGGAGCCGACGGCTATAGCACCAAAGGACTGGATGGAACATTGAATCCTTATGAGGGATATGTACAGAGCCGCATGTCCTGTTTCAACCGGGGGAATATAGATGAGTTCTTCTTTACCACCGAGTTGTCGCGGAAGTATGATGATATGACTTGGCGTGTGGGGGTGAACGAATGGTATTATGATGTGGACTATGCTTCGAACACTACCATGTATGACCATACGGTGGAAGAATATCCCCAAATGTTGTACAGCGCTGATACGAAGGATATTCATCATTACGGAAACACTCCTTATTATAATCTGAACCAGAATGCTTCCGAATATTACAAAGGACATGAAAACAAACTGGCTCTTTATGCTACTCACGACTGGGACATCACCGATAAATGGAATGTGTATTATGGCGCACGCTTCGAGTACCAGCGTCTGGCAGGAAAGAACCTGGCGGTATATAATGCCGAAGGCAATCCGGTAGGCCGCTTTGCCGGTTATCATATCGGGGCAGTTGCAGCCGATGGTACGAAGATAGCTCCCCGTTATTTCAGTTACAATTGGCTGAACATGGCTTTCACGGCTGCCGCCACTTATAAAATGACAAAGCAGTTTGGCTTTACCGCCGATTTCACCTACAATACCCAGCGGCCGAATATGTCGAACTTTGCTCCTGCCGAGATGCCGAATGTAGATAAGATTACAATTCCGTTGGGGCGTGCGGGTATTTATTTCAATAATGACTGGATTAGTCTGACCTCACTGTTCAGTTACATTGCCAAGACTAACAACAACTCTACCTTGAATCTGATTAATCCGAATAATGATAAGGATATTAAGTCGGCCGCATTGAGTTATGATATTGAAACAATAGGGTGGACGACGGATGCGGTGGTGAAACCTTTCAAAGGATTTGATTTCCACTTCCTGTTCACTTACCAAAGCCCGAAGTATAAGAAGTATGAAACGGGAGTGACCTTTAGTGACGGGACAACATCGGGTATCAATGCCACCGGCAATATCGTTACCGAAATTCCGAAGGTGCTGATTGAACTGGACCCTAGTTACAACATTACCAAAGACTTGAAGGTATGGGCCAGTTTCCGTTACTTCAGCAAGACGTATGCAAATATTAAAAATGCCTATTATTTCAACGGCCGTTGGGAAACATTCGGTGGAATAAACTGGAATGTGAACAAACATTTGTCCTTAAGCGGAACTGTGATAAACTTCTTGAACCAGACCGGGGCGAAAGGAAGTATTTCGGGAGCCGAGCTGGTAGATAAGGAGAATGCGGCGGCATATAACGGCGCATGGATGGCAGGCAGCTATATCCGTCCGTTCACCGTAGAATTTGCGGCGAAAATAACATTCTGATTCAAGAGGGATTTAATTCTTCTTTATGGTGGAAAAGTAACATTTATACATAAGAATGAAACAAATGTTTCAGCCGGTAAGGCAGGTTTCCGTTAACTTTGCCGATAACGAAAAACAATCAAACAAAACTTTTAATATCCTATACTTCATGAAAACAAATCTTGTTAACCTTGCATTAGGTTTAGCCTTTACAGGAGGCGCTGTTTCTTGTCAGTCACAAAAAAATGACCTGGTTTTCGAACATCAGGGAGATACGGTGACAATCGTACATATTGCCCGTCCCGCTAACTATTTGTTGCTTCCGATTCAGGAGAGCAGCAAGGAAGGACTGGTAAGGCTGGATACTGGGAGCCCCGCAGATACCGATATGGATGTGCGTCTGGCTACAGACAGCGTTGAATATTATGTTCCGTTTGCCTTGCCTCAGGGAAGTGAGGAAGCTACTGTCATTATAAAGAAGGTGGCGGCAGATGCGCTGTGTTGGGACAGCATCCGGGTTTCGGATACATTTGATACGGCAAACAGGGATAAGTTCCGTCCGGTTTATCATCACACTCCGCTTTATGGCTGGATGAATGATGCCAACGGACTGGTTTATAAAGACGGTGAATATCACCTTTATTTTCAATATAATCCATACGGCTCCGTATGGGGAAATATGCACTGGGGACATTCCGTGAGCAAGGATTTGGTTCATTGGGAGCATCTTGACCCGGCGATTGCCCGTGATACATTGGGGCATATCTTTTCGGGAAGTGCCATTGTGGATAAACATAACAGCGCAGGCTACGGTGAAAATACAATTGTCGCTTTTTATACTTCGCACCGTAATATACCCGGTGGGCAGAGCCAGGTACAAAGTATGGCATACAGTACGGACAACGGGCGTACTTATACGAAGTATGAACAGAATCCGGTTCTTACTCCGTTTGACGGACTACAGAATTTCCGTGACCCGAAGGTCTTTTGGTATGAACCCGAACAGAAATGGATTATGATTGTCAGTGCGGATAAGAATATGCGTTTTTATTCATCTGCCAACTTGAAGCAATGGGAATATATGAGTGAGTTTGGAGAAGGATTTGGTCCTCAGCCCAATCAGTTCGAATGTCCGGATTTCATCCAACTTCCTGTAGATGGTGACCGGACCAGGATGAAATGGGTGATGATTGTCAATATCAATCCGGGATTTGTCTATGGAGGCAGCGGTACGATGTATTTTACAGGCGACTTTGACGGGCATCAGTTTGTATGTGATACGAAACCCGAGGTGGTGAAATGGCTCGACTGGGGGAAAGATCATTATGCCACTGTTTGTTTCTCGAATACCGGCGACCGTGTCATTGCCGTACCTTGGATGAGCAACTGGCAGTATGCTAACTATACTCCTATACAACAGTTCCGCAGTGCCAATGCTTTGCCGCGTGAGCTGAGTCTGTATACGGGAGAAGACAAACAGCTTTATCTGAGTGCCGCACCGGTAAAGGAAACGGAGCACTTGCGGAAAGATTCTAAAAAGCTGGATGATTTTACAGTAAATGGCGAGAAGCGTTTAGAAACACTTTTTGAAAATAACGACGGCGCTTTTGAACTGGAATTGCAACTGGTGTCGGCTGGTAAAGAGGCTGGTTTTGAATTGCTGAACAGTTTGGGTGAGAAGGTGAAGATTTATCTGGATGCTTCGGAGGGACGTGTGGTAATGGACCGTGCGGAAAGCGGTATTGTAGACTTTGGCAAGAAGGTAAAACCGCATGATTTGGATACCGAAGAAAGTTATGCTCGTTATAAAGAGGTTACGGTGAATTATAAAAATGATTTTGCTTTGGGTACTTGGGCTCCGATAAACACCGCGAAGGCACATAAAATTCAAGTTTTTGTGGATAATGGAAGTGTGGAGTTGTTTGTTGACGGTGGCCGCGTTGCCATGACTAATCTGGTATTCCCGAATGAACCTTATAACTCTTTGCGTTTTTATAGTAAAGGAGGAGAGATGAAAATTTCAAATTTCACAATATATAAGTTAGGTTTGTAAACTAAGTATAAAGTCATGAATAGCAATAAAAATCTGTATGCCAAATTAATTCCGGTGATGCTGTGTTTCTTCGCCATGGGATTTGTAGACCTGGTGGGGATTGCATCGAATTATGTAAAAGCGGATCTGGATCTGACAGACTCTCAAGCCAATATATTTCCTTCCTTGGTCTTCTTCTGGTTCCTGATTTTCTCCGTACCTACAGGTATTCTGATGAATAAGATAGGGCGTAAGAAGACAGTTCTTCTGAGTCTGATTGTCACTTTTGCCTCTTTGCTGCTCCCTATATTCGGCGACGGCTATACGCTTATGTTGATTTCTTTCTCTTTACTGGGTATCGGTAATGCGTTGATGCAAACCTCTTTGAATCCGTTGCTGAGTAATATTATTGCGGGGGAAAAGTTGGCAAGTACATTGACTTTCGGTCAGTTTGTAAAAGCTATTGCTTCCTTTCTTGCCCCTTACATTGCCATGTGGGGAGCGATGCAGGCTATTCCTACTTTCGGGCTTGGCTGGCGGGTATTATTTCCTGTTTATATGGTGATAGCCGTTTTTGCCATCGTGTTGTTGGGGCTGACCCCTATTGAGGAAGAGAAACCCGATAAAGCGTCCGGCTTCAAAGCGTGCTTTTTCCTTGTTGGGAAAACCGTTTATTCTCTTGTCTTTCATTGGGATCATGTGCCATGTCGGTATTGATGTCGGTACGAATACAACGGCTCCTAAAATCTTGATGGAGCGTTTGGATATGACATTGGCTGAGGCCGGTTTTGCAACAAGTCTTTATTTTATTTTCCGTACGGTGGGTTGCTTCCTCGGAGCCTTTATCTTGCAAAAGGCTTCTGCAAAGTCTTTCTTTGCTCTCAGTGTCGTGTTCATGTTGCTGGCAATGGTGGGATTATTTATATTCCATTCGGAAACAATTATTTATATTTGCATTGCCATGATTGGTTTCGGTAACTCCAATGTGTTCTCTATTATATTCTCGCAGGCATTGTTTGCCATGCCCGAAAAGAAAAATGAAGTTTCCGGATTGATGATTATGGGGCTGTTCGGCGGTACGGTATTTCCGTTGGCCATGGGAGTTGCCGGTGATGCCATGGGGCAGAGTGGCGCTGTGGCGGTGATGACTGTCGGAGTTATCTATTTGTTGATGTATACCTTGTAAAATAAAGAAATGATTTTAATTGTAAACAGTAAATAATATCATGAATCAAATCATCGTAGGAATGGGTGAGGCACTATGGGATGTGCTGCCCGAAGGAAAGAAAATTGGTGGTGCTCCGGCAAACTTCGCTTATCATGTGTCACAATTCGGTTTTGACAGCCGGGTGGTCAGTGCGATTGGCGATGACAAGCTGGGTAATGAGATACTTGAGAATTTTGATGGTAAGAACTTGAAGTATCAGATAGAGAAAGTGCCTTATCCCACAGGAACGTACAGGTGGAACTGGACCCTAATGGGGTACCTATGTATGATATAAAAGAAGGGGTGGCTTGGGATAATATACCTTTTACACCTGCTTTGGAAGAGTTGGCAAAGAATACCCGTTCCGTATGTTTCGGCTCGTTGGCACAGCGTAGTGTGGTTTCAAGGGAAACAATCAACCGTTTTCTGGATGTGATGCCCGAAGGAGAAGGACAATGTAAAATTTTCGATGTGAATTTGCGCCAAGGTTTCTATACGAAGGAGATTCTTTGCAACTCGATGAAAAAATGTAATATTTTAAAGATTAATGACGAGGAGTTGGTCACAGTGAGCCGTATGTTCGGTTATCCCGGCATAGACTTGCAGGATAAATGCTGGATTCTGTTGGCGAAATATAATCTGAAGATGTTGATTTTAACGTGTGGTGTCAATGGCAGTTATGTCTTTACTCCGGGTGAGATTTCATTTGTAGAGACTCCGAAGGTGGAGGTGGCCGATACGGTAGGTGCGGGCGATTCGTTCACGGCGACTTTTGTAGCTGCTATTTTGAAGGGAAAGCCGGTTGCCGAGGCGCATAAACTGGCTGTTGAGGTTTCTGCATACGTATGTACGCAAAACGGGGCTATGCCTGAGTTGCCGGCTCGTTTAAAGAATGAGTTGATTTAAATTTTAATGGTTGCGGATACTCATTCAAATTGGATTGGAAATCATATTGTCTGAGGCTGTATCGCGAAGAACCTGTAAATACAAAGTAGATGTAATCAGGTTCTTCGCGATGTTCTTTTTTTTACTTTCTCTTGCAGATGTTTGTTTTATTAGCGGTTACCTTTTATCTTTGTTATCTATAAATACCTTGAGGAACATGAAAAAACATCTTTTGTTTTTGATTTTATGCCTTATGGGAATTCTGACATCGTGCAGTCAGAAACATACGCGCTATTACATTGGTGTTTCACAATGTAGTGATGACGAATGGCGGCATAAAATGAATCATGAAATTGTACGTGAAGCCTTGTTTTATGATGGGGTGGAGGTGGAGATCCGTACCGCGAAAGATAATAACCGGAATCAGATAGAAGATATCAACTATTTTATTGACAGGAAAGTTGATTTATTGATTGTCGCTCCGAATGAGGCGGCGGCTGTCACTCCTGTTGTGGAGAAGGCATACGGGCTGGGAATACCTGTTGTGGTAATTGACCGTAAGATTTTGTCGGACCGTTATACGGCTTTTGTGGGTGCTGATAATTGTGAGATTGGCAAAGATGTGGGACAATATATTGTGAACCGTTTGGGTGGAAAAGGGAAGATTTTGGAGATAACGGGACTGGAAGGTTCCACTCCGGCTATGGAGCGTCATAGAGGATTGGCGGATGCCTTGAAGGCAGAGCCTGGAATAGAAATTACCGCCAGCGTGGACGGAGCCTGGCTGCAAAGTGTGGCTGGGGAGAAAATGGATTCCATACTTCAAGACAATAAGGATATAAATCTGGTTTTTGCCCAAAATGACCGCATGGCTGTCGGGGCTTATTTGTCGGCCAGACAGCGACAGTTGGAAAAGGAAATGTTGTTTGTCGGTATTGATGCGTTGCCTGGCAAGGGGTATGGAGTGGAGCAGGTACTGGAAGGAGTGTTGGATGCCACTTTTATTTACCCTACCGGAGGAGATAAAGTGATGCAGGTGGCGATGGATATTTTGGAGAAGCGTCCGTATGAACGGGATACTAAGTTATCAACAGCCCTTGTTGATAAAACGAATGCCCGTGTCATGCAGTTGCAGACAGACCACATTGCCGAACAGGACGGAAAGATAGAACGGCTGAATAATCAGGTGGACGAATATTGGTCAAGATACTCTGCCCAGACCATGTTTCTGTATGCATGTCTGATTATCCTGTTACTGTTTGCTGCCTTATTGGCGATCATCGTCCGTGCGTATTGGACAAAGAACCGGATGAACATGGAGTTATCCCGTCAAAAGAAACAATTGGAGGAACAACGCGACCAACTGATCAGCCTCTCCAAGCAGTTGGAAGAGGCGACTCATGCCAAACTGGTCTTCTTTACGAATGTTTCTCATGATTTCCGTACTCCGCTTACTTTGGTTGCCGATCCGGTGGAACAGCTTTTAGAGGATAAAGACTTGACCTCTAAGCAACGATCCTTATTGAAAGTGGTACATAAGAATGTGAATATTCTGTTGAGGCTGGTCAACCAGATTCTTGATTTCCGTAAGTATGAAAATGGTAAACTGGAGTTGGTGAGAACCAATATGGACCTGCGTGCGCAATTACAGGAATGGAGCCATGCATTTCAAACATTGGCTTTGAGAAAGCATATCCATTTTGTTCTGGACGTGAACGATGACCGGACAGACTGTCTGATGGCGTTGGATGCCGAAAAGATGGAACGTGTCTATTTTAATTTGTTGTCCAATGCGTTTAAGTTTACCCCGGAGAATGGAACTATCACTGTCACACTTTCTACTTTAATAAAGGAGGAAAATAGAAGATATGTCCGTCTGGTAGTTGCTGATACCGGTTCGGGAATCTCTGTCCGGCACATCCGGCATATTTTCGACCGCTTTTATCAGATGGATGTGAACCATGCGGGCTCAGGTATTGGTCTTGCTTTGGCAAAGGCTTTTGTCGAGTTGCACGGCGGGGTGATAACGGTGGACAGTGTGGAAGGAAAAGGAACAGTGTTTACGGTGGATATTCCTATGGAGATAGTGGAGGAGCAGTCTGTAGATCGGATACAGGAACCGCAC
>ENA-OQDT01001000-OQDT01001000.1-human-gut-metagenome-genome-assembly--contig:-NODE-1000-length-17507-cov-2.933602_pt1 | contig 17507 bp, 24 predicted proteins | sample MGYA00242786_ERZ504617 | MGnify/ENA primary metagenome ERZ504617 (study PRJEB26092, sample SAMD00036337) | human gut metagenome | host: Homo sapiens | study: EMG produced TPA metagenomics assembly of...
TTTCACATGGCGCTGCTACTCATGCCGTAGGCAGTTTATGTGCGCCCCTTTGTGGTGTTAGCCACTCATTTGAGCAACATTCTATTAGTTCGTATCAATAAATCTCATTGACCCTGTGACCTATTAAGTCACAGAACGTCTCGCCCGGTAAAACTCATCGCAGACGATCCAGGTGCGCCGGCCGGCTTTCCAGTTCTGGATGACGCGGTTGTAGATGGCATCCAGCGTTACCAACATTCCCAGGGGCATCAGCTGTTCGCCCAGCTCTCGGATGTCATAGTCGATGATTCGCGCCCTGGTATTCACGTTGGTGTGCCGCGCAAAGGTGTTGAGTGTGCCCGTGATAAACAGTTCGCTCGAAAGCGCCAACCCCTGCGCCTCGGTCTCCGGCTGCATTTTCAGCAGGCGGTAAAAGTCTTTCAGCGTCGGGGGTGTGCCGGTGCAGCCGCGGTCAAGGTAGGGCTTGTACAAAAGTTCCGTGCAGCGACCCAAAATCGACTTTTCGGCGGCGGTCAGGCTGCCCGCCAGCTGCTCAAACAGCGAAAGCACAAACTCGCTTTTCGCAATGATCGGGTTGCGGTCGTCGCCGTACTCCTTGTCCATATCCAGCGCGTTGATGTGCGTGTCGGATGCGGCGGAGATTTGAATGACTTCGCCGCCGAGGGCACGGGTCAGGTGACCGAACTCACTTTCGGGATCAAGGATGAGAATATCATCCTCGGTCGCCAGCGCGATCTGCACGATTTCCTCTTTTGCAGACATGGACTTGCCGGAACCGGAAACACCCAAGCGGAACGAATTGCCGTTGAGCAGAAGCCGCCGATCCGCCACGATTCGGTTTTTGCTCACAGCGTTCTGCCCGTAGTAAATGCCGCCCGCCTGCATGATCTCCTGCGCGCGGAACGGAATCAGCACGGCGGTGCTTTCGGTCGTCAGTGTGCGCAGCGCTAGGATGCGCCGCACACCGTAGGGCAGCACGGTGTCCAGCCCGTCGCGCTGCTGCCAGCGCAGCGTAGAAAGCTGACACAGATGCTTGCGCCCGACCGAGAGCAGCGTTTCGGTGTCGCTGTCGAGTTGGCGCTTGCTGTCGGCCAGATGCACCAGCGTGACAAGACCAAACATCATGCGCTGGTCGCGGGTGGTCAAATCGTCCAGCATTTCTTTGGTTTCCTTGCGCTGCAGTTCCATGTCATATGGGATCGCGGCGGAAAAGTTGTTGTTGGCGTTCTGGCGGCGCTGCCAGTTGGCGGCGTTCGTTTCCACACCCAGCAGCGTATTTTGCAGCTGACGGGCGGCCTCGTCGGTCGGCACGGGCAGGATGTCGATGGACAGCATCAGGTCGCGGTCAAGGTCGCATAGCTCTGACACAAAGCTGTCTTTCAGATAACTGGCGAAATCCTGCAAATAGAGCACACGCCCAAATCGGCCGTCGATTTTGAAATGGTCGGCGGCAAACTCCATGCTGTCGGGGCAGAGCCAGTCCTTGAAATGCTGCCCGCGCTTGGCTTTTTCCGCGATGTTAAACTCAAAGGCAGGCTCCTGCCCGGCTTTGAAGAAGTCGCGGAAAATGCGCAGACGGTCGTTCACAGGCAGTTCCGTTGCCACCGAGGACAGCGCCGCAAAATGTGTGACGAGATCGGTGCCGACCCGCGCAAAATAGGCGCGGGCCTCGTCAATGCTGCGCTTCACCACACTCACGGTTAGATAGCGTTCCCGCACGATGCTGTTGCCGCCCGTCGCCTGTGCAAGTAGCATTTCATTAAACTCGCGACGGTATTCGTCCAGCGCATCGCCTTTCATTGGCAGAAGAACCGAGCGCTCAAACTCTGCCTTATTGACACGGCGGTTACACAGCGTGATTTTGGCTGATGCGCCGGAGTCCAAAGCGTTGAGCAACTCGGAGTAATCCAGGAACATCGCTGTTTTGTCGTCCTTGCCTGCAATGGCATAGTTGATGTCGGTAAACGACCACGTCTTTGAATATTGATTTCCGCACAAAAAAATCCCATCCGACCAGATACGGCGGATGGGAATGGCGTCCTGCACCGAGCGCGGCACGCGAAACTTCACGCGCTCCTGTTGCTGCGCCTTGGCAAGCGTTTTGATCATGCGCGGCGCTCCTGATTTTTATGGTGCTGTTTGTCCACGGGCTTCCCCTCGCTTTCTCTTTTTTGCATTGCTTTTTGCTTTCGCAGTCCCGCCTGCATGGCAGGCTGCATGGCGGTGTAATAGTAGCTGTCCGAGCGGAACACCAGCCGTTTGAGGCACAGCAACTCTGACTTGCACCAGGCCCACAGCAGCTGCTCTGCCGTCATGCCGTGGTAGGTAAAAAAGTCCGCAGACGGCAAACGGCGCGGCCGCCAAAATACACACCCAACCGATTTCTTCCGTACCCAACACCGGCTGCAGCAGAAAGTACATCGCAACAGCTACACCCACTGCGAACATGGAGCAGACAAACTGCCGCGTGTTCAGCCCAAAGAAAATCGTTTCATGGTATTCGCGGACTTCTTTTGGTATTTTGATCTCCATACTGGCACCTCACAATCCCATAATTTCTTTCACGATCCTGTCGCAGCCCTTGATCGCGCCGACCAGCACCAGCAGGTTGAACGTCAGCTCTGCCACATACGTCCACACAGCGGTCACGACCGATGCGGAGGTATCCACGCTCGGCGGGCTGGCGGCCAGTGCCGAAAAGATCACACACGACAGCGCGATTACCAGGCCCTGCAAACACACCCCGGCATAGCTGCGGATGAAGTTCTTGCCGACGTTGGCGGTTGGTTCCCCCGCAAAGGTTGCCAGCGGGATCGGTGCGATGGCGGCATACATCCACAGGCTAAACATTCGGCCGTAGACGGTCAGGATCATAACGAACGAAAGCACCGTGATCAGCAGCCCGCCGATCAATGTGACGGCCCACAGCGGGATCGAATCCCAGAAGCCCACGTTGTTGATGGCGTCCACAAGTTCCTGCGGCAGCGTGGTGCTGTTCATGCCCGATGTTCCCGACTGCGTAATTACCGTGGACACCGTGCCCTGCACGATGGAAAACACTGCCTGCATGAGCTCCAGCCCATAGGTCACAGCGGCCTTGGCCAGCGCGAAGCGGATAAACAGCTTGAGAGCGTGTTCGGGGCGTTTCACTTCCACAAAGCTGCCGCAGGTCTTTACCACACCGATGGCGAAAAACAGCACGAGCAGCCCGTACCCGATGGCCTGCAGCGCGCCGTGGATACCGACCATGACCGACCACACCTGCCCGCCGCGAAAGGTCTGTGGGCTTTCGGTCAACAGCTGCCAGATCTCGGCCAGTTTGCCGTTCCAGGTGTTGAGGGCGGCGTTGAGGTTGTCTACGATCCAGCTATCGCCCACATGGCATCACCCCCTTGGTTTTGGTTTTACAATGCGTTGGCGCGATTTTATGCCCCCGTGCCCATGATCAAGTCCAAGATTTCTTTTGCAAACGTAATGACCAGCCCGCCCGCAAGCGTGAGAAATCCCTGACTGCGCTGGCTGGGGTCGTGGCTTTGCAGAGAAAGACCAACCTGCACAATGCCCCAGCCGAGCAAAATCAGCCCGATGGCGCGGATCAGGGAAAAGATAAAGGTTGACAGGTTGTTCACGACCGTCAGCGGGTCGCCGTCTGCAAAAGCAGGCAGGGCAAAACAAACGCCGCAGACGAGGGCGGCGTATAGGCAAAAGAAATGCCGCGCACGATTGGGTGCGCGGCGGGTGGCATTGATGCAATTTTTTTCATTCTTTTTGCAAAGCATTGGCATTTACCTCCGGTTTCTGTAAATCAAATTTGTTTGTAAATTCTGTTGGGCGGACACTTTTGGCTTATCCTCAAAATCATCCATGTCCAGCAGTTCATATTGCTCCGGCTGACCGGGCAGGTCGTTCGCGGCTCCGGCAGCGGCGGTGTAATCATACGGCGATGCACCGCCGTCCTCGGTGAAGCGGATGTTCGGGTGCCGCAGCAGATCGTATTTGTCATCCAGAATCGGGCGCTCCCCGCGCACAAACAAAATTGCCTTGTCATCCCCCAGCAGCCGCACCTCATCCGGCTTGAGCAGTTCGCGTCCGCTTGTCTGCCGGTTCACGCTGTAGCTGCCGTTGCGGCCGCGGCTTCGGTTGTAGGACGCGATCGAGATCGTTTCCTTGCCGATCAGCTCCGAAACATACTTGTGCGTGCCCTGCTCGTTGCCGCCCAAGTACAAAAATTCGTCGCACAGACCGACCAGCGACTCCCAGTCGTTTTTGTACATGGCCTTGAGCTGCGCCATGTTCTGCGCGATGATCGAGCAGAAAATACCGCGCGAACGCATGGTCGCCAGCGCAGACAAAAAACTGTCCTTGGGCAGAGAAATGTTCGGGAATTCGTCGATCAGCAGATGCACCGGCACGGGCAGCCGTCCCCTGTGGACGCGGTCAGCCTGACGGTAGAGCGTCTGAATGAGCTGGCTGTAAATCATGCCGACCAGATAGTTGAGCGATTTGTCCGAATCAGGGATGCAGCAGAACAGCGCAATCTTGCGTTCTCCGAGTTCTTCCAGATGCAGTTCGTCGGCCATAGTCAGCCGTGCGATCTGCGGCAGATTGAATGCCGCCAGCCGAACGCCAACGCTGACCAGAATCGAACGCGCCGTCTTGCCCGCTGCCTGCTTGAAAATACGGTACTGTTTGCAGGCAATGCTGTCCGGCTCGCGCATTTCCAGGCGTTCAAACAAAATGTCCAACGGTGATTGGTAGTCGGCGTCATCCTCACGCACCTCGGCGGCTGCGATCATCTCCATGACCATGGCGAAGTTTTGCTCGTCGGCGGGCGCTTCGTGGATCAGGTAGAGCATAAGTGCCTGCAGCAGAGCGGTTTCGGCCTTCGACCAAAACGGGTCGTTTTCATGCGCGTTCGGCGGCGTGGTGTTCTGGATGAGGTCAGCAATAAGCTGCAAAACGTCCTTATCGCTCTGCACATAGCAGAACGGGTTGTAGCAGAACGAGGCGGACGGGTCGATCAGGTCAAACACACGCACCTCATAACCTTGGGCAAGCAAGAACGCGCCTGTCTTTCGCAGGATCTCGGCTTTCGGGTCTGTGATGACCATGGAGCAGCCCGCCTGCAGCACATTCGGCACGGCATAGGTGCGGGTCTTGCCAGCACCACTGCCGCCGATGACCAGCACGTTGGTGTTATGCTTATGCTTGTAGCCGTCCACGCCGATTTGGAAGTGCTTGGTCAGCAGCAGGTTGGTGCCGTGCTTGTCTCTATATTTTCGATTCAGCGCGGACACATCGCCCCAGCAGGCGGAGCCATGCTCCGCGCCGGGGCGTGTGTTGCACTTGTCGGAGACAAGCACGACTGCGGCAACTGCATAAGTCAGCGTAAAAAGCAGCAAGAACCGTGCGCTGTGCTCTGTCCATCGCAAAGCAAAAGGCGCGGCCAGCGCGGCGTTCAGTGCGGCCAGCACCGAGTTTAAGCCGCCTGTCTGCCAGTGGCTGGCCACAGCCACCGCCGCCCACCAGACCAACGGCAGGGGCAGCAGGCAGAACCACCAAGGATAGTTTCTTTTCAGCTTTCCACCTCCTGAAACATAAAATGCCCTGCGCGGCAGATACCGCACAGGGCATAGGGTTTATTTGTCGTTTTATAGCATTCGAGGAATATCCTGCGCGCTGTACAAGAACCGACGCACTTCCATCACGCCATCGATCACCACATAGAACACCGTGCAATTGTGGACGTAAATGCGATAGTACGGATATTCGCGCTGTTTCGTGGATGGATACGGTTCAAAGCTCTCTGCAAAATTCAGGCGCTCCAGAATCGCCTTTTCGGTATCATCCACCAGCTTCTGCGCAGCGGTAGGGTTGTCCAGCACTTGGTCGATATACTGCGCCGCACGCATCAAATCCTGCTCAAACAGTCGCGTGTAGCGCAGTTGATACTTAGGGAACCTCTGAATCAATCCCGCCCTTCGGGCTTGGCACACATCACACCGTCTATCGCACATCATCCGCGTTGAGAAAATGCTCGACAATACATCCAGTATTGTCTGCGCTTTTCTCTTAGCGGCTGACGCGCGCTAGCCGCTGTACTGTGCACCAGATTGAATCAGAGCTTCCCTATTTTCTTCCACGGAACTGGGCCCTCACATTCCCGAAAACTTCCTCATGGCTCAGCCGAACAGGATCGCTCTTGGCTGCGGCATCCGCTTCATCGAGTTTGGCGTCCGCGCCGTCGATCAGCGCCGTATATTGTTCAATGCTCATCACGACCATGCTGCCATAACCATTTTTGGTCAAGAAAACCGGTTGCTGCTGTTGGGTCACAAGCCGTTCGACTTCGGGATACTTATTTCGCAAATCGGACACAGGACGGATTTGGATCATATTGCTCACCTCTCGCTTTCTTATCCTTATTTCATCATAATTCTTGTGAAAAGCAAGAGGCTGTGGAAATTTCACCATGAGGAATAGTTGCTTACAGAAACCGGCACAGCGCATCATCCACGGCGTCGGTATAGCCTCCCTCGGCGATGCGCCGGGTGCGCAGCTGGTTGAGGGCATTCCTTGCCAGCCGATATTCGTCCATATCCAGCGCCAGTCTGCCGCCTTTTGGCGGCAGGGCGTGGATGCGCAGCACTAGCGCGCCGGTTGCGGTGCAGTCTGAGCCCGTGGCTTTCTGTGCGTAGTAGACATTGCCCAGTGCCCGCAGCAGGATGCTTTTGTTGGCACGGTCGAGTTTTATATTTCGACGTTGAAGCATGAAGTTTACACCTCGTTTCTGCTTGATCTCGGCTCAACCATATCACAACCTCTGCCGCGTTGCTATCCCGGATTTGAAAACAAACGGAAAATATTTGAACGAACAGCCTTTATCTGGTTCGCTCCATACGCTTGATCTTAACCGGCATCCTGGGGAGCTGTGCGCGGGCATCGTCGCGCTGACGCAGGAAAACGCGAATGTCACCAAGCTCCCTGCGCACGCTGGGGCGCTGACCGTTAGCCCTGATTTTGTCGGCGCGCGGGGAGGGCGTATCGGGCAAAGGCCCTTTGTTGGGCGAGGAAGGCTCGGACGGATTCTTTCTCCCCAAAGCTGTTGTTTCCAAATCCGATTGCTTCGGGGCTGGGGTAAAATCCATGTTGAACTGTTCCTCGCTCTCGCCGACCGCAAAGCTGACCGCGCCGTGCTCAGTCTCTATGGTTTCTTTTTCGGGCACGGGTTGACTTTGGCCCTTTTGCACGTCCGCTACCAGCTCGGCTTCGCCGGTATCCACCACATCAAGCTGCAGCTTGTCAATGACACGATTGACCTTGGCGGCGTCCTCGGCCCAGACGGCGATCTCGATGTTATCGGGGTCAGAACGGTCACGGATGGGCACATACAAAAGCCCATGCGATTTTGCGGCCTTGGCAAAATCCCGCATCTGGTCGGTCGGCACGCTGAAGAATTTCAGCGGTTTGCCCTCGCGCAGCAGACGAACAAGCTTGGTTTTTCCGTGCGTTTTCTTCTGGTCGCGCAGTACGGCCAGCGCAAATACAGCAAAATTCTTTGCCGCCGTTCCGGAGATTTTTAAGGCAAACTCAGTTCCCTCCAATGTGTAGCGGACGACCTGGTCCGCGGGTTCTGCGCCGTAGTTCATCTGGCAGCGCCCCTATTTTTGCCCGATTTAGCAGGCGCGGGGCGCTCCAGCACCTCGAACGAATCCACGCCCGGCACAAGCGCCAGCGTGCGGCCGTTCTGCCAGTCCATGTGGAGCTGTCCAGCGTCATCCACGCAGGTGACGGTACCAATGGTGCCGGGCGGCACGGGGTCATACGGGTCGTTCATGGCAAGAAGGCGGATCTTGGTGCCCACCGGGTAGTGCCTGCGGGCATATTCGGCATGGTAACGATCTCGATTGCTATTGAACATATCATCACTCCATTTCTTGTAATCTTTAACGTGCTTTTTGATTTGTTTTCGTTTGGTTTTGCTGCGGTTTTGTTTGCGGTTCCTGCTGGCGTTCGCGTTCTGCATCCGCAAGGCGCTGACGCATTTCAGCGGAATGGGCGGCAATCTCCTTGCACAGCTTAAGGTCACGGCGCAGCGGCTTGAGGGCAGCGGTGATTGCCGGAATTTCCGGGGAGTTGGGTGCGGTACGGTACAGCCGTTGGCGCTCAGTTTGCAGCTCGGCAATTTTGTTTTCCAGTGCGATTTGCTTTGCTTGCAGTTGCTCTATCGAATCAATGCTGTTTGCCGACAGAAACTCCATCTGCCTGATCCTTCGGTCAAGATTACGGATGTCCTGCCGTACAGCATAGCTGGGGCGGCGGGGCTTATGCGGCAGCGCACCCAGCTCGTACAGATAGCGATAGTACAAGGCCCGCAAGCCGGTGAGCCTGCGGGCCTTGCCATAGCTTTTGCGCAATCGGGCGTGCTTTGCAACGGGCGGCTGTTCCTGTAAAAAGTGCCACCTTGCGTCGGGGTACAAAATGCGTATTTGCAGCGCTTCTGAGGTATACTGCCTGCCAAGCGTTTTAAACCGCACAGGCCGTGTCTTTCCGGGTGGGCGCAGCGTGGGATATTTGTGGTTAAAATTCAGCTCGTAGCCCTTGCTTTCCAGTTCTCGTATAAACTGCCGCCACGTCAGCGCTTCGGCCAGCGCGGCATCCACATCCTGCCGGATCACCGTGCGCCAGGTCGGCTGACCGTTTTTCTCGGCCAGCCATTCGGCGTAGGGCTTTGATACCTGCGCGGCGCGTTCGGTTTGGATGATCGACAAGCCGTACTTCACGCACAGTTCGTCCGACACGGCGCGGATCTCCAGCGCATAGCTTTTGGCATTGCTGTGATATTTTCTGCCGCTGTTCATCGCCACGCTGCTCCACACGATATGATTGTGATAATGGCTCGTGTTCAGGTGTGTGGTGACGATGGCCTGGTACCGCCCGCCCAGCACCCGCTCGGCCAGTTCCAGCCCGATCTTGTGTGCCAGCTCCGGCGTGACCTCGCCCTCGGCAAAGCTCTGTACCAGATGGTACCCCTGCACGCCGTCCGTCTTGTGCCAGCGCACAGCGTTTGCCCGCATATCCTCATAGGCTGACTGCGTGGTACACCCAAGCCCAGATTCAAAGCCGTCTGTTTCGGTTTTCTCACGGTTCAGGGCGTAGTCCACGGTTTCGGCCAGCGGCATCCCGTGCTGCCGTGTGGTCTTTTGCTTGTCCTGTGCGTACCGTACTGCGTTGTCCAACCGATAGACGGGAATCACGGATGTGTAGGCCATATGCTGCCGCCACCTTTGCTGTAATATAAAAAACAGCCGGGAGATTTACTCTCGACTGTTTGGTAGAAATATTGCTTGTTGGCGAGAATTGTCCCAAGGCACAGCGGTTACACACCCGCGGTTCAAAGTTACTGGACCAGCTGCGCCTTGTACTTGGACGCGGTCGGCAGGCGAAATGCCAAGCATTTCCATTGCCTTATCGGCAGTGACATGAGTGTTCTGCATCAGGCTTTGAATCAGTCCAATAGTTGCCTTTTCTTCACCTGAGCCATGCCCTTGGCCATGCCGCGCTCCTCGCCGCGGTCTGCCACAAATTTGCTGTAATTGCACATTTCGTTTAGCCTCCCTTCCAGCCTTTCGCTGGCTTGAAATCCGAATTGCTCTTCAAGCTGTGTACTCATTTTCGTTTTTGCTCAGCTTATCAGAAAGCAGCGTGTTCAAAAAGCATCAGTTCACTTTCTCTGATCTTGCTGGTTTTTCCCCAAGGCAGAGCAGGATCACGCACAGCTTATCGTAATTTCCCTTGTCCTCGTGCTGCTCGCCGCACAGGTTCGTTTCCGCCAGGCTGTACGAATTGACCGCACTGCGCCACTCTTCGCTCGGCGACATACAGATCCAAATCGAATATACTTTGGCAATATTTTCGTACTGGGAGCCGGTGAACTCAATGCCTTTCTGTGCGGAAATCATTCTGGCGCAATAGTATACGCCGCGTGTCACCAGATGATACGTCCCATGCTTTTTGTCGGTGGGGGTAAAATCTGCCTGCGCTTCCAGGTTGATGATCAGGCGGGCGCGATCCTTCGTGTGGGGGAGCAGCGCATCAAACTGGATGTCATACAGAACCGTACCCTCCGATACCGTTTTGTCCTCCGTGTTGTTGCCCTTGATCTTTTCGGTACGGTGTGGATTGGTCAGGTCACGGTCTACGGGCAATTCCCCGACAAGCGGTTGTCCCTCAATGCAGGCGGCAATCTCTTCCTCGGTGCAGTTCCGATATTCCGGCACACACCCTTGCAAGATCCGAACCAGCACTTCCTTGCAGGCCAGGGCCTCTTTGCAGGCTGCATCGGATCGGGAACTGTATTCCCCAATCGACAGCGCCGCGTCCAGTGCTTCATCAGGCATGATGTTCACCCCCCGCCCTCTATTGTATTTGCATTATACCGTAAAGTTGTGAATTTTTCAATAACCCGCCGTACTCTTGGCCGAATTTTGCAGCAGGCCCCTTCATGCTTACCAATTTTCTCGCACTTCTTCCCACACCACCCGCGCAATGCGTGCCATCTCTTCCACGCTCTCCGGACCGGCCATGCCGGTGCTGTTGGCGCGGCGGGCCAGCTGATTGGCATTGTTGCATAACCCCGCTACCTTGCGCAGCAGGTCGGCATGATGGGTGCAGGGGCGCGGCGTGATCGTCTTGCCCATGATGAGGCTGCGCAGATATTCCTCGCGCGGCAGGCCGCTGGCCGCGGCGCAGCGGTTCAGATGCGCCAGCTCTTGATCTGTCAGCCGCAGAGGAATCACATGGCCGCGCTTGCGCATGGGATCACCGCTCTTGATTTTTGCCCAGTCGTTTTGCTTTCTTTGGCTGCCGGGGTAGCTTGACCAACGCTTCGCGGCAGACGGGAACCCCGGCCAAATCCAGTCCTAACTTCGGCAAATCGGCAATGTACTTGATGTATCGGTTCCCTCTAAACTGTGACATCAGAATACCTTGATTCCGTGCTTCGGTCGTGATCAGCAGGCAATCCATACGATCTCCCGGTACAATGGACATAGCCGCCGCATGATCCCGCATAAAGGTGTAGTCGGCCCTAAAATCATCTGCCAAAGCCGTGTAGTCAGTATCGGGCAATTCCAGCACCTCTTTGATCTGACATGGTGCCAGGACATACGATCCGGCACCTCTGCGCAGTTGCGACAGGCTTCGGGGATTTTCGGTAAAAGCGGCAAACAATGTTTCACTCACCTTTGCTCACCTCCATCGGTACGCAACGGGGTTTGGGGCACCGCCCCAAAATGTGCGTTTGGATATCCAAACGCTATGCTTGCAAAACCGTTCACGGGCTGGGACGATGTACTTAACTCAGCTGACAAGCGATTCGCCTCTGGCCGCAGCCTTAATGATCCCATCCAGGGTTGTACAAACTCGGCTGTATTTTTTCGCCAAGCCGAGCTGTGCGTTGACAGTCGCGTCGCTGTCGCGACCGCACACCACCAGCACTGGGCAGCGCAGCAGCTTGTCACGCACAATATCGTTGTAAATATGGCGCTCGTCGGGATCGTCGAGCGCCACAAACTGCCCGTCCTGCAAACGCGGGCAGACGGGAACGTACCCGCACTCGAACACGGTGCGGCAATAACGGCGCAGGTGCGCGGAAGAGGTGCCCTCGGCGGCACAGATAAAAGCCCAAGGTCGTTTCATAGTCAAAAATCCTTTCTTAAAATTAAATTGCCGGGGTGGAATCCACATTGGATTCCACCCCTACGCATTTTTCTGTCATGTGAATCCGACTTGGATTCACTCTGCGGTTTCGGTGGGCTGCAAAGCATTTTTCAATCGCTCCGTGCCCAATTCGTAGTAGACGTTCGTCACCTCGATGCCGACGGCCTCGCAGCCCTCCTGCACAGCGGCCAGCACCGTCGTGCCTGCCCCCGCAAATGGGTCAAGGATGCGCCCACCCTGCTCGCAGATTTGGACGACCTCGCGCATGAGCGGCAGCGGCTTCTCGGTCACATGGATGCGGTTGGCAGGATTGGCGTGCCGGAACACACCGGGCAGGCAGCCGACATTGCGTTGCATAGGCATGGGGCCGTTGGAACCCCAGACCATAAATTCGGCCTGCTGGCGGTAGCGTCCCCGAACCGGACGGTTCGCTAGCTTATCCCATACGGCCACGCCGCGCCAGATCCAGCCCGCCCACTGCATGGCGCAGGACAGCGCCGGCAGCTGCCGCCAGTCAATGAATACGCAGATTGGCGCGCCGGGCTTGCAGGCAGCGCGGGCCTTGCTCATCCAGACGGCTGTCCACAGCATCCAGCTCAGTTGGTCTTTCTGGTCCCCGTCAAAATCGGGCAGGGCCTTGTCAGCGCTCATACTGCTGTACTTCTGGTTGGTCGTGCGGGTTTTCTCGCTCGGCTTTGCCCCGCCGCCCGCATAGGGCGGGTCGGTGATGACCGCGTCGAACGCGCCGGGCTGGAAATGCGGGATAATGTCCAGCGCATCGCCGTGTAAGATCGTCCAGCCGTCACCGCCGCGGTGTTCGGGCATGATAAAGTCGGGTACAAACAAATCGTTTTCCGTTTTGGTCAATGGCATTCCCTCTTTCTGTTACAATAAATTTTGCTTGGAAGCCCAGTATCCGGTGGGGCTTCTTTCCGCCTTTTATAAAAACGCGGAATTTCTATCATTCCATATCGGCGGAACGAGCCGCTTCCTTTGCTTTGTGGAACGGTTCTGGCGATTTCGGTCGGTCTTTTTCAAACGGATAAACCTGTACGACATCATCTTTGATTTGAATCAAATCCTCAGTCGGGTTGTCAATGGTCATTCCGGGCAGAATCACTTGGCTGCCGTAAATTTCCACTTTGCCGCTCACCGTGCCGTAGATGCGGAGACACCCTTGAAGCCAAGGCGAAGCATTCGTTACCCGGCTGCGCAGCACGCGCCCCTCGCCGCAGACCTGAATGTCAAATTTCAAAACGCCGCTCATCACAATGGCCTGATCCTGTATCATGCATTTGCCCCCGACATCGGCGTCACCGCTGACCAGCGCACTGCCTTTGGCAATTGCTTCCTCGGTCAAGCAGGCATCCCCGGCCACAAGTGCATCCTCGCAGCAGATCGCATCGTCCGCGATCCATGCCGCACCGTCCTGTGAGAGATTATCCGCACTTTGAACATAGCCGCCCAGCGTCCCGGCTTTCACTCCCTCGCGCACATCTTTCAGCGCACGGATGCGGTGCAGCCAGGGATAATGCGGGTGGGCCTGGTTTGTAATTTCGTACTTTTGGTTGTCTGTGGTCATCGTGCATCACCTCGTTCTTTCGGTTTGGGCGTCTTTCCCCGTGCAGCCATATGGTCAGGATCGGACAATTCGGTTTCCACATACTCGGAGATGATAAAGAGCGCGTCATCATAGCTGTGGCAGCCGTACACCCGCTCACACATTTCTCTGGACTGGTCGCGCTGTCCGTTTTCGCACAGCAGCCGCGAGGCTCGGCCAAGGATGGCAAAGATGTTGCCATCGTGGCCGAACAGCGCCATTTTGGGGTGTGTATTTTGTTTACTTTCTTTCTGCATTTTTGCTTCTCTCATCGGGCGATTTCCGCCTGCTCTCGTCTTATTGCCTTTTGCCGCATGGCCATCTGCGCCAGATCGCCATAGTCTGCGCCGTCAAGCTGCGGCAGACGCACGGCCACGGCGTAGCGCTTCCCGTAATGCTCGGCCAAGGCGGCGGTCGCCATTCGGCCGGGCGGGTCGTTGTCCAGACACAGTTCCATGCGGACAACGTGCGGGTGCCGGCGCAGAAATTCTTCCAGTGCGGCGGGCGGCTTTATGGTGTGTGTTTGCTCCGGCACATAAATGCCGCCCAGCGACAGGCGATATTTATCGGCGGCACTGCCCGCCAGTGTCATCTCAGCCATCGCGTCAATGGCGGCTTCAAACACGGCCACGGTATCGCTTTCGGCGGTTGGAGGAATACAAAAGCCGTACCTCTTATCGCTGCCCGACGCTTCGGCCTTGAACGGCCTGCCATATTGATACGTTCCGCGCAGGGCGGCATACTTTGGTTGTCCGTTCTCATCCTTGCCCACAAGCACACAGTTGTGGTAGGGTGTACTCTCGTATAAAATGCCTTGCTCCATGCAATAGGAAATGACAGGTATTGAAACACCGCGTCCCAGTAAATACTGCACAATGCGGTCGTTGTTCGGTGCGGCGGCGGGCAAAGCAAAGGGAGGCCGTTCCCGTTCAATGCTTTCGTGCGCGGGCTCGGTGTACGCAGGGCTTTCCTCACACAGCAAACGCACTGCGTCCACAAACCGAACGCCCTCGACATAGATCAGGTAATCCAGCGCCGACTTGCCGCCGATGCCCCGGCTTTTCCAGTGCCAGACACTGCTTTCGCCGTTGATCTTAAAGCTGTCGTGGCTGCGCAATTCAAATTCACCGCGGGCGCTGCTTTTTACAAGGTCGTTCGGGCGGTAGCGGCGCAGGAATTCTATCGCCGTCATGCGCTTGGCGGCGGCGATCTGCTCTTTCGTAACGCCGTTCATATCACAAAATCGCGTTCAGCAGCAGGCCGACCTTGTCCACGCGCTCCCACGGGAAATCCTCTCGGCCAAAATGTCCGCCCACCGCCGTGCGGGCGTAGAACGGATTTTGCAGATCAAGCGTTTCGATCATACCTGCGGGGGTCAGGTCAAAGACCTGCCGCACAGCTTTGGCAAGGCAATCGTCGGCGCACAGGAGGCAAGTGCCGAACGTGTCCACTTCGACCATGACCGGCTCGGCCATGCCGATGGCATAGGCCAGCGTGACCTGACACCGCTCGGCCATGCCAGCCGCCACCAGATTTTTCGCAATGTACCGCGCCATGTACGCGCCGCTGCGGTCCACCTTGGTCGGGTCCTTGCCGGAAAGCGCCCCGCCGCCTTGCGGGGCAAACGGGCCGTAGGCGTCCACTGCCAGCTTTCGGCCGGTCAGGCCGGTGTCGGCCTCCGGCCCGCCCAGCACAAAGCTGCCGCTGGGGTTGATGAGGATTTCCAGCGCATCATCCACGGGCTGCCCGCGCAGCGCAGGTGCAATGACCTGCTCGGTCAATTCCTGCGCCAGCTCGTCCGGATTTTTATTGGCGGCGTGCTGAACGGACAAAACCACAGTAGAGACGCGCAGCGGTGCGTCCTCGTGATCCGGTTCGTTTACGGCATACTCGACCGTGACCTGTGCCTTGCCGTCGGGGCCGATGCCGTGGATGGTGTCGGTCATGCGGGCCAGTGTCAGCAAGCTGGTCAGGCGATGCGCCAGCACCACAGGCAGCGGCATAAACTGCGGCGTTTCCTTGCAGGCGTAGCCGACCACAATGCCCTGATCGCCCGCGCCGAGTGCGTCCGGGTCGGTGTCGTCCAGAGGTACATTGACCGCGCCCGCGATGTCGGGACTTTGCGCGTGCAGCCAGCAGTCGATCTGAAACGCTTTCGGGTCATACCCGACGCCGCGCACAACATCCCGCGTGATGTTGAACACATCCGGCTGCACAGTCGTGCTGATCTCCGCCCGCGACCACGATATGCCCGCGGGTGGCCAGCGCCTCGCACGCGACACGGGCGGCGGGTCAACGGCAAGGCAGGCGTCCAGGACGTTATCGGCAATAAGGTCGCACAGTTTGTCGGGGTGGCCCTCGGTAACGGATTCGGCGGTATAAAACTTTTTCATGGCAGATTCTCTCCTTTTATAATGTAGGAAATAAAAAGCGGCCCGCAGCCGAGAGGGCTGCGGGCCTTGGCGGAATTGAGATCATTCATCTTTCGGGGGCCTGTCGACTGGGCGGACGCCGGGGTCTTGAAACGGCATCCATCGCGGCAGCATAGCGTTCCGTCGTGCAGTGCTCTACCAAAATGCCAAAGGGCGTCCGGTGGAACAGCTGTGGGTCGTGGTAGAATTTCTCGTAACGGGTGAACTGCTCCGGCGTCAGGCCGACGAAGTTCTCTTCGTTATAGCCGCACACAAAGAACGTACCGGCGATGACATCATAATCGCCGAGCGCACGGTTCAGCGGAAGGCCCATCAGCTTGCCCTCGTCGTTCAGAACAACGCAGACGTTGTCATCCGGGAACGGGTAGGCAACATCGATCAACCCGCCGACGATTTTCTGCTTGGCTTCAAGGGTCGGCTCAATGTCGGCCTCGCGGGGATATTGCCCCGGCTCAACGATCAGGACTTTCAAATGTATCCCGATGCTTCTGCGGCCGGCACGCCTGCGCAGCCTCTCGCCATGCTTCCAACATAGGCTGCATAGGAATCCCGTTCTGGCGGCAGCCCTCCAGCACGGTATTCCAGTAATAGCGGCTTGGGCGTTCTGGCTCGTCCTTATACGGCGCATTCATGACGTACACCATTGCCTGATGGCCCACGCCTTTGCCTTGCACATCGACCGTGCGCCGGGCATAAAAATGCGGAAAGCCTTCGTAATGGTTGAGCGCTTGCTCGTCCTGTGCGCTGACTTTCCACAGCAGGCCGTCCACATGGTTGCCCTTGTCGGGCAAAATCGTCAGGTACCCGCCGCCCGTGCGGCGGAATGCCAACCGATACCCGTCCAGCCGCACACGCCCCACCGGCTCTGCATCCGGGCAACGGCGGGCCATCTGATCCAGATTCAAATTGCTGCCATAGGCAAAATATAAAGTTTTCTCGTTCAACCGTTCATCTCCAATCTATCTTGCGCCATCGTCCCGATGGCGTTGGTTGCAGGGATACTGCGCTTTGTCATACCGCCACGCGCGGTCGCCGGGCAGATTTTTCAGCAAATGCTCCCGCACATTTTTGTACTCCGGGCCGATCAACCCCAAGCGCAGCAAAAACGTGCGGAACGTAAAGGCAGGGTTATCGCCGACCGGCGTTTTGTGCGCCAGCGTTTTCTGTTGGTTGATCGCCTGCGCCGAGATTGCCATCGCCAGCACGATGTTGGCCTTGACTTCGCCCGCGTGCAGCGTAGCGTTGAACAGCCGAAACTCGACCGTGCCGTGGTAGAACACCGAATGCAGATTGACGGCATGGTACCGCGATAAGTCGTAGTGATCGTTGCTGCCGTCATTCCCCTGATACCAGCGGCTTTTCAGCATCTCCATGCTTGCGTCCTTCGGCAGCTTGCGGATCGTCTGCAGCACAGGTTCTTCCACGCGTCTGCACCAGCGCCGGGTTCGGCTTTCATCCACCTTCAGCGCCGCAAACAGAATGTCCTCTTTCGAGTACATGATCGACAGCAGGTTCTTCAGGCTTTTCGGTGTGTGCCTGGCTGCATCAATATGAACGTGCATCCCGCAGGAGTCATTGACAAAAGCACCTGCATGGCGCAAAGCGCGCACGACCTCCTGCAGCTTTTCCATCTCGGCGTATTCGAGCTTGGGGGAGTTCATCTCGACCCTGTACTCTCGCCCAGCGGGAACCTGCCGGCCATTGCTTCGGCGAAAGGCATGGATGCTCCCATCCGAAACGATTTTCCAGTCTTT
>ENA-OQDT01001002-OQDT01001002.1-human-gut-metagenome-genome-assembly--contig:-NODE-1002-length-17488-cov-20.277000_pt1 | contig 17488 bp, 16 predicted proteins | sample MGYA00242786_ERZ504617 | MGnify/ENA primary metagenome ERZ504617 (study PRJEB26092, sample SAMD00036337) | human gut metagenome | host: Homo sapiens | study: EMG produced TPA metagenomics assembly of...
AAAGAAAACTGTAGAAATCCCCTATATATCGTGCTATGATAAAAACCACAAAATACTGAATACAATATTCGTTTTAAAGGAGTTTTATTATGACACATACAACAGAGTTTAATCATGAGTTTTCAAACAGTGAGGAAAAAACTTTCTCTCAAAGAAAGATTTGTAAAATATATCACAAGCAGAGAGTCTGCAGAGGTTTTCAATAATGCTCTTGCAGCTATGAACGGTGGACATTATGTTCCACTTGATCGATAAATTTTCTATTATTGAATATACGCAAAAAGAGAAAAAGATGTTATATACTCTGACATCTTTTTCTCATTTTTTTACCATTTATAGTATATTATAATAATAGAGTCTATATGAACAAAACTATTTAAAAGGAATTATTATGAGAACAAAACGAATTGATGAAATCGAATTATATATCCGCGGAAAAAAAATCTGTCTCTCTTGATACGTTATGTGAAGTATTTAATGTATCAAAGAACACGGTCCGAAGAGATATCGCAACTCTTGAACAATCTGGGAAAATCAAGAAAGTTTATGGTGGAGTAACAATCGCAGACACTCCTGCATCAAAGACTTTGCTTCCTTTTTCCAAACGCCATCAAAGTTTTATGAAAGAGAAGCGACTAATCAGCCAGTTAGCTGCATCTCATGTTTGTGATCATGATACGATCTTTATCGACAGTGGGACAACATGTCATAATATCATTGACTTTATTGCCGAGAAAGAATGCACGATCCTTACCAACAGCCTGCAGGTTTCTCTAAAAGCCATCCCTTATGAGAATTTAAATGTAATTTCTCTTCCTGGATTCTTAAAGAGGGAAACTTTATCTTTTGTTGATGGAAATATCGCAGAATACCTCAAAGCTTACAATATCACCAAAGCTTTTATGTCTTGTACTGGAATCTCCATTCAAAATGGACTTAGCAATGCATCTTCTGAAGAATATCTGGTCAAGAAATCTGTGATAGAAAACAGTACGATCCGTTTTGCACTTGCAGACCATTCCAAATTTGGAGATTTTTCATTGATGACATTTTGTCCGTTTAAGGATATTGATCACATTCTTACGGATCAACTTCCTAGTGAAGAATTCTGTGATTTTGCCAAGATGCATTCCATCAATATAGAAACACCGTAAGCAAAAAGAAGCAGGAACAACCATAATTTCCTGCTTCTTTTTGTCTATTTCTTAGGATTTCAATTTTGCTTCTTTTTCTATCTTTGGAAATTCTTTTCCTTTTACACGAATACTTCCAGGGAGACATTCCCCTTCTTCCGTAAAAAAGATTGTAATATGTCCAAGTGCAGCCAGATTATCTGATGCAATTTCACCAATTCTTAAAATTTCATATTCCTGATCATCAATTTTCAGTATATCTCCAGCCCAAATCTTCTTTTTCAAAGGTGTTACATCATAAAATAACAAAAATCTTTTAATGTTACCAATGTTTTATGTCCAAAAGTGATCAAAAAATTCTTCTTGTCAAATGCACCTACATCACAGCCACAGTCTTTTACAATGGTTTCCAAAGATACCCCATGCATTTGGAAACAAGTGCCATGATAGAGCCGGCATTAGGGTTTGAAGCGATGATGAGTGCTGCAACAGAGATTCCAAGAACGACAATACGGCCGGTCCACATCATCTCTTTGTCACTTGCCTTGCCTTTTCTGATGACAGGCTTGTACACATCACTCGAGAAAGCAGATGAAGCAGCAAGCAGCTGGCTGTCTGCGGTACTCATGGAAGCGGCAAGCACTGCTGAGAGGAGTATACCTGAGATAACACCAGGGAAAATCTTTCTTACAATCTGGATGAAAACAAGAGAGTTTTAATTGATTGATTCGTCAAAGCCAAGGAAAAGTCTTCCGATTACTCCGATTAAAGTTGCAAAAAATACAATAAGCAGAGTCCATGTAATTCCGATTTTTGCTGATTTCTTCAAATCCTTCTGTGATTTGATGGACATGAATCTGATAATGATATGTGGCATACCAAAGTAACCAAGTCCCCATGCCAGTCCTGACACGATATCCTGCCAGCTTGAGAATGGGTTTAAGTAACCGCCCGGGAGTGCTGACATAGATGATGTATCAAGCATAAATGCTGCAAAAATCGGTGCTATAAACATAGAACCAAGCACGAGCATGCCCTGGAAAAAATCGGTCCAGCATACAGCCGAGAAGCCGCCGAGGAAGGTATAGCCTACGATGACCACTGCAGCAAGGTACATGGCAATCTGTGGATCCATTCCTATTACAGTGTGGAAAAGAGTACCGCATGCCTTTACGCTTGATGCCGCATAAATAGTGTATGCAACCAAAAACACAATTGCACATATTACCTGCAGTGCAAGTGATTTGGACAGGAATCTGTTGGTCAGATACTGCGGAATAGTGATTGAGTCATTGGCTACAATCGAGAATTTACGCAGTCTCGGTGCTTCAAGCAGCCAGCTTATAGTGTAGCCGATTGCAAGTCCCACAGGAATCCATACCTGACCTAAGCCCAGTGCATAGATAGAAGTAGGAAGTCCCATGAGCACCCATGCACTCATGTCTGAGGCTCCGGCTGACAGCGCCGCAACCCATGGTCCCATCTCACGTCCACCAAGGAAGTAGGTTTTTTCTCCGCCGTTTCTGTTTTTCACGAAAAAGAAAATACCGATACCCAGCATGCACAGCAGATAGACGATAAATACAATAATTTCTGATGTTTTCATTTGTAGTACCTCTTTAATAGTTTATCTAGTAACCATGCTACCACGTTAGTGCGATAAAGGCAAGGAAAAATTAATGATAAAACAAAACGATTCATTTATTATTTGTAATTGTATAGATAATCAGCTATACTATAAAAAAGTATAGCTGATTTATATATGTTAAAGGGGTGAAAACGGGGATGGGAAATATACTTTAATTCCTGGAAATGAGAGCTTTTTACAGTCAAAAAACAGTAGAATATATGTGGATAAGACAGAACTGATCAATGAATTAAATAGCAGATTATCGACAGATGATAAATGTGTTGCAGTAAGCCATGCAAGGAGATTTGGAAAATCCCATGCTGCCGGAATGATAGATGCATATTATAGCAGGGGCTGTGATTCAGCAGAGTTGTTTGAAGACACTAAGCTTGCAACAAATCCGGCATATAAAAAACATATGAACAAATACAATGTCATACATCTTGATATTTCATCATTTTGGGATGATTATAAGGCAAATATCATTGAAAAAATCAAGGAATACGTTGTGTCGGATTTAAGGGATGAATTTGAAGAAAATGTTGATTTCTCAAAGAAATTCAGTGTTATACTCATGTCTGTTTATAAGCTTACCGGGATACAGTTTGTAATTATTATAGATGAATGGGATTGTGTAATCAGAAATAGTGATGACCAGAATCTGATTCATAATTATTTACAGTTTCTTCATTCATTATTTAAGTCAGAGGAATCAAAGTACTTCCTTGCTTTGGCATATATAACCGGGATACTTCCGATTAAAAAAATAAAGGACGAATCGGCATTGAATAATTTTCAGGAGTTTACAATGCTTAAATCCAGACCAATTACACAATATTATGGTTTTACAGAAGAAGAAGTCATGATGCTGTGCAGGCAATACAACATGGATTATGAGAGCATGAAAGCCTGGTACAATGGCTATCTGATAGATGGTTTGCATATGTATAATCCGAATTCTGTGTCGATGGCACTTAATTACAGGGATTTTGATTCTTATTGGAAAAACACATCATCATTTGAGTCAATCAATACATTTATAAACATGAATTATGAGGGCTTGAGGGATGATATTGTAAATATGCTGTCAGGGAAAAAATTATATGTAAACACCGAAACTTTTCAGAATGATTTTTCTACTGTTTCCTCAAAGGATGAAGCTTTGACAGCTCTGATTCATTTGGGATATCTGGGATATGACAGAGAGGAAGAGAGTGCATTTATTCCAAATTATGAAGTGAAAAAGGCATATCAGGCAGCTCTGTGCACAGGAAATTGGGGGAAAATTGGAAAATCAATTGCCAGATGCGATGAATTGTTAAGGGCTACAATTAATTGTGACAGTGATAAAGTGGCAGAAATAATTGAGCTTGCACATGAATCATATACATCTGTTTTGAGATATAATGATGAAAACTCATTAAGCTGCGTTCTGACAATGGCTTATTTTACAGCACCTGCATATTACAATATTGTCAGAGAAATGCCGGCGGGTAAAGGATATGCAGATATGGTATTTATACCAAGAGAAAATGCCGGAAAACGCCCGGCAATTATAATTGAATTAAAATGTGATAAGACTGCCGAGGCTGCAGTTAAACAGATTAAGGACAGGCACTATGAGGGAGCACTGGCAGGTTATAAGGGAAAGCTTCTTTTGGTTGGAATCAATTATGATAGTCAAAATGGTGAAAAAAAGCATCATACCTGCGTCATAGAGGAATATGAAAAATAAGCACATTTCCCTATTGACGAATACCCTGCGTTGACATATCATAGTATATAAGTGAAAGGGAGTAGCCGGCACGAGAGTGCTTACTTATCCGTCAGTACGATTGCTCATACATATCATACATATATGACAGCAATCCGGAGAGTGATTAAATGGCGAGACTTTTGTTGTTTTATACAGCAGAAGTGTCGCCTTTTTTTGTATATAAAAGCCTTCTGCTGATAGGACATAGCTGTAACTATCAATTAATCAGGCATCCTTAAAAAGGACGGCAGAAGGAGGAAAATTATGATTTTTGTAGCAATTTTACTGCTTATAGCAGGCTTTGTAGCACTGGTGAAGGGCGCGGATGTGTTTGTGGATGGAGCGGCGGCGCTCGCCGGGAAATTTGGTATTCCGCAGCTTGTGATTGGACTGACGATTGTGGCGATGGGTACGTCGCTGCCGGAGGCGGCAGTCAGCATCACTGCAGGAATAAAGGGTAATGCGGGGATTACAGTCGGCAATATTGTCGGCAGCAATATACTAAATATCCTTATAATCCTGGGAGTGACGGCACTCATCACAAATGTAGCCATACAAAAAACTACCTTCAAATACGAGATACCGTATATGCTTCTTATCACAGCGGTGCTTCTCGTGATGGGAATGACAGGCAATGAAATCACATTCATTGAGGGAGTTATACTGTGGGTTTTATTTATTGCATATCTGCTTTACCTGTATTTTCTGGCAAAAAAGGGCAATGACAGTGGTGATGAGCAGCCGGTAAAGCTATATCCGGTATGGAAATGCCTGCTCTTTATTGTGCTTGGCGGTGTGTGCGTCGTAATTGGAAGCCAGCTTGTCGTAAACGGTGCCACAACTATAGCGAGAGCCTGCGGCATGAGTGAGCGCTTTATCGGACTTACGATCGTGGCATTCGGCACATCTCTTCCGGAGCTTGTGACATCTGTTTCAGCAGCACGAAAGGGAAATGCAGGAATTGCAATAGGAAATATAGTCGGCAGCAATATTTTTAATATACTCTTTGTAATCGGTACAGTAGCTCTCATTTGTCCGGTACCGTTTGAGAGCAGGTTTGTGATTGATACAGTTGTGGCAATCCTGTGCGGTGTGCTCCTGTGGGGCGGTACAATAAGACATAAAGAGCTTAGAAAGCCATGTGGAGTGGTGATGCTGCTTTGCTATGCGGCATATTTTGTATATCTGGCAGCTATGTAATGATGTGTTTTCAAAATTGCGATGACGGTGTAAAAAAAGAGTGTGATGAAGAGATAAAAATTAAATATAGCAAACTGTCAATAATTGTGCATACAAATTAGTGCTTTAACATCAAAATGATTGTGATTTCACGCTAAATATAAACAATTAATTAAAAATAGCACTCTAACTTGACAAGTGCTGATTGCAGGTGTATAACGTAGTCAGAACGAACGGAAGGAAGCGATTATAATGGATAAAAACCCAAAGCATCCATTGAAGAAAAAGAATAAGGCAGATGCAAAGAAGCATCAGAAGCACGTATACGAATAGCAGCTTCTGTTAAGGAATACTATCCAGTAAGCACAATGTACCCCAGCCCGTCACAGGGTTGGGGTATTTTGTGTTTTTGGAAGTATTTTCAGAGGCTGTCCTTGAGACAGCTGTGAATACATTTTCACCTGAACCTTTTATGAGAGAAGCTTTAAGCTTGTCGCCATACATATAGAGGTCATTTCCACGCACAATGCCCCATTCCATCAGGAGCGCTGCCGCACCGGTTACGAACGGAGCAGCCATGGAGGTGCCTGTTTTTGAAGTGTAGCCTCCGGTGTTTGAACAGGAGATAATGTCCACACCGGGCGCTATGATATCAGGCTTTATGCTGTCAAAGGCCCAGGTATAGCCTCGGCCGGAAAAAGCAGCTGTGCGGTTTGTGCGGCTGTCATAGGCTCCGACAGAGATGACATTTTGTGAGGTCGAGGGGATGGTCAGGGTGATATCGGGTGATGCATTGATAAATGAGGTCTGTGCATTGCGCAGAGCACCTGACGGCAGCCATATATCCCATGAACCGTCCTTTACAGATATGGGCATAAGCGATATTTTCCAGATGCCGGGTGAGATGTATTGTGATCCCATGAGTTCAATGAATATTTCCTGAAAGGGAGAGTAGGGTGAGGGACCGCCGCCTGTTATATATATGTCTGTCCCATCGAGCCGGTATCTGTATGTAAAGCCTTTTGCCTGATTGGTAATTGTATCTGGAATCTCCAGCATATCATTATTTGGGGCGGTAATTTGCAGCTGTATCTCATCCCAGTATTTCTTCCATAAATCTATGGAAAGAGATGGCTCAGGATAGCCTATCGCAAGCTCTGCATCGGCAGGGTATGATTTGCCGTTTGCATGACCAAAGCCGGCTCCATCGTTACCTGAGCCGACAGAGACCGCGCAGCGGTAGTTTTCTGCTATATAGTCCAGGTATGTTTCAAGCAGTGAGGTACCGCTGTGCGAGCCGTTACTTGTGCCAAAGCTTAGGTTTATGGCTATAGGCATATTCATATCGATGGATTTTCTTATGCAAAAGTCTACTGCCAGCATAATCTGCGTGGTTGTGGGAAAGCTGGCACCGCCTGAGGTTTTGAGTTTTACGACTATAAGAGTGCTTTCATAAGCAACACCGCGGTATTTTGTGTTTTGTTCATTATCATTACCATTTCCGTTTCCGGCAGCGATTCCTGCCACATGAGTGCCGTGCCCGGATATGTCGATGCTTGGGCAGATGCGCTGCATTTCTAAGCTGTTTTCTGCATTTATGGCTTTGGTGATTGTATCGCGGTCATATAAGGTGCCAAAAGGAACTATGTCACTGTGTGAGGAGTTATCAGATACAGTCTGGTCCCACAGATAGGCAATTCTGCTTACACCATCCTGTATAAAAGCCGGATGGGCATAGTAAATTCCGGAGTCGATAATGCCTACGAGCACACCTTTTCCGGTCAGATTATATGGATTGGTGTGTACGGGAGTGATGCATGAGGCCTGCGAGCCCTCGTATACATCGTAGTTAAACTGCTTTGGCTTTTCCATATATATGATTTCATCGCACAGAGCGACAGTATTTACAAGTGATTTTTCAATTACAAGCACCGCATAGTTTCCAAGCAGCTTTGTGATGAGTACAGAAGGATATTTTTCTTTTATTTTTTCGATGTCACCGACATATTTTACTATCACTTCCCAGCTATCACTCTCCGGCAGATAGCCGCTTGAAAGCCCTCCCTCTTTACCAAGCTCATAAGGGGTGGACAGCAGGGCGGCGGACAGCTGTGGAGAAATTTTCTCACTAAATGCTATTTCCATACTAACCTCCATTTTTTATTAGTAAAATATTAAAAAAATCTTAAAGGACAAATGCAATATATATTTGGTATGATTAATTCATGATCGTAGCTGTTCTCAGTGGTTCTGAATAGTTACTTATAATCAATATATTATAAAAACCGGGAGGTCGAAATGAGTAAAAAGAAAAAGATTATCATTTCAGTGATTGCAGTTGTGCTGATTATAGCAGTTATTGTGTCAGCTGTTGTCATTGCAATGACAAAGGGAAAGAATGCAAAAAAGTCATCGGGGGTGTATGCAAACAAGGTCTCTGATGTCATGTATCAGGCGGGAAGCACTGACAGGTACAGCGGTGTCGTGGAAGCAGCCGATAGCATGGATATCAAGGCTGATAGTGAGAAAAAAGTAAAGGATATTCTCGTGTCAGAGGGTGATGAGGTACAGGTGGGTACACCTCTTTTTACCTATGATACAAAGGATCTTGCTGCGAAAAAGGAAAGTGCCACGCTTGAGCTTGAGAGCTTAAACAATACGCTTTCCGGCTATGATGCCCAGATAGAGCAGCTCAACAAGGAAAAGAAGGAAGCGTCAAAGGATCAGCAGCTTGACTATACACTGCAGATTCAGCAGGTGCAGACACAGCAGAAGCAGACACAGTACGATGTTGCCACGAAGAAGGCAGAGATAGAAAAGTACGATGAGAGCATCAAAAATGCCACTGTAAATAGCACAATGGTCGGTGTTGTTAAGAAAATCAATGAGAATCAGAGTGCAGACACAGCAGATTCTGCATTTATGACAATTGTTGCCACCGGCGATTACAGGGTAAAGGGCACAATCGATGAGCAGAGCTTTTTAAACAGCGGACTGGCAGAGGGGCAGGCAGTTATCGTGCGCTCAAGAGTTGATGAGTCAAAGACCTGGCAGGGTACCATCAGCAAGGTTGACACTGAGAATCCTCAGACTGATAACAGCAATTCAGGCATGTATGATGATGGAAACAGCGAGCAGAAGGCCTCAAAGTACAACTTCTATGTGCAGCTTACAGGCACAGGCGATATGCTTTTAGGACAGCATGTATATGTGGAGCCGGATTTTGGACAGACACAGATGAAGGAAGGCATATGGATTGATGAGAGCTACGTTGTAAAGGATGGCGATGATGCATATGTCTGGACACTTAATAAAAAGGATAAGCTTGAGAAGACAAAGGTTGAGCTTGGAGACTATGACGAGAATCTCATGATGTATGAAATCAAATCAGGGCTTTCAAAGGATGACTACATAGTATGGGCATCTGATGACCTTTATGAGGGTGAGCCGGCACAGACATGGGACGATTACATTGAAAATGGCGGCGATGAAGATACAGCCTACGACGATATGGGTACAGAAGCTCTTGATGACCAGGTGCTTGAGGGCACTGAGGGCGGTCCGGTTGATGATGGCACAATGGACGAAGGTGCTGCAGATGCCACCGGTTCAGGTGACGCGGAGGTACAGTAGATGATTCTAGAACTCCAGCATATTTACAAAAACTACGACCAGGATAAGCTTGTGGTGCCGGTTTTAAAGGATGTTTCACTCCAGATTGAGGAGGGAGAGTACGTGGCAATCATGGGGCCGTCGGGCTCTGGCAAGACCACTCTCATGAATATTGTGGGATGTCTTGATCTGCCAACATCGGGCACATATATACTTGACGGCAGACAAGTCAGTGAGCTCAAGGAAAAGGAGCTTACGAGAGTCAGACGGGATACAATAGGATTTGTATTCCAGAATTTCCAGCTCATGCCGCGTGAGAGCGCACTTGACAATGTATGCCTGCCACTCATATATGCCGGTGTGAGCAAAAAGGACAGAAGGCAGATGGGTATGGAGGCATTGGAGCGCGTAGGGCTTTCAGACAGGGCTGATTTTAAGCCAACACAGCTTTCAGGAGGACAGAAGCAGCGAGTGGCGATAGCGAGAGCTATGGTAAATCATCCAAAGCTTCTGCTTGCGGATGAGCCTACGGGAGCACTTGACTCAAAGTCAGGCAGGCAGGTGCTTGAGCTCTTTGAGAGCCTTAATGAGTCCGGTGTGACGGTTGTCATGATTACACATGACAGAAAGGTAGCCGAGCAGGCAAAGCGCATCGTCCACATCATAGACGGCGAGATAACAGAGGAAGGACAGGAGGCAGGTAATGAAAAAGAAAAAGAGAATTAAGATCATTATAATAGCTGTCCTTGTAGTTGCAGTTGTAGCGGGAAGCATCACAGGAGTGGTTTATTACAAGAACTCCAAGGGGATTGCTTCCGTCATGAGTGTTTCAATGATCAGCACGACAAACGACAGCACATCCATGACCAGTGAGGGAATGGTGTGTGACGATGCATGTCAGACAATCAATTTAAAGGATGGACAGAAGGTGACAGAGGTTTATGTCACAAAGGATCAGCAGGTAAAGGCCGGGGATAAGCTCCTTGCATATGATGTGACGAGTCTTTCACTCTCGGTTGAGATGAAACAGCTTGAGATACAGAGTCTTGAGAACCAGCTTGTATCGGAAAAGCAGAAGCTTGATAAGCTAAAGAATACTAAGCCGGTTGCAAAGCAGCCTGAGACTCCTGTTACACCTGAGCCACAGCCTGACACACAGCCGGCTGCACCTGAGCAAAAGCCTGATGAACAGCATGATGTGATATCGGATTTGTCAGAGGCTAAGGGAAGCGGTACAGAGGATGATCCCTATGTATTTACATGCACAGAGGCTTCATATGTAGCCGGATCGCTTTTGAATACACTTGCTGATAAGAGTGCGGTAGCCCGGTTTGTAATAGGAGATGCTAACGCACCTGATATGGAGCTTATCGTAAGAGGAGATAAGCTTGGCAGCTATGATGACAGCGATGAGATAAAGCTTTTCCTTGCAGGTTCAATTACAACAGGAAATGCTTCTGCTGATACAGCAGTAAATGAGCCGTCAGATGCCGTAGCAGACAATGCCACAGAACAGGCCGCACAGACAGAAGCTGATACCGCAGCAGAAGAAAAGACATACACAGCAGATGAGCTTAAGGATGCCATAAAGGAGCAGACAAGAAGTGTTGCAGATGTTGATTTACAAAAGAGAATTGCACAGGCTGATTTAAAGGAACTGCAGAGCGAGCTTGAGGATGGCGTGGTATATGCAAAGAAGGATGGAATTGTGACAACAGTCGGTGATCCTGCCAATCCACCTCAGGACGGTACACCGTTCCTGCAGCTTTCAGGAGCCTCAGGACTGTATATCAGCGGAACAATCGGTGAGCTGGATCTGGATACAGTAAAGGTAGGGCAGAGCGTATCAGCAGTCAACTACATGACAGGTGATACCTATGAGGGCACGATATCAGAGATAAGTAATGTGCCGTCAGACAGTGTTAACTACTATGGAGACAGCAATCCAAACTCATCATTCTATGAGTACACTGCATACATTGAGAATCCACAGAATCTCAAAAAGGGCGATTCGCTGCAGCTTACTATAGATACGTCATCAGAGGGCTCTGACAGTGGTCTTTATATCGACAAGTCATATGTCAGAACAGAAAACGGACAGTCATATATATACAAGGATGACAACGGAAAGCTCAAAAAGCAGTCTGTCAAAACAGGCAAGTCGCTCTGGGGCTCATATGTGGAGATAAAGTCAGGCCTGACAAATGATGACTATATCGCATTCCCGTATGGAGTCAGAGAAGGCGAGAAAACCAAGGTGTCCGAAGATGGTATGTATTAGTTTAGCAGGGAGGATTAAAGATGCTTGAAAATATTAGATTGTCCTTTAGGGGAATCTGGTCACATAAGATGCGTTCGTTTCTGACCATGCTTGGAATCATCATCGGAATTGCAGCAATTATTGCGATTGTTTCCACAATTCAGGGCACAAACGAACAGATAGAAAAGAACCTTATAGGTTCAGGAAGTAATAACGTAAAGGTCACACTGCAGAAGGATGGTTATGATATGGATCTGTCATATGATTCGGCGCCGGCAGGAGTGACAGAGGTATCGGCTGCCACACTTGACAGCATAAAGGAGCTCGACCATGTGCAAAATGCAGCACTTTACCGCACAAGACAGGCTTACAATGCAGTATATTATCTGAACACGGCGCTTTCAGGCGGCAATATAACAGGTGTCGATGACGGATATTTCGACACAGCAAGCTATGTAGTCATGAAGGGCAGAGGCTTCTCAAAGAATGATTATGCAAAGGCCCGCAGGGTGGCTCTTATCGACGAGAGCGTGGAGAGCAGCCTGTTTTCAGGAGAGAGCGCGCTCGGCAAGACAGTAGAGATACAGGGATATCCGTTTACAGTAGTCGGTGTAGTTACGGAAAAGGACAGCTATGACCTGGTAATAAATTCAATGGATGATTATTATATGTATGCCTATGATGACAGCCAGGGCAATGTATTTGTGCCAAGCGGCACATGGCCTGTCATATTTGGCTATGATGAGCCGCAGAACCTTCTGCTTAAGGCAGACAGCACCGATACCATGGCTACAGTGGGAAAGGCAGCTGAGGAGATACTTAACAGCAGCTTAAATGTCACAGACGGCTCTGATGTGACCTACAAGGCACAGGATTTACAGGAGCAGGCAAAGCAGATACAGCAGCTCAGCCAGTCAACCAACATGATGCTCATATGGATTGCCGGAATATCACTGCTCGTCGGCGGTATCGGCGTCATGAATATCATGCTTGTGTCAGTCACAGAGCGTACCTCAGAGATAGGACTTAAAAAAAGCAATCGGAGCAGGAAAGGGAGCAATCCTTGGTCAGTTCCTCACAGAGGCTGTTGTGCTCACAAGTCTTGGAGGTCTGGTAGGAGTGCTTGTCGGAGTGATACTTTCGAAGGTCATTTCAATGCTAAACGGCACGCCGACAGCGATAAGCCCGGCAGCAGCTATACTTGCGGTGCTTTTTTCGATGGCAATCGGAATCATATTCGGTATGCTTCCGTCATACAAGGCAGCGAACCTAAACCCGATTGATGCTCTGCGCCATGAGTAATTTTATTGAAACAGCTGCTATTGTGAAAAAAATAACAATTCTTTGTATTTTGATGAATACAAGGGTAGAAAAATTTTAAAAAATTTTGTAGAATGTTCCTAGTAGATAAATACTAGGAGCATTTTTTTAGAGGAATCAGGTCATGTGATATGGGAAGTGTCACATGATGTAATGATTCTTCTAAGTATGTAATTTATTAGGTAACAAAATATACATTATTTTAAGGAAAAGGAGATAATATGTACGCTGACGAAAACGTAATCAAAATCAAACATGCAGTTTTGCTTGAGGTCGCAAAGGCTGCATTTGCAGGTAACCTCGATGAGATCAGAGATGACATCCCATTTACACTGATTCCGGGACCGACACCTCAGTTCCGTTGCTGTATCTACAAGGAGAGAGAGATCATCCGTCAACGTGTCAGACTTGCAGAGGGTAAAGCACCAAGCGCAAACGATGACGGCAATATCATTCAGGTAATCAGCTCAGCATGTGAGGATTGCCCGATTTCAAGCTACACAGTTACTGAGAACTGTCAGAACTGTCTTGGCAAGGCTTGTATCAATGCATGTAAGTTCGGAGCAATCGAGGCAGGACGCCTCCGCTCACATATCGACCCACAGAAGTGTAAGGAGTGTGGACGCTGTGCCCAGGCATGCCCTTACAACGCTATCGCTCATTTAAAGAGACCATGTAAGTTCTCTTGCCCTGTAAATGCCATTACATACAATGAGTACGGTATTTCAGTGATTGATGAGAGCAAATGTATCAGATGTGGTAAGTGTATCCACAGCTGTCCATTCGGAGCTATCGGATCAAAGACATACATCGTAGATGTAATCGATGCAATCAAGTCAGAGAACAAGCATGTATACGCTATGGTTGCACCGGCAGCAGAGGGACAGTTTGGAGTAAACATCACTATGAACAGCTGGAAGAAGGCTATGCAGGCAGTTGGCTTCAACGGTTTTGTTGAGGTAGCGCTCGGAGGAGATATGACAGCAGCATACGAGGCTGATGAGTGGCTTGAGGCATATGAGGCAGGAGAGAAGAAGGTTACATCATGCTGTCCTGGATTTGTAAATATGGTTAGAAAGCACTATCCTGAGCTTGCTGACAAGATTTCTACAACCGTTTCACCAATGTGTGCAGTATCAAGAATGATCAAGGCAAAGGATCCTGATGCAGTTACAGTATTCATCGGACCATGTGTTGCCAAGAAGTCAGAGGTACATGATCAGAAGATAGAGGGCAATGCAGACTATGTACTTACCTTCAGTGAGATTCGTGCTATTATGAAGGCAAAGGGAGTACAGCTTGAGGCTGATGACACCTCATACCAGGAGGGCTCGGTATACGGTAAGCGTTTCGCAAACTCAGGCGGAGTTACAGCAGCCGTAATCGAGAGCATGAAGGAAAAGGGAGAGGATGTTGATTGCAAGGTTTGCAAGGCAAACGGAGCAGCAGAGTGTAAGAAAGCACTTCTCCTCATGAAGGCAGGCAAGCTTCCTGAGAACTTCATCGAGGGAATGGCATGTGAAGGCGGCTGTGTAGGCGGACCAAGCTCATACAATGACATGGTGTCTACAAAGAAGTTCCGTGATGATCTCTTAAGCAGAGCAGATGACAGAAAGATTCGTGACAACATCGCCAACTACCATATGGAGACATTTGAGATGCACCGCAAGGAGCAGTAATAAAATAATTGTTACAGCATAAGCTTTTTAAAACCCCCGGCTTGTCCGGGGGCTTTTTGTGATTGTGAATATCTGCAAAAAGATATGTGGTTAGTCATATTGAGAATTGAATAGTAACTAAGATATTAAATAAATTAAGTACATATTACGACTCTATCACAGGTTTTCGGGATAAAGAAACAATTGTAACACAACTGAAATATATGAAGCCAACATTAAGAAATTCTCAAGGAATTTGCAGTAGCAAAAAAGATTGTTTAACGCTATAATAGATATTGCTTGAAATAATATTATCAGGTTTGAGTAATAATATAGAGAGAATAATTATAAAATGCTAAAGAGGATTGTAAAAATGGACAAAAATAAAAAGATGATTATTGGGATACTTGTGGCTGCAATAGTTTTGGTGGTGGCGTTTATAGTATATATCACATGCTTTGATTCACACATTGAGTTCAGCAGCAAGTTTAAAAACGGTATCACTGTTGAGTATGGCAAAAAGTTTGAGGAACCCAAAATCAAGGCGTATGTCAGAGGCAGGCTTATAAACCGCAAGGGAAAAGAAATAAAATGTACTATAGACAGTAATGTCGATGCGACAAAGACAGGTTCATACGAGATAAAGGTAACTGCTCAATACGGTAAAAAAACTGCGACACAGACCATAAAGGTTGAGGTGAGGGATAAGAAGGCTCCGGAGATTGCATTAAATGGTGATGCAGAGATGACTGTAGAGGCAGGCAGCGAGTTCAGTGACCCGGGATATACGGCAACAGACAACTATGATGGGGATCTGACAGACAAGGTATCTGTCACAGGAGCTGTCGATACTTCAAAGCCGGGAGACTATGAGATAAAGTACAGTGTCGCTGACTCGTCAAAGAATGAGAGTGAGGTCAAAAGGACTGTGCATGTCACAGATACCACGGCACCGCAGATTAAGCTCTCAGGTGATGATTTTGTGTCAGTTAAAAAAGGCGATAAATACAGTGATCCGGGATATACGGCAACAGACAACTGTGACGGAGATATCACAGACAGTGTCAAGGTATCAGGAGATAAGGTAGATAAGGATAAGGCAGGAAAGTATACTGTGACCTATGAGGTATCAGATTCATCAGGAAATAAGGCTACAGCTACAAGAGTGGTAAGTGTGTATGATCCGGCTGCCACGGCAGACACGGTAAATCCGGGCAACAAGATTATTTATCTGACCTTTGACGATGGTCCCGGAAAGTATACACAGGGGCTATTAGATGTGCTTGATAAATACAATGTAAAGGCCACCTTCTTTGTTACAAATACACATCCTGACTATCAGAACATGATAGCAGAGGAGGCAAAGAGAGGACATACAGTGGCTATCCACTCTGCCAGCCACAAATACAACCAGATATATACAAGTGAGCAGGCATTTTTTGATGACCTTGAGCAGATGAACAGTATCATAAAGGCACAGACAGGAAATGATGCGTCAATCATCAGATTCCCGGGTGGCTCATCAAATACTGTAAGTAAGGATTATTGTCCGGGCATTATGACACAGCTCGTAAATGATGTGACAGCAAGAGGACTTTTATATTGTGACTGGAATGTATCGAGCGGAGATGCAAACAGCAAGCCAATCAGTACGGAACAGGTAGTGCAGAATGTCATTTCAGGAGTACAAAGCCACAACGTATCAGTTGTATTGCAGCACGACATAAAGGAATTCAGTGTCAATGCGGTCGAGCAGATCATCCAGTGGGGACAGGCGAACGGTTACACGTTTTTACCACTCACCACAAGCTCACCGATGTCTCATCATCGTGTAAACAACTAAAATCATTCAAATAAAAAAGCGCAAAAAAGAAGAGTTCGAAATGAACTCTTCTTTTTTAATCATGATTCTTATATCTTATTCCCCAATTAACATTTTTGTAACTATAATTTTACCTAAATATATAATAAAGAAAAAGGTACATAGAAACTAGATTGCCTGAGGGGTCAAAATTATTTAACTACCTCAACGTTAACTGCCTGTGGACCTTTAGCGCCATCAGTGATATCGAACTCTACTGCTGCACCTTCCTCGAGAGTTTTGAAGCCCTCCATGTTAAGTCCTGAGAAATGTACGAATACATCCTTTCCGTCCTCGGCTGTGATGAATCCGTAACCTTTTTGGTTATTGAACCATTTTACTGTACCTTTGCTCATCGAAAGTACCTCCAAATAATAATAATGCTGCTTACGCAACTAACGTTAGAATAGCATAACAGGTTTAAGATGTAAAGCAATAAAGTCAAAGTTCTTTAAAGTTTATGTCATTATTTGCTAAAAATTTCATTACAAGCTTATCCCATTCACTGTCTAAGGTCTTATCCGCTGAAAAAATATTGTAGGATATTCCGGTTGTCAGAGTCAAAAGCTGGCTCTGATACCTGATATTAATGAAAAAACCACTGATATCGGACACGGTGAAAGCAGAGTGCAGACTGCTTAGGGTGTGCTCCATGTTTTCAGGTGAAAGCAGAAAGACAAACTTGAATGACGATGGAGTCTGTCTGCCCTTTATCAGGTCAAAGCAGTTTGTGCGAAGCATCCTAAAGGGGAGTATGCTATAGCCAGCTATACCATTTTCCTCAAGCTCTGTGGAGCTGTAAAAGCCCTTTTGCAGGTGACCATCTATGACGTATGAGGCTGCCTTTGTGATGACGGCCTCCTGGAGCAGGAAGTTGTCAAAGATTTCCGTGCGAAGCAGCTTGTTCATAAAGTCCTTTGTGTCTGTCAGTTCAATTGATATCATAATTTCTCGTATAATCCAATTATCTTAGATGGTAATTGGATTTTTCCTTTCTCCCAGTTAACACTGGGTATTTATTTCCATCTCTGTTATATTTTGAAAAGGCACTGTGGATCTGTACCTATAACTTTACAGCT
>ENA-OQDT01001004-OQDT01001004.1-human-gut-metagenome-genome-assembly--contig:-NODE-1004-length-17479-cov-4.165399_pt1 | contig 17479 bp, 20 predicted proteins | sample MGYA00242786_ERZ504617 | MGnify/ENA primary metagenome ERZ504617 (study PRJEB26092, sample SAMD00036337) | human gut metagenome | host: Homo sapiens | study: EMG produced TPA metagenomics assembly of...
CCCCCTTGAAGACGACGAGGTAGATAGGGCAGAGGTGGAAGTGTGGCAACACATGGAGCTGACTGTTACTAATCGGGTGAGGGCTTGACCAAGAATCGCAGGAAGAATGAATCTCAAGGAAATGTCAGCATGTATGTAGTTTTGAAGATACAATGAGAAACCAGCTAACAGTTAGCTGGTTTTTTTGTATGTAAAAAAAAATATTCCGAGTTTATAGATAATCCCCTTGTTGTTACGTTAATCGCAAAATTATTTAAGATTAATTTAGCGGTTAAAATAACAACAAGGGGATATTGTAATCGAAATTATTTATAAAATAATTCGATAATCTTTAATCCTACCTCTACAGCAATATCCATTCCTTCAACAGTAATGTGTTCATAAGGTCCATGATAAGCATGCCCTCCTGTTCCGAGATTCGGGCATGGGAGTCCCATAAAGCTTAACTGGGCACCGTCTGTGCCTCCGCGGATCGGGGTGATAAGCGGCGAGATATTGCATTCCTTGCATGCTGCAGTTGCATGCTCGATCAGTTCCATGCAGGTGTCGATGATTTCTTTCATATTTCGGTACTGTTCTGTGATGGTAAGTGAGACAGTTCCCTTTCCCCATTTTTCATTTAAAATTTTAGTGATGTGTTCCATACTCTTCTTACGGACATCAAAAGAAGCTGCATCGTGGTCACGAATGATATATTCGAGAGTAGCGTGTGAGACATCTCCCTTTATGGAATAGAGATGGAAAAATCCTTCATAGTCTTCCGTATCTCTTGGTGTGTCAGCGGAAGGGAGCATGGAATTGAACTCCATGGCAACAAGTGCTGCGTTGACCATTGTATTCTTAGAAGAACCTGGGTGTACGTTTACACCGGCAAATTCTACTACTGCTTTGGCAGCATTAAAGTTTTCATACTGGATTTCACCTTCTGTATCACCATCAAGTGTATAAGCAAAATCCGCTCCGAATTTTTTTACATTAAAATGGGCTGGTCCCATTCCTATTTCTTCGTCAGGGGTAAATGCAATACAGAGGGGACCATGCGGAATAGTATTGTCATTGAGGTGCTCAATCATTGTCATGATCTCGGCAATTCCGGCTTTGTCATCTGCACCGAGGATGGTGGTTCCATCGGAAGTAATGAGAGTTCTGCCTTTTAATGTGGAGAGATGAGGGAACATTTTCGGGGAGAGAATTCTGCCGCTGGTTCCAAGTGCAAGGTCTTTGCCGTCATAATTCGGAGTGATAACCGGAGTAACCGGATGATCGCAGAAATCAGAGACTGTATCCATGTGAGCGATAAAGCCCAGTTTTTGGCGGGATTCATATCCTCTGGTTGCTGGAATATGTCCATAGACATAGCAATGTTCATCTACATCGGCATCTTTCACACCCAGTTCTTTTAATTCCTGAACCAGCAGTCTGGCAAGGTCAAACTGATACTGTGTGGATGGGGAAGTACCGGTTTCTTCACTGCTTGGAGTGAATACTTTTACATAAGATAATAAGCGTTCGTATGCTTTCATGAATTAATCCTCCTGGTATTGGGCTGAGATAGATATTTATCTTAGCATTGTATAGTAAGTATAACATGTTATGGAGTTTACGATAAAAAATATTTCTTGTCAGTAGTCAGTAGCTCATGTTTCTCAAAAGAAGAGCAGGGATCATCGCTAAAAATTATTCATGAAATAATTTCTAAAAAAATGTCGAGGTCAAAAAAAGAATCTAAGTGATAGAAATGAATACAGGTATTATATATATTTATAGCTTATACTTCGTATTACAAAAATAAAATGAAGTATTTAAGTGTTTGTAAATTTCAAAATGAAGTGAAATAAATGTAAAAACGTCAAATCAACCAAAAAATTGGATGTAATCAACAAAAAACACACGCCAAAACGTGGAAATATACAAAAATATTTATAGATATTTACTTCACTGAAACAGAATGCTATATTCTAATCAACAAAAAACTTCAAAGTGAAATTAAATAAATGAAGTAGAAATGGAGTGCACGCCATATGAATGATTTATTTGTTCGCATCAGACTTTTTGTTACCGTCGTTACCAAGAGCAGAGAAAGCAATCGCATCTGCATTACTTGAAAACCCGGAAGCAATTACACATTTAACGCTTGCAGAGATTGCAAGAGAATCAGGAAGCAGTGAAGCATCAATTATCAGATTCTGTAAAAGAATGGGATATGATGGATATTCTTCTATGAAGGAGGATTTCATCAGAGCTTTGGCAGAAGGAATGGAAATTCATTCAGAAGATATTAAAGTATCAGACGATATGAAGACGATTTTGAAAAAGGTTTATCAGAGTAATGTACAGATGTTGAGTGATACATTAGTTTTGGCAGATGACGAAAATTATGAAAAAGCATTGGATGCTCTTCTTAAAGCCAGAGAGATACATTTCTTCGGTGTTGGAGATGCCTTTGCAGTATGTCAGCTGGCATACATGAAATTTGGAAGATTGGGGATTCCGTGTTCCGTACATAGTGACGTAATGCTGCAGATGATGACTGCAGGCAATCTTACAAGTGAAGACGTTGCGTTAGCTGTCTCTTATGAGGGTAGATCCAGAAATGTAGTAGAGGCAATGAAAATCGCAAAAGAGCGAGGTGCAGTTACAATTAGTATTACAAAAATGAATAAATCTCCTCTTCTCAGATATACAGATATCAGTTTATTTACGGCAGTAAATGACCTGACAGTGGGAAGAGATAAAGTAACCAGAAGAGTTTCAGATCAGTTTATACTGGATGCACTTTATCTGGGATATACGACGAAAATAAACAAAGGTTATAAAAAACAACTTCAGAAAATTCAGACAGTAATTGACTGTAATAAAATATAAACGAGGTGATCAATAATGTGCATTATAGCACCGTCCTTACTGGAAGCAGACTATAAATGCCTGGGAGAACAATTAAAAACAATGGAAAAATCCGGAGCTGAATATGTTCATATAGATGTAATGGATGGAAGCTTTGTACCGAATCTGGCATGTGGAATGAAAATGATTCATGGATTGAAAGGTGTAGCTGATCTGGTATTTGATGTTCATCTGATGGTAAATGAACCTGTTCGATTTGTAAAAAGAATGCAGGAGGCTGGAGCTGATGTAATATCTGTTCATTATGAGGCCTGCAGCAATGTAGCAGAAACTTTAAAAGAAATAAAGCAATGTGGAATTCGTGCAGGAATTGTTCTGAATCCGGAAACCTCGGCAGAAGTTCTTACAGAAGAAATCTGGAAGCTTGCAGATGTGATACAGGTTATGACCGTTCATCCGGGAAGAGATGGCCAGCACTTTATTGAAGATACACTTGACAAAATAAAAGATATCAGAAGACGGTCAACAGATACCGGAGAGTGGAAAGATATAGAAGTTGATGGAAGTATCAACTGTGGGAATATAGGAAAAGTAATAAAGGCCGGAGCAAATATCATTGTTTCAGGAAAGGCATTATTTAATGGAAATCTTGCAGAGAACATTGCCAATATGAAGCAACAGGCAGCCATGGAGGAATAAGATGAAATACGTAATTGGAGTGGATCTGGGAACCAGTGCGACAAAGACGATTCTGGTAGATCAGAATGGAAAAATCGTAGCCGAAGCGTCTGTCAAATATCCAATGTATCAGCCTGAAAACGGATGGGCAGAACAGGATCCATCAGACTGGTCAGAAGCAGCGATTTCAACAATTAAAAGTGTAGTTGAAAAAGGTCAGGTTAATGGAAAAGATGTGCGGGGAATTGGAATTTCTGGTCAGATGCATGGACTTGTGATGTTGAATGAGGAGAATCAGGTTATAAGAAGATCCATTATCTGGTGTGACCAGAGAGCTACGAAGCAGGTAGAGGAAATGCTGGAACTGCCAATGGAAAAATGGATGAAGATCACAGCGAATCCGCCAATGGCAGGATGGACGGCAGCAAAGATCCTCTGGATAAGAGAAAATGAGCCGGAGCTTTTTGCAAAGTGCAGACACATTATGCTTCCAAAAGATTATGTCCGCTTTATTCTTACTGGTAAGTATGCGACAGATGCATCAGATGCCAGTGGAATGCAGATGCTGGATGTAAAAAACAGATGTTGGTCGCAGGAAATTCTTGATTTTCTGAAAGTAGACAGAGAACTTCTTGGAGATGTGTATGAATCACCGGAAGTTGTTGGAAACCTTTTACCGAAAATTGCAGAGAAGTGTGGATTATCAACAGAAACAGTTGTGGTTGCCGGAGGAAGTGATAATGCCTGTGCAGCAATTGGAACAGGTATTGTAAGAGAGGGGCAGGCTTTTACAACAATAGGTACTTCAAGTATTGTATATACTCATCTGAAAAAATATCAGGAAATTCCTGAAGGTGCACTTCATTTGTGCTGCTGTGCAGTGCCTGGGTGCTGGCATACAATGGGAGGTCCTCAGTCGGCAGGTCTTTCGATTGAATGGATGAAAAATAATTTCTGTCGGGATTTGATTCAGAAAGCAGAAGAGGAAAATGTATCATTTTATGACAAGATAAATGAACTTACAAAAGATATTCCGTTAGGAAGCGAAAGATTGATTTATCTGCCATTTCTGATGGGCGAAAGAACACCTCATATTGATCCCAAATACAGAGGTGCATTTATCGGACTGAATATCATACATGGACAGGCACATATGCTTAGGGCAATTATGGAAGGCGTTGTTTATTCCCTTGCAGACTGTAATGAAATCTTGAAGAAACTGGGAACAGAGGTTGTGTCCATGCGTGCATGCGGAGGCGGAAGCAGAAGTCCTGTATGGAGAAAGATTATGGCAGATCTTTATAAATGCGATGTACATACATTGAAGCAGGAAGAGGGACCGGCATACGGTGCAGCAATTCTGGCCGGAGTTGGAGCTGGAATTTATTCTTCGATACAGGAAGCATGCGATGCTTTTATTGAAGAAGATGGAATTACTGAATGCGATTTGAAAGAAGCAGAGGAATACGAGAAGTTCCATAAAATTTATGACAGATTTTATGAGAACATAAAAGAGAATCTACATGCTCTCTATGAGCTTTAGACAAAAACTATATAAATTATTTAAAATCAGGAGGACTTTACAATGAAAAGAAGACTGGTAACAAAACTTATGATGGCAGCAGGCGTAGCAGCAATGGCAGTAACAACAATTCCGGCAAGTGTTTTTGCAGCTGAAGATGGTGGACAGACTTATGGAGTTACATATTGGTGTGAATCGGATTTCTTTAAAACAGTTGCAGATTCCATCACAGAAGAAGCAGAAGCTGATGGAAATAAAACAGTTGTAGTGGATGCTCAGCAGGACAGCGCAAAACAGATTCAGATTATTGAAGACTTTATTGCACAGGGTGTTTCAGCAGTATTTTTAAATCCAGTTGACAAAGATGCAATTGAACCTGCACTGCAGAAATTAGACGAAGCAGGGATTCCAGTAGTAAACTTTGATACTTCTGTATCTAATCTTGATCTGGTTGGTTCTTATGTTGCAACTGATAATTATCAGGCTGGTGCACTTTGTGCAGAAGCAATGATTGAAGATTTCCCGGATGGTGGAGAAATTGCAGTTCTTGATTATCCTGCAAACAATGCCTGCAACGATCGTGAACAGGGATTCCTAGATACAATTGAAGGAAAAGGATTTGATGTTGTGGCAACATTTGATGCAGAGGGAACTGTAGAAAAAGGACAGACAATCACAAGTGATATCATCCAGGCTAACCCAGATATAAAGGCAATCTTCTCCATTAATGACCAGGCTGGTATGGGGGCATATGCAGCACTTACGACAGCTGGAAAAGAAGTATATGTTTACGGTGTTGATGGTGCTCCAGAAGCTAAGAAAGTAATTGCTAAAGACAACAGCATTTATCGTATGACAGCAGCTCAGTCCCCGATTACAATTGGTAAAGAGTGCTATAAGGCAGCTAAAACTCTTATCGCAGGGGAAAAACCGGAAGAATTCGAAGTAGATGTACCTGCATTTGCAATTGATTCTTCAAATATTGATGAATATTTAGACGCTGACTGGCAGTAAATCTGAGCGGGTGCAGCGTAGGCTGCACCCATTTTTGCCCCATATAGAAAAAGGTGGGAAATGTTTGTTATTTAGAGGAGAAAATTTATGGCACATTTATTGGAAATGAAAAATATCTGTAAGTCTTTTTCCGGAGTTTCTGTGCTGAAGAACAATCACTTGGAACTGGAAGCAGGTGAGGTTCATGCTCTCTTAGGTGAAAATGGTGCCGGAAAATCTACATTGATTAAAATTCTCGGTGGAGTTTATACAAAAGACAGCGGACAGATTCTGGTTGATGGACAAGAAGTAGAAATTACAGGTGTTGAGAGCGCAAAAGAGCACGGAATTCGTATTATACATCAGGAACTGATGTTGATTCCAGATATGACAATTTCAGAAAATATTTTTATTGGACAGGAACCAAAAACAAAAGCAGGTACTGTCGATAAAAAGAAAATGAATGAAATGGCGCAGGGATTTTTGGATTCTATGCACCTTGATCTGAAATCAACTCAATTTATCCGAGATTTAAATATTGCACAGCAGCAGATGGTAGAAATTATTCGCGCTATTTCCTTTGGCGCAAAAATAATCGTTATGGATGAACCGACTTCATCTTTGACAGAAAATGAAGTAGATGCTCTTTTTGAGGCGATCAAAGCTTTAAAAGCAAAGAATGTTGGAATTATTTATATTAGTCATCGAATGGCTGAATTGGATGCAATCACTGATCGTATCACAGTTATGCGAGATGGTGAATATATCGATACAGTAGTTACAAAAGAGACCACACATGATGATCTGGTGGCGCTCATGGTTGGAAGAAAACTTGGAGATTTGTATCAGAAACATGAAAACTATTCAGATGATATTATTCTCAAGGTAGAAAAACTTGCTTCTGGAAAAGAAGTAAAAAATGTTGATTTTGAACTGAGAAGAGGAGAGGTTCTTGGGTTCTCAGGACTGGTTGGATCCGGACGAAGTGAAACAATGGAATGTATTTTTGGACTTCGTCATAAGGATAGCGGACATATTTATATTGAAAATAAAGAAGTTGATATTAAAAATGTAAAAACTGCAATAAATGCAGGAATCGGACTTGTTCCGGAAGACAGAAAGCAGTCAGGAATTTATCCGATCCAGGGAATACGTTTTAATGCAACGATTGAAATATTGGACAAATTTTTGAAAAAAGGCCGATATAACAGGAAGAAAGAAATTGAACTTGCCAGAAAATATGTTGATGAAGTTATGCAGACAAAATATTCCTCTATAGAGCAGGAAATAGGAAAGCTTTCAGGAGGTAATCAGCAGAAAGTTATTATCAGCAGATGGCTTCTGGTCACAGAAAAAATTCTTATTCTGGACGAGCCGACAAGAGGCATTGATGTAAAAACAAAATCAGATATTTATCATCTGATTGATGATCTGACAGCAACAGGTTTATCAATTATTTTCATATCTTCGGAGATGCCGGAGCTGATCAACATGTGCGATCGTATTGTGGTAATGAATCAGGGACACACCACAGGAATATTGAACAGAAATGAATTTAATCAGGAAAAAATTATGGCGTTTGCGACAAAGGAAATAGGGTGACGATTATGGAAAATAAAAACTGGAAAAATTTATCTGTAATACAGACAATTAAATCTAATATGGGTATTCTTGCGGGACTGGTTATTCTTTGCGTTGTATTAAGTTTTACAACCAGCAGTTTTGCAACAGTTACAAACTTATTTAATGTAGTCAGACAGATTACAATCAATTTGTTTCTGGCATGTGGAATGACTTTCGTAATTCTGCTTGCAGGAATTGATCTTTCTGTAGGATCAGTAATTGCGGTTTCAGGATGTATCAGTGCAGGACTCATTTCATGGAATGGACTTCCTGTTTATGTTGGTATCCTTGGAGGAATCCTTGCTGGAGTTGTAATTGGTCTTATTAACGGTTACATTGTTTCTTCTACAAATATTCCGGCATTTATCGTTACTCTTGCAATGATGAATATCGGTCGTGGTATTGCCCGTGTTTATACAAAGGCTCAGACAATTTCTGTTCTTGATGACAGCTATACTTTTTGGGGAATGGGTACTATCTTTGGAATTCCGATTCAGTTATATTGTATTGTTGCAGTAATTGCAGTTTCTTCTTTTATCCTTAATAAAACAAAATTAGGCCGTCATATTTATGCAGTTGGTGGTAATAAACAGGCTGCTGAATATTCTGGTATTAATGTAAAAAAGGTTACATTTTTCGTATTTGTATATAGTGCGTTACTTGCATCTTTAGCAGGAATCCTTACAGTAGGACGTACTTTTACTGCAATGATGACACTGGGAGACGGAGCTGAAATGGATGCGATTTCTGCAGTTGTTCTTGGTGGAACAAGTATGAACGGAGGTCGTGGTACCATCGCAGGAACTGTTATCGGTGCAATTGTAATCGGTGTTCTGAAAAATGGTATGAACCTTCTTGGTATTGACTCTTCCTGGCAGTATATTGTACAGGGTATTGTAATTCTGATTGCAGTTTATATTGACTGGTTTAAACAGACCGGATTCAAATTTTCCAGAAAAATAAAAGCCTGAATAAAAAAGGCAATGGAAAAGGAGATGATAGAAATGGAAAATTCAATTATACTGGAGGAAATTCTTGAAGAATTGACAGAAAATGCAAAACATATTTCTTCTTCTTCACTTGAAAAGTTTGCTAATGAGATTATTAAAGCTAGGCATATTTTTGTAGCAGGAGCTGGACGTTCTGGGTTTGTAGCAAGAGGGTTTGCAAATCGCCTGATGCATTTGGGGTTGGAAGTATTCTTTGTGGGAGAACCGACAACACCGGCAATTGAAAAAAAAGATCTTCTTATTATCAGTTCAGGTTCAGGAGAAACTGACAGTTTGATTGTTATGGCAAATAAAGCAAAAAAAGCAGGAGCATCTGTTGTGACAGTAACAATTCATCCGGAAGCTTCCATTGGCAAGGTATGTGAAAGCTGTATCGTAATTCCGGGTGCAACTCCAAAGAGTAACCTGGAAGATACAAGTGAATCTGCTCAGCCTATGGGAAATGCGTTTGAACAGATGAGTTGGATCGTTTATGATGCAGTTATTATGATTCTTATGAAGAAACTTGGAAAAACAGAAGAAGAAATGTTTAAGAATCATGCAAATTTAGAGTAGGTGGCATATATGGAGAAAAAGATTAAATTTGGCTGTGTGGCATGGGGACTTCCTGGTGGTGGATATTTTGGACCACAGATTGCAAAGGAAGCTGGACTGGATGGAATTCAACTTGAACTTGGAAGTTATGAATGGGGTTATCCGTTAGCTCAGAAACAGGTTCAGGAAGCGTATCTTGAAGAGGGAAACAGGTTAGGAATCGAATATCCGTCTATTGTTCTTAATGATGTGATGGATCATGAATTTATCCATGGAAAAGATACAGAGAATGGAAAGATCGCGTATGACCAGATGGAACTGGCAGTTCAGGTAGCGGCAGAAATGGGAATATCCAAGATCATGGTTCCAAACTTCCTTGGAAATCTGATCACAGAAGAATCTCATGTAGAAGCAACAAAGGATGCACTGAGATTTATTTGCGAAAAAGCAGAAAAGAAAGATATTACTGTTATGACAGAAAATGCGCTGGATTATAAAGAACAGATTCAGCTTCTGAAAGAAATTAATATGCCGAATCTGACAATACACTTTGATACACAGAATTTCAAATTTAATTTTAACATGGATCAGTGCGAACAGTTGGAGGGGCTTTATCCATATATGGATAGTCAGCTTCATGTAAAAGATGGTATCAATGAACCAGGCGGCTGCCTGCTGGGAGAGGGAAACACAGATTTCTTCCCTCAGATGGAAATCCTGAAAAAACATGGCTATGAAGGATGGATCATCATTGAGAATTATTATAACCTGCTTCCGTTGAGAAAATTTAATGAGCAGAATCAGATGCAAATTATAAATAAGGATTTGGAAACGCTGAGGACTATATGGGGCGTTTGAGAAAAATATTTCTTGCATTTTGTAAATAGTTATGATATGATGCTGCTCAAAGAAAAGGGAGTAGCGGCCATCGTTATGAAGAACTGGACTTGTTTTTCCTATAAATGGTACATAAATGCGTCAGAACGGCAGATTAAGAATGCCCGCATTATGATATAATCGGCAAGACTTTTGTTTTAGACATTAAGAGAAGAGCTCATGTTATGTCTGAAATGAAAGTCTTTTTCTTTTCTTCAGAAATTTTTAGAAGCAAAAAATTTAATTATGTCAAATGGTGAAACGGAGGAGAAAAGTGAACGAAAGAGTAAATCCATTTAAAAAATTACAGAAGCCGGGAAAACATGTGAAACGTATTGTAATAGGAGCAGCAGGGGTGGTGATTATTGCAGGGCTTGCAGGAGATGCTACCTATCAGATCCAGGAGCAGGAACAGGCAGTACTGACAACTTTCGGAGTGCCGAAGGCAGTGGCAGAAACAGGACTGCATTTTAAGATTCCTTTTATACAGAAAGTACAGAAAGTAAATACAACGATCCAGGGATTTCCTATTGGATATAGTATGGGAGATAATTCGGTGGTTGAGAATGAGGGTATTATGATTACCTCGGATTATAACTTTATTGATGTAGATTTCTTTGTTGAGTACAGAATTTTAGAACCGGTAAAATATCTTTATAATTCAGAGGAACCGGAAGATATTCTAAAAAATATTTCTCAAAGCTGTATCCGTACAGTAATCGCAAGTTATGATGTGGATGAAGTACTTACAACCGGAAAAGGTGAAATCCAGAGCAAGATCAAAGAAATGATACTGAAACAGATGGAGGAACAGGATTTGGGAATCCAGCTTGTGAATATCACAATCCAGGATTCAGAACCGCCCACACAGGAAGTTATGAAAGCATTTAAAGCAGTAGAAACTGCCAAGCAGGGAAAAGAAACTGCTTTGAATAATGCTAATAAATACAGAAACGAAAAAGCTTCCGGAGGCTGAGCAGAAGCAGACCAGATCATTCAGGATGCTGAGGCGCAGAAGCAGGTAAGGATTAATGAAGCGGAAGCTGAGGTTGCACGTTTTAATGCCATGTATGAGGAGTATGTTAAGAATCCGGAGATCACAAAGAAGCGTATGTTCTATGAGGCAATGGAAGATGTGCTGCCGGGAATGAAGATTGTGATTGATAATGGAGATGGAGTGCAGAAGGTTCTGCCGCTAGATTCTTTTACAGGGAACAGTTCAGAGAATCCGACAGAGACACTGAACACGGATCCTGCTCAGGACACACAAGATTTAAATGATTCTGAGAACGAATAAAGAAATGACAGAAAATATTTTATATAAAAAGTGTTTTGGTAAATGAAATACGAAGGATAGAGATATAATTTGGAAAGGACTAATTTATGAAAGGTAAGAAAATTGGAATATTAATTGGTGTGTCTGCAGTGGTTGTAGCTGTCGGAGCGTCGGTAACAGTAACTCAGCAAAATGAATATAAGCTGATCCGTCAGTTTGGTAAGGTTGACAGGGTGATCAGCTCATCGGGAATCAGTTTTAAGATTCCGTTTATAGAGAGTACACAGTCATTGCCAAAGGAAACATTGCTGTATGATCTGGCAGCATCTGATGTAATTACAAAAGATAAGAAAACGATGATCAGCGACAGCTATGTTCTCTGGAAAATCAGCGACCCGCTTAAATTTGCACAGACATTAAACTCTTCTGTGGAAAGTGGTGAAAGCCGAATTAATACTGCTGTGTATAATGCCACTAAAAATGCGATCAGCAGTATGTCACAGGATCAGGTGATCACAAGCCGTGACGGAGAACTGTCTGATATGGTTATGGAGGCAATAGGAACAAACATGGATCAGTATGGAATCGAACTTCTCAAATTCGAAACCAAGCAGCTGGATTTGCCGGATGATAATAAGGAAGCTGTGTATGAACGAATGATTTCTGAACGAGATAATATTGCAGCGACTTACAAGGCAGAGGGAAACTCTGAAGCAAAGGTGATTCGAAATAAAACAGACAAAGAAGTAGCAATCCAGATTTCTGATGCAAAAAAAACAGGCAGAGATCCTGGAGGCAGAGGGCGAACAGGAATATATGAAAATCCTTGCTCAGGCTTATGGAGAAGAGGACAGGAGTGAGTTTTATTCATTTGTGAGAAGCCTGGATGCGCTGAAAACATCTATGAAAGGTGAGGACAAAACAGTGATACTGTCCGCGGATTCACCGATCGCTCAGATTTTTGAAGGAAAATAAAAGAAGAAGGCTTCGAATTTATAAAAATCTTACAAATTCGAATAAAAAACAGAAACATAGAATTGGCTTGACAGTAACGCAGAATTGTTCATATAATACAAATTAGCCAAAACTAACCTGCTGATATAAGGTACTTGGAGAGAAAATTATTATAGAATAATTCAGGTGGGATCAAAATGAGAAAACTGATGCAAACTGATTTTGAAGAAATAAAGGAAACGAATATTCAGCTTCCATCTTCACGACGTGAGATTGAGGAAGACATGTTAGAGCAGATTTGTCTGATAGCGAATGCAGGAGAAGAGATTACGGTTGAGGAGTTATGCGGCCGTATGAATATGAGCAGAAGAGAAGTTAATTTTTGTCTGAAACAATTAAAAAATCATGGATATGTTGTCGGGGAGAAAGAGACGTATACAGGATTACAGGGGAAAGAAGCTGAATCAGGGATTTTTCTCACAGAGCTTGGGAAGATTACAGGTGAGGAATTTCAATATCGTCATGAAATTCTGAGGCAGTTTCTGCAGTTTGTGGGTGTTTCAGAGGAGAAGGCAGAAGAGGATGCCTGTCGTATGGAGCATGTGATCAGTGAGGAGACGGTTCAGCAGATTTGCAATTTTGTGGATTATGGAGATACTTTTGAGAGGATTTTGAAGCAGTCGGATCTGCGTAGCTGGTACCGGCCGGGGAGTTATCAGTTTCTTATGGGAATCTACCAGATAGAGAAGACGTATCCGAGAAGATTTGCCAGGGAATTTAAACGTTTTTCTGAGAATATCCGGCTGTATGTTACAGAAGATGAGAGCAGTTTTGAACTGATCAAAAGGGAAGGTGAGGCTTCAGCTCAGAATTTATGGTACAAAGATCCGGAACAGGGATGGATACAGGCGGAAGAGAGAATGGAAAATCCCCGGATACCATCTGGTGCATTTAAGTTTCTAACCCGATGTCAGGATCCGATCATAGAGGGAGTCGCGCTGATTGCGTTTACGAGAAAAGGTGAGAAGCCTGTTGACTGGAACAGCCGGGAACTTGATGTACATATCTGGAAGTTGGAGGGATAAGGGGCATGAATAAACAGGATAGTGTGGAGCTTCTGCATCCCTCAATGCTTCAGATCCAGTATCTTATGGAACTGGAAAAGGTGGGGAGAAAGCGTGGAAGTGTTACAATGATCGCAGACATCTGTGGGGTGAGTCATGGACCGGTCAGTCGTTTCTTTAAAGAGTGCATGGAGAGAGGATATCTGACGGAGAAATATGAGTTTACTGCCGAGGGAACGCATGCCTTACTGATTTACAAGAAACTTCTGCGGGATGTGAAACTGTATCTGAAGGCAATGAATATTCCGGAAAAAGAGATTCCTGAGAAGATGCGGCAGTTGATTGAGAATGTAGATTATAATCTGCTCAGGAATATGATAAGGAATGGGAGGCAGACTGCAGAGCATATAGAGAAACAGGATAAGAGTCAGGAAGATGCCAGAGATAGTCAGCACAGCAGGGAGCCGAATACATATTTTATTGAGAAAATATTGGAGAAAGGAAAGTTTCAGGTTGGGATTGCGGTTCATCAGATGAGCAGAAACAGTGAAACCAGGATTTCCATGGCTCATCAGGGTTTTGAGCATCTTGCACTTATTCGAAATAATACACGCGGAAGCTGGCTGGAGCTGACAATCCGGGAGGTTAACGGACGATCCAGGATTGATGGAACCAGGATGTGGGGACATATTTCTTCTTTGAAATATGAGAAGCAGGGACAGCTTTATGAAGCGGTTATAAAGGATGGACATCTGAAAATTCCGCTCAGTGCCTGTCATTTTTTCCGTGGGAGGATGGGAAATGTAAAGGGCACAGTTCACATTACTGTTGCCTGTAATATTGGAAACGCACATATGCCGGAGAGTACAGCAGTGCTGACATTCTGGATGTAGGATTAAAGGTCGAAATGAAGAAAGTTCGGCCTTTTTATTATGCACAATTATGACAAAAAGCTGATTTTACAGGTATTTCAGAAATTCATAAACCGTTCTCATAAGGAACGAAACTGCAAAAATTAGTTGACGCTAATCCAATAGTACTGATACAATGACCTGACGATTAGCAATAGATAACCAGATAGAGAAAAGGATGGAGAAAATTATGAAACATACACTCAAAATCTTTTGGATGATATTGGGATTTTTGTGTCTTGGGCTTGGGACGGTGGGGATTGTACTGCCGATTCTGCCCACAGTTCCATTTTATATGGCAACGTTATTCTTTTTTGTCAATAGTTCAGAGAAGCTTCATTCATGGTTTCTTGAAACAAATTTATATAAGAAACATCTCGACAGTTTTGTGCAGAAAAGAGCTATGACAATGAAAACAAAACTCAGAATCATGGGAATGGTGACCGTGCTCATGGGAATAGGATTTTTATGCATGAAAAATGTAACCGTTGGCAGAATCTGTTTGATTGTGGTCTGGATCTGCCATGTATTATACTTTTTCCTGAGAGTAAAAACAGAAAAAGAAATACTGGAAGGTGCAGAATAACATGAACAAAGTGGAAAAGAAACGTCAGAGAGAGCAGCACGTTGTGGAAGAAATGATCCAACTGTACTGCCGGAAAAATCATTCCAAAGAAGAACGTCAGGGCAGAAAGACTTATATGACATTTTCGGTGCTAGTGCTGGGAACAAAAGCAGTCACCCAAGTAAAAAAGGGTGCACGAAATAAGCCTGTTATAAAATCGCTTTGTTACCGAATTGCTCCCTCCGACTCAATCTTCTACATGGAAGACATATGAAGCATGCACTGTTTTGTACAAAAAAGCATAAGTTAATGAGAAATAATAGTATTGAAAAAATAATTAGCAGGTGTATTATGATGTTAACAAGAAAATATGGAGGTATATAATGAAGGCGCATAAATACTGGTCACTTGGAGCTTTAGTTTCCATAATCGGAACTTTTTATACCGGATATAAAGGGTTAAGAGAAGCACACAAATACTTTGCGTTTGGCTCTCTGATATGCATGATTATGGCTATATATTCCGGTCATAAACTAATTGCTGGAAATAAAAAGACAATAAAACATACTGATTTTACGGAAGTGGAGGAATAATTGATGTTAGAGGTGGGAACAATTATCAGGATTTGCAGACAAAGCAAATCCGCACCGTTCGAGCGAAATTTCTCGTCGGGGCGGACGGCGCAAATTCCATCGTCAGAAGAACGTTCTATCCCGAAAAGAAGCTGCGCCGGTATCTTTCCATACAGCAATGGTTCCCTGAAACACACCTGAACCCGTTTTATTCCTGCATTTTTGATCCGGAAACAACAGATTGCTGTTCGTGGTCGATTTCCAAGGATCATCAGTTTATTTTCGGCGGTGCCTTTCCTCTGGATCATGCCAGAGAACGCTTTGAACGGCAAAAGGCAAAGCTGGAGGAAATCGGGTTTCGTTTCGGCGCGCCCTTGAAAACAGAGGCATGTCTGGTGCTGCGTCCTGCGTCCTTCCGCGATTTCTGCAAGGGAGAAAAGGGAATTTTCCTCATCGGTGAAGCTGCCGGCTTTATCAGCGCAAGCTCCTTGGAGGGCATCAGCTCCGCCATCGGCAGTGCAAAACACTCAGCGGCGTGCTGAACCACCCCCGCAGCAATCCGAATGAACGCTATTGGCAGAAAACCCTGCCTACTGCGCTTGAAATTATTCACGAAGGTGCTGAAAAGTCCCTTCCTCTATCGTTCCTTCCTGCGGAAGCTGGTGATGAAAAGCGGTATCCAAAGCATAAAAATCACAGAAACCCTTGCGAATCCTCCGTTTTTCGCAAAAAAATAAGCGTCCATAAATACAAGGAGACCTCAATGCAAAACAAATCCCTGCAAATGATAAAAGCAATTCTAAAATCTGCCTTCGGGCTGTTTCTCTATTCCTGCGGTGTATATCTGACCGTGCAGGCAAATATCGGCATTGCCCCATGGGAATGTCTTTCCATGGCAATTTCCGGCAAGGTCGGGCTGAGCTTCGGCTTCGTCCATACCGTCAGCGGTATCATCATTCTGGGGATTGACTGCTTTTGAAGGAAAAAATCGGCTTCGGCACAATTTTGGATGCCCTCTTAGTCGGCAATTATGTCGATTGGATTTCGTATTTCCATCCCATTCCCGTCAGCCGCAATCTCTGTCTGAGCATTATTCTTGTTATTGTCGGGCTGTTCGTGATGGGCTTCGGGCAGTATTTTTATATGTCGCCGGGCAAAGCTGTGGTCCGCGCGATTCTCTGACAATCGCCTTTGGGCAAGCGGTTCCCAAATCATCCCGTCGGTCTGGTGCAGTCCGTCATCGTCGGTGTGGTTTTGCTGATTGGCTGGGTCTTGGATGGCCCTATCGGCATCGGCACCGTCATTTCCGTTTTTTGTTGCGGGAACGGCTCTGCAAATCGTTTGCCGCATCATGCACTTTGAGCCAAGAAATGTCAAGCATCTGAACCTTCTGGAAGCAACAAAGCTGCTGTTGTCGCATTAAAAAAAGGCTGTCAAAGGCAGCCTGCCAAATCAGAAAACAAATCGTTCTCATATAAAAAAGCAAGAAATTCCGATTTTTCAGAATCTCTTGCTTTTTTTGCTTTCTGATTTGGATGCACCGACATCCTTCATTACTTCCAAAATTCAAAGTCCAAATCGTAAATATGAACCGTATCGCCTTCTTCGATACCTTTTTCCTCCAAGGCCTCGATAATGCCCTTCTCCTTCAAATATTTCTGGAAGAAGGCAAAGCCCTTTTCGGTATCAATATTGGTATAGCCAATCATTTTTTCTACGCCGACACCTGTAACCACGAAATAGCCATCCTCGACCTCCTCGATGGTAAAGGGCTCCTGATCGACCTTCACTTCATCATATTCTTCGTATTCCTCCTCGAATACAATATCCTCAGGATATTCTCTCAGGATTCTGCCGACCTCTGTCAGAAGCTCATCCAGCCCCTTATTCGTTGCCGCAGAAATCGGGAACACCTTGAAGCCCTGCGCTCATAAGTCTCCTTCAAGCGTGCCACATTCTCCTCCGAGCCGGGGATATCCGTCTTATTTGCCGCAATCACCTGTGGACGCTTCAGCAAATCCTCCTTATATTCTGCCAACTCGCGGTTGATTTTTTCC
>ENA-OQDT01001005-OQDT01001005.1-human-gut-metagenome-genome-assembly--contig:-NODE-1005-length-17468-cov-6.606366_pt1 | contig 17468 bp, 16 predicted proteins | sample MGYA00242786_ERZ504617 | MGnify/ENA primary metagenome ERZ504617 (study PRJEB26092, sample SAMD00036337) | human gut metagenome | host: Homo sapiens | study: EMG produced TPA metagenomics assembly of...
GAACATGCTTTCTTCCATCATGAACAGCGATTGTGTGTCCAACGAATGAAGGGAAGATTGTTGAACGACGTGACCATGTCTTGATTACAGACTTGTCACCAGAAGCGTTCATAGCATCTACTTTTTTCAAGTAAGCTTTCATCAGCAAATGGTCCTTTTTTTAAATGAGAGTATGCATATAAGGAATATTCTGAAGAAAGGGTATTCCTTATTTTGCTATTTACAATTATATTTTAGATGGTACAATAAAGTTGTAACAGAACGACTTAAATATAACAGAAAGGTATTAGATATGAATATAGCTGCTTATTGTCGTGTCTCCACTGATAAAGCTGATCAGCTCAACAGTCTGGAAGCTCAAAAGCAATTTTTCTCTGAGTACACCCAGCGTACTGGTGACAACTTAGTTAGATTATATGCAGATGAGGGTATTTCAGGCACGAAAATAAAAAATCGAAAAGAATTTTTACGCATGATGGCTGATGCTGAACATGGACTATTTGATATGGTAGTAGTAAAGGACATCTCTCGCTTTGCCAGAAATACTGTAGACCTTCTGCAGAATGTCCGCAAACTGAAAGCATTAGGAATCGAGACACAGTTTTTGACGGCCAACATGACCAGCATGGGAAACAGTGAATTTGTTCTGACAATCTTCGGTGCATTGGCGCAGGAAGAAAGTGCCAATACTTCAAAGCGTGTGAAATTCGGCAAGAAAATGAATGCTGAAAAAGGACGAGTTCCGAATATTGTGTACGGATATGATAAAACCATTGGAGATTACTTTAATTTGGCAATCAACGAGGAAGAAGCAGCTGTTATCAGGCAGATTTATAAATGGTATATCGAAGAAGGATATGGTGCCGCCAAGATTGCAAACATGCTGAATGCGAAAGGCATCCGAACAAAGCGTAATTGTCAGTGGAGCCAGAATGCGACGTGCCGGATTTTAACGAATGAACTTTATACCGGAAAAATTATCAATGGAAAGCAGGAAGTAACTGACTTCCTGACCGGACAGAGAACGGAAAAAGATGAAACGGAGTGGATGGTAACAGAACGTCCGGAACTGCGGATTATTGAGCCGGAAATGTATGAAAAGGCACAGGAGATTTTGGAGTGCAGAAGCAAGACTTTTAAATTAACAAAGGAACGGCAGAGCAATAAGTATTTGTTTTCTACTCTGATTAAATGTAAGGAATGTGGCTGGTCATTTCGACGAACTGTTCGTACTTATAAGAATACTTATATTCGCTGGGTATGTTCCGGTCATAATGGACGTGGGGCGGATAGCTGCCCGAATGCTCAGACAGTGGACGAGGAAGAGTTGATTGAAGTTCTGTCCGAATACTTTTCCGAGCTGCTGAAAGCAAAGAAAAATGTAATTCGTCACGTAACAGGCGAATTCCAGAGGGTTTACAAAGCCAAGGATGAGAACCTGAATTACGAAAAGGAATTGAACGCACAGCTTCACAAGCTTCAAAAAATGCGTCAGAAATACATGGATATGTACACCGATGACCTCATTACACGTGAGGAACTGAATGAAAAAATCGGCGGCACAAAACAGGAAATCGAGCGTCTGGAGAATGAGTTGAAAATGGTTGCTTATCACCTGACAAAAGGTGAACAACTGGAAACAATCTTGAATCGCACGTTTAAAGAGATTGAAGATATTTCCGATGTTCACCAGATGACCAATGCACAGCTTAAACGGATTATCCAGAAAATTGAAGTAGACAAGGATGGTAACGTAGATATTTACTTACGAATCTTCGGTGATTTAGGCTTAGATGAAACCGTTCTAATTAGTGACAACCAAACACAAAGACTGTGCAGAACGTCTCAGAATGATCAATCCATCCCTGGCAATGGAAGTGAGGAAGGTCCTCGATGTAAACAAGCAGGAGCGTCATATCCGTGGGGGGCTTGCTACGAAGGAAAAGTATCTGCATATGGTGAGATAATGTTGCGTATATAGAAATATTTGTACTAAATATAAGCGTGGTTTATATTTTTATACTATAATGCACCATAAAATAACAAAAGTGCAAAAAAAGCATTGGCAGGAAGGTACACTTATGATGTTTCATGAAGAACTGAGAAAGAGCCTGGACGAAATGAACTGTACACAGAAAGAACTTGCTGAGGCGGGAAATCTGCCGGCCAGTACGGTAAATCGCTATGTTTCAGGAAAAAGAGTTCCGGAGCAGAGAAGTGAACAGTTAGAAAAAATACTCGATGGGTTGCAGATTTTAAGTAACAGAAAAAAATATACTGGATTTTCCAGAGAAAACTTTTATAAGATACTTGAGAAGCAGCTGGAAATAACTTCATTTGACTATGAGAGATTTCGCAAAAATCTGAATATGCTGATCGATACGCTTGAGATCAAAGTCAGCAAGATGACAAAGGAGCTGTATTACGAACATTCCTATATTCAGAGAATCAAGAGCGGACAGAGGCGACCGGCAGATCCGGAGGATTTTGCAGGAAAGGTCGCGGCATATATTCTGGAACATCATATTGCGGACCGTACAGGGATCCGGCAGTTACTGGGAGTTGAGAAGGATAAGATCAGAAACGATGAAGAAGCTGTAAAAGCACTGGAGGAATGGCTGTGCACCGGAGAAGATCCACTGGTTGATCCGACAGATATATTTTTACGAAAAATAGATGAGTTTGATCTGAATGAATGCCTGCATAAGATTGATAAATCGGGAGAGTCCTATGTGACCCTCCCTTTTACGACACGAAAAATATATTATGGAAAAGAAGGAATGATGAAGGCAGAAATGAATTTTATCAGGCTGACGCTGGCTTCGGAATCTATGGAGCCGTCAATTCATTACAGCGATATGCCTGTTGAAAATATCTTCGGAAATCCGGAATTTTGTAATCGATGGATCGAGGGGCTTATGCTTCTGCAGAAAAAAGGTTTGAAACTGGTAGTTATCCATAATATGAGCAGATCGCTCCATGAACTTCTTCTTGGGATGGAAAAATGGATTCCGGTTTATATGGCGGGACAGATGGAGTCTTATTGTCTTTATCAGAGCCGGAGAAATAATTTTTGTAACGGGATCAGAGTTTCAGGTGCAGTTGCGCTGCGCGAAGGTGCGGTCAGGGGCTTCGATGAAGACAGCAAATACTATGTGACAGAAAAGAAAGAGGAAGTGGCTTATTACAATAAACAGATCCGAAATCTGATCTCAAGGTCAAATGTCCTGATGAAAGTGTACAGAGAAGAAAATAAACAGGAATTTTCCAGGTTTCTGCTGGAAGATCAGAAGGAACAGGGAAAACGGAGAAATATCCTTCCGTCACTGCCCTTATACACAATGTCAGAAGCGACTTTAGATGAGATCATTTCCGAAAACTATTTTTCTTCTGAATTTATAAGAGAGCTGAAGTATTATTATCTGAACCAGAAAATAAGGGTGGAAGATATTTTGAAACACAGTGAAATGGAAAATGAAGTTGCCGTGCAGGAGGAGACGAATATTGAATCCTGTTTTATCCCGCTGGCAGGTATCTTTGGCGGTCAGGAATTATGGTATGCTGCAGATTTATACAAAAAACATCTTGAAGAAACGAGAAATTTTGCTGCCAGCCATACAAATTATATTCTGATCGAAAATTCTGCACCAAAATTCAGGAATCTTCAGGTATCCATTATGGATGAAAATTGGATCATGCTTTCCAAAACAAAAAATCCAACGATCCACTTTGTGATCCAGGAACCAAAACTCTGTAAAACTGTGTGGAAAATGATAGAGAAACGAAAGGCAAAAGAAAGTAGAGAATAAGACAAAAGCAGCTGGATCACAGCTGCTTTAATACGTTAAGTAAACGTGCGTTATCCTCTGGCATCATGATGCAGAAGCGGATGAATTCTCCGTCAAGACACTGGAAAGAAGCACAGTCACGGATCATGAGTCCCTCTTTGATGCAGGCTTCGAAGGCATCGGAAGAAGTAAGTCCTGTTTTCTGGATCTTGAGCAGGATAAAGTTTGCATAGGCAGGATAAACTTTGTATGTTGGGATTTCTTTCAGTTCTTTGTAAAGTTTGTCCCTTTCAGAAAGAATTAGATTTCTGGTCTTCTGGATATACTCCTGATCTTTGAACATTAATTCTCCGGCATAGGCACCAAGACTGTTGAGGGACCATGGTGTCTGTTTCTCTCTCATTTTGGCGAGAAAATCCATATTTCCGGTGACACCGTAGCCAAGACGCATTCCCGGTGCGGCATAGAATTTGGAAACGCCACGCAGAACCATGAGATTTGTGAATTCCTGTGTAAGCGGAACTGCGGTGATCTCATTGATATCCGGTGCAAATTCTACATAAGTTTCATCGATCATCACGAAAATATTATGCTTAGCACAGAAAGCGATCAGTTTACGGAGTTCATTCTGGGTAATCGCAGAGGAAGTCGGGTTGTTAGGATTACAGAGAATAAGGAAATCGTAACCATTTTCGAGCGTCTTGCAGAGATCATCAATATCCAGGAAAAAATCCCGTTCTTCCTGAAGATGATAATATTCCTGTGTGCTTCCGGAGAAAGAAAGTTCACGGGAGTATTCGGAATAAGTTGGTCCCAGGATCAGGGTATGCTTCGGAGCTCTTTCCTGGATCAACAGAGAGATCAGCTCGCTGGATCCATTTCCCGGGAGGATAAAGTCAGCCGGAATATTGCAGTATTCAGAAATTGTATTTCGAAGAGAAGTATAATTTCGATCCGGATAGGAAGAAAAAAGGTCAATATTTGAAGCCAGTGCATCCCTGACTTTGGATGAGAGTCCAAGCGGATTGACATTGGCACCGAATTTTACGATATCTTCTTTATTTAAATGATAGTACTCACATATTTTTTCTATGTCACTTCCATGAAAAACTATCTTTGTAGTCATAGCTGTACACTTCCTCGTATTTTTTTAGTCTTTTACTATCATAAAGCATTCCGGATCTATCTGCAAGTAGATAAACTTGCTTTTCAGGCGTATTTTGCATATAATAGTAGTCAGTTTTGCAGATAAACAGTTGGAGGGAAGAGAAATGCGATTACAAAAAGTACAGGATGCATTGGAAAAAAAGAATATCAAATATGAATACACAGAAGAAGACGGATGCGGGAGCCTTGATTTTATGTTCCGCGGCCTGAAATTCCATGTGTGGGAATATCATGATGGAGTCTGGGGGGCAGAGACCAATATTTATGAGGCTGGAAGAAGCCAGGATATTGAAGGAGATTATGAAGCGGAGATTTCAGCGGAGATCCTTTCCTGGCCGGATATGATCAGCAATTAACAGACAGGAGTCGGAAAACTATGAAACTAATGAATATTGCAGATGAGGGAGCGGGATACAAAGCACAGCTTTATGAATTGTATGACAATGCATTTCCAGAGCAGGAAAAAAAGCCGCTGCATGTAATGGAACAGCTTGTCGATGACGGCAAAATGGAAATGCTTGCGATGGTGGATGGAGATGAGTTTGTAGGACTTGCCATCAATATGATCAGCGGGGATCGTGCGCTTCTGGATTACTATGCGATAACACCGGAGAAGCGGAGCTGCGGCTATGGAAGTAAGGGACTGGAAGTCCTGCTTGCACATTTTGAGAATAAGAAATATATCTTTGAGATCGAGACACAGGATGAACAGGCCGATAATGCAGAGGAACGTAGAAGGAGAAAGGCTTTTTACCTGAGAAATGGTCTGAAAGAGACCGGGCTGTCTGCGAATGTATATCATACAGATTTTGAAATCCTCACACCGGATGGGAAACTGTCTTTTCAGGAGTATGTGGATTTTCTGAGAGAAGTTCTGGATGAAGAGTATGTGCAGATGCTGCGTCCTACTCTGATTTCTGAGAGATAAAATAAACAAGGAACAAGGGGAGAGTTATGGGAGAACACATTGTTTTAGTCTATCTGGTTGTATGCTTTTTTGTATTTCTGGCAGGTTTTGTGGATTCGATCGCAGGCGGAGGCGGGCTGATTTCACTTCCGGCCTATATGATCGTAGGTCTGCCGGCGCATACAGCGATCGCAACAAATAAGATCAGCAGCAGTATGGGAACAGCAGTATCATCTTTTTATTATCTGCGTCAGGGATTTATGAAATGGAAGATCTGTGCACCATCCATTGTAGCGGCCTTTATAGGATCTGCACTTGGGGCAAAGATCACACTGATGATTGATGAGAAAGTACTGAAGATCGCCATGCTGATCGTGCTGCCGATCATTCTTTTTTATGTGCTTCGAAGCAAAGCACTACAGGAAAATCCAGATTACGAAGTGGTAGATAAAGTAACTCCGAATCTGATCATGAAATGTATCGTTATCGCATTTGCAGTTGGAATTTATGACGGAATCTACGGACCGGGAACAGGCACATTCCTGATGCTGCTTTTTACAGCTTTTTGTCATCTTTCTCTGCATGATGCGGCAGGGACAACAAAAGCGATCAACCTGACTACAAACATTTCGGCACTTGCAGTATTTCTGTTCAACGGGGCTGCGTATATTCCGCTGGGACTTGCAGCAGGGTGCTGTAATATGATAGGAAATTATCTGGGAAGCCATTGCTTTACAAGTAATGGAAGCAAGATCGTTAAGCCGATCATCGTGGTTGTGATCGTGATCTTTTTCATAAAAGTATTAACAGAATTGATAGGATAAGAAGAAAGACCGGGGCGTTAATAGCCCTGGTCTTTTATAAATTCATAAGTTCGTCTGCGATTGTTGTGGTCGTGATAAGCGAGATATTTCTTTCGCATTTCTGCGTATGCAGTCTTTTCTTTAAAACCATTTTCATAGTATTCGTGAATCTTCGGAAGCAGTTCCTCTCTGGTAAGGCAGCGTTCGCCGAAGAGATCTTTTTCCATGTCGATATAGCTTCCATTTGTTTCGTTGTATTTGTCCAGATCAAACTGATAAAAAAGTATCGGTTTGCCAAGATAATAAACATCCCACGATACACTGGAATAATCGGTGATCAGCATGGAACATTTCATAATAAGTTGGTTCAGTGGAACACTGCCAAATGGGATCAGCCTTATCAGCGGATCATCTGCATGAAAAGCAGAGATGTACTCCCGGAGTTTCGGATGGATATAAAAGATCAGTTCGGTATGCGTCTGATGCAGAAATTCCCGGAGTTTCGGATCGTTCAGAAGGGCAGCATATTCTCTGTAATAACTGCTCTGCCGGAAGGTTTCATCACTCTGGTCTTCCAGCCAGCTTCGCCATGTTGGCATAACAAGGATGGAAGGATGCGAAAGATCTGATCTGTCTTTCAGAACATCCCAGCGGCTGAGACCGGTCACAGGGATCTGTTCTGGTCTGTATCCGAAGTCCTGCTCGATGATCGCTTTTTCCATTTCGGAAGAAGCTGTGAAATAAGTCATGGAACTTGTGCCGCTGGCTCCAAAAAGATTCTCTACCCGCTTCAATGCCAGAACACCGTGCTGGAGAAAATAAATATCATGTTTGTTGATCTCCCGGGAGATAAGGTTTGGCATCGGTTTCCACGCAAAGGCATGAAGCCGGCTGTCAGAAGCAATATACAGCCGGGCTGTCATGAGGTACAGAAGATGGCAGAAACTCAGGAATGGAATGACATTGGAACGATACTTCCGTGTGGCCTTCCATTGTGGGGAAGATTTGTCCAATATAAAGAAAATGTTTTTCTTTTCTTCTGCTGGAAGATGTTTCATACAATACTGGAAAAAATAAAAACCATTGTCCTGAGCAGAAATACAGTATTTTTCATAGATCAGCCAGATATGCCGTTTCTTAAAGAGTGGGTTCATCAGTTTTCCAAGACCAAAAGCGGCGAGTTCTTTAAAATGAAAAAGAGGACTGTCGTATGACCGCAGTGGACGGCTCCGCAGGATAAAACGATGCCCGGTACTCCCCATCGGGAAAAACAGACATGTGTCTTTTTTTACAGAGTAGCTGCCGAGAATAAGCTGCATGCGAAGACGGCTGCCAATAACAGGCATCCAGGAGTCTGGACAGTCGTCTGAATACAGCCGCAGGTTCCAGTCGTTTTCACCAGGTTCCAGAACAGAGACATCGATCTGAAAGATCAGGTTCTGTGGATTTTTGGAAACACAGCGGAGCTGATGCCGGAAATTTTGTGAAGAATTCTGATAAAAAAGTTCTGCCTGAATCTTTATATCCGGTCTGGGGAGCTGTATTGTGAGATAAAGCTGTGATCTTTTTATTTTTATATGGGTTACATGTAATGAATGTTCCATGAAAAACTTCCTGTCCTTGTGATGTTTTTATTATAGTTACAGAAATTATACAGAACGGAGGAAAGATTTGCAATGGGTTTTGTCCGGTGGAATTGTGATATTCCTTTGATTGACAATCGATAAGAACCTGAGATAGAATGAAACAATACCAGTGATAACAAAAATTTATGAGGAAACGTAAATGGAGAGAAAATTTAAATTTACCAAAGCAGATACGGCTGCGGTGAAAGGAATTGCGATTATATTTTTGATTCTTTATCATGGCTTTTCAATAAAAAGCCGGCTGTATGGGTATCCGGTAAGCTTCTGGCCGCTGTCGGAGGCAAAGGCAATGGCAGTCTGCCGTGTGATGGTTCAGTGCGTTGGAATTTTTGCATTCCTGTCAGTGTATGGTCTTACTCTGTCGATGAAAGCCCAGTATCATGAATATGAGTTTACAGGACATGAGGCAACATTGTTTGTTCTGAAACGGTATGTGAAACTTGTGCTTTCTTTTACCCTGCCATTTCTGTTCTGCATGGGGGTAACTTACCTGACACATACATCCCGCTACAGTGATGGATTTCCGATTAATCTGATCAATGCCGGAATGGATTTCCTCGGGTTGGGACATCTCTTTGGGACGCAGATGCAGATCAATACCTGGTGGTATTTGAGCCTTGAGATTCTGCTGATCTTTTTTATGCCTTTTCTGGTCAGATTTTATAAGCGGTACGGGTGGCTGATGGTCTTCATGTTCCTGCTCATCGGAAGCTTTATGCTGGAAAAGCATGTGCATCTTACAAAGTATTTACTTGTAGCTCCGCTGGCAGTCTGCTTTGCAGATCAGAATGTTTTGGAAAGGCTCAGAGAATTTCATATTGTAAAAAACGCAGTATTAAATAAACTGCTGAAATTTATTTTGAGCACAGGTGCATTGTATGTCCTCTGCAAAATGTTTAATACGCAGTGGGGAATTGATCATTTTGAATTTGCACTCAACGGTGTGATTCCGGTGCTGATCGTTTACTGGTCTTATGAGTTTGTGATCGGAATTCCGGGGATTCGCCAGATTCTGCAGTTTATAGGAAAACATTCTGCAAATATTTTTTATATCCATACATTTATAAGAGCAGTATGGCTGAGAGATCCTACCTATTCTCTTGGACATGCGGCAGTGATATGGCTGTTTATCCTGGTTGTGAGTCTCGCACTTTCTATTTTACTTGGCGTTGTGCAGAAAATCATACGATTTGATAAATTTTCTGCATGGATCAGTAACAGCATTATAAGCTGGGCAGATCGTACTTTATAAAACAGATAAAAAACGCAGTACCGAATCTGAAATAAATCAGGTTCCGGTTACTGCGTTTGCTATTTTAATGGAATCTTTTTTTGATTTCCTCGCAGATATGTCTGCTGTGTTCGTGATCCTTAAACTGGAGATATTCTCCGCGCATTTTTTCGTATTCCGGTTTTAAGCGGAAGTCATTTTGTACGGTTTCTTCCTAGATAGTCAAGAAGCTGTTCCTGAGTCGCTGCCCTTGTCGCCTAAAAAAGTTCTGTTTCCATATCAATATAACTTCCATGTGCTTCGTTGTATTTCTCAATATCAAACTGATAAAACAAGACTTGGTTTATCCTGATAAAGAATATCCCAACATACACTGGAATAATCCGTGATAAGCATACGGCAGCGCATCAGCATTTCATTTACGGCAACTTCACCAAAAGAGATCAGATGGATCCGTTTACTGATTGATTTGAAGGTATCTGCATATTCCTGAAATTTTTGCATGCAGATAGAAGTTGACTTCAAGATCCAATTTTTCCAGAATCTGATTCAGACGTTCAGAATTCAGGAGCCCCATATAATGGCGGAAATAATCACTTTCTTCGAAATCTTTATCCGGTACGGAATCCAGCCAGTTTCTCCAGGTTGGCATGATCAGAATTTCACGTTTGCCCTGGGATTTATCTTTGAGTACATCCCATCGTTGGAAGTCCGGTGTTGATGACTTCGTCAGGTTCATATTCAAAATTCTCAACAATTGTCTGTTTTTCCTTGTTGGTGGATACGACGAAGAGATCGCAGCCACCCTTTTTGCCTTTGCCGTAGAAGTTATCGACACGTTTCAGAGCGATAACTCCATGCTGGAGGAAGACAAAAGGAATTTTTTTGATATAACGGTTAAAAATACTGTGGCGGGACTGCATGGCATAGGTATGGTATCTGGAATCGGAGCTGACGATAAGATCTGCCGCGAGCAGATAAACCATGTGCCGGATGGACATAAAATCCAGAATCCGGTTCTTATAAGGTTCCACTTTGGAACGGTCCGGAGAATCTTTATCTATGATATAGTAGATTTTTTTATTAAGGAAAGCTTCCTCGTCCTGTTCCATGCAGTGTTTGAAAAAGTAATAACCATTGTCCTGCGCCATGGAAGAAAATTTCTCGCATACCAGGCAGATGTGCTTCCGTTTCCAGTAAGGTCTGGCGACACGATAAAGGAAAACGGAGAGGAATTCCTTGAAGATGATATCCATGCCGTCATATTTTTCTCTCTGACGGTTTACAAATGCGAGAGTCTGTTTACTTGTATAATATGGATAAAAGTAAAAATTTTCGTCTGTCTTGTAGGCAACATTGGAAAGGAATTTTTTGCTGCATTCGCTGCAGAGCGGTCATAAAAATCGGAATTCTGGAAACATCTCCGGTATCTGCATTTCGAACCAGAACAAAAATATCCCAGTACAGGCTCTTCCATTCAATAGAGCGAAGGTTCAGGGAAACGGTTATTCGCTGAAGATTTCCGTTGGATTTTATGCTTTTGGTGGTGAAATCATAAGTTACGGCATCTTCGGCAAGCTTGCTTCGGAAAAAAAGTCCGGTTTTATATATTTGTGCCTGCTTTTTTCAAGGTCGAAAGATATCCGGAGAACTCCATGGCTCATCTTAAGACTGTGGTAGGCACAGGTCAGAAGATTTTCCATAAAATATGTCCGGCTGCATAAATCTATAATAAGAAGATTATCTAATCTGGCAGTAAATATACCGATATATTCTGCAGGCTCAGAAGAAGTATCTTCCGGGAAAATAAATATCTTTGGCAAAAATGTGATATTTCTTATTAAAATTATTATCCGGACGGAGAGCATATAAGGTATGGCTGTTATCAGAAGCCACACAGCTTAAAGTGAGAATAAACTCCGAATGTCGTTTGAACTGGAAATATTCCTGAAAAGGCAGCAGGTCCAACTGGAATGTACAGAGATCAATCTGCGTAAAAGGAATGGAAATATCTTCTTTTGTCTTAGGATTCCGTGCAAGGAAACGATAAGAAGAAAAAGCTCCGGCAGAAAAGTCTGCGAATTTCAAAGTCACTTTCGTAGAGGAAAGAGCTGAAATATAAACAGAGAGGTTTCCGTTGATCCAGGAAAAGGATGAATCAGATGTATGTGATTTGATTTTCATAATTCCTCCAATATAATCTGTGGTTAAAGTTTTATAAGTAACATAATTATAACATAATATTAATAAAATTTAAACATTTTTCGACTGACAAAATATTTTGCTATTTTGCTAAAAAAATACTTGACATATAAAAAAGAATATGCTATTCTACCACAGAACGCTGCCGAAGACAGTAGGTGCCGTAAGGCATAAGGATCACAACGCCTACCGAGGACTTAGTATTCTATATGAGATTACATGAGACCTTACTGTCGTTATGCAGTAAGGCTTTTTTTATGACGCGGCGGTATAAATCTATAAGGAGGTGTACCATTTATGGCAAAAGTAGAACTGAAACAACCAATCGTAGAAGAAATCGCAAACAGCATTAAAGACGCACAGGCAGTAGTACTTGTTAACTACAGTGGTCTTACAGTTGAACAGGATACAATTCTGCGTAAAGAGTTAAGAGAAGCTGGTGTTCAGTACAAAGTTTACAAAAACACAATGATGAAACGTGCATTCGCAGGTACTGATTGTGAAGAACTTAGCCAGCATCTGGAAGGAACTAATGCTATTGCAATTTCTGCAACAGATGCTACAGCACCGGCAAGAATCCTTGCTAAATACGCAAAGCAGTTCCCAGCTCTTGAGCTGATCGCAGGTGTAGTTGAAGGTAACTACAACGATCAGGCTGGAATCCAGGCTCTGTCCCAGGTTCCGTCCAGAGAAGAACTTCTTGGAAAACTTCTTGGAAGTATCCAGTCTCCTATCACAAACTTCGCTCGTGTGCTTAATCAGATCGCAGAGGCACAGGGTGGCGCTGATACAGAGGCAGCCGCTGAGTAAATCCCAGCATTATTAAAACAAATCTTAAAAAATGGAGGAAAATTAAAATGGCAAAATTAACAACAGAAGAATTTATTGCAGCAATCAAAGAATTATCTGTATTAGAATTAAATGAACTCGTAAAAGCTTGCGAAGAAGAATTCGGTGTATCCGCAGCAGCAGGTGTTGTAGTAGCAGCAGCTGGAGCAGCTGGAGAAGCAGCTGAAGAAAAAGATGAGTTCGACGTAGAACTTACAGAAGTTGGACCGAACAAAGTAAAAGTTATCAAAGTTGTTCGTGAAGTTACCGGTCTTGGACTGAAAGAAGCTAAAGCAGTAGTTGACGGTGCTCCGAAAGCTCTTAAAGAAGGCGCATCCAAAGCAGAAGCTGAAGACATCAAAACAAAACTTGAAGCAGAAGGCGCTAAGGTTACACTTAAATAATTCTGTTAAAGATGAGAATTGGATGGAGACACCCTGCGGTGTCTCCATATTTTTTTGGGATAAATTTACAAAAAACCTGGTTGACAGGCAGAGACCGCTATGCTATAGTGAAGAATGCTATATTATGGCAAGGATATGCCTGTTTATCTCAAACCGTAAACAGGAGCATGTTGTAAAATAAATAAAAAAACAGGGGTGAAACGTCAATGGAAAAAAACAGAATTCGTTCTGTAAAAACTGGAAAAAGCATGCGCATGAGCTACCAGAGACAAAAAGAAGTTCTGGAAATGCCGAATTTGATTGAAGTCCAGAAAGATTCCTATAAGTGGTTTCTCGATGAGGGCCTCAAAGAAGTGTTTGATGATATTTCTCCGATCGCGGATTATGGCGGAAAGTTCAGCCTGGAATTCATCGATTTCACGTATGACGCAAAAGATGCAAAATATAACATTGAGCAGTGCAAAGAACGTGATGTAACTTACGCGGCACCTTTGAAGGTTCGCGTGCGACTGATAAATAAAGAAACAGAGGAAATCAACGAACACGAGATCTTTATGGGAGATCTTCCGTTAATGACAGAAACAGGTACTTTTGTTATTAATGGTGCAGAGCGTGTTATTGTCAGCCAGCTGGTGCGTTCCCCTGGTATTTATTATGCAATTGCACATGATAAAATTGGTAAGAGATTATTTTCCAGCACCGTCATCCCGAACAGAGGAGCATGGCTGGAATACGAAACTGATTCCAACGATATCTTCTATGTACGTGTGGACAGAACCCGTAAGGTTCCGATCACTGTGCTGATTCGTGCCCTTGGTGTCGGCACCAATGCAGAAATTGTTGACTTATTTGGTGAAGAGCCGAAGATCCTCGCAAGTTTTGGCAAGGATACTTCTACAAACTACCAGGAAGGTCTTCTGGAACTTTACAAGAAGATCCGTCCAGGTGAGCCGCTGGCAGTAGAGAGTGCAGAGAGCCTTATCATGGCAATGTTCTTCGACCCGAGAAGATATGATCTTGCCAAGGTCGGACGTTATAAATTTAATAAGAAACTTCATTTCAATAAACGTATCGCAGGCCACAAGCTGGCAGAAGCTGTTGTAGATCCATCTACAGGAGAGATTCTGGCAGAGGAAGGTACTAACGTTACAATTGAACTTGCAGATCAGATCCAGAACGCTGCTGTTCCATATGTATGGATCCAGGGCGAGGAGCGCAAGATCAAAGTCCTTTCCAATATGATGGTAGATCTTACATCATATGTAGATCTTGACTGCAATCCAAAGGAACTGGGTGTTACAGAATTAGTATATTACCCTGTCCTTGAGAAAATTCTGGAAGAAAATGATAACCTTGAGGATATCAAGGCTGCAATCGTCAGAGATATCCATGATCTTATTCCGAAGCATATCACAAAAGAAGACATTTTTGCTTCTATCAACTACAATATGCATCTGGAATATGGCATTGGTAATGACGATGATATCGACCATCTGGGTAACCGTCGTATCCGTTCTGTTGGAGAACTTCTTCAGAACCAGTACCGCATTGGTCTCTCCAGACTGGAAAGAGTTGTACGTGAGCGTATGACAACTCAGGACACAGAGAGCGTTTCTCCGCAGTCCCTGATCAATATCAAACCTGTAACAGCAGCAGTTAAGGAGTTCTTTGGTTCTTCACAGCTGTCACAGTTCATGGATCAGAACAACCCTCTTGGTGAGCTGACTCATAAGAGACGTCTTTCCGCACTGGGACCTGGCGGTCTGTCACGAGACAGAGCCGGATTCGAGGTTCGAGATGTCCACTACTCTCACTATGGACGTATGTGCCCGATCGAGACTCCTGAGGGTCCTAACATCGGTCTGATCAACTCTCTTGCATCCTATGCAAAAATCAATGAGTATGGTTTCATTGAGGCACCATACCGCAGAATTGACAAGTCTGATCCGGCTAACCCAGTCGTAACAGATGAAGTTGTTTATATGACAGCAGATGAGGAAGATAATTACCATGTAGCACAGGCGAATGAACCTCTCGATGAAGAAGGTCATTTCATGCACAAGAACGTATCCGGTCGTTTCCGTGAAGAGACACAGGAATACGAGAAACACATGTTTGACTACATGGACGTATCTCCTAAGATGGTATTCTCCGTCGCTACTGCACTGATCCCGTTCCTGCAGAACGACGATGCTAACCGTGCGCTGATGGGATCAAACATGCAGCGTCAGGCCGTTCCGCTTCTTACAACAGAAGCTCCTGTTGTTGGAACTGGTATGGAGACCAAGACTGCTGTTGACTCTGGTGTTTGTGTTGTAGCCAAGAAGTCCGGTACTGTTCTTCGTTCTACTTCTACAGATATCAGCATCAAGAATGATGATGGAACAAAAGATGATTATCATCTTACCAAATTCCTTCGTAGTAACCAGAGTAACTGTTATAACCAGAAACCGATCGTGTTCCAGGGCGAGCATGTAGAGGCTGGACAGGTTATCGCTGATGGTCCGTCTACCGCAAACGGCGAGCTGGCTCTTGGTAAGAACCCGCTGATCGGATTCATGACCTGGGAAGGTTACAACTACGAGGATGCGGTTCTCTTAAGTGAAAAGCTTGTTATGAACGATGTCTATACATCCGTTCATATTGAAGAATATGAATGCGAATCCCGTGACACCAAGTTAGGACCGGAAGAGATCACAAGAGACGTTCCGGGCGTTGGTGAGGACGCATTAAAACGATCTGGATGAGAGAGGAATCATCCGCATCGGCGCTGAGGTACGTGCCGGTGATATCTTAGTCGGAAAGGTAACTCCGAAGGGAGAGACCGAGCTGACTGCAGAAGAAAGACTTCTCCGCGCAATCTTCGGTGAGAAGGCAAGAGAGGTCCGCGATACATCCTTAAAGGTACCGCACGGCGCATACGGAACCATCATCGACGCGAAACTCTTCACAAGAGAGAACGGCGACGAGCTTGCTCCTGGCGTAAACGAGACAGTCCGCATCTACATCGCACAGAAACCGTAAGATCTCTGTCGGTGATAAGATGGCCGGCCGTCATGGTAACAAGGGTGTTGTCTCCCGTGTACTTCCGGTAGAGGATATGCCGTTCCTTCCGAATGGCCGTCCGCTCGATATCGTATTAAACCCGTTAGGCGTGCCGTCCCGAATGAACATCGGGACAGGTCCTCGAGATCCACTTAAGCCTTGCTGCAAAGGCACTCGGCTTTAACGTTTCCACACCGGTATTCGATGGCGCGGACGAGAACGATATCCAGGATACACTGGAGCTTGCAAATGATTATGTAAATATGGAATGGGATGCATTCCAGGAGAAGTATAAGGATATCCTTCGTCCGGATGCGATGGAATACCTCGGCGAGCACCTTGACCATCGTGCTCTCTGGAAAGGCGTTCCGATCAGCCGTACTGGTAAAGTACAGCTCCGCGACGGACGTACAGGTGAATACTTCGATGGTCCGACTACGATCGGACACATGCACTACCTGAAGCTGCATCACCTGGTTGATGATAAGATCCATGCCCGTTCCACAGGTCCATACGCACTGGTAACACAGCAGCCGTTAGGTGGTAAAGCACAGTTCGGTGGACAGCGTTTCGGTGAGATGGAGGTTTGGGCTCTTGAGGCTTACGGTGCGGCTTACACCCTTCAGGAGATCCTGACTGTGAAGTCCGATGACGTTGTAGGACGTGTAAAGACCTACGAGGCGATCATCAAGGGCGAGAACATTCCGGAGCCGGGTATTCCAGAGTCCTTCAAGGTACTCTTAAAAGAGTTACAGTCTCTCGGACTGGACGTAAGAGTGCTGCGTGACAACGGTGAAGAGGTCGATATGTCTGAGAACATCGACTACTCCGATACCAACTATGACCTTCGTTCCATCATCGAGGGAGACCGCCGTTACAACGATAAGGAAGACTTATCCGACTATGGATTCCAGAAACAGGAATTCAAGGGCGACGAGCTCGTTAATGTGGAAGAAGATGACTATACAAACGACGGTGCCAAAGACGACTATGTCGATGACGATTATACCGAGGATGACGACAAATAATTAGAAGGGAGTACCGTTCATGCCTGAGACAAATGAAACTTATCAGCCGATGACATTTGACGCGATCCGTATCGGACTTGCTTCTTCGGAAAAGATTCTGGAATGGTCCCATGGTGAGGTTAAGAAACCGGAGACCATCAACTACAGAACCTTAAAGCCGGAGAAAGACGGTCTGTACTGTGAGAGAATCTTTGGACCGACCAAGGACTGGGAGTGTCATTGTGGTAAATACCAAAAAAATCAGATATAAAGGTGTTATCTGTGACCGCTGCGGCGTTGAGGTAACAAAATCCAGCGTCCGCCGTGAACGTATCGGACACATCGCGCTTGCCGCTCCGGTATCCCATATCTGGTATTTTAAAGGTATTCCGAGCCGTATGGGCCTGATCCTGGATATCTCTCCGAGAGTCCTCGAGAAA
>ENA-OQDT01001008-OQDT01001008.1-human-gut-metagenome-genome-assembly--contig:-NODE-1008-length-17457-cov-4.608944_pt1 | contig 17457 bp, 17 predicted proteins | sample MGYA00242786_ERZ504617 | MGnify/ENA primary metagenome ERZ504617 (study PRJEB26092, sample SAMD00036337) | human gut metagenome | host: Homo sapiens | study: EMG produced TPA metagenomics assembly of...
CCTGGAAAGATGAAAAAAGCTCCGGTTAACTGCACATTCCAAGAAACAGAGAATGGATGAGGTTGAAAAAAAAGTAAAAGCAGAGATCAAAAGCGGCAGAAAAATGACCATCAAAGAGGTGAAAACAACAGCAAAGAAAACCTTTGCACCGGGTCTTTATGATCTGACGGAGCTGCAAAGAGATGCCAACAAACGCTTTGGATATTCGGCAAAAGAGACTTTAAATATCATGCAGCGGCTCTATGAAAGCCACAAAGTACTGACTTATCCGCGAACCGATTCCAGATACATCACAACTGATGTGGCGGATACCTTAAAAGAACGTTTAAAGGCATGCAGCGTCGGACCTTACCGCAAACTGGCAGGAAGCCTTTCCATGCGTCCGATCCGCAAAAATGCTTCTTTTGTGGACAACAAAAAAGTGACAGACCATCATGCGGTCATTCCGACAGAACAGTTTGTAGATCTGCAGGCGATGACGAATGAAGAGCGTAAAATTTATGATCTGGTGGTACGCAGATTCCTTGCGGTGCTGCTTCCGGCATTTGAGTATGATCAGACTGTGTTCACCGGCGAGCTGGCAGGAGAGAGATTTACGGCAAAAGGAAAGATCGTAAAGAGTCAGGGCTGGAAAGAAGCCTATGAAAATCTTGGCACGGATGAAGAATGGGAAGAAGCGGAGAATTTGGCGGCGGCACCAAAAGAACAGACGCTGCCGTCTGTGAAAAAGGGCGATGTCATGCCGGTTGCCAAAGTGACAGTTACAACCGGAAAAACAACACCCCCTGCTTATTTTACGGAAGCGTCCCTGCTCTCCGCCATGGAAAATCCGGTCCGCTACATGGAAAGCAAAGATGCAAAGGCGGCAAAAACACTGGGAGAAACAGGCGGACTTGGCACGGTAGCGACAAGAGCAGATATCATTGATAAACTATTCAATTCTTTTCTTATGGAGAAAAAGGGAAATGAGATCCATGTGACAGGTAAAGGAAAACAACTGCTGGAACTGGTTCCGTCCGAGCTGAAAAAGCCGGAGCTGACAGCAGCCTGGGAAATGAAACTTTCCGGGATTGCAAAGGGAAAGCTGCAGGAAAAGGCATTTATCGAAGAAATTGATGATTATACGGAAGAACTGATCCGTGAGATCAAAGCAGGCACACAGACTTTCCGCCACGATAATCTGACAAACAAGAAATGTCCGCAGTGTGGCAAAAGACTGCTTTCTGTCAATGGAAAAAACAGTAAAATGCTGGTATGTCAGGACAGAGAGTGTGGATACCGGGAAACACTCTCCAGGACATCCAATGCGAGATGTCCAAAATGCCATAAAAAAATGGAACTGTACGGAAAAGGGGAAGATCAGACCTTTATCTGCAAATGTGGATATAAAGAGAAACTGTCTGCATTTAAGAATCGAAGAGAAAAAGAAGGAGCAGGTGTCGGCAAACGGGATGTGCAGAATTATCTGAAAAAACAGAAAAAAGAAGCCGCCGAACCGTTAAATAACGCATTTGCGGCGGCCTTTGCCAAACTGGACATCAAATAAAAACCGGAGCGTCTGCAGGCTGATGCGGATGGTTTATCCGATCAGCTGCAGGATCATTCCGGCGACCACGGCAATCAGATAGAGGATGCCGGTAATAGCAAAACATTCTTTTTTATTTCTGCTGGTCTTAAACAGGATCACAAGTCCGACGCCGGCTCCGGTACACAGACCGGCAACAGCAGCCCCGAAACTGATCGCACCCTCCACAAAGAGCTGTGTGATCAGGATAGAAGCTGCACAGTTCGGGATCAGTCCAAGCAGTGCAGTCAGAAACGGCTGGAAGATCGTTCCGCCAAGCAGGACTTTTGAGAGGGATTCCAGTCCGATTCCTTCGATCAGGACATTCAGAACGGCATTGAAGACAAGGATAAAAGCGAAAAGCTTTAACGTGTGGTTCAGTGCCGGTTTTATAATACCGTGGTGGTCGTGACATCCGCAGTGTTCGCAGAGATCTTCGACATGTTTCTGTGGGTGTTTCCATCTGCTCCAGATAAAATCAACCAGATATCCGGCAGGAATGGCGATGATCAGTTTGGTGAGCAGAAGCTTTCCGACAACACCGGCCTGTTCCGGGTGTGCAAGAAGGATCAGGACCGCCTCATCTGAAGTGGATAAATATACGGCGATCAATGTTCCGACCGTGACAATGCCTCCGCAGTAAAGGCTGGAGATCAGGGCAGAGAAGCCGCACTGAGGAATGCAGCCAAGCAGGGATGCGACGGCCGGTCCGCCTTTTTTTGTGCTGGAAGAAATGCGTCAGCCGGTCACTGGAATAGTGTTCGAGGGCTTCCAGGATCAGAAAAGCCACAAATAAAAAGGGAAGCATGCGAAGACTGTCAAGCAGTGCGTCCAGTGCAGCATCCGAAAATAAAGTTAAGTTCATATGATATCTCCTATATTCAGGCAAAGTTCAAAGTGTCAAGCGTGATTATAGCAAAAACATGGGAAAAAGTATAGCAAAAATTGCGGAGGGAATATTGTAAGAACAGTATACAGGGTATATTCAGAGAATTGCAGGACAATAAAGCACAGGGAGAAAAACTGGCAGAAGTACTCTCAGAATTCTTAGTTGTAGTTTCAAAGGAAATATGATATACTCTCAGCAGAAAGTTTCAGGTAAACAGACATAGAAACTGTCTCGAAACAAAAAAACAGATTGAGGTGCAGAATGAAAAGAGTATTATTGAAATTAAGCGGCGAAGCACTTGCAGGTGATAAACATATGGGCTTTGATGAGCCGACCGTTACAAAAGTAGCAAAACAGGTAAAAGAAATCGTGGACGCAGGCCTGGAAGTCAGTATCGTGATCGGCGGCGGAAACTTCTGGAGAGGCCGCTCCAGTGAGAATATCGACCGCACCAAAGCAGATCAGATCGGAATGCTGGCAACTGTCATGAACTGCATTTATGTATCGGAGATCTTCCGTTCTGTCGGAATGAAAACACAGATCCTGACACCGTTTGCATGCGGATCTTTTACAAAACTTTTCTCAAAAGACCGTGTCAATAAATATTTTGAAAAAGGGATGGTATCCTTCTTTGCAGGCGGCACCGGACATCCGTATTTTTCTACCGATACAGCGACCGTGCTTCGTGCCATTGAGATTGAGGCAGATGTGATCCTGCTCGCAAAATCCATTGATGGTGTATATGACAGCGATCCGAAGACGAATCCGGATGCGAAAAAATACGATGAGATTTCTATTCAGGAAGTTATCGACCGCAAACTGGGTGTAGTAGATATGGCAGCGTCCATTCTCTGCATGGAAAACAAGATGCCGATGCTTGTTTTCGGGCTGAACGAAGAGAACAGTATTGTCAACACCGTAAACGGCAAATTCAACGGAACAAAAGTGACCGTATAATACCAGAATACAGGAGGAATCAGAAATGGATGAAAGAATCAAAGCATACGATGTCAAAATGACAAAATCATATAATAACCTGCTCGAAGAGTTTGGGGCGATCCGTGCAGGACGTGCCAATCCGCATGTACTGGACCGCATCACAGTAGAGTATTACGGAACACCGACACCGCTTCAGCAGGTAGGAAATGTTACCGTTCCGGAGCCGCGTATGCTCCAGATTCAGCCATGGGATGCATCCCTGGTCAAAGAGATCTGCAAAGCGATCCAGGTATCCGACCTTGGCATTAATCCGAGTACCGATGGAAAAGTGATCCGTCTGGTATTCCCGGAACTGACAGAGGAACGCAGAAAAGATCTGGTAAAAGAAGTAAAGAAAAAAGGCGAGGGTGCAAAAGTTGCTGTCCGCAATATCAGACGTGACGCAAACGATGCATTCAAGAAACTTGGAAAGGGAAAAGAGGTATCTGAGGACGAAGTCAAAGAGCTGGAAGAAAATGTCCAGAAGCTGACAGACAAGTACATCAAGGATATCGACAAGGCTATCGAGGAAAAATCAAAAGAGATCATGACCGTATAGTCTCAGAAGGTAAATATTGGGTAAATACAGGGATGTTGCAGTGTGGCATCCCTGCTTTTTTGCACACAGGAGGTTTTGTGTATGAATATTCCACAACATGTAGCGATCATTCTGGACGGCAACGGACGCTGGGCGAAGAGCAAAGGAATGCCGCGTAACTACGGCCATGCCCGCGGTGCCAAGAATCTGGAAAAGATCTGCCGTGATGCTTATGATATCGGCATTAAATATCTGACGGTCTATCTGTTCTCCACGGAGAACTGGAAACGTTCCAGAGAAGAAGTTGATGGTCTGATGAAGCTTTTCCGGAGCTATACGAAGACCTGTATCAAGACAGCAAGAGACAACAACATGAAAGTACGCGTTCTCGGAGATCCGGCGGCTCTGGCAGATGATCTGCAGGAGAGTTTAAAAGAACTGGTTGAGTCTTCCAAAGACAATACCGGGCTGAATTTCAACCTTGCGATCAACTACGGAAGCCGTGACGAGATCGTGCGTGCAATCCGCCAGCTCAGTCAGGACTGCGTGGATGGGGCTGTAAAGCCGGAAGACATCACGGAAGATCTCTTTTCGGCGTACCTGGATACAAGGGAGATCCCGGATCCGGACCTGTTGATCCGCACCAGCGGTGAGCTGCGTCTGTCCAACTATCTGCTGTGGCAGCTGGCTTATTCGGAGTTCTATTTCACGGAAGTTCCATGGCCGGCATTCAATAAAGAAGAACTGTTAAAGGCCATTGAGAAATATAATGGAAGAGAACGCAGATATGGCGGTGTGAAAGGAGAATAAGATATGTTTGTGACAAGACTTATCAGCGGTATCGTTCTGGTGGCAGTGGCACTTCTGACAATCTGCAGCGGAGGCTGGATTTTGTATGGAACACTGACCATCGTATCGCTGATCGGTATGTTTGAACTGTACCGTGCAGTGAAGGTACAGAAAAAGGGTGAAAATCTGCTGGCAGTGGTGGGATATCTGGGTGTGATCTCGCATTATATTCTGCTGAGTCTCGGATATTCTGAGTATGTTATGATGAATCTGATCATTGTGCTGATCGCCATGATGTTTGTCTATGTGTTTTATTATCCAAAGTACCATGCAGAACAGGTGATGGCAGCCTTTTTCGGCGTAGCCTATGTAGGCATAATGCTTTCTTATATTTATCAGACCAGAATGATACGCGACGGAGCATTTCTTGTATGGCTGATCTTTCTGTGCTCCTGGGGATGTGATACCTGTGCTTACTGTGTCGGCATGCTGATCGGCAAACACAAAATGTCTCCGGTATTAAGTCCGAAGAAGTCCGTAGAAGGGGCAGTCGGCGGTGTTGTCGGTGCAGCACTTCTGGGAGCTGTCTATGCGGCAGTTGTAGGTAGCCATCTGGAAGCAGAAAGTCCGGTGGTCACGTATGCACTCATCTGTGCAGTCGGAGCACTGATCTCTATGGTCGGAGACCTGGCGGCATCGGCAATTAAGCGTAACCACAACATCAAAGACTACGGCACACTGATACCGGGACACGGCGGGATCATGGATCGTTTTGACAGCGTGATCTTTACAGCACCGGTTATTTATTATCTTTCTATGTTTATGATGAAATAAGGAGGAACGTATGAAAAATATAGCAGTTTTGGGTTCAACCGGTTCGATCGGAACGCAGACACTGGATGTTGTGCGTGCGAATCCGGAAAGGCTCTGTGTAAAAGCACTGGCAGCAGGTCATAATATTACACAACTGGAGAGCCAGATCCGTGAGTTCATCCGCAGATCGCAGCAGTATGGGATGAAGAAAAAGCACAGGAACTCAGAGTCCTTACCGCAGATCTGCAGGTGAAGATTGTTTCCGGCATGGATGGACTTCTGGAAATTGCACAGATGGAAGGAACAGAAGTTCTGGTGACGGCAATCGTCGGTATGATCGGGATACGCCCGACCATTGCAGCCATCAAAGCAGGCAAGGACATTGCACTTGCAAACAAAGAGACACTTGTAACTGCCGGTCATATCATCATGCCTCTGGCAAAAGAATACAACGTAAAGATCCTTCCGGTGGACAGCGAACACAGTGCGATTTTCCAGTCCTTAAACGGAGAAAAGAAAACACAGATCGATAAAATCCTTCTGACGGCATCCGGCGGTCCGTTCCGCGGAAAAGATAGAGCATTTTTAAAAAATGTGCAGCTTGAGGATGCCTTGAAACATCCGAACTGGTCGATGGGACATAAGATCACGATTGATTCTGCGAGCATGGTCAACAAAGGTCTGGAAGTGATGGAGGCAAAATGGCTGTTTGATGCAGAACTGGATCAGATCCAGGTTGTGATCCAGCCGCAGAGCATTATCCATTCCATGGTGCAGTACAAAGACGGTGCGGTGATCGCCCAGCTTGGCACTCCGGATATGAAACTTCCGATCCAGTATGCACTGTTCTATCCGGACAGAGAGTACCTGGCAGGGGAACGTCTGGATTTCTGGAGCCTGTCACAGATCACCTTCGAAAAACCGGATATGGAGAATTTTGAAGGACTGCCTCTGGCATTTGCAGCAGCAAAAGCAGGCGGCTCCATGCCGACCGTATTCAATGCGGCAAATGAGCGTGCCGTCAGCAAATTTTTGAACCGCAAGATTGGTTTTCTGGATATTTACGAGATCATCCGCACCTGTATGGATGCACACAAAGTGATCGAAAATCCAACGGTGGAACAGATTTTGCAGTGTGAACAGGAAACTTATGAAATGATTGAAAGCAGGTGGTAAATTGAGCATAATTATAGCGTTGTTGATCTTTAGTCTGATCGTTCTTTTTCACGAGTTCGGACATTTCCTGCTGGCAAAGAAGAATGGCATTACGGTTGTGGAATTCTCTCTGGGAATGGGACCGAGACTGTTAAGCTTTGATAAGGGCGGAACAAAATATTCCTGGAAACTTCTGCCGTTTGGCGGCTCCTGTATGATGCTTGGCGAAGATGAAGGAACGATGGAGGCGGGTGCATTTGCAGCGGCATCCGTATGGGCGAGAATCGCAGTCATTGCCGCCGGCCCGGTATTTAACTTTATCCTGGCATTTGTGCTGTCCTTATTTATTATAGGAAGCATTGGTTATGATAAGCCTGTGATCCTGCAGGTAAGCGATGGATATCCGGCAGCAGAAGCCGGTCTGAAAGAAGGCGATATTGTTAAAAAGATCAATCACAGCAATATCCATGTGGCAAGAGAAGTAACCAACTATGTGACCTTTCATCAAAAACAGCCGGTGACGATGACCGTGGAGCGTGACGGCAAGGATATCACCGTTGAGATGGATCCAGTTGCAAATGAAAGCGGTCGCTACATTTTCGGTATCAGCTGCAGTTCCAATTACCGCGAAAAATGCGGCATCCTCGGCACCCTGAAATACAGTGCCTATGAAGTAAAATATTGGATTCAGCTGACAATCGAGAGCATTAAAATGCTCTTTACCGGTCAGGCGAGCATCAATGATATGTCCGGTCCGGTGGGGGTTGTGAGCTATATCGGAGAAACGTATCAGGAGTCACAGTCATCCGGCGGTTTCTATGTATGGCTGAATATGCTGAACATTTCTATTTTGCTGACAGCGAACTTAGGTGTGATGAACCTTCTTCCAATCCCGGCACTGGACGGCGGCAGACTGGTCTTTCTGGTCATTGAGCTGATCCGTGGTAAGAGGATCGATCCGGAAAAAGAAGGCATGGTCCACTTTGCCGGACTGTTGCTGCTGATGCTTTTGATGGTTGTGGTCATGTTTAATGATGTAAGAAAAATATTCTGGTAATAAAACAACAGTTCAGTCACAAAGGAGCTTACCTGTGGCTGAACTGTTATTTTATGAAAATTTTGTGACAGCTCTTGAAAAACGAAAGGGAAACTTTTATAATAGGGAACAATCATGATCCAGTTTATGGAAAATGTAATGAAATGTTGCAGGATCATTACAGGAGACAGAGGAATATTATAGATAAGTCCAGGGAAAGGCAAGGTAAATGAAAAATAAGTATTTACATAAATTAGGCTGTTTTGTACTTGCAGGAAGTATGATGCTCTCAGCGGCACCAGTTACTTATGCGGCTGATATGGGAGTACAGAAGGTGACAGAGGAACTGACAGAAGTGTCTGCGGAAGACAGCAGTCAGGCAGAGACGACGCAGACCGAGACATCAGCACCGGAGACAGATCAGACTGAGACTGATACATCGGAAAGTGATCAGCCGCAGACAAAAGAACCAGGCACTCCTGCAGAAACAGAAACACCGGTGCTCAATGAGCCGGAGACTGCGGACAGCAGTCAGACGGTGGAAAGCGATGCTTCAAGGAATGACAGCAAAGAGAACATTCCGGGAATCGAAGATGCCGGTACATCAGATAATAAGAAAGTAGTGGATATTGACGATGCCGGAAAAGAGATTCAGAGGCCGGATGATGAGACGGTACAGATCGATCATTCGGACGCGGCAGCAGATTATACTTCTAATATCATTGCCGGAAATACTGTGTATTTAAGTGAACTTTCATCGGAATATGGGATTTCTTTTTCGGATGATTTCGAGAAAGTCATGGACAGGATTGAGGAAGATTACCGGGCATTTCTGGATGATCCGGATGCTTTTACCGCTGAAAACTGGCAGGATGTGCTGGCAGTTTATGTGATGAAGTATGCGTCAGGAGAAAAGACAGTCATACTGGATAAATCCTGTCAGGATGAACTGGAACAGCTCTTTTTCCTGATGAATGTAAGGAGTAATTCTGCAATTCTGCGAAAGCTGGAAACGGTACAGGAAGAAACTTCAGACAGCACAGAAAAAACAGAGAAAGATACAGCAGAAACGGAAACAACACGAAAAAAGTGAAAGTACAGCGGCAGATGCAGCCGCAGGGGGCAGAAGCAACCGGAAAGCGGTTTCTGATACAGCACAGCAAGGCACGGTACAGCATACGGCAAATATAAAAAAAGCAGCAGATGCAAAAGAAACGGCAGATGCAAAAGAGAAGCAGGAAAAAGAATACTATGCACTCACAGCAGAAGAGTATGCTATCTTGTATGATGTGGATGAACAGCAGAAGGCTGTTCTGGACAAATATGCTTCCACAAAATGCAGACAGCTCTGTGCGATCGTTACGGCATCCAAAGGATTTGTACGTTCCGAAGCCGGAAATGGTGTCAGCGAAGAACGTGTGGCAATTGTAGCAGCAGCGTGCAGTCTGATCGGAAAAGTAGGCTATTTCTGGGGCGGAAAATCTTATGCCATCGGCTGGGATGGCCGCTGGGGTGAACAGCAGACAGTTTCAGTTTCCGGAAGTAAAAGCAGTGGAACAGTACGGTCTTATGGACTGGACTGCAGCGGATTTGTTGCATGGGCTTACTGTAACGGACTGGATGGAGAGGATGCCGGCATTGGCAGCCATACGACGACGCAGTGGAATGCAAGTGAGATGGTAGACAGCCAGGATGCACAGCCGGGTGATCTGGTCTTCTACCGTCCGGGAAGTGCGGGAGACGACAATCACGTAGGTATTGTGGTGGGAGTCAATGACAATGGCAGCCTGCTGGTGGTACATTGTTCCTCAGGACAGAATGGAGTCGTGACAGGGGAAGCATGGTCCTCCGGGTTCCAGTATGTGAGAAGTCCGCTGAACCTGGAATAGGAAACCTGTCTGCAAAAATCGAAAGTAGCACAGTTGACAAATAAAGGCAGCACTGTTATCATGATAAAGAAAGGCTTTTATGAAAAAAGCAGAGCACTTATGACTTTATCATGAGCGGATGCCAAAATGCAAACTAATTTAACTAGGACAAGGGTGTTCTGATTTATTCAGTATACCCTTTTTGTATTTTTATCAGAGTCATGCAGATTTATTATAAATTGATCAGGAGAGCTTCGCAGAGGCGATTTTGCGAATGGCTCTGAAAAAAATAGTGCAGGGATTCGAACAGGAATCATAAAAGGAGAATATATGAAGTATACAAAACAGGATGTCCTGCGTCTTGTGCAGGAGGAAGATGTAGAATTTATACGTCTTCAGTTTACAGATATCTTCGGAACAATGAAGAATGTGGCGATCACTTCGAGCCAACTGGAAAAGGCACTGGATAACAACTGTATGTTTGACGGATCTTCGATTGAAGGTTTCGTGCGGATCGAGGAGTCGGATATGTATCTTTATCCGGATCTGGATACCTTAAATGTTTTTCCGTGGCGGCCGCAGCAGGGGAAGGTGGCACGACTGATCTGCGATGTATACCGGCCAAGCAGGGAGCCGTTTGAGGGTGACCCGCGATACATTCTGAAGAAAGTGGTAAAGCAGGCGGCAGAGCTGGGTTATCAGTTTGATGTCGGACCGGAATGTGAATTTTTCCTGTATCATACGGATGACAACGGACAGCCGACGACGCTCACGCATGAGCGGGCAGGATATTTTGATTTAGGACCTATGGATCTTGGTGAGAATGCAAGGCGTGACATGGTGCTGACACTCGAAGACATGGGCTTTGAGATCGAGGCATCGCACCACGAGATGGCACCGGCACAGCATGAGATCGATTTCCGTTATGATGAGGCTCTGACAACGGCGGACAATATTATGACGTTCAAACTGGCGGTCAAGACGATCGCCAAACGTCATGGGCTGCATGCAAGTTTTATGCCAAAACCAAAGACGGGCATCAATGGTTCGGGCATGCATATTAATATGTCGCTGTCCAGGGATGGCAAAAATATTTTTGCGGATGCCGGTGATCCAAATGGCTTAAGTCAGGAAGCTTACTATTTTATCGGCGGTCTGATGAAGCATATAAAAGGTATGTGTGCGATCACCAATCCGCTGGTTAATTCTTACAAGCGTCTGGTTCCGGGATTTGAGGCACCGGTCTACATTGCCTGGTCAGGCATAAACCGCAGTCCTCTGATCCGCATTCCGTCAGAACGGGGGGAGGGCACAAGGATTGAACTGCGATGCCCGGATCCGTCGGCAAATCCATATCTGGTACTGGCAGTCTGCCTGGCAGCAGGACTTAATGGCATTCAGAATCAGATCATGCCTCCGGCAGCTGTCGATAAGAATATTTTCGATATGACAGAAGAAGAGATTCAGAAAGAAGGCATTGATGTCCTGCCGAACAATCTTCTGGAAGCAGTCTGTGAGATGGAAAAGGATGAACTGGTAAAAGAGGTGCTTGGAACACACACCAGTCGGCGTTATATAAAGGCGAAAAAGAAAGAATGGGCAGAATATTCCCGCCAGGTTTCCGGATGGGAACTGGATCAGTATCTTTATCGCATATAAATTTTCCTCCTGAGATGTATCTTGATTTTTGAGATTATACAAGAGGGGGAGGGTTACAGTGGTAAACATAATAGTTGTATTTCCAAAGCTGGAAGATGCGAAAAATATCCGTAACCTTCTGGCGAGAAATGGATACAGCGTGACCGGTGTATGCTGTACCGGTGCACAGGTACTGCAGATTACAGACAATCTGGAAGACGGCATTGTGATCTGCGGATACCGTTTTAACGATATGATGTATGCGGATTTGAGGGATAGTCTGGCAATTTCGTTTCAGATGCTTTTGGTAGCATCCATGCATATTCTGGAGTCCTGCGACCACAGGGATATCGTATCTCTGCCGCTGCCGCTGCGTATCGGAGATCTTGCCAATACGCTGGAGATGATGGCGGCCGGAATGTATCGACGCAGGAGGAGACAGAAGTCACAGCCGAAGGAACGTTCCGAAGCAGAGAAAAAAGTGATCCTGGATGCGAAAAAGCTGCTGATGGAGCGAAACCATATGTCAGAAGAAGAAGCACATCGTTATATGCAAAAATGTAGTATGGACAGTGGAAACAATATGGTAGAGACAGCAAAAATGATTTTTGCCCTGATGAAGTATTAAACTGTCATCAGGCAGACCGGGAAAGGATGGCGAACAGATGAAATTTACAAAAATGCAGGGTATAGGAAATGACTATGTCTATGTCAACTGTCTGGAAGAGACGGTTGAGAATCCGGGAGAAGTTGCCAGAAAGGTCAGCGACCGCCACTTTGGGATCGGCTCAGACGGACTGATCCTGATCAAACCTTCGCTGGAAGCAGATTTTGAGATGGATATGTATAATTCTGATGGCTCCCAGGGAGCAATGTGCGGAAATGGGATCCGCTGCGTGGCAAAATATGTCTATGACTATGGACTTACAGATAAAGATGAAGTCAGCATTGCGACAAAGAGCGGCATCAAATACGTGAAACTGCAGGTGGAAAACGGAAAGGCGAAGAGCGTATGCGTAGATATGGGTGCACCGATCTTAAATGCAGGCCTGATTCCGATCGTATCGGAGAATCCGCAGGTCATCAATGAAGCGATCACGGCAGGCGGCAGGGAATATCGCATGACCGGTGTTTCTATGGGAAATCCGCATGCAGTTGTTTATATAGACGATGTACAAGGGCTGGACATTGAAAAGATCGGACCGCTTTTTGAGACGCATCCGTGTTTTCCGGATCGTGTCAACACAGAATTTTCCAGAGTGCTGGACGATCATACCGTTGAGATGCGCGTATGGGAACGCGGGGCTGGTGAGACACTTGCCTGCGGAACCGGTGCCTGTGCAGTGGCGGTGGCATCCATTTTAAATGGCTATGTGGCAAAAGATCAGCCGGTGACCATCAAACTGCTCGGCGGAGATCTGGAGATTTCCTGGGATCAGCAGAAAAATACGGTCTTTATGACGGGACCTGCGGAAGTCGTGTTCGATGGCGAAATTAAAGTGTAACGATACAGGGCAGGTGCAAAAGGCTGCCATGAGTAAAAGCAAAAGCGGGCAATGAAGATCCACTTTATAAAAATGCCGGAACTGCCGGCAGAAATGAGAATCACAGGAGGCACATATGTTTAAAGTAAATGATAATTATCTGAAGTTACCGGGAAGCTATCTTTTTTCTACGATCGCGAAAAAAGTCAGTGCATTTACAGCGGCTAATCCACAGGCAGAGATCATTCGTCTGGGTATCGGTGATGTGACACAGCCGATCGCACCGGCCGTGATCGAAGCACTGCACAAAGCAGTTGATGAGCAGACCACAACAGAGGGATTCAAAGGTTATGCACCGGATCTTGGCTATGCATTTCTGCGTGAGACGATCGCAAAGAATGATTACGAAGCTTACGGATGTGACATCGCAGCAGATGAGATTTTTGTATCTGATGGTGCAAAGAGCGATTCTGCAAATATTCAGGAAATATTCTCGCTGGATAATAAAATTGCGGTATGTGACCCGGTTTACCCGGTTTATGTGGATTCCAACGTTATGGCAGGAAGAACCGGCACTTATGATCCGAAAAGTGAGACCTGGAGTGATGTGATCTACATGCCTTGTACCGCAGAAAACAATTTCTGCCCGGAACTGCCAAAAGAAACTCCGGATATCATCTATCTGTGTTTCCCGAACAACCCGACCGGCGAGGCAATCACAAAAGAACAGCTTCAGGTTTGGGTAGATTATGCCAACAAAACAGGTGCAGTCATCATCTACGATGCTGCTTACAAAGCTTATATTACAGAAAAAGATATTCCGGTATCCATCTATCAGTGTGAAGGTGCAAAAACCTGTGCCATCGAGCTTTGCAGCTTTTCCAAGACAGCCGGATTTACCGGACTGCGTCTTGCATACACGGTTATCCCAAAAGAGCTCAAATGCGGCGATGTACAGTTACATGCACTCTGGGCAAGAAGACACGGCACAAAATACAACGGTGCACCTTACATCATCCAGAGAGCCGGAGAAGCGGTATATTCTAAGGCCGGAAAGGCTCAGATCGCAGAACAGATCGCATATTATCATAAAAATGCATCTTATATCTTCAACGGACTCAAAGAAGCCGGCTATACCGTTGCGGGCGGCGTGAACTCCCCGTATGTATGGCTGAAGACTCCGGATCAGATGAATTCCTGGGAATTCTTTGATTATCTGCTGGAAAAAGCAAATGTTGTGGGAACACCTGGTTCCGGATTCGGACCGAGCGGAGAAGGTTATTTCCGTCTGACTGCGTTTGGCACTTACGAGAATACTGTAAAGGCAATCGACCGGATTAAGAAACTTTAAAAAGTAGTGTGTTTGTTAAAAAATACACGATATTTTTTATAAAAAAACACTTGCAAACAGAAAAAACTTGTGCTATGATTTGAAATCATAAAAATAATGATAAAATTATTAAGAGATGCCATAAAACCACTCTTGTGCAAGCACATCGTGGTTTCAGGCTTTTGCCCCTGGCATCATGTAAATGCTGGGATGAAGACTCATGACCGTGAAAGCCGACAGGAATAAAGTGTCACCGACTGAGAGCACTTTTTGGCGGAAGCGGCAAGATGGGAACACTTCGGAGCAGACCGTTCGAAGGAGATACAGGTAGGGCGGTACGTGAGCGTGCGTTAAACGTTAAGAGAGGCAGATGATTCATCTGCAAGGCGGGTGGTACCGCGGATAAAGTTTATCCGTCCCGAAACAGTTCAGTGCTGTTTCGGGACTTTTTTATTTCATTCTTCTCCCGGACAGCGAAAAGTTGAAAGGAGACGAAAGACTATGATGGAGTATTTAGAAGGCGTAAAAAAAGCAAAAACACTGGAGATTGGTGAATTACTTGAGCAGGCAGAAGGCACAGAGGTAAAAGTAAACGGAGCTGTGCATACGATCCGCGATATGGGAAATGTGGCATTTGTGATCCTGCGTAAGCGTGACGGTCTGGTGCAGTGTGTCTTTGAAGAAGGTGTGACAGCCTTTGACTTAAAAGAACTTAAAGAGGCATCTGCCGTGGAAGTAGTCGGTACGGTCCGCAAAGAAGAGCGTGCCGCACACGGCATTGAACTTCGTTTAAAAGAGATCAGAGTGCTCAGCGAACCGGATGAACCGCTGCCGCTGCCGATTTCTAAATGGAAGCTGAATACTTCACTGGAAGCGAAACTGAACATGCGCCCGATCTCTCTTCGAAATGTCCGAGAACGTGCGAAATTCAAGATCCAGGAAGGTCTGGTCCGCGGCTTCCGCGATTTCCTGTATGAACAGGGATTTACGGAAATCCACACACCGAAGCTCGGAGCAAAAAGTGCAGAGGGCGGTGCGAACCTCTTTAAACTGGAATATTTCCACAGACCGGCGATCCTGCAGCAAAGCCCGCAGCTTTACAAACAGATGCTGGTTGGCGTGTTTGACCGTGTATTTGAGACAGGACCTGTGTTCCGTGCAGAAAAGCACAACACAAAACGCCACCTGAATGAATATACTTCTCTTGATTTTGAAATGGGCTATATCGATGGATTTGAAGATATCATGGCAATGGAGACCGGATTTTTGCAGTATACGATGAAACTGCTGGCAAAAGATTATCAGAAAGAGCTGGATATGCTTGGCATCACGCTTCCGGATGTATCGAAGATCCCGGCAGTGCGTTTTGACAAGGCAAAAGAGATGGTCGCAGAAAAATACAACCGTACGATCCGCAATCCATACGACCTGGAGCCGGAAGAAGAGCATCTGATCGGTGAGCTGTTCAAAGAAGATTATGGTGCAGACTTTGTGTTTATCACACATTATCCGAGCAAAAAACGTCCGTTCTATGCGATGGATGATCCGCAGGATGCAAGATTTACCTTAAGTTTTGACCTTCTGTTCCGCGGACTGGAGATCACGACCGGAGGACAGCGTATCCACAGTTATCAGCAGCTGCTTGACAAGATCGAAGCGAAGAAAATGACAACGGAAGGACTGGAGCAGTATCTTGATACCTTCCGCCATGGCATGCCGCCTCACGGAGGACTTGGCATCGGCCTGGAGCGGCTGACGATGCAGCTGATCGGCGAGGACAATGTCAGAGAGACAACGCTCTTCCCGAGAGACTTAAGCAGACTGGAACCATAGGAAATAGAGCAGGATACAGCCGCAAAGCAGAGACTTCCTGAACGCATGCGGCGGTAAAAGAGAGGAGAAAGAACATGGCAAATGTGATCTCAGATGAGACAATGGAGTATGTGGGCATTCTGGCGAAGCTGGAGCTTTCAAAAGAAGAGCGGGAAGCAGCTAAAAAAGATATGGAACGCATGCTGGATTATATTGATAAATTAAATGAACTGGATACAGCAGGTGTAGAGCCGATGTCCCATATTTTCCCGGTTTACAATGTATTTCGTGAAGATGTGGTCACAAATGGCGACGACCGGGACAATATGCTGAAGAATGCACCGGCAGAAAAAGACGGAACATATAAAGTACCGCGAACGGTAGAATAGGAGGCACACAGTGAAGATAACAGAATTGACAGCAGTGACGCTTGGCAAAAAGATCAAAGCGAAAGAGATTACAGTTGCAGAAGCTGTAAGTGCCGTACTGGAACAGATCGAGGCAGTGGAAGGAGGGGTCCACGCATATGTGACACTGGAAGAGAAAGAAAAAGTCCTGAAAAAGGCAGAAGAGATCCAGGCAAAGATCGATGCAGGAGAGCTACGGGGTCCGCTGGCAGGCGTTCCGGTAGCCATCAAAGACAATATGTGTACAGAAGGAGTACTGACGACCTGCAGTTCGAAAATCCTTGCAAACTTCAAACCGACTTACACGGCGGAGGCAGTCAGAAATCTGGAAAAAGCCGGAGCGGTGATCATCGGCAAGACCAACATGGACGAATTTGCGATGGGAAGTACGACCGAGACATCAGCCTATGGTGTGACCAGAAACCCATGGGATCTGGAACATGTACCGGGCGGCTCTTCCGGCGGTTCCTGTGCAGCCGTGGCAGCAGGCGAATGTCTCTTTGCACTTGGAAGCGATACCGGAGGATCGATCCGTCAGCCGAGTTCTTTCTGCGGTGTGACCGGATTAAAGCCGACGTACGGAACCGTTTCCCGTTACGGATTGATCGCCTACGGTTCTTCCTTAGATCAGATCGGACCGGTGGCAAAAGATGTGACAGACTGTGCGGCAATCCTGGAGGCGATCGCATCTTACGATAAAAAGGACAGCACTTCCGTAAAACGGGAAGATTATGATTTCACTTCTGCCCTTGTGGACGATGTAAAAGGCATGCGGATCGGTATTCCAAGAGATTATTTCGGAGAAGGACTGGATCCGGAAGTCAAAGAGGCGATCCTTGCGGCGGCAAAAGTGCTGGAAGGAAAAGGAGCCATCGTAGAAGAGTTTGACTTAAGCCTCGTAGAATATGCAATCCCGGCTTACTATGTCATTGCCTGTGCGGAGGCCAGCTCCAATCTGGCAAGATTTGACGGCGTGAAATATGGCTACCGTGCAAAAGATTACGAAGGACTGCACAACATGTACAAAAAGACACGTTCTGAAGGATTCGGGGCAGAAGTAAAACGTCGTATCATGCTTGGCTCCTTTGTACTGAGTTCCGGATATTACGATGCTTATTATCTGAAAGCACTTCGTACAAAAGCCCTGATCAAAAAA
>ENA-OQDT01001009-OQDT01001009.1-human-gut-metagenome-genome-assembly--contig:-NODE-1009-length-17454-cov-17.699544_pt1 | contig 17454 bp, 15 predicted proteins | sample MGYA00242786_ERZ504617 | MGnify/ENA primary metagenome ERZ504617 (study PRJEB26092, sample SAMD00036337) | human gut metagenome | host: Homo sapiens | study: EMG produced TPA metagenomics assembly of...
AACAATTTTTGAAAATTTTACTATACCTTTTTTAACCATAATTCTTTGCTCCTTTGTTTTTATTCTTTACACTCTCAATTCTACTCAACATCACTGTATATACAATAGCTCATGCACTAACGACATAAATATACACACCTTTTGCATATATAGCAGTATTACTATTGTAAAATGATAGTAATACTATATTCAAAATATTAATTTTTTTACCTACAATATCTATAGTTTAAATATGAAGGCAGGTAAATCATGCAGGATACAGAATTCATAAAGCATATAGGAAAAATCATACGTTTCTACCGTTTGAAAAATAATCTAACACAAGAACAATTAAGTGAATATGCAGACTGCTCCTGCGGATTTATTGGTCAAATCGAACGTGGTGAAAGCAAAATTTCACTTTCTGTTTTATCAAAAATAATCAACACTCTCAAAATAGACGCAAATGAATTGTTTTGTGGCACCGATACACATACTTCTGAAAGTCAGCAATTGGATAATCAGATAGCTCTCTATGCCAAACAATTATCAATTGACAAAAAACATATTGTTCTCAATCTGATGGATGATTTGAAAAACCTAAATTAATCTTGTAAATTCAAAATTTATAATCTATAATCTTCATAGCTTAATTGTTTTGATAAGGGGATTATTTTTATGAATATTGCTATTTGTGATGATGAACAACAAGATATTGATATACTTTACAATTACTGCAAATCATGCAAATTACCATACAATATTTCTACTTTTCTGTCTGCCTCTGCCCTGCTTGAGGCTTTTAAATCCCAATTTTATGATTTAATTTTTCTTGATATAGAAATGGATAAGCCAAATGGTTTTGAAATTGGCTCTATTTTAGCAGGATATTCTCCTCGTCCCGTAATAGTTTTTACGACAAACGCACTGCAGTATGCAGTCCGAGGATATGGAATTGCTTTTCGATTTCTATGCAAACCGATAACGATTACAATGTTTCAAAGTGTTGTCAGGGAGGCTCTTGACGAGATTCTTCCGCAAAAGGCAGCGGTAACATGTGGTTCAACTCAGAAAATGATTTCTATAAACGATGTCATATATTTTGAGAGCCTGAACCGGCACATTATTTTTCATTTTGCAAATACATCCACATTGGAGATAAAGGATTCAATGGAAAATATGATTTCAGTTTTTTCATATCCTTCATTTGTACAGATTCACAGAAGCTATTGCATCAATTTGAATTATGTGGACAGCTTTACACCACTTGCTGTCACTATGACTGACGGCTGCAAAATTCCACTTTCGCGGAAAAAACATACCATTTTCCAAGAGCGCTTTAACAATTTGATACGAGGTACCATCAAATGAATTTTCCAATTGAAATATATACCATTATTATAGAATGCCTGCTTATTTTCTACTTCTTTCATAAAGAGATTAGACCTGTATACCCTTCCCGCAGATATATTATCCTATTTTGCATATCACTCTTTGCGGTCATAATGCTATCAACCCTATATACACCTATGTTTATACGGCTTGCCATTATCAGCTTATTTTTGTTTTTATGCTATACTTTCCGCTTCAAATGCAAAATATTCCAAATCACCTATACTATTATATTATTTTTTGTCACGTCGATGTTTTCCGATGTTATTGGTGCGTTTGTACTTTCCAGACTTGGAATTTCAATAAATGAACTTTTAGGAATAAGTGAAGGACGGCTTATCTACAATACCACAAGCAAGATTATTCATCTGTTTTTGCTGGTCATAATTATTTTATTTACCAATGCCCGATTTGATTCAAAGGCTCTACTGCATGCCATACCACTCATGCTCTGCAATCTGTCAAGCATATTTATTCTGTTTGCCCAGTACACTACCTTTATTGACAATGGTAAATACTCCACCTTTGTGATGACCACCATATGTATGCTTGTTATCAATATAGTGGTTTGTGGATATACGGAAATAGTAAAGAAATCTTATGAATTACAGAAAAATCAGCTCTGTATGCAGGAGCAGCTTGCCAAACAGGAGCTTTACTATCAGGATATCATTGCTCGTCAGGACGAATCCCGCGCACTTTGGCATGATATAAAAAAATACATGCTGGCAATGGAAAATCTGGTTTCTACGAAAACACGACCTGAAGCCGAAAGCCAGCTCTCTGCCTTAAAGAAAAAGTTTTCAAGCCTTGACCAAATGATTGATACCGGTAATTCCATTGTTGACGGTATCCTAAACTATGGCTCTAATAAAGCAGACAATCTGGGAATCTCCATAAACTTTAATCTATGGCTGGATACTGACCTCAACATTTCGCCTGTTGACCTGTACATAATCATTGGAAACACTATGGATAACGCAATAGAAGCCTGCGATGCTTTTCCGGCAGGTCACAAACCATCCATCTCATGTACGCTGCGCCAGAAAAATCATGTGCTACTTTATGAAATATCCAATCCTATTCCACAGGTTTCGGTTAAAAAAGCCGGAGATATCCACGGATATGGGCTTGAAAATGTCAAAGAATGTGTAAATAGAAATAGTGGTTTTATCTCTGTTAAAACCGAAAATGATATATTTTGTGTCTCTATAACACTAAACGTTTAATATGTCTTAAATCCGCGATATCACAAGCTTTCCATCCTGCACATCAACCCTGACCTTATTAGACTCTATCCCCGCTGCCTCAAGCATCTCATCAGTGAGTTTTATCCTGTGTGCCTTATCCAATACCGTATATTCCATTGCAGGGTGTTTCTTCAATTTCTCCGTACTTACCTTTCCGTCAGATATAAGCACTGTGCGGTCTACACGACCTGCAAGTGCCATATCGTGTGTGACTATGATGATGGTTATACCAAGCTCTTTGTTCAGCTTATGAAACAGCTCATAGATTGTATCAGCAGTCCTTGTATCCACGGCTCCGGTCGGCTCATCCGCAAGCAGTATGTCCGGCTTATTTGCCAGTGCCACCGCTATCGCTGCGCGCTGCTGCTCTCCTCCCGATAGCTGAGCCGGAAGCTTATCCTTATGCTCCTGTAATCCCACTGCATTTAACAGTTTAAGGGCATAGCTTTTGTTATTGTCCCTGCATCTATTTACATGTTTTCCGCTGTTCTCATCATGAGCACCGTACTTTAAATTACTGGAATTTTCAAACATCATCACGGCCTCGACATTCTGCAGCACAGTCAGGTATGGGAACAGATTTTTGGCACTTTTCTGCCACACAAAGCCCACCTTGTCCCTGCGGTATCTCACCATTTCAGCTTCTGAATATGTGGAAATATCTTTTCCGTCAATAGTGAGCACTCCCGCCGTGGGTGTTTCCAGTCCTCCTATCATATTTAAAAGGGTGGATTTTCCGCTGCCGGATTTTCCTATTACCGCAAGCATCTCCCCTGTTTCCACCGTCAGGTCAAGCCCCTCCAGTGCCATCACCTTTTTATCGTCTGTCTCATATATTTTTACCAGTCCATCGCAGTTTATCATCTGGTTTTCTCCCTTTTAATTTAAATTACTATGCCGTCACTAAGCTCAAACACTTCATCTCCCAGCTCCATAAGGTTTTGATCATGCGTGGTCATAACTATTGTGATGTCCTCATCGTCTATCAACTCACGGAACAATCGCATGACTTCAAATCCAGAAGCGGTATCAAGTGCTCCTGTCGGCTCATCCGCAAAGACCACCTTCGGGCGATGAACCACAGCGCGCGCTATCGCAACTCTCTGCTGCTCACCTCCCGATAGTTGTTCCGGCATATGGTTCATGCGCTTTGAGAGTCCGACACGCTCGAGCAGCTCTGATACTCTGTCATGCGTATTCTCATTTATCACATCGGTTTTTGCATCTCCAATGTCATTATCCATTTCAGTCAAATTCTTTTGTATCTGACGTTTATTTTTCGCAAGTCTAAGGGCAAATTCCACATTCTCATATGCCGTCATCGTGGGAATTAGTGCTATAGACTGGAATACAAATCCCATCTCATACCGCCTTAGCATTTCCCGGTCTTTCTCGGTCATCTGCTCGAGATTTTTATCCAGAAACTGCACACTTCCCTCTGTCGGCATATCAAGCGCACTAAGGATATTAAGAAGTGTGGTCTTTCCGGAGCCGGAACGCCCTTTTAAGATGGCAAGTGTTCCTTTTTTTATCTCCATGGATACTCCGTCAAGTGCGTGGACTGTTGTACCATCTCCCGCCTTGAAATATCTTTTTATATTTTGAGCAATTATCGCATTTTCCATATGTCACGACCTCATTTACCATGCTATAAAAACCTTCTACCGACTACCACAAAATCATTTTTATCTGCTAACTATCTTCTCCAAGCCTTAGTGCCTGTGCTATCTTCATACTCTTAAGCAGTCTGCTGATAACCACATAGCATACGGCTACAGCCACGAAAAGTACTCCTGTAAGCTCCAGCATATCAGATGGATAAATATATACATTTACTCCGATATTGTGTTTCTGCGGCAGATATATGATCGATATGAGCCTTACAAACATCGCTGTTGCAGTTATACCTATGCCTGCTCCCGCAAGAAGCGGCAGAAATGATAAAAATATCTGCTCGTTTAAAAGCATTGCTTTTACCTCTCTCATTCTCATTCCCATTGCGCGGTATATACCAAACTGCAGCTCCCTCTGTTTTAGTGTCATAACCCAATACAGCAAAAATCCTACTGAGCACACTATCAGTGAAAGTATAAAACTTAATGTAAACATACCGTTTGTGATCTGCACTGTGGCTGAGTTTTTATTCTCGTCTATAAGCTGCTGCGCGGATGTTAAATTTTTGTATATATCATCCACTGTTTTTCCTTTTGACAGGTTCATCCACACACTGTACGGTGTCATGCCGAACTTTTCCACAACCGTAGCATAATTTGCAACGATCAGGTATTTCTCCTGCTCGGTCACATTTCCATCTGCATCTGTCTCATAGGTGTAACGCTCGTAGCCCGGAAAACCTTTTACTATGGCACATACCTTTACATTCTCGGATGCGTAGATCTGATCATCATCGACAGCCTCCGGTACATACCTTGAGTAATTTAAGCTGTCACCAACTTTAAGTCCCAGATCTTTTGCCAGATTTGAGGAAATGATGACTCCGTCCGGCTCTTTTGCCAGCTCATTCAGGTAATTGAACCAGTGCGCGTCATTAATATCATCATTTTGGTCACTCTGCAATTTCGCAGTCTCACCGAATTCTTTTGTGTTTATCGCCATAAGATATGCATCAGAAACCGAACCACTGCCTGCGGAAATGTCTACCCTCTCGTCCTCAAGCACACGCGTGACACCGTCACAGATGCCCTCATTTTTGAGCGACTCGTATTTACCGAAATCAGGCTCGTCATACATCCAGTTTACAGAGCCATTTTTATTGTACTGTATCCTGAGTCTGAAATCTTCGTTGTATATCGCATCACAGCCCACATTGTAGACGATACGCTGCTCCATATTGCTGTTCATGGTGCGCGCCATATTCGCGTCAAAAATACCGCCAGCCACTGTCATGATAAGAAATACTGCCAGAAATCCCTGATTGTATCTGGTTCGTTTTAGCTGTAAAAATGATGCATACATTGCCGGAGAAAAATGCTTTTTAAAGAGCCTGTCCACAAGCAGAATAATAAGTCCGGTAAGTCTTACGCACAAAAGTGCCGCTGCAAATATAAAAAGCGAATTGTCCAGTATCATGACAGGATCTATGCTCCTGTTTTCAAGAACAGATATCGCAAGCGTACTCTTCTGCTTGTTGTAATTGTAAAGCAGATATGCTGACAGAGCCAAAAGTATAACGTCTATAAAGCATTTCTCCCAAAGAGGCTTTTTCTTTGATATTCGTCCCCTACTGCTGCGCTCTGATATGGCATCCTTTGATTTTTTCCACACCGGAACTGTGATAAACAGCACCATGATAACTGCCGCTGCCACCGCATAGACAAGCATCTGCCATACAAATTTGTAAGTGCTTATATCCTTTGCCGTAAATCTTAAAAATCCGTCTGTAGATGCGGCAGCCCGGCACATTATATATCCGAGTACTATTCCGAGTACACAGCCCGCAAACGCTATTATTCCCGACTGCTGTAAGTACAAAATAAATACCTGTAATTTTGTCGCACCGCGGCTTCTTAAAACAAGTATGTCATTTTGCTCGAGCGAAAGTATCTGTACAGATATCATTCTTATAAATAAAATCAAAAGCACAAGACACGGCAGCTCCAACGCCCAAAGCATCAGCTTTATCGTCTTCTGCTGTGTAAAAAAGCGCTCCAGCGTATCACGGATGTTGTCATTGTAGAGCTTGTCAGCATCCTTAAACTGCTCCATATACCCATCATAAAGTGAGGCATTTTCCGTGTTGATCTGCGTATAATCCAGCATGAGAAAATCACTGTAGCTGATATTGTCCTCGCTGTAATACTGCATCATTTCGTCAAAAACATCCTGCGAAACAAATATCACATCGCCCATATCCGAAAGCGTCTTGGCCCAATATGGATTGTTTATATCTTTTTCACGGCAGATCTGTGATATGACGAAAGTAATTTCCTTTTTCCCACTGCCATCAGGTACATGTAAATAGATTTTTTCACCTGCTACAAGTCCGTAGTGATCCATTGTCTTTTCGCTTATACTGCATTCGAATGTGGCTGTGTCAGTCTGAGATTTTACAACATCCGCGTACTCCGAAAGTCCCGGCAGATATCCTATTGTAAAATAATTGTTAGGTCCTCCAAACTCTGTATCTGCGCGTCCTCCTGGGAGTGTGATAAGCTGCTGTGAGGAAACCTTGTTTATATCCACATATTCAGTCCACTTCTGCTCGTATCCTGACAGCTTATCAAGTACTGACTGCGAATCAGGATAATCTGCCACCGCATATGTTCCCTCGCGGCTCATCTGTGCAGGAAACTCATTCTGCTGTGTGGCATGATCCGTAAAAAGTCTGTCGAGTATCTGATTTCCCGCACCCTTTTCAAACATAGCGTGGCACACAAAAAGTGCTATAAACAAAGCCACTCCCATAAGCAGACACAAATTTAACCATTTTCTGTTTTTTAATTTATTAATTACGAAGCCAAACATATTTCATCGCCCTCATCAATACCGTAAAGCACAAATGTATTGCTGCCTGATGTATAATCGCCCAATATTACCGGCTGCTTTACCACGCTGTCCCCATCAATTTTCCACACATAGTAGGATATATCATCCTTGTCCATCGGATTGACCTGCTTGTGTATTATCGAAGTCGGCACCACTACCACCTTTTTAAAAGAAACATAAGAAAACTTTACAGCAGATGCCTTGGTCAGATCATCCGGTATTCCATTGTCAAGTTTTATATAAAATGCTGCATTTCCATATCCTGAATCTGTGTTTCCTGTAATATGCACACCTTTATCATCCTGATTTATATATCCCCTTTGAGCTTGCCTGCCGTAACCGGCAAAACCGATACAGTTTCCGTAGATTGTTGTACCGTCCAGCTCAAGTGATACGCGCTCTCCCACATCTGCTATATTGTCCGTATATACTTTATAGTTATTGCTATCCTTTACCAGGACCTGCAGTACGTCCGTGGAATTTCCGGTTATCTGCAGGATATCTGAGCCTTCCTCCACATTATCTCCTGCCTTGACACTCACCTTTGAAACTTTTCCGTCATTTTTGGCATATACTGAAATATTTCCTTTGCCGTCATTTCCTGCGCTTATGCTGTCATATGCTGACTGTAGCCGGGAAAGCTGATAGGTGTGGTCTGCACCGGCAAGTTTTTTCTGCAGATCAAGCAGCTGTAAGTTCAATTTCAACTGCTGCTCTTCATATGCTGTATCCGGCTTTTCATCCTGTTTGTTATTTTCTTCTGCGCTGCTACCACCTTCAGATAAATCTTTTACCTGTTTATCGTAATCTGCGATCTTGTGCGCATAGGATTCATTCTCCGAGTCGATCTCATTTTTTGCCTCTGTTATGGCAGCTTTGCCCTCTCCGGTATCCACCACGTAAAGCAGCATCCCATTTTCTACCGTATCGTCCTGCTTCACATTGACCGATATGATCTGCCCTTCATAATCACAAGTTTCGGTTATCGTCCCTGCGTCAGATCTGCTGTAGCTCACACCGTAGTTTGCTATATCAAAGTCAGACCTTGTTACCGTATATTTGCTGTACCTTGTCGGAACCTGATCTGTAGAATTATAGTAGACCAGCTCCCCCTCTTTTAAGCCCTCTGTGACCTGTGTATAGTTTTCATCATACTCACCTGTTGTTATGATGCGTTTCTCGCGGCCGCCCTCATCATTTTTCACATAGACATATCTGGTATCGCCATCCTTATAGATGGAATCTTTTCCCACGACAAGTGCCTGATTTGCTTTTGTCTTTTCAAAATATACTGGATACATCTGTCCTGCCGTAAGAAACAGCTTTTCCCTGCTTTCCACGCACACATCCGGATAGCGGTTGTTTATCTTCGAAAGTACCAAAACCTCTGATGTATATTGAGACTCGGTGACATCATATTTTTCGCCATCGACTATCACATATTTCTTGTCATAATCGCTGTATTTGTACTCATTTATGGCTGTATCTTTTATATCCAGCACAAGGTCATCCGTATCGGAGACAATGACTATATTCTCGTATGCCGCAGCAGACCTTCCACCTGTCAGCTTCTTAGTGTAAGTGACAAGACCGCTGTGGGCTGCCTTAAGCGTTCCATCATCAACGATCTGCTGATATAAAGCCATCTGCTCATTGATCTTTTGCACGCGGTATTCGTGAAGCTGCTTATCGTACCGCTGATTTTCCTGTTCTGTGGCGATCTGCTTATTGTAATCCTCGCCTGTACTCTCATTTTTCTCAGTCTGTTCTGTTGAAAATTTGTCCGTATCCGCTGCCTGTTCATCAATATTTGTGTCTGTATTGATTTCATACGCATCAGCCGTGTCAATCTTATTATGCTCATTATTATCCTGCTGTGCTGCCTGACTCTCCCATAATTTGATCTGTGTTTCCGAGATCTGAGCGGATATCTCATATGTCTCATTCTCATGCGCCAGCGCATCCTTACATTCCTGCAACTGTTTTTTTTGCCTCATCCACATCACAGACTGCAAGCACATCCCCCGCATTTACTGTATCTCCCGGCTCCACATATATCTGTGAAATATTTACATTGGCACTGTAGTAATTGCAGTAATCCCTAGGAACTGCGGTAGCCATCAGCACCTGCATAGAGCCGATCGTACCGTATTCCACAGGTCTATAGGCTTCATTTAACGCTACAGGTTCTTCAAGTTTTGGTATGCTGCTTTCTGTCATTTTTCCACAGCCGCCTGCCACAAACGATACACATATCCCCAGTACTGCCAGTTTTTTTATTGATAAAAGGTTTCTGTTCTTCACTGCAAAACCACCTCATCCCCGCTTTTAAGTCCTTCTGTGATGATCCGGTAGTCTCCCACCTGATCTCCGGCACTTATCCATACCGCCTGTCTGTATCCATTCTCATCCAGTGTGTATACAAAATACCTGCCATCCTTCTCATGTACTGCGTCCTTTTGCACATACACAGCATTTTCTATAGCAGGGCGCGTCACTTCCATGGAAAATATCTGTGCATCCGATACTGCCGACATGTCCGATACCGGTTCAAAAACAACCTTTTTATCGTCCACCTCTTTTACCTTAAGTTCAAACTCTATATCAGATGCTGTTGCCGTGTATACATCACCTACATTAAAGTCATAACCTTCCGGTCTGTCAGCCTCGTAATTGCCGTTTCCGCTGATTTCTGTTATAAGATTGCTGCCCGGTTCAAAAACTCCCGCCAAAAGTGAATTGTTCATTGCTGTGATCGTGCCATCCTCGGATGCCGTAATCTGATATCTCGACAGTTTTTCCTCTGCCTCATCAAGATAAAGCTGCGCAACCTCTGTATCCTTATCAAGCTGGGCAATATCGCTTGAATAATCCTGAGTATCATCGATTTTCATAATAGCCCTGTAGTGCTCTGCCAGAAGCTTATTCTGACTGATCTGCCCGCTGTAGTCCTCAATCTTTTTCTGTATCTCCCCGGATTTAAAAGCCACCAGTATATCGCCCTTTTTCACATGATCACCCACTGCCACATTTACCTTTTCGAGCGTAAGCTCCGTGTTTGTCGCACCATAGGAAAACCTGGTATAGCCCTGCGCGCTCAGACTGATGGTAGTCTGAGGTGTGAGTGAACCGCTCTGTACCGTAACTGTCTGGTATGATATTTTCTCGTAGGAAGCTCTGTCCGTCTGTGCAAGCTCCTTTTGTGCCACCCCACATCCTGAAAATAAAATAGAGGTAATTGCAGCGGTAAGTGTCAAACGCCCTATATATTTTTTCTTTTTATTAATCATATATTTTCCACATCTTTTCCATCAAAATATGAACCCGATCCATTAGCTAAATTTTATATGAGTTCATCAATCCTTATGATCGTGCCATCTATAGCGTTTACAAAGATAGCATTTTGCTCATTGGAGTCTACCATACGTGACAGTACCCACGCCGGAACATAGCTGTATTTTCCCTGTTCACTGTCACTTCTTATCTTCAAATAACTAAGCTGCAGCTTATTGAATGTTGCCGCGGTATCATATTTATCAGGATTTTCCGTAATCTCCGCCTTGATGATCTGCTCTATATTTTTCAGAGAAATAAGCTCCACATCCTTATAGATCTGTGTTACATTTACCGGATATTCCAACTGCACATCGATTATTCCATCATCCGTGACTGTAAGAAGTGTACTGTCAGGCAGTGTAACATCATCTATATCACTATCATTTGCTTCATACACCGACAAATAGGTATCCATATCAAATCCATCCTTAAATGTGATGCCGTCTATGCCGGTCGCGTATGAATAAATATATCCCCACGCTGCTGTCTGATAGTCATTTTCCTTTTCGCTGTCAATATTAAAACCTATCCAGCTGCACTCACATTCACCTCGTTCCACCAGATCCTGCATTCCCAATTTACTAAGGAAATTCCCGGCTTCTTTTTTGGCTGATGCGGCAGATTTACTGCCCTCATTTGAGGTCTCGTCTGCCTTATCCTTTAGATCATCATCCTGAAAAGTCTGCGTTATGGTATCATAGTCCTCATTCCTTAAAGATGGTGGACCGTAATCTGTCCCGGACTGATGCAAGGCGTAAGCATGTACCTTGTGAGCCTCAAACTCCACCTCACAGAACACATCACCCTTGTAGCCTGCAAATACTTCACAGTTTTCGAGATCCTTTGCCACGGTATAAGTAGTCTTTGCCGTTTCAAGCTTATCCCTGTATTCAGCCAGCCGCTGTTCCAACCACTCCCTGTAAGTATCATCCTGTTCTTTCTGCCAGTACTCTATGACCTCATTCAGTTCGTCAACAGTATAATGATCCGGATCGTGATAATAGTACTCGTTCCCACCAAAATATAAATCCAGAAAACGCTTTTTGTAATCAGCATCTATCTTTACATTTTCCACCTCAACAACCGACATGTTATCAAAGTCCGGAACTACAATATTTGCATTTACATATACTGTTTTCTCGCCATTACCGGTCTGTATTGTAAAGTTTTCATTCCAGCCGGAGTCTGCCCTGATATCAGCTAAGGCAGACATATTTTTTGTCTCTTTACTTTCGCTCTCATTCCCATAATCTACTTTTTTGCCGGCACAGCCTGTGAATGATGTGAGGACAAGTGCCTCGATGAGTGTCATAATCGCTGCAAATATTCTTGTATGTTTTCTCATATGCCAATCCTCCCTGATATGTCACATTTTTTCTACAACATAATTATTACTGTGAAAGTACGGTCCGATGTAAACATTCTGTATCTTAACTCAGATCGTCCGGATGTATCACACTTCCGTCAATCGCGTTGATAAATACAGGGCATGCATTTGTAGTGTCTTTCTGCAGCAATTCCAGACTCCATGCCGGAATATAACTGTATTTTTGCATATCAGTCCGGTTGTTTACCCTTATGTATGCAAGTTTTAAAGTGTAATATTTTACATTTGTATCCAGTACATATTCATCAGCATTGTTTTTAAGTTCATCCCGGGCAATATCAAATATATTTTCTAAAGGAAGCATTTCTACATTTTCCTGTTTTCTTACTATACTTACCGGGCAGTCTATATAAAAAGTACCTATACCATATTTATCAATATAAAAATTGTAGAATTCATTATCAAAAGTATCCTCTATACTATCACCATATTTCATATTGTATCCGCTGTAATCCATCGGGTTTAAAGCATCATCAAATAATATTTTGCCAACTCCGATATTGTAGTAAAATCTATAACCACTTACACACTCATGTATATCATCTTCCTGATACACATGATCGGCTCTTTCGTTATATCCACTCCATTTCAGCTGCGAGCTCTCAGTCTGCGGGATGGATGAAAAACCTGTCTCTTTCAAAAAGCTGTCTATCATATTCCCCGCTTCTTCTATTGTGATACCCGATTCATTTTCCTCCTGCTCAATTTCCTCTCCCGATGTATCCTGTGAATCCGTGATATCATATACCGTATCATATTCCATGAGTGAATCCGGTCCAAAGTATTGCTGCACATATCCATCGTTAAATATATTGCTCCACTCGTATTCATTACTTCCTGTCTTTTTGGTATATCCCTCAATCGGACCTGCGCCAATTCCCGACAGCCATTTATTTTCATCACCATCTGCAACAAAATTCACGTTATACCAAGTGTTTCCTTTTTTTCCTACAAACTCATCACATGAATCATACTCTGTAGCTATAGTCCATTCATCCCCGGCATTTTCCAGATAATGCGTATATTCCTTCAAAAACTCAGCTCTGTTTCCTGTGCCAGATGTATCAGTTGGTGTTGTTGAGGAATTTATGGAATCAATAAGATTTTGAAGCTGTGTTTTTGTCCAATGTTCTTTATCATAGTAATAAATCTGCGACTCTCCAAAGTATGCCTTCAATACCTTTTCCTTGAGCTTTGCAGTATAAGGTATCTTTTCCACTTCAACTACTGACATTGTCTTACAATCAGGCAGTTCCACTTTTGCACTTATATCTATATTTACATTTCCAATTTCTGTCTGCACGGAAAACTCATCGCTGTAGGTCTCATCTGTACTAAAATCCTTTACATTGCATACAGCACTTTTTGTCAATTTTTCTGTATCAGTGCCATAATCTACCTTTTTATCTACACAGCCTGCCAGTGATGTGAGGACAAGTGCCTCGATGAGTGTCATAATTGCTGCAAATAATCTCATATTTCGTGAAGACATGTTACCCCTTTTATCCATATGTAGCTCTCCTCCCTTTTTTTCTTTCCCGGTGACTATTCAGAATAGTTATCTTCCATGTTGTTATAATGAGTATATATGTCAGTTGTAAACTTTTTGTATCATACATTGCATTTTTATTATAAAAACCCGGTCTGCACATACTTATGCAAACCGGGTCTATATCACTTCTCATGAATCGCATATACATATTCATTTTCCTGTAAAAACTGCAGCACCTCATAGCTTTCATTATTTTTTTGCTCCACTGCTGTTGTCTCGGATATCAGGTTAAGCTTTGAAAAATCTATCCCGCTGTAGTCAAAATATCCTTTGTAAGCAGACAAATCATTTTCTGCCTGTGATTCATCATCTGCCTGCAAAACCTCTTTATATTCACTCATATCACTAATATCCTTCATATGTGCTTTTGCCATAATGATTGTCCCATCCTCAAGCATCCAGATTGTATGATTTTGTGTACCATCATACTTCTCAAACCTGATTATCCAGTAATATGCCGTATATGTGTTAAAGGTATTATCCGATGCCTTTTTCGCTGCTGCCTCCCATGTATACCAGTTAGAATAGTCAGGTGAAAGATTTACAGGATAGAGCTTTTCGTCATAAAGCTTTTCCATGCTTTTTCTGCATGCGGCAACTGCCTGATAATCCTGCTCATCCATCTCATAAGAGGCGGCGTCATCTGTCGTGCTGTCCCACTGCCCATCTATGAGCGAGAGCTTCTCTGACAATTTCAGATTGACAGATGCTTCCTTTGCCATTACAGAGCCTGAAGGCAGATAGCTTTTAGGGACCTTCGCCACATGATCATGTTCACTTTTCTGGTTTGCCTCAAGCACTATGCCCGGCACCATGATGCCTGCTATTACTATACAGATTACTGCAACAGACATTATTATTAATTTGAAGCTGTCTTTTTTCATATCTTCCTTTAAATCTTACGAATTTACCATTTTTTTATCTATATTGCGTTCAGATTACCACGGCAGCAAAATCCTCATAGTTGTTCCGCATCCGGGTTCACTTTCCACTGAAAGTACTGCATTATGGTGCTCTAAAATGATTGCCACAAGCGACATTCCGATTCCGGCACCGCCCTCTTTTCTGGCTCTGGATTTATCTGCCATATAAAACTCATCACAGATTTTTGCCGCCTGTTCCTTAGTCATTCCAATTCCGTGATCAATTATGCAGATTTCATATGCCCTCATACATTTCCCGTCATCTGCTGATTCGGCTTCGCCTATATCCGTTTTATCTTTACGTATATTACAAGCCATTTTGTCCACAAATTTTCCTGTAACCTCAACCTGCTGACCTTCTTCTGATGCTTTTCTTGCATTATCCATCATATTGACAAGTGCTGTAACCAAAAGCTCTCTATTCACGGTCAGCACAGTATCCTCTATCTCTGTTTCTATAGTAAGATGCCTGTTTTCGTATGCAGGCTCAACAACCTTTACCACCTCTGCACAAAGATCTGCCATATGAACCCGCGCTTTTTCAATATCATGCCGGCGCAGATATATCAGCTCAAAAAGCTTCTGCGACATGCTCTCCAGACGTTTTCCCTCCGAAAAAATATATCCAAGCGCCATCATCTGTTCCTCTCTCGGAAGCTCCATTGAACGCATCGTGTCTGCATATCCAATAATTGACGTCATAGGGGTTTTTATCTCGTGGGTAAAATCCGCTACAAACTGCTCACGCCTGTGCACCATATCGTTAAGCTCGTCTACATGATCCGATACTGCCTGCGCCATGATATTAAATTTCTGCGCAAGAAGCCCTATCTCATCATGACTTTTTACGTTTACCCTTGTGGCATAATCCCCCTGCGCTATTTCCTCGCTGACATGGTTAAGCTTCTCGAGCGGCTTTGTCATGTACCTGCTGATAAAATACATTGCTGCCGACTCTGCAATCAATATGACTATTATTATCAGCCTGAAATAGTTTATCTGCTCATCAAGCAGTGTATACGCCTCTGATGCATCGCATTTACTTACTATCCAGAGATTTTTTTCATCTATCACACTCTGCGAAGTAACATAGATATAGTGCTTTTGGGATTCTTCTTTAATCACATAGTTTTTGTTTCCTGTTGTGAGATTTTTGAAAAGTGTATCACCTATCCTTGCATCACTTTTATCATCTGTATATACTTTTTCACCATCAAAATATATATAGAAAAATGAATCCCTTGAGCGCACACTGCTGCTTACACGGCTTCCGATCTGCGGAAGTTGCGCGGCTATTGATGATGCGGAAATGCTGCTCTTTTCTGCATTGCTGTTATCTGCATTATTGTTATCTGTATTATTGTTCGAAGTTTCAGAATTATCGGAAACTGAATTTAAAAGCTGCAAAAGCTCATACTCCACAGAGGACTGTACCAGATTATTCTGCACAATAGCATTTTTAAGCTGTGTCTGCTTCGCAAGCTCAAAATTCTTGTGTATCATGAGGTATCCCACCAGCCCCAGTCCAAGTGAAAGCAGTATTAAATTTGTGAACAATACCTTGTACCTGAATTTCATTTATCCCTCTTTTTGTATATTACGCTTACCCATATTTAATGGTCTTTAGTTTTCTATTCTTCCAGCCTGTATCCTGCCTTAAATACGGTTTTAAGGCTGTCTCCTATATCAAGCTTTTTGCGCAGTCTCTGTATGTGAAGATCGAGAGTCCTCGACTCGACAGAGTACTCACTTCCCCATATTTCTTCATATATTTTTTCTCTGAAAAGTGTGATATTTTTATTGCGCATCAAAAGCTCAAGCAGCTCAAATTCCTTTGGTGTAAGCTCTATATGCTTCCCTGCCTTTGATACATTCTGGTTTTTCGTATCGATAGTTATGTCCTTAAAGGTAAGCTGCTGCTCCATCTTATTATAACGTCTTAGCACTATATTTACCCGGGCTAAAAGCTCAACTATCTCAAAAGGCTTTATCATATAATCCTCAGCACCGGACGTAAGGCCTCTTAGCCTGTCATCTAAAGAGGCTTTGGCTGTGAGAAATATCACAGGTATGCCAAGTGGTTTTATGTATTCCATAAGCTCAAAGCCGTTTAGCTTCGGCAGCATTACATCAAGTATTATCAAATCAAAATTTTTCTCTTCCAGAATATCTGCTGCCTCCATACCATCAAAGGCACAGGTGCAGGTATAGCCTGCTTTCATGAGATTTAATCTGATGAGGTCCGATATCGGTTTTTCGTCTTCCACTATAAGTATTTCTATCATGTTGTTCCTTCTAAAATTTTATGTTCTTTATATAAATCTTTGCATATTCTTCTTTTGCTGTCAATCCTAAGGAGCATGTATCAGCCAGGATTATGCATTGCTTTTTCTATATTAACAGATACTTGTATCTAAAATGTATCAGCCACAAACAATTTACACACGAAAAATCCGCCACGCGCATTCCCCGGCATGACGGATTTTCTTTAATCATATTTTCCTGTAACCTCTTATTTTTAAAAATGACATATAGTAACCCGCTTATTTAATATCAATCTGACACATCTTCATGGTGATTAGTGCCGCCTCATGACTGTCCGGTGTGACACCTGCACAGCACGATGCATCCACTGAAACCGGCACGTCCGGAAACTGTGCTTTTAGAATAAGTGCATTTGATACAACACATATATCAGTACACAATCCCACAAGCTCAATCTCATCAAAGCTGCGCTCATTCCAGTTCGGCCATCCAAAATTCGGCTTGTCGATACAATCTGCGCCTGCGACATAGAGACCATCAGCTATTTCCCAGCCCTTTTGTTCCCTTTTATGCAGTGCTAGGACACTGTACTGCAGGAATTGAATGATCCAGATGTAGCAGGTAACCAGAATCGTTTTCCGTGATCTGATGAAAGAACAAAATGAGCTGACACCGATCGTGGAAAAATACAAAGAATACAAAGCAGAGAAACAGAATATCGAAGATAGTTTGATGCTTTTTAGAAGAAGAGTCTGACGAAGAGATGAAAGAACTTGCCAAGGAAGAACTGAATGAATCTAAGGCAAATGTGGAAAGATTAGAAGAAGAGTTAAAGATTCTCTTAATTCCAAAGGATCCAATGGA
>ENA-OQDT01001013-OQDT01001013.1-human-gut-metagenome-genome-assembly--contig:-NODE-1013-length-17377-cov-2.872754_pt1 | contig 17377 bp, 16 predicted proteins | sample MGYA00242786_ERZ504617 | MGnify/ENA primary metagenome ERZ504617 (study PRJEB26092, sample SAMD00036337) | human gut metagenome | host: Homo sapiens | study: EMG produced TPA metagenomics assembly of...
AAATTTCGCTTTATCCTCAGATAAAAATGTTTCCTGCGGCCCCCATTTACTTCTAAAAATTATCTCAAACGAACGCTCTCTGCTTACTCCTTTCAACCGCTCATTTACTGTTTTATCAAACGCAAGTCCCAATTCATCCGCCAGCCTTTTTCCATGCGAGAAAATGATATTCAGCAGTATCCGTCAACACTCCGTCTAAGTCAAACAAAAACCCTCATTTTTTTTACCGGCATTTCCTGCACAGATACATTTTTCACCTTGTACATGTACCTTATATTTCTTCCTTTCCATGTAAGCGTCGTCTCCATACTCTTTATAAACGATGGCATATGTGGTTCAAATCGAAGTTTCTCTCCCTGATAAGCCGGCAGCATCCCCATAAACCCTTGAACAGCCATTTGCCACAGCGCGCCACAATTTGCTATATGGATTCCATCTTCCGCTCCTCTGCGCACAAGTTCCATATCTACCGCTATTGTCCGATCAAGAAATTGTTCTGTTTCTTCTTCCATTCCCAATCGATTTGCCACAAGCATATGCACTGCCGGAGATAAAGATGAATCATGTGTTGTCAAAGGTTTATAATATTCATATGCCACCCTCAACTGCTCCTCTGTAAATTTTTCCGGGAAAATACTCATTAACGCAATTATATCCGCCTGCTTGATACACCTGCTTCTATAAATCTTTTCCTGAGAAGCGTAATGACCAAACGCTTTCTTCTTATCCTTCCAAATGGAATCCATATCTATTAGTGCATAATCTTCAAAATCTGCACTTTGCAGATACAATTTTCGTTTTTCATCATAAGGAACGACAAGAGAATCTGCAATCTTCTTGAAAATCTCCAATTCACTTTCCAAAGTGTTTGTCTTTTCCATAACTTCGCGATAACGGTCCGGTTTCTTTTCTTTCAAAAGGCGTAATGTTTCCAATGCAGAAATAAGGTTGAATTTCACCATATAGTTCGTAAACCCATTGTCCCTTGTCATAGGAGAATATTCATCCGGTCCCATCACATTCAAAAGATGATATTCCCCGTCTTCGCCTTTATCCACACGTTCACTCCAAAACCTTGAAGTTTCCAACAGAATTTCAGCCCCCTTATCAAAAAGGAACTTTTCATCACCGATGCAAAGTAATAATGCATTACCCCAAATGCTACATCTGCTGTAATATGAACTTCATTATCCGCATATTCCCACATAGAACACTGCTCTGTTCCTGTAAGCCCTGACTGCCACGGATAACGTGCTCCTCTGCAATGATATCGCTGCGCATTTTGTTTTGCTCCTTCCAAAGTCCAATATCTATAGCCGATTAAACTTTTCGCCGATAGCGGATCCGTATACAGATAAAACGGAAGAAGATACATTTCACTATCCCAAAAATATCTTCCATAATATGCCTCGCCGGCAAATCCTTTCGCGCATACCTGAATACGTTCTTCCTCTTTTCCGCCACATCTAAGTAAATGATAAATCGAAAACCGAAGGCTATCCTGCAGCTTTTGGCATCCCTCTACAAGCACATCGGAATCTTTCCACTTCTGCTCCCAAATGATTTTACTTTTTTCAAGTAATTGTTTATACTCTAATCTCTCTGTTTGTTCAAGACACTCTTTCATTTCTTTGATGTAGTCTTCTGTCCGGTCTCTCGAACATCCCAGCACACTATATTTCACTAATGTCGCATTTTCAGTCAAAGCCCCTTCATAAATTACATCTATTGTTGTTTTCTCTAACTCTGTATGACATACCGCATCTAAACCACACAACTGATTTTCACACATAATAGATGCTCTTTCTCCAACATCTGTCTTAACTGTAACACCAATTTTATTCTCTTTTTCAAACAGGCTGGATTCTGTAAAATGACAGTAACCATTTGTAGTAACTCCGACATCAATTCCACTCTTGACAGTAATGTAAGGCGTTCCTTTTCTTGGTTTCAAGTCTGCCTGCTGTACAAACAATCGCTTTTCATCAAGACTTGCAAACCTTGAAAATTTAACATCAATCTCCTCTCCGGAAGCTGTAATCCAAGTGAAGGACCTCGTCAATTCTCCTGTTTTCATATTAAGAACCCGTCGGTAATCTCTAATATCACTTCGGATCATGTCCAGCTTCTCATTACCTGCCGCAATTTCTATCCGCATAAAATACGGTAAATTAATGATCACCTCTTCTAAAAAACGGATGCTTTCCCATCATAAGCGGCAAAAATTGTTCCCTGCTTTGAAAGTGGATGTCGCTGCTGCTCCGTAGTGACACTCTTCATCGTTCTGGTGTACACTTCATTTTGCGGAGCATCTGCAAGTCCTTCTTCAAAAACTTCCTCTCACATGAAAATATCCGTTTCCTTGTGTAAAAATTCCTTCATAATATTTATTTTTGTCTTGATCAAATCCATCTTCTACAATTTCAAATCCATTAATCCGCAAAATTTCATCATTCATCATCCGCATTCCTCCGAATTCTATTCTTTTACAGAACCGGCAGCCAATCCGGATATTACTTGCTTCTGCATCAAGATATAAACAATAATACTTGGAACTGTAACAAGCACCGTAGCTGCAAACATAGCTCCATAATCACTTGCAAACGCACTCTTGAAATAATATAACGCAATTGGAAGCGTTCTTTTTTCAGTTCCCGTAGTCAATGTCAACGCAAACTGGAATTCATTCCAACAAAGCAGGAACTGAAGTACCCCGGCAGTCGCAAATGCCGGTCTCGTAAGCGGCAAAATAATTTGTACAAATGTTCTGAAAAATCCTGCTCCATCAATATATGCAGCTTCCTCCAAAGTAGGAGAAATTGTCTTATAATAGCTCATCATAATATATAAGGTAGTCGGCATTCCAAGCGCCGCATATACAACTATCAACCCTGTCAACGTATCGTAAAGATGTGCCGAATTTAACGTTTGATATAACGGCTGCAAAAGCGCGGCTCCCGGAATCACAAGAGCTGCCGAAAACAGCATTGTAATCAAACCCTTAAATCGAAATCTACATCTTACAAGCACATATGCTGCCATACTGAAAATCAACAAATTCAATATTGTTGCTATAATTGCCACCAAAATACTATTTTTGTAAAATGTCGTCAGCGGAGCAATCTCGAATGCTTTCACATAATTATCAAGCTGCAGACCATTGGGGTATCCTACAACCGAAGACATAATTTCCGCATTCCCCTTAAATGACGAAGAAAGCACCCATAAAAATGGAACAACTGAAATAATCACGATAAAAATCAAAAAGACTGCCGCTAATATTTTCCGTATTATCTTCATTTTCCCACCCCCTATTCTTTATCCATTTTGTAAATCTTCCGAATAATTCCAACCACAACAAGCCCCATCACAATCAAAATAACACCCTGTGCATTCGCCAAGCCGTAATTATTATCTGTAAGAGCTGTCTGATACAAGTACATCGGCATATTCATTGTCTTACCTGCCGGTCCGCCGTTTGTTGTCATCATAATGATATCCAACTTCTGCAGCATACTTGTTGCGGCAAGAATTGTAGCCGTTCCGATAATGTTTCTCATCAAAGGTAATACGATCTTTATATCAATTTGTAAATCTGTAGCTCCATCTACCTTTGCCGCTTCATATATATCTTCCGGTACAGATGCCATCTCTGCCATAACAAGAATCGTAACAAGACCTGCATACGGCAGCCATGTTAATGTCACTGTTAAAAATGCGGTATCTGCTCCGAGAAACCAGTTCTGTGAAAAATCAGTTCCCGTCACCGCACGGATAATATTGTTTACCATTCCAAATTGTGGGTTCATAATACACAAAAACAACATTCCAAGCGCCGCGCTGGAAATAATATTGGGGATCATAAATACCCCTCTCATAAGATTTGTATACCATTTTTTCTTCTCAATATAAGCGCGAGCGTCGTACCAATGCAGACATGTATTGTTGATTGAAGCACAATCCAGATAATTGTATTGACTATAACTTTCCTGAAATCCTCATCTTCTGTAAATAGATAAATATAATTTTTTAATCCGGCAAAAGTCGGAGATGTTCCGATTGTCCAATCAGTAAACGACGTTATTCCAAGCTGAACAATCGATATAAGAAAAACAAATACAAATAACAGAAGCCCCGGTGCAAGAAAGATTACAATCCATCTTTTCTTCTTTGTCATCTTTCAATTCATCCTTTCATAAAAAATAATGGAACAAAAATTTAAGCTTCATCATTTTATTTCGAACGACAAAGCTTAAATTTATATCACATTGTTTACTTATTTCGTCTTAGCCGCCGCTTCAGTCAGTTTCTTTGCCATTTCTTCAGGTGTCATATTACCCGCTGCAAGATCTGGATAGTATGCTGAAAAAGCTTCAATCGTACTTGCTACCGCCGTGTTGTCAATATTATTAAAAATCCGACTTATTGGAATTGCCCATCTCTACAAGCTCTGCAACCAACGGATTTTCTTTTATAAATTTGTCTGACATTTGCACTTGATCTGTAAGTGGAAGTGCCCCTGCGTCTTCAAGGAAAATAGTTTGTGCCTCTTTTCCAGTCTTAAATTTCAAAAATTCTAAAGCCGCTTCCTGTACTTTCTCATCATCTTCATTCGTACAAAGCACATAGCCAACTTCGTATTGTTCAATCAGACCGCTTTCCGGATAAGCTGCAATTCCTATTGATCTTTCAATTCCGGAAGTGTTTTTTCCGGATCTTCAAAATCCGGTGTCATCCAAGGTCCATTTGCGATCATTGCTGTTTTCCCTTGTTCAAAATTGTTCATTGCATTCGCCGCAAGTGCACCGACTGCATCACTTGTCGTATATTCCGCAAGACATTCTTGAATCATTCCAAGCGCTTTTACAACTGAATCATTCTCATAAGATTCCGGATGAAACGTGTTCATAAATTCATTTCCGGCTTCTCCGTCTGTTCCGATCATGGCAACCAGCCAAAGATTCGTTGTCCAACAATTTTCCCCCGTCATCAGCGCAAGCGGTGTATAGCCTGCCTCTTTCAGCTTTTCATTATTGGACATAAATTCGTCCCAGGTTTCTGCCGGCTTAATTCCTGCATCTTCAAACATTGCCTTATTATAAAAATATCCGATGATCTGTTTCTGATTTGCAATAGAATAAAGTGCGTCACCATCTTTATTGTACTCAATCGCGCCTTCGCCAACTTCTTCTTTCCACTCTGCATCTTCCTCAAGCAACGGTATCAAATCTACAGCTTGACCATTCTTTACAGCTAATTCACGAATTCCTTCTTTTCCGATTACCACATCCGGAAGTGCATTAGATGCTGCCAAAGTTTTCATTTTATCAACATAAGCCGAATCACTCGGCAGCTCCTCAATATTTACTTTTATTTTTCCTTCGTACTTCTTATTAAACTCATCAATTACCATTTTTTTTCGGCTTCCGCAGACTGATGAGTACCTACCATAAATGTAGCATAATCGATTTCTACCGGTCCGTCTCCACCCTTTTTTGCATTCTTTTTTGACAAGCACCTGTTTAGCAGGGTTCGCCAGATTGCCGATCGTCAGTAATACCTCGTTTTTCCCGGCGGGATTCAGCATTTCACCGATCTCTTCCGACGAAATATCTGTCGTTTGCACACCGTCGATAGCTATAATGATATCATTGGTTTTAACTCCTGCGAGTTCTGCCGGCGAATAAGGAATGACACTGGTTATGACCGGTTTGTTTTTCCCCCAGTGGTTGCTTTGACTGATATCGTATGTAATTCCTAATCGGCATATATTCCGGTTTTGGGCAAAACCGGTAAGAAATGCAAATAGCAGTAAAACTGGCAAAATCGCTCTCTTCATAATTAATTTCTTAATTGTTTTATTAATCTTATTATTTGTACTATGACAATAAATCATCTTTTACTACACAAAGGTAAAGATATTTTCGTTCTATAAGAACAGTTGGCAGTATATTTGATGTTATATTGGTGATTGATATCGACAAGAATAATGCCGACAGGCAGGTCGTATGACCGATATAGGTATGATATCTTACTGACAATTAGATAGTAATGAAAATATATAATTGATTATGAACAAGATGAATTTTAATAGCAAGAAGGAAACAGCTGACAAAAAAGAACGCCAAGGTGCTGATGAAGCGACAAAATTGCAGGATGAACAGGTAAATGCGTCAGAAGAAAATTCCGTATCTGACAATGTGACGGATGAAGGTCCGGAGCAGAAGGAGCTGGAAGAACTTAAGAAGAAATATGACGAACTGAATGATTCCCACCTGCGCTTGATGGCTGAGTTCGATAACTACCGTAAACGTACATTGCGCGAAAAGTCCGAGCTGATCAAGAACGGTGGCGAAAGTGCTTTGACTCACCTGCTTCCTGTTGTCGACGATTTCGAACGTGCTTTGCAGAATATCCGTTCGGCTGAAGATATAAAGGCTGTTACGGAAGGAGTGGAACTTATCTATTCGAAATTCATGTCTTACCTGTCTCATCAGAATGTAAAACCGATCGAAACTGTCGGTGAACCGTTCGATGCTGAAACGTCTGAAGCAGTCGCCATGATTCCTGCACCGGAACCCGATATGAAGGGCAAGGTTCTGGATTGTGTGCAGACCGGTTATACTTTGAACGATAAGGTGATTCGCCACGCTAAAGTAGTGGTAGGCGAATAATACGACAGGATAATGAGCAAATAACAACAGACAGATACGAAGATGGCTAAAAAGAGATTATTATGAAGTGCTGGGCGTCGAGAAGACTGCCTCGGTAGAAGAAATAAAGAAAGCTTACCGTAAAAAGGCGATTCAGTACCACCCTGACAAGAATCCGGGTGACAAGCAGGCTGAAGAGAACTTCAAAGAGGCTGCAGAAGCGTACGATGTACTGAGTGATCCTCAGAAGCGTCAGCGTTATGATCAGTTCGGTCATGCCGGAGTAGGAGGTGCTTCGCAGGGCGGTGGCTTTGGCGGAGGAATGTCTATGGATGATATTTTCTCTCAGTTTGGAGACATCTTTGGCGGACATTTCGGTGGCTTTGGCGGGTTCAGCGGCTTTGGTGGCGGTTCACGTGGCGGTCGCCGGGTGAATCGTGGTTCGGATTTGCGTGTGAAAGTAAAGTTGAACCTGAAAGAGATCGCTACCGGAGTCGAAAAGAAGATCAAAGTTAAGAAATATGTAACCTGTTCCAAATGCCACGGTAGCGGGGCAGAGGACGATCACAGTTCCAAGACTTGTGAAACCTGTCATGGCAGCGGTGTTGTCACCCGTGTGGCCAATACGATCTTAGGACAGATGCAGACACAGACAACCTGTCCGACCTGTGGAGGCGAAGGGAAGATTATCACCAAGAAATGTAGCGAGTGCAATGGTGAAGGAATCGTGCGCGACGACGAGGTGATCACGATCAATATCCCGGCCGGTGTGGCGGAAGGCATGCAGCTCTCCATGAGTGGGAAGGGGAATGCAGCCCGTCATGGAGGTATTAACGGTGATTTGCTGATCTTGGTCGAAGAAGAGCCGCATCCGGAACTGATACGTGACGAGAACGACATTCTGTATAACCTGTTACTGAGTGTGCCTCAAGCGGCTTTGGGTGGCACAGTTGAAGTTCCGACCATCGATGGTAAGGCTAAAGTCAAGATCGAGCCAGGGACTCAACCGGGGAAAGTGCTCCGTTTGCGAAACAAAGGGCTTCCCTCTGTTAACAGTTATGGAACGGGAGACCTGCTTGTAAACGTAAGTGTTTATATTCCGGAAACGTTGTCTGCGTCAGAGAAGGATATCATGAACGGCTTGGAGAATTCTCCTAATTTCCAACCGAAGAAATCTGTCAAGGAGAAGATTTTCGATAAGTTCTAGACATATGTTCGATTAACATTTTGTGGCGTTTGGGAATAAAAAGGCTGTGTCAAGGATTGCGACACAGCCTTTTTATTTCCGCCATACGGATTGGCTTCCGGTCGTAAATGGAAAAGGCCTTGTTTCAAAACACCGGTGTTTTGAAAACGAAACATATATGTTTTGCATTCAAAACATATATGCTTTGAAAAGGGCTGTCATTGCAATCGCTTAAACCTGTTTTCCCATTTGATAGGCATCTTTCATGGCGGGATTTCCGTTGATCTCTCCTTTGTGCCAAACGCCTAATCCGACCACGGTTCCTTTATTACGGGATCTTCCAGGCAGTCCAGGAATCCCTGGAAAGTGTCGATCGTGCGGAGCATTTTCTTATGGTCGTCTTCGGCTGCCGTTACGATGAAATAAAATTCCTTGCCGTTCATCTCCGTGTATCTTCCACAGCAGCGGTCTATCAGGGTTTTCATTTGAGCGCTCATTGTATAGAAATAGACTGGGGTAGCCATTACGATCACATCGGCATCCACCATTTTTTCGATGATTTCTGCCGCGTCGTCTTTTTGAGGGCATGGCTTCTGGTACAGACTGCATGTACTGCATCCCGTACAGTAATGGATTGTTTTGTCTCTCAGGAAAATCTTTTCCACTTCATGATTGCTTTCTGCCGCACCACGCATAAATTCGTCACAGAGTGTGTCTGAGTTGCCGCCTCGGCGGGGACTGGATGATAAGATCAATACTTTTTTTGCCATACTTGTATATTAGTTTAAATCGCTATTAAAAATGTTCCGGAGGAACAGATACAAAGTTACTGTGACAGGCTGGTTCGGATTGTATATGAATTACGGGGATAAGTACCATTTTTACAGGATAAGGGTATACATCCTGATTCTTGGTCAACGGACAGGCGTGTAGTCTATCTCGGACTCTTCGTCCGTCGCTTCGAGCTTGAATATGACAGGGCGTAATCCGTCATTGCAACTGCAGATGGCAACTCCCGGTTTTCTGATCCAGTCTCCATAATAGAATACTTCTTTTCCGGCACCATGTGACAACGCAAAAGCATATTGGTAAATCGCTTTCCAAGCTTCGTCACAAAAACCTTCCGGCTTGGCATAATCAGCATAAAAAACTTGTCCTTCTTTCAGCATGGGGCAGGCGGTCAGTCCCTCGGCGCCGTATTCGCGGGCCAGTTGTTCATCTAAAGTAGTTTTTAATACCGTAATCTTGACTTTTTTCATCTGATATGTTTTTTAATGGTTTAACAATGGAAATCTGAATCAGAACAGGAAACCGAGTGAGAAACTCATTATGTTTGTTCGTTTTTCAATGTTGAGAGTCCCTTTCTGGTTGGCCTCGGTACCTATCTCACGGAAATCGGAAGCTACCTCGTTCAAACCGAATTCATAACTGAAGTCAAGAAACAGACGCCAGATACTGACTCCCAGCCCGGCGGCTATGCTGATGCCGAAAGGGGTATTGTCGTCTTCAAACTCGCGGGGTCTGTCTGTCATATCTGTACTGTAGCGCGTTTTGTAGTTGTATTTGATATTGGGGCCGAACATCATGCTTAATGCGTACGGACCTTCTTTTACCAGATAATAACCGATCATCACCGGAACTTCGAGCGTGGCGGACTTATAAGTAATCCGGTTCTTGCCGATAGGCATTTGGGTGTTTGTCCCGTCAGGCAGGCTGTTTTCCGTCTGTGGTATGTTGAAACGTATGTCACCTTCCGTATATTGCCATGCCAAGCTGGGTTGAATATAGAAACGATCGATATTGACTCGTGCAAACACAGCTGCTTGGTAACCTACCTTATATTGCAGACGTATGTCTTCCATCTCCTGATTGTCTATCGTCAACGATTTGACAATCGGGAGCGCGGCATTGACTCCGACTTTTCCTCCCCAGTTGAATGTCTTATCTTCGATCTTGATAAACTTCTGGGCGTTGGCCGAGAAACAGAATGGAAGTATCAGCAATATAAGGTAAATTTTCTTCATGACTATTTTTTCTTTCTGACCGACCAGCCGAATTTACCGACAAAGTCGCCCAATCCGTAATATTTGCCATGTGAATAAGCCAGCAGGTCAGCACGCTGCATATCGAAAGCTCCCGTTTCCGGGTCCAGATATTTGTCGTCGGCCTGCACGTTTACCACATCGGCGATAAACATGTCATGGCTGCCTAATGCCATTACTTCTTTTACCCGGCATTCGATGCAGAGCGGGCATTCTTCGATGATTGGAGCATTTACGACCGAGGCTTTTCCAGGCGTCAGTTTCATCTCTTCGAACTTAGTATGATCTTTGCCGGAATTGACACCACACCAGTCTGTTGCGTATGCTAAAGAGCGGGTTGTCAGGTTAATCACAAATTCCATGTTCTTTTTCAGGATCGGGTAGGAGTGACGTTCCGGACGGACGGAGATATAACACATCGGTGGGTTGGTACATATCGTACCCACCCACGCGACTGTGATAATATTGTATTCTGAAGGCTCAGAGCCGCAACTAACCATTACTGCTGGCAGCGGATAGATCATCGTGCCGGGCTTCCAGTCGTGTTTCATGACAATTGGTAATTGACAATGGGCAATTAAAAGACTGCGACAAATAATTGTCGATTGTTAATTATTTAACGATGATGTCTTCTTTATTAATCTTACGTTCACAATAATGGCATCTGATCGTACCCTTTTCTTTGTCGATTACATCGAAACGGGTCGGCATTGGTTCATTATTGGTAATACATTTCGGATTGTTGCATTTTACGAGCCCTACCAGTTCGTCCGGTAAGGTAACGGTCTTTTTCTCCACCACTTCGTAATCGCGGATAATGTTCAGGATCACGTTAGGGGCGATCAGGGCGATGCGGTTGATCTCTTCGTCACAGAAGAACTTGTCGGAGATTTTGATCATGCCTTTACAGCCCATTTTATTGCTGTGGAAATTGTTGCCGATCGTAATCGTATTGTCCATGTTTTCCAGCCCCAGTAATTTGGCTACTTTAAACAACTGGCTCGGGGGGGATATGATCGAATGGCAGTACCGTTCTCTAAAGCGGCGACCTGTAATTCTTTTTTCATTTTCTGCTGACATAACTTTTGATAATGAAAATTGATAATTGAAAGTTGAAATCAGAAAACGGGATTTTTAATCTTCAACGGAAATGCCCAACACTTCGCAGATGATGGCTTGACGGGCGAACAGTCCGTTGCGTGCCTGCTGGATATAATAGGCTTTCGGATTATCGTCCACATCATAAGCGATTTCGTTCACGCGAGGCAGCGGATGCAGGATACGCAGGTTCTCACGACTGTTTTTCAACATCTCATTCTTCAGTATATACACATTCTTTACACGTTCGTATTCTTCGAGGTCGGTGAAACGTTCGCGTTGTACACGGGTCATGTACAGAATATCCGTCTGGTTGATGATGTCTTCCGTAAATTCGGTATATTCGTTGTATTTGATGCCATGTTTGTCGCAGAAGTTTTTCTGTTCGTCCGGCATGCGGAGTTCGTTTGGTGCGATAAAGTTGAATGTCGGGTTGAAATGAGACATACCTACTATCAGTGAGTGTACGGTACGTCCGTATTTCAGGTCACCTACCATTGTGATGTTGAGATCGGTCAGCTTGCCTTGTGTCTTTTGAATGGAATAGAGGTCCAGCATTGTCTGGGAAGGATGCTGGTTTGCTCCGTCACCGGCATTGATGATAGGCACGTCCGTGACTTCCGATGCATAACGGGCGGCGCCTTCCAAATGGTGGCGCATAATGATAAGATCAACGTAGTTGCTTACCATCAGGATGGTATCTTTCAGTGTTTCGCCTTTGGAGGAACTAGTCGTGGAAGCGTCAGAGAAACCGATCACACGGCCGCCCAACCGGTTCACTGCAGTTTCGAAACTTAGACGTGTGCGGGTGGAGGGTTCGAAGAACAAGGTCGCTGCAACTTTGCCTTCCAGTACCTTACGGTTCGGATTTGCTTCAAACTTCCTGGCGTTATCCAGAATACGAAGAATGTCCTCTTTGGAGCATTGATCGATAGAAACTAAACTTTTACTTTTCATTGTTGTGTATATTCTGTCTTATGCCCACAAAAGTATAAAAAAATGAATAGACAATGTCATGGCTCCGCTTATTTTTCACTTGATAAAAAAGGACCTGTTTCGTCGAAGTTTGGATACTTTTTCTGAAACAGGTCCTATGGAATAGGTAAAAGGTCCGGTTTAGAAGGTTTTTGGCTTTTATGGATAAAAATTGTTTTCTTATTCTCTACCGCCGCCTAAAGCTTGATAAAGGTTGATCACGCTTTGTATCTCGGTGAACCGATTAGCTGTTTGTGACAGCTGTGCACTCAACAAGGATTGGCGGGCGGTCAGCACTTCCAGATAGGTCGTTGTACCATGTTCCATCAGCAACGAGGTGCTTTCCAATGCTTTTTCCAAGGATTGGATTTGCTTTTCGAACAAGAGGGTCTTGGCCTTGCTTGTCTGGCAGGCGACCAAAGCGTCGTTGACTTCGCTGCCGGCATTCAGCAAGGCTTGCTGGAAAGACAGGCTTGCTTCTTCCTGTTGTGCTTTGGCGATGCGGTATTGGGCCATGATCTGTCCTTTATTGAACAACGGTTGTGTGAGTGAGCCGACTGCCGAAGCCAGGAATTTGCCTGGATTGACGATCATACTCCCTGCCGAGTTGGTCCATCCGGCACTTCCACTCAGTACGATGGAAGGATAGAAAGCGGCACGAGCCTGGTTGGTCGCGTAAAATGCTTGTTCCAGCGAACGTTCGGCAGCACGTACATCGGGACGGTTCGATAACATTTGCATCGGTACGCCGACTGCTACGTCTTCCGGGAGCTGCTGATCGGCCAGCTTTCCACGTTCGTAGCGGCGCGGTGTCTCAGCGAGCAATAGGGCGAGACTATTTTCGACTTGGTTGATCTGCTCTTTCAAGTCAAGAATGGAAGTCTGTACGCTGTAGTAAGCCGCTTCCATTTGGGAAGTGGCAGCCTCGTTGGCTAATCCGGCATCCATCAATGCACGGGTAGAAGCCACCGTCTCTTTCCAGGCTTCTTCTGTCTGTTGCGAAATGGCTAACTGTTCATCTAACATCAACAATGTATAGTATACGTTGGCGATCCCGGCGATCAACTGGGTACGCACAGCCTGCTGGTAGTCCTTGCTTTGGGCATACAGTGCTTTGGCCTGTTGCTTGGCATTGCGCAGACGTCCGAAGATGTCCAATTCCCAACTGGCTGTGACTGGCAGCGTGTATGTCTTTGTCGCTTTCCCACCGTCGAAACTGCTGATCGTTCCTTGCGGGGAAAGTGCGAACGAAGGAAGAAAAGCAAGTTTTGCCGACATTAACGCCGCTTCCGCTTCTTCGATCTGCAATTGGGCGGACCGGAGGTCGGTGTTGTTTTGTAACCCTTGTTCGATAAGAGCCTGTAACTGCGGGTCCGTAAAAAGTTCCCGCCAGTTCACATTACCGAAGTTGGTCGTATCATCGACTGCCACCTCTTCTCCGTACAGGTTGTCCGGAGTCGTCTCGGCCGGTTGATATTTGGTGTATATGCCGCAACTGCTCAACAGGGCGGTTGCGGTTGTTAATACGATTATTTTCTTCATACCTTATTTATTTTCATTGTTTAAACCCTCACGTTCGGTTTGGCTCTTTTGCTTTTCCAACGCAACTTGCATATCGGTTTCAACTTCCATCGGCGGACGGATTTTTTCTTGCATGTATTCGAAAATGATGTAGAATACCGGTACGACGAACAGTAATGCCAATGTCCCGACTGCCATACCGCCGACAACACCTGTTCCTAATGAGCTGTTACCGTTGGCTCCGGCTCCGGATGCGAACATAAGCGGAAGCATACCGAAGATCATCGTAAGTACGGTCATCAAAATCGGACGCAAACGGGCTTGTGCGGCCGAATAAGCCGATTCGACGATCCCCATCCCTTTACGGCGGCGTTCGATGGCGAACTCAGTAATCAAAATCGCCGTCTTGGCCAAAAGTCCGATCAACATGATTACACCGGTCTGCAAGTAGATGTTATTTTCCAATCCAAACAGTTTGGCAAACAGGAACGAGCCCATCAAACCGAACGGAACAGACAGGATAACGGCCCAGGGCACAAGAAAACTTTCGTACAGACAAGCCAGGATCAAGTAGATAAGCAAGATACAGACCGCATAGATAAAGAGTGTCTGCGAGCCTCCCGTATTAGCCTCTTCACGTGCCATACCTCCATACTCGTATCCGTATCCTGTCGGTAGCATCTGGGCAGCCACTTCCTCGATGGCCTGTTGCACTTCACCCGTGGAATATCCCGGTGCCGGGTTCACATTGACCGTGATACAGCTAAAGAGGTTGAAACGGTTGGCCACTTCAGGTCCGAGTACCCGTTTCAGGGTTACGAACTGACTGATCGGAGCCATTTCCGTTCCGTTGCGAACGAACATATTGTTCAGAGCTTGTTCGTCAAGACGGTATTCTGGTGAGGCTTGTGACATCACACGATATACTTTTCCGAATTGGTTGTAGTTGGAAACGTATGCGCCACCACAATAACTACCCAATACGTCGAGAACCGTCGAAGGTGAAATGCCGGCCCGTTTACATTTGGCTGCGTCCACATCAACCGATATCTGTGGGAAGTTCATGGCATAAGAAGTGTAAGCCATCGCTACTTCTGGACGCTGGTTCAAAGCCCCGATATACTGCATGGCATTGCCATAGAAGGTGCTCATATCTCCACCTGTACGGTCCTGCAAGTTCAACTCGATAGAGTTACCCAGACCATAGCCTGGAATCATACCTGGCTGGAAGCAGAATATCTGTGCCTCTTTGATTTGGGCGAATTGTGCGTTCAGACGTGCGACCACCGCATCGGAAACATGTTCGGCACCTTTTCTTTCATCCCAGTTTTTCAAACGGATGATTGCCATACCGTAGGAGGTACCCTGACCTGCCAGGAAACCGTAACCGGCTACACGGGAGTAATGTTCTACTTCCGGCGTGTTTTTCAGGATGTCCTCAACCTTGTCCAGTACCCTGCCTGTTTCTTCCAGCGTACTACCCGGGGCAATGGCTACATTCGCCATGATGGTTCCCTGGTCTTCTTGCGGGACAAGACCTGTTTTGGTATTGCTGATAAGCCAGCCCAACAGAATAACGGATGCGATCAGTCCGACCCATACCATCCAACAGTGATGGATGAAAAACATGACGCCTTTCTTGTATTTGCCCAATACGGCATTGAAAGAGGCATTGTAGGCTGCGCGTACACGACCGTTAATACTTTTGGCACTCTTGTTCCCATCGCTCGGGCGCATCATCATGGCACACAAAGCAGGGCAGAGTGTCAATGCACAGATCATGGAAAGACCTACGGAGGTCGCCATTGTCACACCGAATTGCGTGTAGAAAATACCGGAAGTACCGCCCATGAAAGTTACGGGTACAAACACGGCCATGAACACGCAAGTACAAGAGATAACGGCCATTGTTACGTCACCCATCGCATCTTTCGTTGCCTGGTAAGACGAGGTGTAGCCCGAATCGAATTTCGCCTGTACGGCTTCCACCACCACGATCGCGTCGTCCACCACCGTACCGATGGCAAGCACCAGGGCAAACAGGGTTAGGATATTGATCGTGAATCCGGCAGCTGTCAAGCAAGCGAATGTACCAATCAGTGAAACGATGATCGAGATAGACGGGATCAGCGTACTCTTGAAGTCCTGAAGGAAGAAATACACAACAAGGATTACGAGGATGATCGCCACGATCAACGTTTCAACCACATTATATATTGAGGCGAAGAGGAAGTCGTTGGAGCTCATCATCGTGATGAATTCCGTTCCTGTAGGCAATTCCTCTTTCATCTTTTCCAATTCGGCGGCAATACGTTCGTTTACTTCCGTTGCATTGGAGCCGGCTACCTGGTAGATCATGAATGTCACGGCCGGTTTGCCGTCCATCTGGCTGTCGAAACCGTAACTCAATGTTCCCAACTCGACTTTGGCGACATCTTTCAGGCGTAAGACGGAACCGTCTTCTTGAGCCCGGACGACAATGTTCTGGAATTCCTCTACGCTTTTCAGACGTCCACGATATTTCATGGTGTACTGGAACACGTTTTTCGAATTTTCTCCTAACGAACCGGTCGGAGCCTCGATGTTCTGTTCGCCTAATACGGATGTCACGTCCGAAGGAACCAATCCGTATTGGGCCATTCGTTCGGGATTCAACCAGATACGCATACTATAGGTATCGCCCAACTCCATTACGTCGCCAACACCTTCAATACGTTTGATACGTGGGATGACATTGATGTCGAGGTAGTTTCCGAGGAATGTTTTGTCATATCGCCCATCGGAGCTGACAAGTGCGTCGATCTGCAAGAAACTGGTCTGTCGTTTCTGGGTACTGACACCGATACGAGTTACTTCGGCGGGCAATAGGCCCTGTGCTTTCGTTACACGGTTTTGTACGTTGACAGCAGCCATGTCGGGGTCTGTCCCTTGCTTGAAATATACCTCGATAGTCGCCGAACCGGCATTGGTGGAAGTGGAAGTCATGTACATCATGTTTTCCACACCGTTGATACTTTCTTCCAGCGGCATGATGACGCTGTTCATCACCGCATCGGCATCTGCTCCTGTATAAGTGGCCGATACGTGAACCGTAGGCGGCGCAATGTCAGGATATTGCTCGACCGGCAAGGTAAAGAGCGAAATTAGTCCGATCGCCAAAATAAGAATGGAGATGGAGATGGCCATAACAGGCCGTTTGATAAATATATTTCCTTTCATACTTCGATCCTTTATTTAACTTGCGTTCCTTCACGTACTAACCCGGCTCCTTCGGATACGATCTCTTCGCCCACCTTCAATCCGTCGAGTACGATGTATTCGCGACCGTCGTTGATTTCAGCCACGGTAATCAATGTGGAAACAGCCTTGCCGTCCACTACTTTATAGACAAGCGTCTTGTCCTGCAAACGGACTGTTGCGCCTTGAGGAATCACGATACAGTCTTTGTAAGCCTGCGGTATGAGCACGTTGCCGGAGGCTCCGCTATGAAGCAGGCGGGATTCGTTGGGGAATACGGCACGCACGCCGACTGTCCCGGTCTTCCGGTCGATCACTCCGCTGATCGATTCGATCTTTCCTTTCTGTTCGTAAATGGACTGGTCATTCAGTTTCAACGACACTTCCGGCATGTTTTCTAATGCTTCGTCCATGCTTTTGTACTGGCGGCTCATGGCCAGTAATTGATTTTCGGTCATGGAGAAGTAAACATACATGTTCGAATTATCGGAAACAGTTGTCAACGGTTGAGGAATACTGGCGCTGACCAATGCTCCGGCACGGTAAGGCAACATACCGACAACTCCGTCGGACGGGCTTTTGACTTCCGTATAAGACAAGTTGTTGCGGGCATTCAGCTCCTGGGCTTCTGTCTGTGCCAGTTGCGCTTTGGCAGTCAAGTAATT
>ENA-OQDT01001014-OQDT01001014.1-human-gut-metagenome-genome-assembly--contig:-NODE-1014-length-17372-cov-2.543172_pt1 | contig 17372 bp, 18 predicted proteins | sample MGYA00242786_ERZ504617 | MGnify/ENA primary metagenome ERZ504617 (study PRJEB26092, sample SAMD00036337) | human gut metagenome | host: Homo sapiens | study: EMG produced TPA metagenomics assembly of...
TGAGGTGGAAGAGTATGCTGGAGACCGAAAGATTAATACTGAGAAAATGGACAGAGGAAGATGCGGAAAGTCTGTTTGAATATGCAAAAGATCCGGAGATCGGACCTGCTGCAGGATGGCCGCCGCATAAGAGTGTGGAGGAAAGCAGAGCTGTCATCAAAAATGTATTTGATGGAGCAGAGTGCTACGCAATCTGTGAAAAGGAAAATAATATTGCGATAGGTGCTGTGGAACTGAAACTGAATGGATACACGAATAAAACAAAGCGTGACGATGAGTGCGAGCTTGGATATTGGCTTGGACAGCCATTCTGGGGAAGAGGCTATATGCCGGAAGCTTCCAGAGAGTTATTGAGACATGGATTTGAAGATCTTGGCATGACAACAATCTGGTGCGCTTATTATGATGGCAATCTGAAATCAAAAGAGTGCAGGAAAAGCTGGGATTTGTTTATCATCATACCTGTAATGAAGTTCCTGTGCCGCTTTTACATGAGGTGCGGGTCGAGCATACGAATGTTATGAAAAAAGAGCATTGGGAAGAAATCTACAGGTAATGGTCTGGAAAGCAGGAAGTAAGGGAAAATATGCTGACGGAAAAAGAGAAAATCTGTAAAAAAACTAAAAAAACGTATTGACATTTGTAGAAAATAATAGTAGACTAAACAAGTCGCATAAAATGTGATGAGGGATCATAGCTCAGCTGGGAGAGCATCTGCCTTACAAGCAGAGGGTCATAGGTTCGAGCCCTATTGGTCCCACTACAACATAAGTTGTAAATTTCATATGGCGGGATAGCTCAGTTGGCTAGAGCACGCGGTTCATACCCGCGGTGTCGCTGGTTCAAATCCAGTTCCCGCTACTTACGAAGGAGTCCTTGTGTGAGGGCTTCTTTTTTTGCATAGCAGAAAGTTTTACATTATCTAACGTCTTAAAGCTTCTACATATACAATAACGAACATCCCCACACATCGCCCCACAACCAATAACCTTGAACGTCACTTGCATGAAGACTGGTGTCACAGCCTTATTCATCAATAATTTGAAATGCAATATGTGGAGAGAAATACGGTGAAAAGCCGGAACGAAAATAGAATTAAAACTTCTGGAAAACTGGAAAGTAAATAAGTAAGATCCGGAAGAGATTATTTTCGGGCAGGTGAAACAATATGCGAAAGATCAGTGAAGAAGAACTAAAAAAAGATAGAGTACGTTTATAAGAAAGAAGATTCTTTTAAGACGTATTCTATCTTTTTGCTTATGCCTTTAATAAAGTGTCAATCAGCCGAGATGCTTCACTGCGCGTGATCGTATCCGGATTCCATTCCGGTACTTTTTTCTTCTGGCTGCACAGTCTCTGCAAAAGTGCAACCTGTTTTGCTGTGGCAGGCTGCACTTTTTTTATTTTGTATGTAAGTTGCTGTGGCTTGAAAAGAGAAGGATCCTCATTTTCGAAATAGTGTGCCAGTGTCTGATACAGTTTTGCTGTGGCAAGCGCATCATAGTAGGCGCGGTGCGCAGCTTTATTTTCAATCTGGTAGTATTCACACAGACTGGAGAGACTTTTGGAGGGAAGTGATTTTAAGGTGCGCTGGGCGATCTTAAATGTGTCGATTCCAAATTTTTCAAAAGTAAGTCCTAAATTGGAAGCACCTGATTTCATGAAGCTGTAATCAAAGCCTACATTGTGGCCGATCAGGACATCATCTTCACAGAATTCAAGAAAATCACTGATCACAGCATCGGCAGGTCTGGCATTTGCAACCATTTCATTCGTAATGCCGGTGAGATTCGTGATCATCGGGGAAATCTCTTCCTGTGGATGAATGAATTCCATAAAACGTTCGGCAACCTTTCCGTCACGGACTTTCAGTGCTCCGATTTCAATAATTTCATTATATAGCGGGTCAAGCCCGGTTGTTTCCAGGTCAAAACAGACATAGGATTTTAGCATTTCAAAACCTCCGTTTCTGAAATCCTATTTTAACAGATGCGAGGAGAAAGTGCCATAGTTTTCTTGATACAAATCTCTCCGGATGGTAAGATACAGGTATATTTGCCGGTGTAAAAGAATTTTGACAGGCAAAAATGCCATTTGTAAAAGATGTTTGATAGACTTTTGGTGTTCTATATGGAATGATGTTCGTGAAAGGAAGAAACAGGAAGTATGGAAATAGGGAAGAAACTAAAAAATGCACGGATAGAAGCCGGGCTTACCCAGGAGAAGGCTGCAGAGAAAATCGATGTTTCCCGCCAGACTATTTCCAATTGGGAAAATGAAAAATCGTATCCAGATATTATCAGTGTCATTGCACTTAGTGATCTATATTCCGTAAGTCTTGATGAACTGTTGAAAGGAGATCAGAAGATGGCAGAACATCTGGAAGAGAGTACAAATGTTGTAAAAAGCAACAAAAAACTGACTGGAGCAATTCTTTTAAATATTATACTGATGATACTGTTGATTGCGCTGAACATGCTGTTGCCGGAAGGAACCTATTATTTGGTAATTGTATTTTGTGTGGTAATCATGAGTTCATCGGCATTGCTTTATCAGATTATCAAACGGATTTAGGAGGCAGATTATTATGGGATGGAATCAAATAGCAGCAGTAGCAAGCGGAGCAATTGCGTTGGTAGGAGCAATCTGCACCGCATGGCAGATTTATCAGATGACGGTATCAGATGCAAAAGCAAGAGGCTTAAAGCACCCGAAATTCTGGGGATTTTGGGCGATGAATGGAAATAATTCAAGTGGACTGATTCTTTATCTGATCGGTAGAAAAAAATATCCGGTCCAGAATATGAGCATCGAAGATCAGGAAAAGATTGAAACAAGAAAAAAGGCAGCAGGAGCTGCGCTTGTGTTTATGACACTTGGGGCGATTGGATTTGTGATCAATATCATGCGGATTTATATTTAATGAAGAATACGAATACGAAGAGCGGTATAGACGTTATGGGCCTCAACCGAGAGGTGAAGGAGAAGGAGCTTTCGGGCTCCATCGCCTGCGACGGTTTCGTCAGCTCGCTGTCGGCGTGCTTCGGCTGCCTGCCTATCACGTCGTTCTCGCAGAACGTGGGTCTCGTGGCCATGACGAAGGTGGTGAACCGCAAAGCCATCGCCACGGGCGCGGTCATCATGATCCTGGCGGCGTTCCTGCCGGTGATCAGCGTGATCTTCGCGTCGCTGCCTGAGGCGGTGCTGGGCGGCTGCACCATCATGATGTTCGGCAACATCATCGTCAGCGGCTTCCAGATGATCGCGCGGGCGGGCTTCTCGCAGCGCAACATCCTCATCGCGGCGCTGTCGCTGGCCGTGGGCATAGGCTTCACGCAGGTGTCGGCCCTGTTCGCGAACTTCCCCGAGCTGATCCAAAGCGTGTTCGCGCAGAACTGCGTGGCCGTGGTGTTCCTGGTGGCCGTGGTGGCGAACCTCGTGCTGCCGAAGGACGCCGGCATCGAGGGCGCGACGGCGATGTCCGAACGTTCGACCGCCGAGGCAGCGCCGAGTGTCGACGAGGACGGCGACCTGGCGACGGCGTAGGATCCTTGCTGCCGTTTATCGCGCTCCCAGAAGCATCTTCGCTCTAAAAAAACGCCTCAGCTCGCGAGGCGTGTTTTAGGGGCGAAGATGCTTCCCGACTAGGCTCCCGAAGCGATTCCGGGGGCCTTTTGCTGTTTCCGGCGGCGTATACCTTACTTATGGAAACCTGCGGGTTTCCGGTAACGGGTGTATGACCAGATGGACGGATGCCGTACGATTACATGGCGAATAGTCATATAAAGGAGGACCATCCGCAATTATGCCCATAGCACTCAGTTTGCTGCTCGTTCTGTTTTTCCTGCTCATGAATGCGTTCTTCGTCGCTGCCGAGTTCTCGCTCGTGCGCGTACGCAAGTCGCAAGTCGAAATCCTCGTGGACGAGGGTCGCAAGGGCGCCAAGTACACCAAGCTCGTCGCCGACAACGTCAACGCCTACCTGTCAGCCTGCCAGCTGGGCATCACCCTTGCCTCGCTCGCCCTCGGCTGGTTGGGCGAGCCTGCGGTGTCAGCCCTGTTCGAACCGCTGTTCAAGGCACTCAACGTGCCCGAGGCGGCCACGCACGGCATCTCCATCGTCATCGGTTTCGTCATCATCACCGCGTTGCACATCGTGGTGGGCGAGCTCATCCCGAAGTCGCTGGCCATCTTCTCCACCGAGCGCTACGCCCTGTTCACGGCCACGCCGCTCGTGTGGTTCTACCGCATCACGTACCCCGTCATGTGGTTGTTCAACAGCATTACGAACGGCGTCATGAAGATGCTGGGCCACGACGTGGCCAACGAACACGAGGTGTACACCGACGAGGAGATCAAGCTGCTCATCGACGAGAGCACCGAAAGCGGACTCATCGACCCCGAGCAGAACGAATACGTGGACAACATCTTCGACCTGGGCGACAAAGACGCCGAGGCCATCATGACGCCGCGCACCGATGTGGTGTGCATCGACCTCGACGATCCGCTGGAGGAGAGCCTCCAGACCGTGTTGCAGTACAAGTACACGCGCTACCCGGTGTGCCGCGGCAGCAAGGACCGCATCGTCGGCTTCGTGCACGTGAAGGACCTCTACACGATGCCCAAGGACGCGACGGTCGACGACCTGCGCGTGCGCATGATCCAGGCCGTGCCCGAGGGCGTGCCCATCGGCGAAGCTGCTGCAAACGCTGCAGGAGAAGCGCCGAAAAAGTCGCCGTGGTCATCGACGAGCATGGCGGCACGGCCGGCATCGTTACGATGAGCGACATCATGGAGCAGATCGTCGGGCGCATCGACGACGAGTACGCGCATGGCGGCTCGGACGAGATCGTGCAGTTGACGATGGCAGCTACCTCATCGACGGCTCGCTTCCCATCGACGAGGTGGGCGAGCTCATTGGTTTCGAGCCCTCGAGTCCGAGGAATGCGAGACGGCGGGCGGCCTGCTGCTCACCGTGTTCGACCGTATCCCCGACGAGGGCGATTCCGTGACCATCGAGGACGGCGACGACAGGGCCACGTTCACCGTAGTCGACATGGACCGCCACCGCATCGACAAGATTCGGGTGGTGCTCGAGCACGCTCCGGAAAGCGACGAAAGGCTAAACGACTTCAGGCCCCGTCAGCAATGGCGGGCTTCTTGTTGCGTGCGCTATCCCACCTTCACGCCGGCGAAACGCTCGGCGTTGTGCCACAGCATGTTCTCCAGCTCGTCCTCCGAGAAGCCGGCGGTGACGAACTGGTCGTATTCCGCCGCAGGGCTCCACATGGGGTAGTCCGAGCCGAACATGATGCGGTCGGTGCCCCACATGCGCGCCAGCTCCACCGTGCGGCGCTGCCCCAGGAAGAACTGGGAGCTCGACGCGTCCACGAACAGGTTGTCGGCGTTATGCAGGATGTCGTAGCCCACTTCATAGCGCGACCAGCAACCGAAGTGCGCCGCGTCCACCACGAGGTCGGGGAACGTTTTCAGCACGTTCATCAGGCGGCGCGGATGCGAGTAGTCGTAACGGTAGTCGCCCGTGTGGATGACGATGGGCAGGCGCCCCTCTATCATCTCGTACACGTTCATGAGTCGCGGGTCGTCCATGTTCACGTGCTGCGTGTCGGGATGCAGCTTCATGCCCTTGAGTCCCAGGCCGATGGCGCGTTCGATTTCCTTCTCGGGCTCGGGATAGTCCTGGTGCATAGCCATGAACCCGATGAACTCGGGATGCTGCCGGCACTGCTCGGCGATGAAGTTGTTGATGGACTCCACGCTGCCCGGCGTCGTGGCCACCGAATGCACGATGAAGTGCGTGATGGGCGCATGCTGCTGCGCGGACAGCAGGTGCTCCACCGTGCCTTCGCCGAACATGTCGATGAGGTAGAAGTCGCCCACGGCGTCGACCGCTCGCGAGGCGATCTTGTTGGGATATATGTGAGCATGGGCATCGATCACTGCCATGGAGGCGCTCCTTCGCGTCGTGCTGTTTCGGCGGCGCGGTGCGAAACGGCTTCGAGTTGAACGCTCGGCCAGCATCGCGCAGCTCCTGATTGTAGAGCATCGGCGTTCGCGGCGCATTAGGCAGAAGCATGTTTCTGGGTGCCGCTTTCGAGGCTTCGGTGCTGAGCCTTCCGATTGGCAAGAGGTTCGAAGCCCTTCAAAACAGCGCTGCTTTCCATTCGTCACGAGGAAAAAGCTTGTTATGACTAGCACTCGAAGCAAAAGAGTGCTAACTTTTTCGACAGTGATTTTTATGAGCTTCCGCATGCTCGGGTCAGTGGTTTTTCAGCCGAGCGGCAGAGGCGCCTATCGTGCGCGCGGTGATGGCGAAGCGCCGCACACCGATGAGAAGGGAACCAGACTATGTCCAAAGACATTGCGTTCGACAACGAAACCCGTACGAAGATGGCTGCCGGCGTCAACAAGCTGGCCGACGCCGTGAGGGTGACGATCGGCCCGAAGGGGCGCTACGTCGCCATGCAGAAGGAGCACGAGAAGCCCAACGTTTCCAACGACGGCGCCACGGTGGCCGCCAATGTCGATCTTGAAGATCCCATCGAGAACATGGGCATGAAGATCGTGCGCGAGGCCGCCATCGCCGCGAACAACGACGCGGGCGACGGCACCACGACGGCGACCATCCTTTCCGACGCTATCGTGAGCGAGGGAGTACGCTGCGTCATCTCCGGTTCCGATCCGCTGGCGCTGCGCCGCGGCATCCAGCGCGCTGCCGACGTGGTGGCCGACGAGGTTCTCAAGAACGCCGTCGAGGTTACCACGCGTGAGCAGATCGCCGAGATCGCGACGGTTTCCGCAGGCGACCGCCAGATCGGCGAGAAGATCGCGGAGGCTATGGATGCCATCGGCCGTGACGGCGTCATCTCGGTCGAGAAGTCTCAGAACTTCGGCATCGAGGTGAAAATCCTCAAGGGCATGATGTTCGATAACGGCTTCATCTCCCCGTACATGGCCGACGACCCGGCGCGCCTGGAAGGCGAGCTCACCGAGCCCTACATCCTGTTGACCGACCAGCGTCTGGGCGACAACTTCGCAGACATCGTGCCCGTGCTGGAAGAGGTCATGCAGTCCGGTCATCCGTTGCTGATCGCCGCTGAAGACGTGCGTGGCGAGGCGCTGAACACGTTGCTGATGAACCGCCGTCGCGGCACGCTGACCAGCGTTGCGGTGAAGGCGCCGGCTCTGGGCGATCGACGCAAGGCTGAGCTCGAGGATCTGGCCATCCTCACCGGCGGCGAAGTTATCACGCCTGATCGCGGCCTGACGCTGGCCGATGCGCGCAAGAGCATGCTCGGCCGCGCCGCCAGCGTGCAGATCACCAAGGACCGTACCACCATCTTGGGCGGCAAGGGCAAGCCCGAGGCTATCGAGCAGCGTTGCGATCAGCTGCGCGCGCAGATCGAAACGGAGAAGATCGACTACGACCGCGACGTTCTGCGCGAGCGTCTGGCCAAGCTGTCCAGCGGCATCGCGGTCATGGAAGTGGGCGCCGCCACGGAGTCCGAGATGAACGAGATCCGCAGCCGTATCCAGGACGCTTTGCTGGCTACCCGCTCGGCCGCAGAGCAGGGCCTGGTGGCCGGTGGCGGCGTGGCGCTGCTGCAGGCCGCGTCCGCGCTGGACGGCCTCGTATGCGAGAACGCCGAGGAGCAGCTGGGTATCGACATTCTGCGCAAGGCGCTGGAGGTGCCGCTGCGCGCTCTGGCGGAGAATGCGGGCTATCGCGGCGACGTGGCCGTTGAGAAGGTCAAGGAGCTGCCGCTGGGCCAGGGTCTGGATTGTATGACTGGCGAGTACGGCGACATGATCGGCCGTGGCATCGCCGACCCGGCGAAGGTTACGGTCACGGCGCTTCAGGCCGCCGCTTCTGTGGCGTCGCTGATTCTGATCACGAACGCCTCCGTCAGCGAGATGGTGCCCGAGGAAGACTAACGTCCTCGTCGAAACCCGGTTCTGCCATGCGGGCCCGCGCAATCGCGCGGGCCCGCTGTCGTTCGACATGGAGTGCGCTCGTTTCCGTTTAACCGGTATGCCGCGCCGGTTATAAGAGCTTGTCCTTGAGAAGCTCCAGCATCTCGGCGATTTCAGAGACGGGTTCGGGGTTTTCGCTGCTCAGCCAGCTGCAGAGGACGGCGAAGGTGCCCTGAAAGATGAACTCGCGCGTATACTGCGTCTGTGATTTCGTGCAGCTGCTGGCGATGGCGAGGTTTTTGAAGAGCCCGTTGATGCCCGGCAGGGAGAAGAGGTGCGTTGCGAATTCGTGGCTCGGGATGGCCCGCACGAGCGTGCAGAAGGTCGTGCGCTGCTCGTAGAGGTTGGCGAGCACAGACGCTACGGCGCCTTCTTGTTCGGGGATGAGTGCAAGGCTTTCGTCGAGCTGCGCAAGAAAATCGCTCTCGATCTCGTTGAGCAGGTCGGTTTGGCTTCCGTAGTACTTGTAAAAAGTAGTGCGGTTTATCTGGGCGGTCTCGCATATCTCGAGTACTGAAATCTTGTTCAAGGGCTTCTTTTGGAGCAGGTGCACGAGTGCGTTTTTCAACAGCGTCTTGCTCAGGCGTATCCTCTGGTTCTCCATCAAGCGCTCCCTCGACAAAAATGCTTCAAATGTTCATTTCAAATCAAATACTGCATAGTGCGTTGAGCATGCGACATTTGTCTATCAACAGACTGTTGACTACAAACCGTTGTGTTTACTATTGTACAAACCATAGCGAGATGTCAATACGCCAAAACTCAGTTCTCAGCAGTTGAAGGAGGCGGTTCGCATGAAGTTCTGGCAGAGGTATTGGTACTACATCGGAGGGGTCGCTTTCGTTATCCTCACGTTCGCTATGGGCCTTGGGGGCAGCGCCGCCCTTGACTACGTGCAGGTTTTGCTCATCTTCAGCTGGATGGGCATGCTGGTGCATCAGTTCGAAGAGTATGCCTGGCCGGGCGGTTTTCCGCTCATCTCGAACATGATCGTCTTCAACGAGATCGAGCGTCCGGATCGCTATATCTTGAACCAGCGCCAGTGCTTCGTCAGCAACGTCGTCCTGTGCTATCTATGCTATATCGTTCCGATCTTCTTCCCGCAGCTCATTTGGCTTGCCGCGGCTCAGATATTCCAGGGTCTCTGGCAAATTCCGGCGCATGGCATCGTGCTCAACATGCGCTTGAAGTCCAAGTACAACCCCGGTCTTTTCGCGGCGGTGTTCTTGCAGCTGCCCGTCGCCATCGTGTTCATATGGTACGTGCTGACGTTCATGCCGGAAGCCGCTAATCAGCTTTGGTGGGGCATCCCCGGTTCGCTCGTGCTGCTGGGCATCTCGTTCGGCTTGCCGATCCTCTTCATGCATGACCGCGATTCTAAGGATCCGTTCGAAGAGCGAGAGCTTTGGGGTTACAAGCGCGAGTACGTTGCGAAGGTTTGGGAAGAGCGCAAGGCTGCCGCAGCGGCAGATCCCGGCAGCGTTCCGAAGGGTCTCTTCGGCAAAGCGAAGAAAGCGAAGTAGGAAAGCGAGTAGACAAATGGCAAGCAATTTCGCAAAGAAACTAGATAGATGGTGCGATAACCAGTGGATCGTGTTCCTGTGCGTTACGGCGACGGTGGTGGCGGTGCTTGCCGCCGTCTTCTGGGATGTCATGCCTCTGGGCAGCAAAGCGGGCGTTTTCGTGGCTTTCATCATGGCCTTCCACGTGCTCGAGGAGTGGAAGTTCCCCGGCGGTCTTCATTGGTTTTACAACACGAGCGTGTTTCGTCCGAAAGACGAGAGCCTCTACGATCCGACGCGTTATCCCATGAGCCGGCTCACGGATATGGTTACCAACGTGGGGCTGCAGTGGATCCCGCTCATTTACGCAGCGCTCTGCTTCTTCGTACCTCTGTCGAACGCGGTTGCGCTGTGCGTCATCCTGCTGTGCGTCATGGAGCTGTTCGCCCATACGGCGGGCGGCGTCGCCACCTACCTCTGGTATCGTGACAAGGGCAAGAAGACCATCTACCATACGGGGCTCGCCACGTCGCTCATGATGTTCTTGCCGGCCGCAGCGTACCTGATCGCGCATATCGCAGGCGTCACGGCAACCGATTGGCTGTGGTGTCTGGTGTTGTTCGCTGTCATGTGCTGCGTGTGCGTGCCGCTTACGGAGACGCCTCTCAAGAAGTGGGTTCGCAAGCAGGAGCCGGGCATGTTCGCGTTCGAAGATGCCAAGTACTACATGCGTTACGGCGGCTATTGCAAGGAGGATGTCGAGCAGTCCGAGGCTCGCGTTGATTAAGAGGACGCCGAGTATGGGGTGCGATAGGGCGTGGCTTGTATTCATGTACGCTGCGAGGCTCGCCGCGCCGTCAAGGGTCAGGAGTTCGCTTTCGATCGAGTTAAAAACGTGTAGACCTTGTGAATCACTGAGAAATGATTTGCGTTCGTTAAGGCAGACGGGTAATATTCTTTCTTGCCGCTTTTCCTGTTTGAAGGCACTTCGGGCAGGAGAGGTAGGCGCAACATAACGATGCGGGGTGGAGCAGTCTGGTAGCTCGTCGGGCTCATAACCCGGAGGTCGTAGGTTCAAATCCTGCCCCGCGACCAGTAATCTCAGATCAGGCTTAGGCCTGATCTTTTTTGTCGGTTCGACCGCCAAGCAGCCGCCATTCTACAGTCAAAACTTTTTCTTGTCACGCAAAAAGCGCGCTGTCCTTCTTGGCGACCAAAAGAGTCATTGACGAACGCTGTGAAGAAACTTGGGCAGCCAGCGCGCGACCTCGTCCGCGCTCTTGCTGATCCAGTAGCGGTGCGACGACTTCGCTGGGCCTATGGGGTGGAGCTGTCCGGTTGACACAGCCTTTCTCGCGTAGCGCCTGCTTCCCAGCTTGCCGAGCGCTTCCCTGCACGTGAGGATCATGCTGCTCCCAAAACCGTCAGCGCCTGCTTTTATTCTATATTGTGTCGATTGTGTTTTTCAAAGGAAAGGGAGGGATACGAAACCATCTTGACGGATGCCTCCCGCCGGCCAGCCCCGACGTGGGCGCAAAGCGGCACCCATGACAATTTCAGGGATGGTATCGGCAGGCGAGGGTAGCGTCCCGAAAGTTGGTGTATCAATCCGTTTCTGGAGGGCGGGCGAAGCCTGCCCGAGAAAAACGGACATCGTCTAGAATCGTCAATCACCACAAAAGACAGATTCGAAGGAAGGCGATGCCCGCTATGGACACTCTACTATTCAACGACCCCGAAGTGAAGGGGCTCGCGTTCGCGATCCTCGAGGAATGCACCGACCTGCAGGCCTTCGGGCGCAGGATGCTCGAGCTCCTGGCGAACGCCGCGATGTCGGCGAAGGCCGACGAGGCGTGCAACGCCCCCTACGGGGAGCGCGACGAGGGGCGCGTCAACTCGCGCAACGGCTACCGGGAGCGGGGGCTCTCGACCGCCGCGGGCGACGTCACCCTCAAGATTTCCGAAGCTGCGCCGGAGGCTCCGTTCTTCCCCGAGGCACCTGATCGAGCGCTACTGCAGGGTGGACCGGGCGCTCGTCGCGGCGGTGGCCGAGATGTACGTCATGGGGATATCGACGCGCAAGGTGGAGGCCGTCGCGGGCGAGCTCGGCGTGAGGTCGATGTCGAAGTCGCAGGTGTCGCGCCTGTGCGAGTGCCTGGACGCCGAGGTGGACGCGTTCAGGAGGCAGCGCTTCGACGGGGTGCGCTTCGCCTACCTGTGGCTCGACGCCACCTACGTGAAGTGCCGCGCGGAGGGGCGCTCGGCGTCCCAGGCCGTCGTGACCGCGATCGGGCTCGACGACACGGGCCACAAGCGCTTCGTCGGCGTGGACTGCGTGGACACGGAGAGCCACGCCGGGTGGAAGGCGTTCCTCTCCGGCCTGAGGGCGCGCGGCGTCGACGGCGTGCGCCTCGTCGTCTCGGACGCCCACGAAGGGCTCGCGAAGGCGATAGCCGAGACGTTCCAAGGAGCGGCCTGGCAGCGCTGCGTCACGCACCTCATGCGCAACGTGGCGGGCCGCATCCACAGGAAGGACGACCAGAGAAAGGCGCGCGAGGCCATGAAGGCCGTCTTCGCGCAGAAGAGCCCCGTCCTCGTGCGGGCGTGCTACCAAGAGGCGACCGAGGAGGTGCTGAAGATCTCGAGGGCGGCCGGAAACGTGCTCTTGGAGGCCGAGGAGGCGGCGCTCGCCTACCTGGCGTTCCCGGCCACGCACCGCACCAAGATCCGCACCAACAACGTCCAGGAGAGGGCCAACCGCGAGATCAAGCGCAGGACGCGCGTCGTGCAGGGGTTCCCCTCGCGCGAGTCGCTCATCCGCCTGGTGGGAGCGGCGCTCATCGAGGCCGACGAGGAGTGGTCGGCGCGCTGCGTCATCTCCAGGCCCTCGCTCGCGCACGCCTGGAAGGCCCAGGAGCGCGAGGCCCCCGGCGAGGCCGAGGTGCTCGCCGCCCGCGAGGCGGCGCGCAAGATCATAGGGAGCGCCATTGACCCGAAGGAGGACGAAGGCTAAGATTCACCTCGCAAGGGTGCCGGCGATTCTCCGGCGATGGCCCTGATACACCACGATTCGGGACGCGGCCCAGGCGAGGAACACGGGGATTTCTCGCCACCTGGGGTTTCCTTCGCTGACGAGGCGAACCCGCGCGTAAAACGCCTTCCAGAATTGTCATGGGTGCCGCTTTGCGCCCATGATCCCCGCGCCTTCCGCCATTGGGTCAGGATCGCTGGGAGCACGGTTTGCCGCTGAGGTGTTCTTCAGGACGTTCAACCGGGAATCTCCGGATGGATACGCAATCGGATCACCGTCTCAGCATCAGATCGACGATGCCGCCTATAAAGTGTCTACCTTTAGGCTGAAATAGCCGTGTGTTTCCAGCAGAGCGCCGTCCACAGAGGGCGGCGCTTTTCAGTTAAACAGCAGCTTGGCGAGGCCGCCACCTCAATTACGAGCATAACTATTTTGAGGAACGCAAAGCGTTTATCCGTTTTCGGGCTCGCGCCTTCTGGCGTCACGTTTGTTTTTGCATTGTTGCGACTGAGACTGTCGCAATATTTGCGCCTTTTACCGCCGTTGTTCCGGAAGAATGGCTTTCCGCAAAACGACCAAATTCCGAGACCTCTTGAGCTGACGGCAACCAGAGAGAATTCGAACCAAAGGTAGGTCAAGGGGAATCGAAAACATAATAGTAATCACCGTCTTTCATGGTTAGCTCCATGCCGACCCAATGAGCTTGAAGCAAGTATTCAAGGATAGAGGTGGAGAAAGAGAAAGGGAGGCGCGAGCCTCCCTTTCTCATAAAACCTAATAGGTTGCCGATCTTATTGCTTGGCCTTTTTAACTCGGTTTCCCGCGAACGCGACTGCCGCGAAAGCGGCTGCGGCCAAACCGGTCACTGCCAGCGCAAGCGGGGTGTCGCCCGTTTGGGCAAGCGGGGTTATTTCGCTATTCTCGGACTTGGTGTCGTCCGGCGATTGGCCGTCGACACTTGTCTGGGTGTTGTTCTCGCCGTCAGTCCCTGCTGCTCCGGAATCCGATACAGGGTCGCCTGTGTGAAGCGTGATCTCGCCTAAGCTGCTGACGGTAAAGGTGACAAAGCCGTTCTCGTCAGAAACAAGCTCCTGCGTGGAACCGTCGGCCATCTCAATTTTCACCTTGCGAGGAAAGTCTTTGTTCCAGCCCTCGTTAATCCATACAGGCATAGTGAGCGTGACCGTCCCGAAATCGCTTGTCGCGCCCTGACCGTTGACGAGAAGCTTCGTGCTCCATACGGCGTACTGAAGATCGTTTGCAGGGCCGGTTCCATCTGCGTAAACCACCTCGAGGGCGACCTTGGAACCAGCGGGAACGGTTTACGCCGTCAAGCTTCCCGTCGCACTGAAAGAGTCGGGGCGGCGGTGTAGCTTTGCTGGTTGCTGTTGGGATTATATTGAGGCCTGACAACGTGAATGGACTGGGTGGCGCTCGGGTCGCTGATGACGGCCAGCTCGTCGGGAAGCGCGTAAACGGTCTTAACCTGCACATCTACGGAAGAAATGTCAGTGGCCTGAAATGTGATATGGCCGCTCGAAGACGAAGTGACTTCGAAGGTCTTACCATCGCCGGTTGTCACTTCTGCGTCGCAAGGAAAAAACATGCCGCCGCTCTTATTGGAAAGGGGTAGCGTCAGCTCGATAGTACCAAAGCCATTGGTTACTTCATTACCGTCAATGTAGAGCGAATAACTTTGATGATACGAGGTGTCCTGTCCGCTCATATTAGGCAGAGCGAGGATGGCGACTTTGGAACCGGCGGGCACGCTCGCTCCGTTGAGCTGGCCGCTAGCTACGATGCTGGGATCCCATTGGAAGACATTGTCTCTGCTATTAAGCACAAGGACGGGGATGTTTTGAGTGACGGTGGGATCACTGGTGATGGCGATCCCGGCTATGTTGCTGAGATCGCCCAAGCCTCCCAGAATCGAGTTGCTTGGCACCGAAGCGTTTGCCAGTGTTTCTGCCGGGATCTCGGCCTCGGCAGAAACCGCAGCATCGACGCCTTTCTCAATCGCCTCTTCATTTGTTGCGAGGGCGCTCGTTTCCTCATCCGTTTCGCCGTTGAAAGCTTCGCGAGACGTATCTTCCGTGGCTTCAAGTTGATCGTTCTCGTTCTCATTCGCGTATGACGGGGTTGCTTCCATTATTGGAAGCGCCATGCTCGCAACGAGCGCAAACGAACAGAGCACCGCGAATGAGGTGCTGTTCGAGCGCCTTGTTCTTACATGCAACATCCTTTTCCTCCTAATAACTGGTCATAAATTTGATACCACCAGCCGTATAGTAGCACATACCTTGACTGCATGGATATGAATGAGCGTAAAATCAAGCTAGGACAAAGAATACGCAAGGAGCGCGAGGCTCAAGGTATCTCTCTGCGTCGTTTTGCTCTTATGATCGGCGTTGGGCACACCTATCTTGTGGACGTCGAAAACGGTCGCCGCAATATAGGCATCGAGAATCTTTGCAGGATTGCTGATGGGCTAGGGATCAGGGTGAGTGAGCTTACAAATGAGCTGTAAATAGATGTGCAGGGCCGTTGTATGAGAAGTCGCATCGTTGGTTTTTGGCCATGTACAATTATTTTGCAAGTTGCTTAGCACCGCTAAGCAACTTCAGGATGATCTCTCCATCTTTTTCGGATATCCCGTCTTTCTTAAATAGCTCTATGGAAGGTCACAAAAGCTCATTTCCAGCTATGGTACGAAGTTCGAATCCGTGATAGAAGATCCAGTGTTTTCTCCTTGCCGAACTGGCGTCGTGCATGAAGGCGCTTGCCCTCCAAGTCGATATCGTCCCACACGAGCGCCAGCGCTTCGCTGCGTCTGATGCCGGTGGTGAGCGCGAGCCAGACGGCAACAATTTTGCCGGTTTTCTCCTCGTCCCTTAGCTCCTGTGAGAATAGCAGCGCTTCTTGGGTTGTGATTCGACGCTCCTTCTTCTTAGCCCGATTTTGCTTCGGTCGGGTAATGCCCAGCTGCCCTGTTTCGTTCGGCTCCATGCACGAGCGTTCGTTCGCTGTAATCGGTCGTTCGTTCGCGGCGGCTTGCGGACGGCAGAAGCGGTTCCCATACTAATTCGCAGACACCGGTCGCGACGCGCGGTCGGACGAGAAAGGGGTAATCATCATGGCGGCAACCGAGCAGGAGATGATGGAGCGCACCGCGCGTATCCAGACGATTGAGGAGTTGCGCGAGGCATGCGCTGAGTTCGGCGTGGAGATGTCTCCCGAAGACGAGCAAGCTTTCATGGCTGCAAAGGCAGAGTTGCGGGAATTGTCGGAGGGGGAGCTGGACGCCTCGGTCGGCGGATCGAGTTTTTTCGGCCCCGGATCGCCGTATATAAACCTGTTCGACACCTGCGACCAATGGGATGGCCGGGATTTCGATAATCGCATATGCGCCACGTGCCACAACAAGCAGATGCTCTATCCGTTTTTTGCCTGCCAGTTCAAGCCGAAAAACGCCTCATCGTAAGCGGGGAGGGAGAGGGTCGCCGAGGCGGCGTGCGCATGTAAAGGAAGAAAAGAGCGACATGAAGCGACTTTTGAGAGAAGATCTGGTTCTGCGGGGCTGGGAGAAACTGCCCTATGCCGTGGTCGAGCGGCCGCACAACGGCGTGACCTCGTCGACGCGCGCACGTTCGAGGCGCTTTCGCTGTGCGATGGGCAGATAGACCTATCGCTGCCCATCATCAGCGACGAGGCTGCGCGCCATCGTGGAGAAGCTGGAGGAGCAGGGTGCCGTGCGTCGGTGGTGAACCGGGCGAGCGCCTCACGCCCGACCAGGAGGTACCGCCGCTATCAGAACCGCTTCGTCCGAACCGCGCACTGGTCGATCACCGGCAAGTGCAACTACCGGTGCCGCCACTGCTACATGTCCGCGCCCGACGCGAAGCTGGGCGAGATCGACCACGACACCATGATGGACCTGGCGCGGCAGATCGCCGACTGCGGCATCCTGGAGGTGTCGCTGACCGGCGGCGAGCCGCTGGTGCGCCGCGATTTCATGGAGCTGGTGGACGCGCTTTTGTCCTACCGCATACGGATCGCGCAGATCTACACGAACGGCAAGCTGGTGGACGAGAAGCTGCTCGACCAGCTGGAGGAGCGCGGGATTCGTCCCGAGTTCAACATGAGCTACGACGGCACGCAGGGCTGGCACGACTGGATGCGCGGCGTCCCCGGCGCGGGCGACGCGGTGCTGGCGGCGTTCGACCTCTGCCACGAGCGGGGTTTTCCCCACCGGAGCCGAGATGTGCCTGCACCAGGGCAACAAGCACCTGCTGCGGGAGAGCGTCAGCACGCTGGCGGCGCACCATTGCGAGAGCTTGAAGGTCAATCCCGTGGCGGACACCGACACGTGGGAGCGCCTGGGCGAGGACAGGTCGCTCACCTTGGAGGAGACCTTCGAGGTCTACCTGGGACTACATCCCCTGCTTCTACGAGGACGGCGCGCCTCTGGGCCTGCATCTGGGCGGCTTCTTCATGGGGCGTTCGGGCAGCGGGGATTGGACCATCCCCAACATAGGGAAGCATCCGGAGGAGCGCGACCCGCCGCGTGCGCGTCGCAGGTGACGTGCGGCCACGGCGCGCCGAGACGCTCTACCTGCTCCCCGGAGGCGCGGATGCTGCCGTGCATGGCGCTGTCGTCCATGCCGATGCAGGAAAGGTACCGCTGGCCACCGAGATCGGCTTGAGGCAGGGTCTGTCCGACTCGGAGTACCTCTCGCTCATCGATACGCGCGTGAGCGCGCTGTGGGAGCACAACCTCGAGCTGCGCCCAGTGCGAGCACCGCGGCGCATGCGCTGGCGGGTGCCGCGCGAGCGCGCTGTTCACC